>Ga0194132_10004636_pt1 | contig 23211 bp, 23 predicted proteins | sample TA2KigOf80mmetaG_FD_148612 | JGI IMG/M metagenome (GOLD analysis project Ga0194132, IMG submission 148612) | Freshwater microbial communities from Lake Tanganyika, Tanzania - TA2015054 Kigoma Offshore 80m | ecosystem: Environmental > Aquatic > Freshwater > Lake | place: Tanzania: Lake... | reverse complement strand
CTAAGACCCGCAGTCCTGCGAGCAAGGCGAAGAAAAGCTCAGGCGGGCAAGCGTGGAGAGGGGCGTGCTGGAGACGGGTCCGTCTCCAGCACGCCCCTCTCCACGCCCAAGGATCGAAAGCCGGCTCAAGATCACCCTTGGAGATCGAGACTGATTCAACCAAAACCAGTCGTACTGACAAAATCACTGAGCAGTAAGACTGACAAAGTCACTGAGCATTGACAGAATCCGGGCTTTTCTGGGCGGCAGTTTCCAGGTGATGGGGCTCTACGGGGGGCCAGCCACCAAGCGCTCAGACTGTCCGGAAGGCCTCCCGTACGCAGCAACGGCCAACGTCGCGCGGGTAGAGCGTAGCTATGGGGCGTGTTAGAATGCCTTCGGAGGTCCATTCACCCATGGCTGATCACGTACGCGTCAGATTCGCTCCGAGCCCCACCGGCGAGCCGCACGTGGGCAACATTCGCACCGCCATTTTCGACTGGCTCATGGCCCGCGGGGCCGGTGGCGCGTTTATCATACGCATCGAGGACACCGACCAGGCCCGCAAGGTTGAGGGCACCGTGGAGGCGATCTATGGGGCGATGAAGTGGCTGGGGCTGGACTGGGACGAGGGGCCTGACGTAGGCGGCGCCTACGGGCCGTACGTGCAGTCCGAGCGGCTTCCGATGTACCGCGAGGTTGCGGACAGGTTGGTGGCCAAGCGCAAAGCGTACCGCTGCACGTGCTCCCCGGAGCGGCTGGAGCAGGTGCGCAAGGACCAGATGGAGCGGAAGCAGCCGCCGATGTACGACCGCCGCTGCCGCTCACTGAGCGCCGCCGACCGCGAGGCCGAGTCGGCGAAGGGTGGGCCTCAGGTGGTCCGCTTCGCAATGCCGATGGAGGGCGTCTCAACCGTGAACGACCTTATTCGCGGCGAGGTGTCGTTCGAGAACAGGCTGGTGGACGACTTTGTAATGCTGAAGTCGGACGGCTTCCCCACATACCACCTGGCGAACGTGGTGGACGACCGCCACATGAAGATCACGCATGTGTTGCGGGCGGAGGAGTGGCTGCCCAGCACGCCGCGTCACCTGCAGCTCTACGCTGCGCTAGGGTGGGAGCCGCCACGGTTCGCCCACCTGCCGATCATCCTTGCGCCGGACCGCTCCAAGCTCAGCAAGCGTCACGGGGCAACGTCCGTCATGGAGTACAGGGCGCTGGGCTACCTGCCGCAGGCGCTGCTCAACTTCCTCACGCTGCTGGGATGGTCGCTGGACGACAAGACGGAGATCCTCTCGCCCCAGGAGCTGATCAGGCAGTTCTCGCTGGAGCGGGTAACCAAGTCGGCGGCGATCTTCAACATCGAGAAGCTCAACTGGATGAACGGCGTGTACATCAGGGGGCTTCCGGCAGAGGGGCTGGCGGACGCGCTGCTGGACTTCTGGTCGGCGTACCCGCCGGAGGAGCTTCCTCGCGTGCCGCAGCGGGATCTCCTGCTGAAGATAGTGCCTCTGATACAGGAACGGCTGAAGACGCTGAAAGAGGCAGCGGGGATGATACCGTTCTTCATGGCAGACCCGGCGCCTTACGGCAAGGACGAGCTCATCCAGAAAAAGACGGACGATGCGACGACGAAGCAGGCGCTGGAGCGCTCTCTGGCGGCGCTGGCGCCGCTGGGCGCATTCGACGCGGCGACGCTTGAGGGCGCGCTGCGGCCGCTCGCGGACCAGCTCGGCATCAAGGCGGGCCAGCTCCTGGGGACGCTACGCGTGGCCACCACAGGCCTCCAGGTGGCCCCTCCCCTCTTCCAGACCATGGAGGTGCTCGGCAAGGACCGCGTCCTCCGCGACATCCGCCGCGCCATGGCAAAGCTGGAGGGGTAGCGCCGCTACGCCTTTACCGCCTGCGGGAGGGATGCGACGTATGCCTTGAGGGCGGCGCACTCACTTTCCGTGATCCTCTCGGTAACAAAGCCCATCACCCAGTCCGGCGTGTCCGAGCCTTCGTCCACCAGCAGGCTGCGGGCGATAAGCGCCTGCTGGCCGAAGCCCATGCGCTCGCGCACATACGGCAGCACGAACGCCTCTTCGCTCTCAAAGTGGTCATCCTGTGTGATTCGCAGCTCAACTACCTTGCCATAGATGTAGCGCTTTGTCCGGGCGACCAGGCGTGTCTTGCCAACCTCGTCGTTCAGCGCGCCCAGAACGTCCTCCAGCTTCTCCATCAGCTTGAGGTGCTGCTCCTCGTGCAGCGCTCGGATCGCCTCGCGAAGCTGTGTCTCAAGTCCCATCGCGTTCCGGCTGTCCCAGTACGCCTTAATTTCGGCCTCGAGGCGGCCGAGCACCTGGTGCTCCGCCTCGTTCGTGCGCGCCGCGGGCGAGTCGATCGGCCCGGTCATAAGGCGGTCTTCCACTTCGGCGTGGTACATAAGCTGGGATGCCCACCCGTTAAACGCCAGGCGCAGGGGCTGAAGAGACTCGCCCGGCTGCAGCGACTCCACCATCCCCTGCACTCTCGCGGCCTCAGCGGACAGCGCCTTGTGAATCGCAAGCATCACGTCTATGGGACTCTCGAAAGCGGTCATCTCCCCGGCGGCCATTACGTCTCCTACTCCAAACAGACATCTCGGAGAGTATAACGCCGTTCGGCCGGTCTGTCACTGCCTGCCCGGCCCCAATCGCACTCCGAGTAGTGAATATCGTGCGTTTTCCGTGTCAAATCGGCGTGAAGATGTCTCGATGCGCCGTGAATATCCAGTGAATGCCGGCAAAAGAAAATGGGCGCCGAACTTTCGGCGCCCAACGGGGTGGATTCAGCAATCGGAGATGGCCGCCTACGGTCTGATCATCAGACCTGCGATGACGATAATAATGATGCCAACCACCCCGTTCAGGCGGGCCAGCATGAGCATGCGCATCCGGAGGCCGATCACTTCCTGCGGGATGGGGCCGCCGGCGGCGAGAGCTTTCTGCATTCGCTCGGCAACTCTGGGGCCGAGAATGAAGTCGTGAGTGGCGGCGAGGGCGATCGCGAGACCGACGAAGCCCACTTTGGCCTGCAGGTAGCGCACAAAATGCCCGTCCCCGGTTAAGAGGTCGCTGAAGGACACGCTCCAGTGGTCCATCATGAGATAGAGCCCCGTGACTACTAGGATTCCGATCATCGTCCACGAGATTGGGCGGAACCTGCGGCCGATCTGACCTATCAGCTTGAACCCGGCGGGCGGAGGCGTAACTTCCTTGCGGATGGTGGGCACCGCGACCGTTCCCAGCAGGAAGCCCCCGCCCACGAGTATGACTGAGGCGAGTATGTGGATGACGACCATTATCTGGTATAGCATGGCGGGCCGGATCCCTCCTCAGTCCTGGTTCTGCGCGGCCCGGATTTCGGCGTCCAGGTCCGAACGCGGGTAGCCCAGATCAAGCGCCTTTGCGTAGTCCTCACGCATGCGCGCGTCGTTGCCGGAGGCGGCGTACACGGCCGCGCGGGCGGCGAAAGCCAAGGCGAGCGAGCCATCCATTGTGACCGATTCGTTCGCATCCCTGAGCGCCTGCTGCACTGCGCCGAGCGCCAGGTGGGCCTTTGCGCGGAGAGCGTATACTTCCGCGCTCCTGTTCGTCAATGTGGTTGCGCGGTCAAGGTCGGAGAGCGCCTGCTCCGGCCGGTCGACGGCCAGGTACGCCTTTGCCCTGCCCACATACGCCGCGGCCAACGAGGCGTCCAGCTTCAGCGCCTCGTTCAAGTCCAGCAGCGCCTTGTCGTACTCCCTCAGCTCAAGGTATGCCTGCCCGCGCTTCAGGTATCCGGTAGCGTCCGAGCGGCTCAGGCGGATGTACTGGCCGTAGTCGACGACGGCCCGGTCCGGCTCTCCGCGCTGCATGTAAACGTCGCCGCGCGCCAGGTAAGGGTCCGGGTTGTTCGGGTCCTCGTTAATAGCGCCGCTGAAGGCAGTGGAGGCGTCTCCGAGTCTCCCGTCTGAGGCTGCGGTCTGCCCCTGCTCCAGCAGTCCCGGCTCAACCTCGCACGCCATGGCGACAACCGCGCCGGCCGCCAGGATGGCGGCGAGCAGGACCCGAGCGACAAAGTTGAATCGGCCCATTTGCACCCTCCAGCGCCATATTCTCCCATATCTGGGCTTCCTTGACACCCTATACCGGTAATTCTATACTCCCAATGTGGTTTCGAAATTCGAATTTTCGGTTACGGAAGGTAGTTATGTCGCTCAGGGAGAGGCTTGACGAAGACATGAAGCAGGCGATGCGGAGCAAGGACGCCGACAGGCTCCTGGTCATCCGCCACCTGAGGTCGGAGATCAAGTACCAGGAGATCGAGCGGCAGAAGCCGTCCGACGACGCCGCGATTGCCGAGATGCTCAGCAAGCAGGCTCAGAAGCGCCGCGAGAGCATTGAGATGTTCAAGCAGGGCAACCGCCAGGACCTCGTCGATAAGGAAGAGGCCCAGCTCAAGGTCATCATGGAGTACCTGCCAAAGCAGATGACCGAGGCGGAGGTCCGCGTGATCGCCGAGAAGACAGTGGCCGAGGTGGGCGCGAAGGGACCGCAGGACATCGGTAAGGTGATGGGCAAGCTGGCGCCGCAGCTCAAGGGCAAGGCCGACGGCAAGATGATCAACGAGGTCGTCCAGTCTATCCTCAAGAGGCAATAGGCAGGCGATATTCTCCCACTCCGGAACGGGGCTGGGAGCGCGATGAAGAGGTTGAGGGCCAATGAGATTCGGCATCATAGTTTTCCCCGGCACCTGGAGCGACACCGACTGCCACCACGCGGTCAAGGGTGTGCTGGGCCAGGAGGCCGAGTATGTGTGGCACAAGGAGACGGACCTTTCCCGGTTCGATTGTGTCATACTCCCCGGCGGGTTCTCCTATGGTGACTACCTGCGCACCGGCGCAATCGCGCGCTTTGCGCCTGTGATGGGCGCGGTTGAGAAGTTCGCGGCGTCCGGCAGGCTGGTCATCGGCATCTGCAACGGCTTCCAGATACTCTGCGAGGCGCGGCTGCTGCCTGGCGTGCTCACCCGCAACGTGAACCTGCAGTTCAGGTGCGACTGGGTTGACCTCCGCGTTGAGAACACGGACACGCCGTTCACGAACGCCGCCATTAAGGGGCAGGTCCTGCGTGTCCCGATCTCCCACGGCGAGGGCAACTACTACGCCGATGAGAAGACCCTCGCCGAGCTGGAGGCGAGCGGGCGCGTGATTTTCCGCTACAGCACGCCGGACGGGCGGATAACGCCCGAAGCGAACCCCAACGGCTCGCTCAACAACATCGCGGGCATCACCAACGCCGCCGGGAACGTGCTGGGGATGATGCCGCACCCCGAGCGTTGCTGCGAGGCGCTACTGGGCGGAGAAGACGGCAAGGTGATATTCCAGTCTATCATCAACCACGTCTCCGGCAAGAGCCGCGCCGCCGTCCCGGCGGGGTAGTAGTAGAAACGGACCACCGTGCCATTGAAGACCGTGGCTGCGCCGCCGAGTGCGGGCAGCCACGATTTGTGTAGCCCGCGCGATTCATCGCGCCTGTGCTGTTCCCCTGGGTGTCAGCAGCCGGGCACGATAAATCGTGCAGGCTACGAGAAAAGAAGACAGACCGGAGTCCCTACCATGCCTGTATCCAAGAAGACACTGGACGAGCTCGCAATCTCCGAGACGGAGTACGAGCTCATCGTCGAGCGGCTCGGGCGCGAGCCGAATATGCTGGAGCTCGGCCTCTTCGGCTCGCTCTGGAGCGAGCACTGCGGCTACAAGCACTCCAAGCTCCTGCTGAAGATGTTCGCCGGCCAGAAGAGCCCGCGCCTGCTGGTCGAGCAGGGCAAGGAGAACGCCGGCGCGGTTGATATCGGCGACGGCCTGGCGATCGTGATGAAGATAGAGTCGCACAACCACCCGTCTGCTATAGAGCCCTACGAGGGCGCGGCTACCGGCGTGGGCGGCATCGTGCGCGACATCTTCGCGATGGGCGCACGGCCCATCGCCCTCCTGAACTCGCTCCGGTTCGGCCCGCTCACAGACAAGCGCAACCGCTACCTGTTCGACGGCGTGGTTGCCGGCATATCCGGGTACGGCAACTGCATCGGCGTCCCGGATGTCGGCGGCGAGATCTACTTTTCCCCCGCGTACGCCGGCAACCCGCTCGTGAATGCCATGTGCGTCGGCCTGGTGCAGAAGGACAAGCTCGTCCGCGCCACGACCGACCAGCCCGGGACGCTCCTCATGCTCGTCGGCGCGGATACTGGCCGCGACGGCATCCACGGCGCGTCCGGCCTGGCATCCCGCACCTTCGAAGAGGAGCGCGAGCTCCGCCCGACGGTACAGGTGGGCAACCCCTTCCTTGAGAAGGTGCTCATCGAGGCGTGCATGGAGATCGTGGGCACAGAGCACATCGCCGGCCTGCAGGACCTGGGCGCGGCCGGCCTGTCTAGCTCGTCCGTCGAGACGGCCCACAAGGGCGGCACCGGAATGGACATCGATGTCTCCCGCGTCCCCCGCCGCGAGTCCGGCATGACGCCGTACGAGGTGATGCTGTCGGAGTCGCAGGAGCGCATGCTTATCGTCGTCAAGGCGGGACACGAGGACGCCGCGAAGCAGCTCCTCTCCAAGTGGGACCTGCACGCCGTCGTTATCGGCAAAGCCACCGAGGGCAACACCGCCCGCTTCTTCGACGGAGACAAGCTCGTTGGCGAGCTGCCGGTGGACCTGCTCATCGATGCTCCCAAGTACCGCCTCACCGGCGTCGTGCCGGAGTGGCAGAAGAAGGCGCAGGCCGCCGACCTGAGCAAGACGCCTCAGCCGGCTCAGTCGATGGGCGAGGTGCTCCTGAAGCTGCTGGCATCCCCGAACATCGCCAGCAAGGAGCCGGTGTTCCGGCAGTACGACCACCAGGTGCAGACCAACACCGTCGTCGCGCCCGGGTCGGACGCCGCTGTGCTGCGCGTGAAGGGCACGTCCAGCAAGGGCATCGCCCTCTCCGTGGACGGCAACGGCCGCCTGTGCTACCTGGACCCGTACGTCGGCGGCATGATCACCGTCGCGGAGTCCTGCAGGAACGTCTCCTGCGCCGGCGGCGAGCCCATTGCGCTGACGGACGGACTGAACTTCGGCAACCCTCAGAAGCCGGAGATCTACTACCAGATGGAGATGTGCATAAAGGGAATTGCCGACGCCGCGAAGGCCATCGGCGCGCCCGTCGTTAGCGGCAACGTGAGCCTGTACAACGAGTCGCACGGAGCTCCCATCTACCCTACCCCTATGCTCGGCGCGCTGGGCCTGCTGGACGACGTTACGAAGCACGCGACCATCGCCTTCAAGCAAGAGGGCGACGCGATCGTCCTACTCGGCGAGGCGTCGGTGAACGGCGACCCGAAGAACTTCGCGGGGAGCGAGTACCTCGAGCTGGTACACGGGCAGGTGGCCGGCAGGCCCGAGCTGGATATCAACCTGGAGATAGCGGTCCAGAAGGCGGTCCGGCGGGCTGTGCGCGAGGGCGTCGTTTCCTCGGCGCACGATTGCTCGGACGGCGGTCTGGCGGTGGCCATCGCGGAGAGCTGTATCGCCGGCAACGTTGGGGCGAGCCTGGAGTTCAAGGTCTCCGGGCGACCGGACGCCGGACTCTTCGGCGAAAAGCAGTCGCGCATCGTCGTCTCCGTGCCCGCGGCGAAGGTCAAGGCGCTGGATTCGATATGCCGCCAGGAGGGCGTCCCGTTCGTCTCCCTGGGCAAGGTTGGCGGCGGTTCGCTCACGCTAAACGGCGAAGCGCTGGCCGGCGTGGACGAGTTGTCGCGGGCATGGAAGCATGGACTAGGCGCGGCAATGGGAAGGGTTTGACACGTACTGGCGTGCATGCTAAATTAGCAAAGGGTTAGCAGACAGCCATTCCGACTGCTAATGCGGTTGACCAGGGAGGGTGTTTTAGTGCCGATCTACGAATATTCCTGCGAGAAGTGCAGCAACGAATTTGAGCTCCGCCAGAGCTTCTCTGCCGAGCCTGTGACGGCCTGCCCCAAGTGCGAGGGGACCAGCCGCCGCGTCATCCGCGCCGTGCCGGTGGTCTTCAAGGGCAGCGGCTTCTACGTGAACGACTACGGCAAGAAGAACGTGGCGACGTCCAAGACCGAGTCCGACAAGGGCGCGGACGAGAAGAAGGCCGAGGTCAAGGCCGAGACAAAGGCGGAGTCCAAGGCAGAGGCAAAGGCCGAGGCCAAGACAGAGACGAAGTCCGAAACCAAGAAAGAGGCAGTGGCCTACTAGCATGCGCGCCCTCCTCCAGCGAGTCACCAGCGCGTTCGTGACCGTGGACGGCGAGACGCTCGGCAGCATCGGACCCGGCTTCGTGGTCCTGATGGGAGTGTCGAAGGACGATACGGAGGAAGAGGCGAAGTACATCGTCGAAAAGACCGTCAACCTGCGCGTCTTCGCCGACGAAGAACGCAAAATGAACCGCTCGGCCCTGGACTCCGGGGCCGAGCTTCTTGTTGTAAGCCAGTTCACCCTCTACGCCGACACCCGCAAGGGCCGCCGCCCCAGCTTCCTGGACGCCGCCCCGCCTGACCAGGCGGACGCGCTGTACCTGCGCGCCGTTGACCTCTTCCGCCAGGCCGGCGTGAAGAAGGTCGCCACCGGCCGCTTCCAGGCCCACATGATGGTCACCCTCTGCAACGACGGCCCCGTCACGATCATGCTCGACTCCGCAGACAAAGAGCGCCCCCGCAGGGGGTAGAAGGCCCCTTGCATCCCCAAGGCGGCGCCGTGGTAAATTACCCCCGTCATCACGGTGTCTTTTTGTAGACGGTTTCACCCACCAGGGGGAACAAGATGCGCTTTTACCTCCGTATCCACTTGTCAATCGTCCTGCTTCCGCTGGTCCTTGTTCTGCTTTTGGCAGCCTGCGCGCCCGAGACAGACCCCTTTAAGGTGGGTGAGCGCGCCCGCCTTGACGAGGCGGCGGCCGCGAACGCGACGCCCGTGGCCACAACGGGAAACGTCGGCGGCGTGGACCGCGTGGCCGTGACGCCCGACCCCGGCCTGGGCACCGTGAGGGTCGCGGACTGGCGCGACAACGCAGTCCGTCTCCTCAACAACATCGCCGGTTACATAATGGTGTGGGGCTTCGATTACAAGGTTGACCTCATAGACGTGAAGGAGACGGGGTACAGGGCTGCGGCGGACAAGGGCGAGGTCGACCTGGTCATGCTCGCCCCGAAGGCGGAGACTCAGGGCTGGAAGCTAGCGGACGGGGGCTCGGCCTATGGCCCATCGTCAGACCAGAGGATCGGCATTTCCTCGCAGCTACAGGGCAAGGCGCCGGAGCTCGTGGAATTCTTCTCGAAAATAGTTGCGGATAAGGATGCAATTGCATCGGTTTCAGGCCAGATTTCGGAGGGCCGGACGGGAATATCGCCCGTCGTGGCAGCGCTGATATTCCTCAAAGGGAACGAGGGCGTCTGGACGCAATGGGTGCCGGCCGCGGTGGCAGAGAAGGTAAAGGCGTCAATCGCCAGCGGCAAGGCGAGCCTGCTCAAACGCGCCTGCATCCCCTCCGGCGGCCTCGGCTCGCCCGGCTCCCCAAGCTGCATCGCATCGAACTAGGGCTGGAATACCGGCGGGAACGGCCCGGCTACGCCGTGTAGAATATGCTTATCCAACAAAATGGAGCATCAATGAGGCAGTTCAAGGTCGTCGTAGAGAAGCACCCGGAGGGGTACGTTGCATACCCGCTCGGCCTCAATGGGGTAGTCGTTGGCGAAGGCGACTCCTATGAGGAGGCTCTGGCGGACGTCAAGTCTGCCATCAAGTTCCATATAGAGACGTTTGGTTTGCAGGTGCTCGACAAATCCCCTACACCAGGTCCAGGCTGAGGTCGAGCGCCTTTACCGAATGCGTGAGCGCGCCGATGGAGATCATGTCCACGCCGGTTGCGGCGACTTCCCGCACGTTGTCCAGCGTGATGCCGCCGGAGGCCTCCGTGATCGCCCTGCCCGCCACTATTCGCACTGCCTTGGCCATCTCCTCGGGCGGCATGTTATCCAGAAGCAATATCTCCGCGCCGGCATCAACGGCCTCGTAGACCATGTCCAGGTCCTCAACCTCCACCTCGATGCGGAGCGAATGCGGCGCCCTGTCCTTCGCCCTCTGCACGATCTCCGCCAGTGTCATTCCGGCCTGCTTCAGGATGGCGATGTGGTTGTCCTTGATAAGCACACCGTCGCCCATGTTGCGGCGGTGATTGCGGCCTCCGCCCATCGTGACGGCGTACTTTTCCAGCGCGCGAAGGCCGGGCAGGGTCTTGCGGGTGTCAAGGATGCGGACATTGTAGCCCTCCACGGCCTTCACGTACCGGCTCACCTGCGTGGCGACGCCGCTCATGTGCTGGAGGATGTTCAACGCGGTGCGCTCCGCCTTGAGGATCGACGCAACAGGCCCCTGCACCTCCGCGACCACGTCACCTTCCGCGCCGGTCTCCCGCACCCACGGCCGCAGGGCTGCGCCGTCCGACATCAGCGCGTTCGCGTCCAGGCGCGGGTCCAGCCGCCGGAAGATCGCCACGGCCACATCCACGCCCGCGAGCACGCCCTCGGCCTTTGGGATGATGTTCGCCCTGCCCAGGATGTCCTGCGGAATGAGGCTGTCTGTCGTGGGGTCGCCGCTGCTGAGGTCTTCAGCCAGCGCGCGGTCTATGAACGCTTCAAGCTCGGGGGTGATGGGGAGCATGGGGGAGCCTTTCTCCTGTAGCCCGCCCCGATTCCATCGGGGCACGGGTCTTCGACAGGCAATCCTGGCGAGCAAGACAGGCCCCGATGCATCGGGGCGGGCTACGAAAAACATTTGCACACTGCGCAAGAGCCCGCCTTTTGGGGGCGGGCTCCTGGGAATTACAATTTCGTCGCCGCTCTTCTTATGGCATGGCCAGCATGCGGTCGAGGGCCACGCGGGCCTCGGCGGCGGTCTTCTCGTCCACCGAGATGCGGTTGACCACCTGGCCCTCCAGGAGGCCCTCAAGCACCCAGCACAGGTAGGCCGGGTGGATGCGGTACATCGTGGAGCAAGGGCAGACCACCGAGTCCAGGCAGAACACTGTCTTGTCCGGGTGCTCCTGCGCGATGCGGTTGACCAGGCTGATCTCCGTGCCCACAGCCCACACGCTGCCTGCGGGGGATTCCTCTATCTTCTTGATGATGAACTCCGTGGAGCCGTTGAAGTCCGCGGCGTCCACGACCTCCCGCGTGCACTCCGGGTGGACGAGTATGTTCACGCCCGGGTGCTTCTTCCGCGCCTCTTCGATCTGGGGTACGGTGAAGCGGGTGTGGACGGAGCAGTGCCCCTGCCACAGGATGACCTTCGCCGCGCGCAGCGCCTCCGCCGTGTGGCCGCCCTTCGGCTTGAACGGGTTCCAGATGAGCATCTCCTCCGGCTTCACGCCCAGCTTGACGGCCGTGTTGCGGCCCAGGTGCTGGTCCGGGAGGAACAGCACGCGCTTGTGCTGCTCGAAAGCCCACTTCATCGCCCTGGGGGCGTTGGAGGAGGTGCAGACGATGCCGCCGTTGCGGCCGCAGAGCGCCTTGATCGCCGCCGTGGAGTTCATGTAGGTGATCGGCGTGATGCCGCCGTCGTCCCCGAGCACCTCGGTCAGGTCGTCCCACGCGTCCGCAACGTCGTCCTGGTGGGCCATGTCCGCCATGGAGCAGCCCGCTGTGAGGTTGGGCAGGATGACCTTCTGGTGAGGCCCGCTGAGGATGTCCGCGGTCTCGGCCATGAAGTGCACGCCGCAGAAGACGATGAACTCCGCCTGCTGCTGCGAGGCGGCGAACTGCGACAGTTTGAAGGAGTCGCCGCGGTAGTCGGCGTGCTTGATGATCTCGTTGCGCTGGTAGTGGTGGCCCAGGATGACGAGCTGCGTCCCCAGCTTCGCCTTGGCCGCCGCGATGCGGGCGTCCAGCTCCTCCGGCTTTGCCTTGAGGTATGAAATGGGGATCTTCTGCCAGCGTACGCCGGCCTTGAACTCTTCTTCCAGTGTCTTGGACTTGAGCTCCTCGTCTTCTGTCTGGCAGAAGGCGGACTGCTCAAGCTCAGTCACCGGTATCATCGGCCGCTTTGTGAACTCGGACTGCATGACCATTTGGAACCTCCTGGTCCCGTTAGCCCGGGACCTGCACGGGCTTCACCGTCAGGCGATGGAACCCAATCGGCCCCTCAAAGACCAGGGGCCGGTCTTTTCGATCTTGACGCTCACTACCTTGCCGATCATCTCATCGGCGCCGTCCACGTACACCAGCTTGTCGTTGCGGTTGCGCCCTTCCGGCGTTCCCCGCTTGACGCCCTCGACCAGGACCTCGACGGTCCTGCCGTCGAACTTGCGATTAATCTCGGTCTGCACCTGCGCCTGGAGGTCCTCCACGGCCTTGAGACGCGCCTGCTTTACCTCCAGCGGAACGTCGTCCTCCAGCGTGCGGGCCGCGATTGTGCCCTCCCGCGTGGAGTACGCCGCGGAGTGGACCTTGTCGAAACGCACCTCCCGCAGCAGCTTGAGAGTGTTCTCGAACTGCGCGTCCGTCTCCCCGCAGAAGCCCACTATCAGGTCCGTGCTCAGTGACACATTGGGGATACGGATCCTGATCTTGTCCACCAGCCGCCGGTAGTCGTCGATCGTGTAACCCCTGCGCATCCGCTGTAGCACCTCGTCATCGCCGGCCTGGAACGGGAGGTTGATGTGCTCGCACACCTTCTCCATATCGGCGACGGTCTCGATGATGTGGTCGCTCATGTCGTTGGGGTGCGAAGTGAGGAACCTGATCCGCTCGATCCCGTCCACCCTGTGCACGGCCTTGAGGAGGTCGCCCAGGTCCACGTCGCCCGCCAGGTCGTGGCCGTAGGAATCGACGTTCTGGCCCAGCAATGTAACTTCCTTGACGCCACGTGCGGCCAGAAGCTCGGTCTCGTGGACGATGTCCTCGATGGTGCGGCTGACCTCCCTGCCCCTGCGGTAAGGGATGATGCAGAAGGTGCAGAACTTATCGCAGCCGTGAATGATTGGCACGAACGCGGTGACGTTCGGCGCGGCCGTGAGGGTGCTCAGGCACCCTTCCGGGTCGATGCCCATGCGGTCGCCAAGCAGGTCGATGAGCGGCCTGTACTGCTGCGGGCGCATGAAGACATCCACATACGGGAACTTCTGCTCCAGCGCGGCGGTCTTGGGTCCGACCATGCAGCCCATGAGGGCGATGACCTTCTTGTTATCTTCGTTCTTGAGCGGCTTCACGAATCCCAGCATGCCGACTACCTTGTCTTCGGCGCTCTGCCTGACGACGCAACTGTTGAGGACGATAACGTCAGCTTCTTGCGGGGATTCCGTGGGGGCGAGGCCCAACTGTCCAAGGGCACTCTCAAGGCGCTCAGAATCGGCCTTATTCATCTGGCAGCCGATCGTCCAGACGTGGTAATTTCGCATCTAACCCTGGTCCGACACCTGGTGGGGCTCTAAGACCCCGTTAAAGAGGGTAACTGGCGGAGGGAACGGGATTCGAACCCGTGACAGCGGCTAAAAACCACTGTAAGCGCTTAGCAGGCGCCCGCACTAGACCTCTATGCGATCCCTCCGGCTCGTAACTAACTATACCAAACAGATACCATGCGCGCAATGCAAATGCTTGTGAATTTCGACACTATTGGTTTAGCGTCTGCGGTATTTCGTAGCATTACTTCCATTCCCTGACGCCTTTCCGTCAGTGGGGTATGTGCAGAGGCAGGATGCCATAACACTTCGCTAAAATTTTCACATATAAGCGTAATTTGCGACTGCGGACTTTGCGATCCGTTTCACAAGCAGATTCGGGCCAAATACGACTCTGACGGGCCGTTCAAGCCGAGCCGCGGACATATGGTACCTTCGCTTGTGAAATTGGGCACAATCACCGGACCATCGCAACGACCACGGCGGCGAGTGCGACGAGCGTGGCGACGATGGAGACAGCTGTAAGGAGCGCCACCCTGCCCGCCAGCGCGCGGCTGGCTTTAGCCAGCGCATCTAACTGCGCCGCCATCTGCCCGAGGTACTCCGCCTGCTTGGCCTCGTTCGCCTCCAGATCGGCGATGCGGGACTTGAGTTGCTCAATAGTCGTGGCGGTCTGTTGGGTCTCGTTCTCAACACGTTTGCGTTTGCTCTGGTCGAGAAGCTCAGATACTCCCTTATAGATAAGGCCCGTGGCAGCAGTGACGAGAGACAACGATGCCGATAGGGTCGCTGGATCCATTTTGGCCTCCGTGAACGTTCACCAATTCCTAGACGCAAAGTCGAGCGGTCGCATTATGCACAAAACCGTGACAATACTCCAGAAACGTCGCACAGATTCGCCGCAGTCGTGACTCTGGCTGGACAGTGCGGTCGGTGCTTGCGTGGGACCGTTTCGTGTCACCGAGACTTTCGAATCCACTCGTAATTGAAAACGGTCCAGAAGTCCCAAGACAAGAACCGTAGGAGTGCGCACTGCTACTTGGCTGGTGAAGCCGGGCAGAAGATTGTCGACAAGACCCTGTTCACAAGGTAACATTGAACGCCCACGGGGCGGGGTTGACTTGGGGAGCGCTGAAGGCGCGGGCTATCTCAGCCCAGGGCGGAGTGCCGAAGGCTTTGCGAAGGCACGCAGCCCTGGGTCATCGGACCGAAAAGATAAAGAGCCCTGAAAGGGCGACCTACTCTCTGTCCTCCCCAACGCGACACCCGTTCTCACAGGGTTACTCCCACAAATACCTTTCATCGAACTCAACGTTATGGCGCACCAGAAGGCCCCGGAACTCATCCCGAAAATCTCGTGCCCTGTGGTGCTCCTCCTGCGCTGCGACATACGAGGCGACGGCATCGGCCGACGATTGGCTGACGGAGAACGCTCCATACCCGGCCTGCCACGCGAAATCCGAATACGCTGCCCCTTTCGATTTGACCCACCTGGAAGAGCTCGTCTTCACGAGCCCGACGGCTTCCGATAACGACATGGTCCTGGAAAGCCCAAAGAATACGTGAACGTGGTCTTCGACGCCGCCGATCTTGATTGGCTGGCAGCCGTGCTCTCTCAGAACTCCTCCGAGGTAAACGAAGAGTTCATCCCGAAGTGGTTGTCTCAATAACGGCGCCCGGTCTTTGGTGCTGAACACCAGGTGAACAAGGATTCGGGAAAGGGATTGAGGCATTGACTTGGCAGTCCTGAGGTTGGCCTGAGAGTAGGTCGCCCTTTCAGGGCTCTGAATCTGTTCGATCCGGAACCCAGGGCTGCGTGCCTTCGCAGAGCCTCCGGCACTCCACCCTGGGCTGAGATAGCCCGCCCTTTCAGGGCTCCCCAAATCCGGCCCAACCCCACGGGCGTGCAGTGGACATTGCATTGGCTTTGCTGAGGCACGCTGGCCTTAATGACCGGGGCATTTCAGGGCTCTGCGATGCGGCCAAACTCCCGGACATCAATCAACACGGTGAACCGGGCAAGGGTGCCTTTCCGTGGTCAACTCTTTCGTGATGACTCTTCCTTTGGCTTATTCGCCTGCGACTCGCGCATCGCTACGTCTTCGGGGCTTTCGATCCAGACCTCGCCGCCGACGAAGAACTCTTTCTTCCAGATGGGGACGGTCTGCTTGATGCGGTCCACGCTGTACATGCACGCGGCGAAGGCGTCCTTGCGGTGCGGGGAGGAGACGGCGACGACGAGGCTGATCTCGGAAATCTCCAGCCTGCCGAGCCGGTGGGCGATGGCCACAACCTCCAGCGGCCACCGGGCGCGCATCTCGGCGATGATCTCCGCCAGCTTGTTGTCCGCCATCGGCCGGTAGGCCTCGTACTCGAGGTGGAGCACCTTGCGGCCTATGGAGTTGTCCCGCGTTGTGCCCAGGAAGGTGACCACCGCGCCGGCGGAATCGCGCCGCACACGCTCGGTGAGCGCCTCCGGGTCAAGGGGCGCGTCAGTAATGAGGACGAAGACCCCCTCTGTGGTCTCCCCCGTGGGGGGAGACGAAGGCGAGGTCTCCCCCGAACCCCCGCTCACCGGCGGGATGAGGGCTACTTCGTCGCCGTGGCGGAGCGGCGCGGCGTGGGTTGCATATTCGTGGTTCACGGCTATCACCAGCTTCGATGGGTCGCCCGTGACGCGCGGGTACCGGCGCACCACCTCCCGCGCGGCGTCACCCGCCGTTGCGCCGTCCGGCAGGTCCAGCTCTACCTCCGGCCTGCCAGCCTTCTCTCTATAGCTCGCGAACAACCTTACCTTGACTTGCACGTATGTCACCTGGGGGACAGCAGTAAGCAGTTAGCAGTGGGCAGTGAACAGTGAGCAGTCGGCCAGACTAACAGCCGACAGCCGATTGTTGGCTGTTTGCTCACTGCCCACTGCTAACTGCCCACTGCTGCCTCTGTCTACTGCTGACTGCCATCATACCACCTTCGCAAGGGCGGCCCGGAGCGTCTCCACCGTGATCGGCTTGGCCAGCACCATGTCTATCGCAGCCGGCCGCTCCCCGTCGCCCTGCATGATCTCCCCGAACCCGGTGAGCATTAAAACGGGCATCGCGGGCCTCAATTCCTTTACCTTAATCGCCAGGGAGTCCCCATTCATCCTGGGCATGGCGCGGTCCGTAATCATAAGATCGAACTTGCCCTTCTCCAGAAGGTCCAGGGCCTCAGCGCCGCTTTCCGCCGCCTCCACCTTGTGCCCGTCCATCTCCAGCATGCGGCACAGAACCGATCGCACCACGGCCTCGTCATCGACGATCAGCACGCGGAGCGCCCTGCCCTTCGCGGCCTGGCCGTGCTCGACGGCGTGCGACGTCCCGGGCGCGGCGGGGATCTCTATCGTCACGGTCGTCCCCTGCCCGACGCGGCTCGCTATCGATACTTGCCCGCCGTGGCGGAGGACCGCGCCGTACACCATTGCCAGCCCCAGCCCGGTGCCGTGGCCGAACTTGGTGGTCATGAACGGCTCCATTGCCCGCTCCCTCACCTCGTCCGTCATGCCCACGCCCGTGTCCGCAACCGAGAGCACTGCCTTGCCCGAGACGCCCTGTAGCGAGATCGTAATTACGCCGCCCTCCGGCATCTCCTCCACCGAGTTGATGACCAGGTTGGCCAGCGCGTTCACCAGGGCATACTTGTCGCCGTTGACCTTCGGCGCATCGCCCAAGGCCGTCCTGACGGTGATGGTGACGTTCCTAGCCAGGGCCTCGTCCTTCCACTTGGGCTGCGTGAGCGCAACGGTCTCGTTGACCACGTCCGCGAGGTCGACGTCTTTCAACTCTTCGGACGCCGCGCGCGGCCGGTAGAAGTCGCGCACGCGGCGGACAACGCTCATCGCCTCCTCCGCCGCCTTGCGTATCATCCCGATATCGCGCATCGCCTGCTGCTTGTCGTCAAGGGTGCGCGGGCTAGAGAGCAGCATCTCGCTGAAGCCCAGGATCGGCGTCAGCGCGTTGTTAAGGTCGTGGGCGAGCCCGCTTGATATCTGTCCCAGCGCGCGCATTCTTTCGTGGAGCGTCTCTTCGTCCAGCTTCTTCTTGCGCGCCGAAATGTCTCTGGCCACGAAGCAGCACAATGCCGATCCGCCGGAGCGGACCAGGCTGCCGGTGACCTCTACCGGCAATGTCTTGCCCGTTGCCGTCAGGAGGTCAACATCGGTCAGCATTGGGGTGTCGGCAAGAACGCGCTCGAAAGCGTGGTGAAAATCCGGGAGGTCGTTGTTTGCGACGTGCTGCTCAAAACGCCTGCCCTCGAAGGCCCCTGGAATATCAAGCAACCGCCTGGCCGACCGGTTGATATCAACGAAGTAGCCGCGACTGTCCGTAACGATAATTGCGTCGCTCAGGTCCTCGTAGAGCGGGCGGTAGCGCTTGATGACCTCCTCAGCCCTTTCTATATCTTGCCGCAGCCATGACGAGATCCTGATTGTGACGACGGATGCCGCGCCCAGGAACACGAGCCTGAGCGGGAGCTGCTCCACAACATAGCTGCCCTGCGGGTAGTAAGCCAGTGTGAAATAGGCCATGGCGGCGAGCCAGAGCGCGGTCAGCACCAGTCCCAATCGGAATCCCAAACGAATGCCCATCATGCTGAGGAGGAGGAAGAGGCCGAGGTAGAGGTCTTGCTCGCTCCCCTGCGCCCCTGCCATGTAGGCCGCTGCCAGGCACATCGCGTTGTCCAGCGCGACGCCGACGGCAAAGGCGGGCATGAGCCTGCGACGGATAAGGAGATCGATGACCGCCGAGTTGTAGAGCGCCGCAATGGCGGCAAGCGTCAACAGCACCCGTCCGTCCAGCGCCCCCTGGAAGCCGATCGTGCTGGCAGCGACCAGCCCGGCCGCGCCGGCAAAGCGGCCGCCCACCAGGACCCATTCGATGGGGTATGTGGTGTGGACGCCGAGGTTCGGAAGCCTTATCTGGGACGCTGGAGTGGTCATCTGTCGATTACTATACTACCGTGGTCAACGCCAATCTACCTACGCGGTTACACGTACGTAATGCTTCACGCCTTCGCGTCCCCGCGCTTGCCGGCCACCGCCGCAACGGCCTGTCGCAGGCGCTCGATGCCGACCGGCTTGGAGAGCACCATCGTCACGCCCGCGGGGGGGGGCTCCCGGTCGGCCATCAACTCGCCGTAGCCGGTCAGCATCAGGATAGGCACGTCAGGGTCGAGCGCACTGAGGCGCACGGCAAGCTCGTCGCCGATCATGCCGGGCATCGCGCGGTCTGTGACTACCAGATCGAACTTGCCGCTCATGAAGATGGAGATAGCCTCGCGACCGGAGCCGCAGGCATCCACCTGGTGGTTGTCCACCTGGAGCATGCGCGCCACCACTGTGCGGACTGTGTCCTCGTCGTCCACCACCAGTACGCGCAGTGGGGCAGCGGCCCCCGTTTCGCCACCTGCCATGGCTTGCCCCGGCATCTCGGGTCCTATACTCATTGGTCCTCTTGTTCATCATTCGAAATGCGCGGCCCCGGCCCATTCCGGACCCCGGACACCGGCTGCTTGACAGAAGTTTATCGTACCTGCGCTTGAAATACGTACGTGGTGTTACTCATTTGCAGCATCGTGCCAACACCATACCCGGACTGCCGGTGGGCCGCTTGCCTTTGGGCCGTTGGGACCATACCCTATTCCCCGGGCGGGTGCCCGTTGATCCTGTCGCGGAGGTGTGAGTATGGAGTTCGCGTGGCCCCTGATCGAGTACCGGGAGGAGGGGATGCGGGAGGGGATGCAGATAGAGAGCGCGGCTATATCCGTGGACGACAAGGTGCGGCTGCTCAACGCCCTGGGGGAGACGGGGCTGAAGCATATAGTCGCGGGCTCGTTCGTGAGCCCGAAGTACACCCCGCAGATGGCGAAGATAGAGGAGGTGCTGGAGCGCTTCACTCCGAAGCCGGGCGTCAAGTACACCGCTCTGCTGGTGAACGAAATGTCGTACGAGCGGGCGCGCAGGTTCGTGCCGCCGCTGACGATAGAGGACGACCGGCCCACGCTGAACGTGCATTTGTGCGACGTGTTCGTGCGGCGCAACTTCAACCGCTCGCAGGCGCTGGAGCTGGAGAGCTGGCCGAAGACCGTCGCGAAGGCGAAGGAGCGCGGCGTGAAGGAGGCGGCGATCGCCGTCGCCGCCGCGTGGGGCTCCAACTTCACCGGCGAGTTCACCCTGCCTCAGCGCATGGACATGCTTGAGCGGGCGCACGCGTTGTGGGACGAGGCGGGCATACCGGTGACGCAGTTCTCGGCGTACGACCCGATGGCGTGGACAACGCCGCACCGCGTGGAGGAGCAGATATACGCCATCCGGGGGCGGTGGCCGCACATCACGCGGTTCTACTTACACCTGCACGACGCGCGCGGCATGGCGCTGGTCTCCGCCTACGCGGCGATGCGGGCGCTCGGCAAGCAGGGCGTGCCGGGGTACGGGGTACAGGGTACGAGGGACGGTGGGACATCCGAACAGCCGACACCCTCACCCTACGGTCAAGGCCCCGTAGGCCTCTCCCTGAGGGAGAGGAACAAATCGGAGCAGACTTCGGCTGTTCCCCATCACCCAGCACCCAGCACCCAGCACCCCTCGTCCCGTGCCCCGAACCCCGTACCCTGTACCCTCATACTCGACGGCACCATCGGGGGCATCGGCGGGTGCCCGTACTGCGGGACCGGCCGGGCCACCGGGATGATGGCGACCGAGGACTTCGTGCACATGCTGGAGGGCATGGGCATCCCGACCGGCGTAGACATGGACAGGCTCATCGACGTGGTGTGGATGCTGGAGGAGGTGATCGGCCGGCCGGCGTTCGGCAGCGTCTCCAAGGCGGGGCCTCGGCCCAGGACGCCGGACCGCTGGTTCGATCCCAACATGCCGTTCGTTGAGACGCTGGAGCAGGCCAAGCACTTCAAGCTGGGTCCGGGTGTGTATAAGGACGGGATATACCCGTGGAAGGAGCCAATAAGACGGCAGTAGGCAGTCAGCAGTCGGCAGTCGGCCAGACCAACAGACGGCAGTCGGCAGTCGGCAGTGAGCGTAGGATATGGAGGAGCCCAGATGCATCGCGGCCACTACGGCTGTTGGATTGGCCGACTGCCAACTGCCGACTGCTAACTGCCGTCTTCACGCCGATCTTCACGGCAGGGGCGCTCCTGTTTATCTTTTGTTGACGCCCGGCGGGCTACGATTAGGGAACTACAGGTCCCGCGTAGCAAAGCTCAAATCAGGGGCAAAGGAGCGTCGCCATGGGAGTCAGCCTGCTGAAGCCGGTAGATATCGAGGTGAGTTTCGATAGCCGGGCCTATAGCCTGGGAGAGCACATAGACGTGAAGTGCAAGGTCTACGCGAAGATAGACTGCCATGTCCGCGAGGCCCGGCTGGAACTGGTGGTTGAGGAGAGATGGGTGGAGCGCTACGGGGTAACCTCGACCGACCACGTGATGCAGCACGTACCGGGCATGTACGGCGAGGGCTACGTGGCGGAGACGGGAGCGTTCCCCAAGACCCGGATGCAGGTGGACGAGCACGTCACATCGACCCTGAACAACAGCGTGGCTTTCATATGGGACAAAAGCCTTGAGCGCGGGAAGACGTATGTGTTTAGCGTTCGCGTCCCCATAGACCCCCACGAGCCTCCCCATGCAGGCCGCGCCGAGATGAAGTGGGGCCTTAAGGTCCGCGTGGACATCGCAGGCGCGAAGGACCTGACTGAGCTGCACGAAGTCTCTGTGCTCGTGTAAGGCGGCAGGCGTACAAAAATAATGGGGCGTCCCCGAGACGCCCCTGGTAACAAGTCTCCTACCCTTTGCTCTTGACTCTGAACGGCAGCCTTATCAGGCCTGCGCGCTTGCTTGGGAATCGCGCCCGCTCGATTATGCGCACCAGCGAATCGCCCCGGTCCCCCCCTTGCGCCCCCTGCCGTCGCGCGTCCGCATCCCCGGCCTTCCTTTCGTCCGTCTCCTTCCGCGCTGTCGCGACCACCTGGTCCCCTTCCGTATCGGGGGAGGCAGTCCGGTCCCGCTCTTCGTGTTCCGTCCGTTCTTCCTGCAACGGCTCACCCTGATTGTTAATTGGGCTGCACCACGCAACTCGTTGTCCGGTCAGTCTAGGGCATAGCGATGCGATGCATATGACGCAAATGTGTGGCGTGTCTAGGCAAAACGGACTAGTCCGGCGCAGTTGCGAGTTGTCACATTCAGGCCACCACGGTCGGCAGAGACTTTCCGGTAGCAGCCCCGTAATATCGCTTAATCGTCTCTATGAAGGCAAGGAGATCCTCATCCGTAGCAAAGAAATTCAGACGGATTATCGCGGCACTCATCGAACCGACATAAATTAATACGTGATCAGAGGTCTGCACCAGCCTCTCCACCGACATCCAAGGTACCCTATGGTCTCCGATGGAGGGCCGGTTAATAATCGCTTCCGGGGTTACATTGATACACTGTTTTCCCGTTACACCATCGTTCTTACCTTCATCCATAAGTTTAGGTAGGAGTTTTCGCAGTTTTTGGTCAGAGAGACGAGGGAAAACCAGAAACGCGGCTATCGCGCCCAGGACCGCCGGGACGCCCCAAGCGACCAAAGCAATTCCCCATCCCAAATCTAGGAGTGGGGAGATAGCAAGCCCAATCCCCATAACGACAGCGACGAAAACAAACGCATTTAGGAGTCGTCCCATTAGAATTTGGCGCTGATAGGTTGGAGAGTTTTTATAGTGGTACAGACTGAATTTGACGAAGTCATCCGTAGTAACCTCGTAATCGAGCACCATTTCTCCCTCCTGGCAAGCTACGTGTGACTAGGCGATGGTGTGCAAACCGCCCAATGTCTACAAGTCACGTCGCTCATTGACCCTATAGACCGACTCCTACCTGTTGGCGCTATAGCACTCTTCGCACTGGGGCCTTGCGAACGAGGTAGTGGCGTTCTGCCCGCACCTATGACAGCAAAGCTCTATGAACGCTCGATCTTGCGTCTGGCTCCAAAACCCATAGCACTCCGAGCAATATGGCTTTGCCGGGTCGAAGGGAATAGAGCCTTTGCATCGAATGCATCGCCCGCCGAGGCCAGTGCTGCCCGACCTTGCCGGTGCGGATATGCCCTTCGCATTGGGTCGAGAACGGTCAGGCTGTGTTCTGGCGTCAGCGACTTTGCTTCGTAGAGGTTGCAACTCCACCCTACGGCCGAGCGGAATCAATTGCTTGTGGACGTAGTCCCTGACGGCGACACTGTTAGGACCGCCGTCAACTCGTATGGCGATTTCCCGGGAGTTCTTGGACGACGTTTCGACGAGGTTCATTGAGGTGAGGATTACATAAGACTCGTTAAGAAAGAGCTTCGCATGCAACCTGTCCACAGAAATGACGGTTGCTCCCATCCCCAGCAGCCATTCCATGTCTTCACTGGGTTCGTCGTCACGGTAAATCGCAGTGATCGGTACTCTTCGTTGAAGAGCCAGGGTGAGTTCGTTTCTAAGGTGTTGCCAGAACCTGTTGTATGGCGAAACCAGCACGATGAACTGCTTGGCCTGGCGTATCACATCGAGAATCGCAGTCTCAACGGTATCGTCGGTGAATGTCTTTGCTCAGTGATATTGTCAGTAGGTGACTGCTCAGTGAATATGTCAGTCCATGAGAGGACTACATTTGACCGAGCGAGAAGCGAAGAGAGCACAGATACTGAACCTTGTTCTGGAGGGGCGTTGCGAGGCAAGTAAGGCCGCTGAGCTGATGG
>Ga0194132_10004635_pt1 | contig 23219 bp, 15 predicted proteins | sample TA2KigOf80mmetaG_FD_148612 | JGI IMG/M metagenome (GOLD analysis project Ga0194132, IMG submission 148612) | Freshwater microbial communities from Lake Tanganyika, Tanzania - TA2015054 Kigoma Offshore 80m | ecosystem: Environmental > Aquatic > Freshwater > Lake | place: Tanzania: Lake... | reverse complement strand
GACCTTTCTCATCCCCAATCTTCACTCGGTGAGCAGCCAAAACCCGAAGCGCAGGAGTCTCCCACCGGAATTCAACCGAAACCTCGGGCGAGAGGACTCAGTCCCTATCCGGCTAAGTCCACCGCCCGTAAGCCGGCTGCAGACCACCCATGGAGACGAACCGTACTGACAAAATCACTGCACCCTAAACACTGACAGATTCACTGTCCCTTGACAGGCGAAGTTGCGCGAGGGACGGAGCGAATGGGCAGCCGCCCTCACCGGTCCGTCCGCCGCGGCGGACCGGACCACCTCTCCCGCAGAGCCGGGAAAGGAACAATACGAACGGCCAACAGCCTAGCAGCTTGCACCCTCACCTGTCGCCGGAGGCGACACCCTCTCCCGTCAAGGGAGAGGTAAGAAGGGGGCCAAACAGCCGTCAGCCCTCACCCTTCGGGCCGGAGCGCCCGAAGGCCTCTCCCTCGGGGAGAGAAGGAAGACAGAGCAGCCGGGCAGGCACGGGGACCTGCCCGTACGTAACTCCGGGGGAAACGGGCAATCCGTGTAGCTGCACAGCATGCTGTGCAGCTACACGGATCGCGGCGGCCGATCCTGACTGAGGCGGCCTACATCAGCCGCTCGCTTCGAGGGCGTTCGGTGCCCAGTGGTGGGTGTAACAGCGAGAAAGCAGGTGCCCGCCACGGCAACATCGCCAACCATTGTGCGCTCCGTAATGACGGTCCGTGCACAATGGCGCGGGCGATCCTGTGAGAAAGCAAGCGCCCGCCACGGTGGTTACCGGGGCGGGCGCTTTTGACTGCTGGTGGCCCTGCCTGGCCTATTCGGCCTCGGCGAGGGCAACGAGGTCTTTGGCCTCGTCCATGTCGAATACCTCAGGCTGCAGCTCGATGGCCTCCGCGGCGATGGGCGCCGCAATGGCTACCGGCTCCTTCTCCTCCGGCACGTTCAGACCCAGGCGCTCGATGCCCTCCGGGGACATATCGAAGCGCGCCGGGATGAGGCGGCCGATGATGACGTTCTCCTTCAGGCCGCGCAGGTAGTCGATATCGCCGTTGATGGCCGACTCCGTGAGCACGCGCGTGGTCTCCTGGAAGGAGGCCGCCGCGAGGAAGCTCTCCATGTTCAGCGAGGCCCTGGTGATGCCGAGCAGCACCGGGCTCGCGGTTGCGGGCTCGCCGCCTTCGGCCAGCACGCCGGCGTTGATGTCGTCGAAGCTGTGGCGGTCCACCAGCTCGCCGGGCAGCAGGTCGGTGTCGCCCGGAGAGTCGATGCGCACCTTCCGCAGCATCTGGGAGATCACGACCTCGATATGCTTGTCGTGAATGGACACGCCCTGGGAGCGGTACACCTTCTGTACCTCTTCGATGAGGTACCGCTGCACCGGTTCCCTGCCCTGGATGCGCAGGATCTGCTGCGGGGCCTTCGGGCCGTTGGTCAGCGCCTGGCCGGCCGTCACCTGTTCGCCCGTCTTCACGACGATGTGCGAGGCTGCCGGGATGACGTACTCCCTCTGCTCCTCGTCCGACCACGTGATGCTGGCCGTGCCGTCCGCGATGGTGACCGTGCCTGCCACCCTGGCCGTCACCGGCTGGGCCTGGAGGGACGCGTCCGGCTCCTTGTCCTTGTCCTTGTCTTTACCCTTGCCCTTGGTCTCGGGCACGGCGGCGATAGGCTGCCCCACGGTAACCTGGTCGCCATCGGAAACGAGCACCCTGTACCCTTCGGGCAGCGGGTACTCGTCGCGGTACTCCTCCATGCTGATTACCTTGATCGTCCGGCCCTCGCCGCTAGCGTTGACCTCGACGACGCCGTCGATCTCGGACAGGACGGCCTCGCCCTTGGGAGCGCGGGCCTCAAAGAGCTCCTCCACGCGCGGCAGGCCGCTCGTGATGTCTGCGCCGGCGATACCGCCGGTATGGAACGTTCTCATTGTGAGCTGCGTGCCCGGCTCGCCGATGGACTGGGCGGCGATAATGCCGACTGCCTCGCCGAGCATTACCTCCTTCCAGGTGGCCAGCGACAGGCCGTAGCACTTGGGGCAGATTCCGCGCGGAAGCTCGCAGATGAGCGGCGACCTTACGGCCACGCCCGGGATCTTCAGCTTCTTGAGCATCTTCGACGTCGCTTCGTTGATCAGGCCGTCCTTGTCCACGATGATCTCGCCCGTCTCCGGGTGGACGATGGGCTCGGACGTGAAGCGGCTGCGGATGCGCTCGTCGAACGGCGCCTGGAGCGCGGCGTCCGCCGCATTCTCGATCCAGATCCAGTTCTGAGTGCCGCAGTCGCCGCCGACGACGATGACCTCCTGGGCCACGTCGATAAGGCGGCGGGTCAGGTAGCCGGAGTCGGCCGTCCTGAGCGCCGTGTCCGCAAGGCCCTTGCGGGCGCCGTGCGTGGAGATGAAGTACTCCAGCACCGTCAGCCCCTCGCGGAAGTTCGACTTGATCGGGCGGTCGATGATGCGTCCCTTCGGATCGGACATCAGGCCGCGCATGCCCGCCATCTGCTTGATCTGGGCGATGTTGCCCTTCGCGCCCGATGTGGCCATAAGGTAAATACCGCGATAGTTGCGGAGGTTTTCCTTGATGTGGTTCGTAAGCCTTTCGTTCGCCTGCGTCCAGATCTGGACGGTGTTCTCGTACCTCTCCTGCTCGGTGATCAGGCCGTCCAGGTACTGCTGCTCCAGCTGGTTGACCTGGTTTTCGGCCTCGCCGATGGTCTTCGCCTTCTCGGGCGAGACCTCGATGTCGTTGAAACCGATTGTTGTACCGGACTTCGAGGCGAACTTGAAGCCCATGTCCTTGATGGCGTCAAGGAAATCGGCAGTGCCATCGTTACCCAGAAGGCGGTAGCATTCGGCCGTGATCTCCTTGAGCTTTGCCTTGTTGAGCTCTTCGTTCCGGAACGCGACGCCCGGCGGCAGGACGGAGTTGAAGATGATCCGGCCCACTGTCGTCTCTATTGTCTGGCCGGTGTTGCCGGCGTTGCTGACGGTGCCGTCCAGGTACATGTCGCGCACCTTGATAGGCGCGCGGAGCTCCACCTGGCCCATCTCGTAGGCCATGCGGGCGTCGTCGAAGCTGGAGAAGCTCCTGCCCGCACCCTTGGCGTTCTTGTTATCCATCGTCATGTAGTAGCAGCCGAGCACCATGTCCAGCGTGGGCGATACGATTGGCTCGCCGGAGCTGGGGGAGAGCATGTTGTACGTGCTCAGCATCACCTTCTTGGCCTCTGCCACCGCGCCCTTGGAAAGGGGCACGTGCACGGCCATTTGGTCGCCGTCGAAGTCGGCGTTGAATGCCGTACAGACCAGCGGGTGGACCTGGATCGCGCCGCCGTCCACGAGGATGGGGTTGAAGGCCTGGATGCCAAGGCGGTGCAACGTCGGGGCGCGGTTCAGCAGGACCGGCCTCTTCTTTACCACCTCTTCCAGGATGTCCCAGACCTCGGGGCGGGCCCTCTCGGCCATCCTCTTGGCGCTCTTGATGTTGTGCGCATAGCCGTTCAGGACAAGCTTGTTCATGACGAACGGCTTGAACAGCTCCAGCGCCATGCGCCGGGGCAGGCCGCAGTTATTGAGCTTGAGCGTTGGGCCGACCGTAATGACGGAGCGGCCGCTGTAGTCCACGCGCTTGCCGAGCAGGTTCTGGCGGAACCGGCCCTGCTTGCCGCGGAGCAGATCGGACAGCGACTTCAGCTTGTGGTTGTGGCTCCCGGACACAGCGCGGCCGCGGCGGCCGTTGTCGATCAGGGCGTCGACGGCCTCCTGCAGCATGCGCTTCTCATTGCGGATGATGATCTCGGGCGCCTGGAGCTCGATGAGCCTCTTCAGGCGGTTATTCCTGTTGATCACGCGGCGGTACAGGTCGTTCAGGTCGCTTGTCGCGAAGCGGCCGCCGTCCAGCTGCACCATGGGGCGCAGCTCGGGCGGAAGCACGGGCAGCACCGTCATGATCATCCACTCGGGCTTGTTGGTGCTCTTGCGGAAGGCCTCGGTAACGCGCAACGTCTTGATGGCCTTCTTGCGGCGCTGGCCGGATGTGGTCCTGATCTCCTCCTGGAGCTCGAGGCGCTTCTTGTCCAGGTCGGTCTTCTTCAGGACCTCAAGGACGGCCTCCGCGCCCATGGAAGCGACAAATATCTCCGCGTACTTGTCGCGGAGCTCGCGGAACTTGGTCTCCGTTAGGAGCATGCCTACCTTCAGTGCCTCCAGCTCATCGAGCTGGGTGGAGAGGTCCTCTTCGACCTTTTCCAGGTCCTGGTCTCTCTGGGCCTTGAGCTTGGCTATCTTGGCCTGGAGGGCGGCAGTGCTTCCGCCGGTTGCGCCCGCGCCGGAATCGATCTGCTCCTGGATTTCGTCAATCTTGAGCTCACCCTCAGTCTCGATCTGTTCAATCTGGCTGTCGAGCTCCTTCTGGATGCGGTCGATGTTGTACTTGCGCAGGTCCTCGTTCACGTTCGTGACCAGGTACTGGGCAAAATAGATTACCCTCTCCAGGTTCCTGGGGGAGAGGTCAAGGAGCAGGCCAAGCCGGCTGGGCGTGCCCTTGGAGAACCAGATGTGCGCGACAGGCGCGGCGAGGGTGATGCGGCCCATGCGCTCGCGGCGCACTTTGGACCGCGCGACCTCGACGCCGCAGCGGTCGCAGATAACGCCCTTATAGCGGATCTTCTTGTACTTGCCGCAGTAGCATTCCCAGTCCTTGGTGGGGCCGAAGATGCGCTCGCAGAAGAGGCCGTCCTTTTCCGGGCGGAGCGTGCGGTAGTTGATGGTCTCAGGCTTGGTTACCTCGCCGTAAGACCACGTCTTGATCTGATCAGGAGAGGCGAGCGAGATACGTATAGCGTTGAAATCGTTGCCGGCTTGGGCCATTGTTACTCTCCTAGAATTTCGTCGTAGAAGTTCCGTGGACAGGTCACTTGGTCGGGTCTACGATCCCGGCACCTCTTCCTTCGGCGCCTCCCGCACTACCTCCGCCACCTCCTGCGCCGTCCCGTTTATCATCGTCGATGCGCCCACGTTCGCCTCGCCCGCGGCCACAGCCTCCAGGCTGCCTTCCGTGATCGTTCCGGCGGCCGAGGCTTCCGTTGCGGCTTCTTCGAGGGCCATCTGCTCCGGGTCCTCCTGCAGGAGCTCGACGGAAAGGCCGAGGCTTTGCAGCTCTTTCAGCAGAACGTGGAAGGACTCCGGGATACCCGGCTGGACGATGTCCTCACCCTTCACGATGGCCTCGTATGTCTTGACGCGGCCGACCACGTCGTCGGACTTGATCGTCAGCATCTCCTGGAGGTTGTAGGCGGCGGAGTAGGCCTCCAGCGCCCAGACCTCCATTTCGCCGAAGCGCTGGCCGCCGAACTGCGCCTTGCCTCCCAGCGGCTGCTGGGTGATCAGCGAGTACGGGCCGGTGGAGCGCGCGTGAACCTTGTCTTCAACCAGGTGGACGAGTTTGAGCATGTAGATATAGCCCACTGCCACCGGCTGGTCGAAAGAGTCGCCGGTGCGCCCGTCGCGCAGCCTGTACTTGCCCAGGATTGGCGCGGCGACCTGGCGCTCGCGGTCCGTGCGGAGCGCTTCGCGCTTCATCTCGTCCGCCGTCTTGCCCGACAGGTCAATGCCGAGCTCTTCCTTGAACCAAATCTTGAGGCACGCCTCGCGTGCGTTCCGTACGCCGTTGGTGTCGATTACGTCTTCCAGCTTGTAGCCGCGCTGCGCCAGCCACTCGCGGGTCTTGCCCAGGTCGATCACGCGCGTGCCGTTCTCATCGATCTGGCGCGGGTCAACTGCGCCGGACTGCTCGATGATCCACGCCTGCGCAAGGCCATCCTCGATGGCCAGGTCGTCTGCGCCGTCGAACACGGGCGTCGCGGCCCGGAAGCCTAGCGCCTGCGCCGCCATACCAAGGTGCGTCTCGAGCACCTGGCCCAGGTTCATGCGGCTGGGCACGCCGATGGGGTTCAGGATGATGTCCACGGGTGTGCCGTCGGGCAGGAAGGGCATGTCCTCTTCCGGCATGATGCGGGCGATGACGCCCTTGTTGCCGTGGCGCCCGGCCATCTTGTCGCCGACGGAGATCTTGCGCGTCTGCGCGATCCACAGTCGGACGAGCTGGTTCACGCCCGGCGGGAGCTCGTCGTTGTTCGCCTTGCTGAGGACCTTGACCTCGATCACCTTGCCGCGCTCGCCGTGCGGCACGCGGAGGGAGGTGTCCTTCACGTCGCGGGCCTTTTCACCGAAGATGGCGCGCAGGAGCTTCTCCTCCGCGCTAAGCTCGGTCTCGCCCTTGGGCGTGATCTTGCCGACGAGGATATCGCCGGGGCCGATCTCCGCGCCGACGCGGATGATGCCCTCCTCGTCCAGGTTGCGCAGGCTGTCCTCGCCCACGTTCGGGATGTCGCGGGTTATCTCTTCGGGGCCCAGCTTGGTATCGCGGGCCTCTACCTCGTGCTTTTCGATGTGGACCGATGTGAAGCGGTCTTCCTTGACCAGCCTCTCGGAGATGATGATCGCGTCCTCGAAGTTGTAGCCCTCCCAGCTCATGAACGCCACGAGCACGTTCTGGCCCAGGGCAAGCTCGCCGTTGGAGGTGGAAGAGCTGTCAGCCAGCACATCGCCCTTTTCCACGGCATCGCCGCGGCTCACCGTGGGACGCTGGTTGATACAGGTGCCCTGGTTGCTGCGGACGAACTTCTTCAACTTGTAGAGATGCTGCTCGCCGTCCTCATCCGTGACGACAACCTTGTCGCCTGAGACTTCGGTGGCGACGCCCTTTGTGCGGGACAGGATGACCTGGCCGCTATCGCGCGCCACACGCTTCTCCATGCCCGTGCCCACCATGGGCGGCTGCGGGCGGAGCAGCGGCACTGCCTGGCGCTGCATGTTTGAGCCCATGAGCGCGCGGTTTGCGTCGTCGTGCTCAAGGAACGGGATGAGCGACGTGGACACGCTCACCAGCTGCATTGGGGAGACGTCCATGTACGAGATGTTGTCGGTCGCTTGAACGCCGACGGCCTCACCGATGCGGGTCTCGACGGTGCCTTTAAGGAACTGGCCAAGCTCGTCGATCGGCGAGTTGGCCTGCGCCACGTGCGACGCTTCTTCCTTGTCTGCGGACAGGTAGATGATGTCGCCGGGCTTGGCCGAGACGTACGGGCGAACCTGGACCATTCGCTCGGGCAGCTTTGCGATGCGCGTGCGAAGGCCCTTCGAAACGACGCCGCCTGCGTTAAGGATAGTCTTCCCCGCCTCGTCGGTGACCGCCTCGGTGACCGTGCGGCCCTCGAGATCGGGATCGGTGCTCAGGATCTCCGTGTGCACGCGGCGGTAGGGCGTCTCGATGAAGCCGAACTCGTTGGTGCGGGCGTACGTGGCGAGCGAGCCCAGAAGACCGATGTTCGGGCCTTCGGGAGTCTCGATCGGGCAGATGCGGCCGTAGTGCGAGTGGTGAACGTCGCGCACGTCGAAGCCGGCGCGGTCGCGGGAGAGGCCGCCCGGACCGAGGGCCGAGAGGCGGCGCTTGTGCGTAAGCTCGGCGAGCGGGTTGGTCTGGTCCATGAACTGCGAGAGCTGCGAGCCCCCGAAGAACTCGCGCACGGCGGCGACCACCGGCCGGATGTTGATCAGGGCGGCCGGCGTTGTCGCGGAGGGGTCCAGCTGCGTGGTCATGCGCTCCTTGATGACGCGCTCCATGCGCAGCATACCCACGCGGATATGGTTCTGGATAAGCTCGCCCACGGCGCGCACGCGTCTGTTGCCCAGGTGGTCGATGTCGTCCGGGGCCCTCTGGCCGTTGTTTATCCTGATCATCGTCCTGAGGACGTTGATCATGTCCTGCGGCGAGAGCGTCTTGATCTCGTTTTTCTCGGGGTTGTCCGAGAGCGGGCCGTGCTTGCCGTTCAGCTTGTGGCGGCCCACCTTGCCGAGGTCGTATCGACGCGGGTTGAAGAACAGGTTGTCCAGCAGGGAGCGGGCGTTGTCCAGGCTGGGAGGCTCGCCGGGGCGCAGGCGGCGATAGAACTCCAGAAGGGCTTCGTCCTTGCTGGAGACGGACATATCCTTGTCTATCGTCGTTTGAATGAAGCGGTGCTCAGAGCCCGTGTCCACGTCCTCGAAAAGCTCCGTTATCTCTTCGTCTGTGGCGTAGCCCATCGCACGCACAAGCATGCTGACCGGGCTCTTGCGCTTGCGGTCCACCTTCACGGAAATGACGTCGCGGTTGCTGGTCTCGAACTCCATCCACGCGCCGCGGTAAGGTATCAGCTTGGCGCTGGCGAGCTCGCGGCCGGTACTGGGGTCCTGCTCAGTCGTGTAGTAGACGCCGGGGGACCTGACGAGCTGCGACACGACGACGCGCTCGGCGCCGTTGATGATGAACGTGCCGGTGGTCGTCATCATCGGCACATCGCCGATGAAGAGGTCCTGTATCTTGCGCTCGCCTTCACCTGGGCCCGGGGCCTTGGTGTGCAGCTCGACGGTGACGTGCAGCGGCGCGGAGTACGTCGCCTCCCGCTCGCGGCACTCGTCTTCGGTGTACTTGGGCTTGCCGAACCTGTGATCGAGGAAGCTCAGCTCAAAGCGGCCGCCCGGGAAGTCCTCGATGGGAGAGATCTCCGCAAGGAGCTCCTTGAGGCCGTCAGCCTTGAACCAGTCGAAGGAGTCGATCTGTACCTGGATCAGGTTGGGAACGTCTAGAACGATAGGGATCTTTGCGTACGAACGCTGCCAGGTGCCAACACCTTTGTCCACTCGCGAAATGGAAAGGGTCATGAGCTATCTCACTCCTCGAAAATAAGGCTATAGAGAGAAGCAAAAAGAGCCGCTGAGGGGCGGCATGGAGGAAGAAATGGCGTTAGAGGCGTTTGTGGAAAAGCAAAGTGACGTGGTTGAAGGCATATTTAACCGCGTAACGTTATCATAGGCTCACGGAGTTGTCAAGCTAAACACACAGCCGCTCGAATGGCTCGAAGGCCACATTTGTGGAGAAGTTGGTGAGGAGTTCAAGAGTGGATCGACCTGCGCCTGCCTGGCAACCTCCTGAATCAAACATTACTCATATCTTATACTGACTCTTCGGCGAAATCTACTGCCCTTCAGCAGGTAGGCCCCACGCCGTCCGGCACGCCCTTCAAGACCACTACATCGCCCAGCCGGAGACCGTATTTGTCCGCCTCGCCGGCGTTGATCTCGAAGTTGTAGGCGGCCGGGACAGCCGAGGCATAAAGGGGCAGGTCCGTCTGGTTTGGAGCAGGGTGCGGCACGTTCCGTGTGATGTCCACTACCCTGCAGTCCTGCGATATCCATACGAAGTCCAGCGAGAACTTCATGTCCTTCATCCAGAATGAAGTTGTGTGCCGGTCCTCGAAGATGAAGAGCATGCCGGTCTTTGCGGGCAGGCTCTCGCGGTGGGACAGCCCAAGCGACCTCACTGCAATAGTGGTGGCGTACTCCGCGCCGAACGTCACCTGGCCGATCGTCACAATGCGCGCGTCCGATGATGCAGGCACAGGCGAGGCCGTGGCTGTCGCAGTGGGCGATGCGGTCGGCGTGGACGCCGGTGTTGCGCTTGCCTGAGGCGCCGGCGCCGATTCCTCGGTGGGCGATGCCGCGGGCGCCAGCGCGCGCGTGGCGGTGGCCGTACCGACCGCACCAGAGGGGCGTGGCGTCGCCGTCGCTGCGGGAGCAGAGGCAATGGAGGTGGGGCTCGGCCCTCCTCCCGGAGGCGTCGGCGTGTGTGAAGGCAGGGAACTGACCGAGGTCGATGTGGAGGTCGCCTGGACCTGTGAAGCCGGCCCGCCGCCGTCGCAGGCCGTCAAAATGGCTACGACTGCGGCCAGATTAACGGCGATGGCGTGCCGTCTATTCACTATATAGTCTCCGGGCGCGCCATTGCGGCGACGCCATTACCACTTATTGATAGTGCAAACCGCGCACCGGCGCAACGATACGGCCCCTCAGTGCGTGTGCGACCCCGGTCCGTGACTGTGGCCGTGACCGTGGCTGTGGCCTCCGCTTGGCCGTACCGGGGCGCCGGAGGCTGGCGAGGGCGGCGCGGACATGTTTGTGCGTGCGGAGTTCGTGTTCGGCATATAGAAGACCCGCTCTGCCTGCGCGCCGTCCGCTGGGCATTCGGCGCCCTCGCCCGCGCGGCTCATCGGCCTCGCCACCTCAAACTCCACGCCGCAGTGTGTGCACCTGAACGCGTACCGGGGCATCTGACGGGCTCCTTCCGGGAAATCGGACCGCTGCCATATAATGCTATCGGCTGCGGCAGGACGCGGCAAGCCAGACCATAAAGCCACGCAGGACGAAATGATCGACCTTTTGCTAGCCCAGGAAAGCCCTCAATCGGAAGAAGAAACGCTGAAGCTCTACGAGGCCTTCCAGCAGCTCGCGAACGCGGTCGGCGAAGACGTGCGCGTAGTGGCGGCGCGTGGGCGGAAGCTGAACGCCGTCCTCCGGGAGTCCGACGTGGACGCCACGAAGTTCGAGAGTGTCCTGTTTGTCCCCGCGCCGAAGGTCTCGGCGGCGCCGATGAGCTCCGCGGAGTTCCTGTGGCGGCCGGACGGCAAGCCGGACTGGGCCAACATGTGGCAGGGCTTCTGTGAGCTTGCCCTCTACGGCGGCCCGCCGCACCGTGGGGAAAACAGCGCCCTAACGGCAGCCAACGGCGCCGTCGCCACGCCCGACACGCAGGTGGACGCCATTTCCGAGATACGGCGCGGCATATGGGAAACGTCCGGCCTCTACGCCGAGCCGGCGGGCGAAGGCTGGATCGCCGTGACCTGCGACTCGCCAAAAATGGCCGCCTGGCTATGCGCCTCGATCATCCTGGAGAACGTCGAGGCGCGCATGGATGGTGAGGTCCTCCTCCTGCCCGCCAGCCCGTCCTTCAAGCTCAAGGACGAGGTAAAGAGCGTTATCACCGTCCTGGCCAAGACCCACCACTACTGGCAGCAGCACGCGCGATGAATTGTGAATTGAGAATAGTGAATTGTGAATTGAACAGCCGGATGGCTCCGGTCCGATAATTCACTATTCACTATTCTCAATTCACAATTCGACAACCGTCGCTCCGTCCCCTCCCCTTTCCTGCGCCTCAGGGGCGAAGGAGCGCACGAGGCGGTGGCCTTTTAGCAGGTCGCGGATTGCATTACGCAGCGCGCCGGTGCCCTTGCCGTGGACGATGCGAATCTGGGTAACGCCGTCGCGGACTGCACGGTCGATGAACTCCTCCACCTTGATCAGGGCCTCTTCCACGCGCATGCCCCGTACCTGTAGCTCCACCGCAGGGACCATCGGCCCCATGTCGTAGCTCACCTCGGACTTCGGCTCGTCACGGACGGGGGCGTCCGGGTGCAGCACACGGTCGCGGTCCAGCGAGAAGCGCACGTCGCCCACTGCCACCTCAACCGGCCCTCCCTGCTCTCCTATGGACACCACCTTGCCCTGCACGCCTATCCCCTTCACCGTCACGGTATCGCCGACCGCTATGGGCCTCAGCTCGGCGCGCCGCAGCGGTGAAGGGCGCCTTTGAAACTCTTCGGCCTTCTGCCGGGCAGCCAGCAGCTCAGCGCGGGCGCGCTTTATCTCCTCCGCAGGCACGGGCTCCCCGGCGGCCGACGCCCAGGAGAGGGCCGACTCCGCCTTGCGCAGCCTCTGGCGCGCCTCCTCAAACTGCTGCGAGAGCTCGGACCGCATCGTGTGCAGGATGTCCTCTTCTCGAGACTCCAGGTCAGCCAGCTTCGCATCCAGGTCGCGCTGCAGCGCCTCTGCCTTGATGCGCGACTTCTCTGCCTCCTCCAGCTTCGTTTTGAGCTGGTCGCGCTGCAACTGGAGCTCGTTCAGCCAGTCCTCGACCTGGATGTGCTGCGGCTCCAGCAGCGACCGGGCTTCGGCCATGATCTCCGGCGGCAGGCCGAGCTGCGCGGCGATGGACATTGCATAGCTGCGTCCCGGAACGCCCAGCGTGAGCCTGTACGTGGGCCTGAGCGTCTTCGGGTCCAGATCCACGCTGGCGTTCAGCATCGCCGGAGAGCCTTCCACATGGGTGGCGACCGAGCGGTGGTGCGTCGTCACAATCGTCTTGATGCCGTTGCGCGCCAGGTAGCTGAGGATGGCCTTCGCCAGGGCGGAGCCCTCCTCGGGGTCGGTGCTCGTTCCAAGCTCGTCCAGCAGCACCAGCGACTTCGATGTCGCATTTTCCAGGATGTTCGTCACATTGAGCATATGCGAGCTGAATGTGGAGACAGAGCCCTGTATGCTCTGCTGGTCGCCCACGTCCGCGAAAACGCCGTCGAATACGGGCAGGTAGCTACCTTCCGAGGCGGAAATCTGCAGGCCGGACTGGTTCATGAGCGCCAGAAGGCCAACCGTCTTCATCGAGACGGTCTTGCCGCCGGTGTTGGGGCCGGTGATTGCCAGCACTGCAAGCTCAGGCGCCATCTGCATTGTGACCGGCACAGCACGCGAACCCAGCAGCGGGTGCCTGGCGTTGAGGAGCCGTATGCCCGCCGCGCCGCTTTCCGTCCTGCCGGCTAGCTGCGCGGTGACACCCCTGAGCCTTGCGCTGTACCTCGCGCGCGCCAGGATGAAGTCTATCTGCGCGGTCAGCGCGACGCCTTCCTTAATCTCTTCGGAGACCGCGCCCACGAGTCCGGATAGCTCCATGAGCACCCGCTGCGTCTCCCTCTCCTCCTCCAGCACTAGCTCTAGCCAGTCGTTGCAGAGTTCCACCGTGGCAAAGGGCTCAATGTACAGGGTGGCGCCAGTGTTCGAGGCGTCATGAACGATGCCGGGCACCTTGCGCCGGAACTCGGTCTTGACCTGCACGACGAGCCTGTCGCCGCGCATGGAGATAACGTTGTCCTGCAGGGCCTCTTTGCCGGTCCCCGAGTGCATTACCTTTTGCAGGCCCTCGACGACCCGCTGGTACGCCTCCCGAGACTGCCTGCGAAGGATGCCGAGGCTGGGCGTGGCGCTGTCCATGACATCGCCGCGCGAGCCGATGCACTGGGCGATGCGCCGTTGCAGCTCGTTGAGCTGCGGGATGCTTTCGGCCAGGTCGGCGAGTATCGGCGCGCGGTCCTTCGCCTTCAGGACGCCCGCGCGCGCACGTTTCTGCACTTCCAGAGACGCCGACACCTCCAGCAATTCAACGCCGGTCAGTCCGCCTCCCAGCCCCGCGCGCTCGATCGCCTCTGTGGCGTCGCCGGTCGCGTGCAGGTCAATGTCCCCGGACTCGGTGATGAACCGAAGGGCCTCCGAGGTCTCGTGCTGGAGCTCCTCTACCCGCCACTCGTCGTAGGAAGGCGCCAGGGCCAGGGCAAGCTCGCGCGCCGGCGGGAACATGGCGTTCCCGGCCAGGGCGCGGCGTATCTCCGGGAAGTCCAGCGACTCCAGGGTCTTTTCCCGCAGCCTCTGCGCGGGCTGGGTTTGTGCGATCCTAGTCTCCTGCAAGGTTGCTCCTGTAATTTTGAACCGGCATGCGTCCAAACCGCCGATTGCTCATTCTAGAGTTTAGCAACACGCGGCGCGTTCTGCCTTACAAACCACTGTCTACGAAGACCTACGCGTACCGCCGCCTACCAGATGTTCCAGGGGGTCTTCAGCCGCCATCGACAATGCCCGTGTTATCATACTGCCTGGCTTTTCCGACCCCACATAGAGGACCGCGCGCAATGGTACATAGGCTTACGATCAAGGTGCCTGCCACATCGGCCAACATGGGCCCCGGCTTCGACTGCCTGGGGGTGGCGCTTGATATCTGGAATACGCTCCGGGTGGAGGTCGGCGGCTCCGGCTTTGAGATCACCGGACACGGCGCGGGGGAGATCCCGACGGACTCATCCAACCTGCTCTACCAGAGCTACCTGAAGGTGTTCGAGGAGATCGGCAGGCCCGCGCCGCAGGCGCGCTTCATCTGCGATAACAAGATACCCCTCGGCCGGGGCATGGGTAGCAGCTCCGCCGCGTCGATCGCCGGCATAATCGCGGCGAACGAGATCGCAGGGCGGCCGTTCGATCAGCAGGCGCTCCTGGACTTCACAGCGAGGATCGAAGGCCACCCTGACAACTCGACCGCCGCCATACTCGGAGGCTGCCGGATCGTCGTACAGGAAGCGGGCCACCTGGTCACGGCCAGGGTGCCCGTGCCGGAAGACCTGGGCGCCGTGCTTTTCATTCCGGACGTGCCTATGCCGACCAAACAGGCCCGCGCGGTGTTGCCCCCTTCCGTTTCAAGGCAAGATGCTGTATACAATATTGGGCGCGTTGCACTGCTGGTAAACGCCCTTGCAACCGGCGACCTCACTCACCTGGCCGTCGCTACCCAGGACGCCCTTCACCAGCCCGCTCGACAGGCGATCTTCTATCCAATGAAGGTCATTCTCAGGGCCGCGCTGGAAGCGGGCGCTCTCGGTGTCTTTTTGTCCGGCGCGGGGTCCAGCATCCTGGCGCTGACAAAGAGCCGGGAGATGACCATCGGGTACGAGATGGCCGAGGCCGCATCCAAGGCCGGCGTCGGGGGTGATGTGAAGATAACGAAGCCCACGGACAAAGGCGCGCACGTAGCTCAGGCGAGTTAGCAAAAACGACTGCACAGGGATATCTACAGTGGCCCTCATAGTACAGAAATACGGCGGCAGCTCTGTCGCCAACGCTGAAAAGATACTGAACGTTGCAAGGCGCATCGGGCGTACAAAGGACCAGGGCAACCTGGTCGTTTCCACGATCTCAGCCATGGGCGATACTACCGACGAGCTCATCGACCTGGCGGGCAAGATTACGAAGCGCCCCAACCTGCGTGAGATGGACATGCTCCTCTCCACCGGCGAGCTGGTGAGCTGCGCGCTGGTCACAATGGCTCTCCAGGAGCTGAGCCACAAGGCCATCAGCCTCAGCGGCGCACAGGCGGGCATCCGGACGGATACCACGTACGGCAAGGCCAAGATCGCAGTGGTGGAGCCGCAGCGCATCCTTACTGAGCTGGCTGCAGGCAAGATCGTTATAGTGGCCGGGTTCCAGGGAATTACACCGGACCACGAAGTCACGACGCTCGGCCGCGGCGCCTCCGACACCACCGCAGTAGCCATCGCCGCCGGCCTGAAGGCGGACCGCTGCGAGGTTTACACAGACGTTGAGGGCATCTACACGGCCGACCCCAGGCTGGTGCCGAAGGCCCGCAAGCTGGACGAGGTGGGCTTCGAAGAGATGCTCGAGATGGCCAGCTACGGCGCGAAGATGAACCCGCGCTCCATCGAGTTGGGCATGGTCTACAACGTACCGATAATCGTCGCCTCCAGCTTCGTCGACAAGCCGGGGACGTTAATACACCACGGAGCTAACAAGGATATGAAGGTTGGAGAGATCCGAAACCGCGTCCGAGGCATTCCCACCGACAAGAACGTGGCCAAGATCACGGTCCAGGAGGTGCAGGACAGGCCGGGCATCGCCGCGAATATCTTCGAGCCCCTGGCCTCCGCAGACATCAGCGTGGACGTCATCGTCCAGAACGCCGGCGTGCAGGGGAAGACGGACGTAACCTTCACTGTGAAGAAGACCGATCTGGACCGGGCTCTGGACGTCATCAAGCCCCTCGCGGAGAAGCTCGGCGCGGGCGGCGTTGTAAGCACCACCAACCTGGCCAAGGTGAGCATTGTCGGCACAGGCATGCAGGACACGCCGGGTTACGCCAGCAAGATGTTCCGCTCGCTCGCGGACGCCAATATCAACATCTTCATGATCTCAACCTCGGAGATCCGCATCACCTGCGTAATCGAAGAGGCGCGGCTCGGAGACGCGGCCCGCATACTCCATACCGTATTTGAGCTCGACCGGTCCGAATAGGAGAGTCCACCGGGCATAGACTGTGCATAATCCGTGCTACGATGGTCTCAGGATCGGCGGCCAAACAACGGACCCATTAGCCTTGTTTGGCCCTTTTCTTGTATTCGTGCATAAAACACAGTTGCCAGCGTGCCGCCACCTATGTTAAATAATGTGGACTCGCCATACCTGTCCGTGGTGATCCCGGCGTACGACGAAGAGCCCCGAATCGGGGTGACGCTGGAAAAGCTGCTCGCCTACTTCAGCGGGCAGTCCTACACCTGGGAGATAATCGTCGCGGACGACGGCAGCAGGGACAGGACGCCCGCCATTGTGAAGGAGTGGGCGGCGAAGGACTCGAGAATCAAGCACCTGGCGCTGCCGCACGCCGGCAAGGGCTGGGCCGTTAAGAACGGGATGCTCACAGCATGCGGGCACCTGAGATTTATGTGCGATGCCGACCTGGCGATGCCTATCTACCAGCTCGGCGGGTTCATCGAGAAAATGAGGGCGGGCTACGACATCGTTATCGGCTCGCGGCAGGCGCCGGGAGCGCGGAGATTCGACGAGCCCGCAGGGCGCCATGTGATGGGAAGGGTCTTTAACTGGACCATCCGGGCACTCGCGGTCGGCAGCTTCCAGGACACGCAGTGCGGATTCAAGTGTTTCAGGGGCGAAGTGGCGGAGGACCTCTTCCGGCAGCAGCAGTTCAAGGGATTCAGCTTCGACGTTGAGATCCTTCACATCGCTGTCAGAAAGCGGCTGCGGATACTGGATATGCCGATCGACTGGTATCACCAGAAAGCAAGCAAGGTACGACCATTCATCGACTCTTTCGCGATGCTAAAGGACACGCTCTCACTGCGCGTCCGTGACATCCGGAAGAAACGCAAGTACTGAAGGCCTGAAACCAATTGATCAAACCCGAAGCATTGCCCGCTAGAACCGCCAGAATCGGCAGGGCCTCCGCCGTTGCGGCCGCTCCGTCGCACAGCGGCAGGACAGCCACGCTCGACCATTTGACTGCGGTTGTAATTCCAACGTACAACGAGTCCGAAAATCTGCCGGTGCTCACGGAACGGCTCTTCGCGCAGAATATTCCCAACCTTCGCATCATCTTCGTCGACGACGGCTCCCCGGACGGCACGGAACAGGTGGCATGGGAGCTATCCGAGAAGTACGGCGGCCGTATAGAAGTGGTACAGCGCGGGCGCAAGATGGGGCTCGGCTCCGCATACGTAGCCGGCTTTCGCAAGGCGCTCGATGAAGGGGCGGACTTCGTCATACAGATGGACGCAGACCTCTCCCACAAGCCGGAGTACCTGCCGAAATTCCTCGCGTCGCTTGAGGAGGCCGACGTTGTGGTTGGCTCCCGCTACGCGAGGGGTGGCGGCGTCGAGGAGGACTGGGGCCTTTCGCGGAAGATTCTGAGCGGGGGCGGCAACGTGGGCATTCGCGCTATTGCCGGCCTCAAGGTCAAGGACACCACAGCTGGATTCAAGGCTTTCCGGGCTGGCGTTCTGAGGTCTTTCGACCTGGGACAGCTCCGGTGCAAGGGCTTCGGGTTCCAGGCCGAAGTGGCCCACGCGTGCCAGCGGCTGGGCTACGAGGTGGTCGAATACCCTATCATCTTTGCCAACCGTTACAAGGGCAAGTCGAAGATGTCTACGGGCATCATCGTCGAGGCCTTCTGGCGGCTCCTACCCCTTCGCCTCTCTCGCAAGCGGTAAGAAGGGCAAATTCATCCCGCTCCCAACCGGCGGCCACTACTTTACGTTGTGTGGTACGTTAGAACTGGAAATACCGGAGAGGGAGCACCTACGGGGTCTCTAATGACATCGCAACAAGCCGAGCTCAAGGCTAAACTCAGAAAAGATCGCTGCAAGAAAGCGGTCGCATTTGCAATGCAGGGCCGCTGGGCGGACGCCGCGGCGGAGAACCAGGCAATCCTTGCAGATTTCCCGGACGATAGCGAGGCGCTCAATCGCATGGGCAAGGCATACACGGAGCTGGGGCGCATCAAAGACGCCAAGGATGCATTCAACAAGGGCCTGGAGCTCTCCCCTCACAACGCCATCGCCAAAAAGAACCTCGACCGGCTGAACCAGCTTGGCGACGAGGTGGCCCGCCCGGTCACGACCGGCAAGAAGGCGCCGGACATCTTCATTGAGGAGAGTGGCAAGTCGGGTGTGACCGCGCTAATGAACCTGGCGAACGGCAAGTCCCTCCTGAAGCTATCCCCTGGAGACCCGATCAACTTGAAGGTCGAAGGGAGCCGCATCATGGCGGAGGTCACGGGCGGGGAGTACGTGGGCCAGGTGGAACCCAAAATCGCCTCGCGCCTGTTGCGCCTCACCAAGGGAGGCAACAAATACGAGGCGACGATCACCAGCGCCGGCGAGCACGAGGCGCACATTATCATCCGCGAGACCTACAAGCACCCCTCGCAGGCGAACATTGTCTCGTTCCCCGGCAAGGGCGGCGCCGGCGATTTGCGCGTTTACGTTCCGGGCGCTATTCTCGGATATGAGATGGCGGAGCAGGATGACGACGCGGACGAGCCGGAGAACCTGGACGTAAAGGACTGGTCCAACGACGACACCGAGCCCGGCGACGACGAGGCCTTCAGCCCGGTCATCCACCGCATAATCAACGCGAACAACGAGGAAGCGGAGCCGGAAGACCAGGAGTATTAGGCACGACGAAAGTCAGGCGCAAAGAGGCCCGCCCCGATCTGCCGGGGCGGGCCTCTTTGCTTCAGATGAGCCTGGCCATGACCGCCCTCCTATGGTTGCGCGGGCGTGCCGTCCGCCATGTAGGAGTAGATGACGTGGCGGTACTGGTACGGCCGCGACGCAATCACGTCCTCCCGCAGGTCCACGCCCAGCCCGGGCGCGGTGGGCAGCCCGTAGTAGCCGCCCTCCATCTTGATCGGCGCCACCTGCAGCTCCTCGAAGACCGAGTTCGGCTTGCTGTGCTCAAGGATCAAGAAGTTCGGGATCGCTGCGGAGATGTGGATGCTGGCGGCCGTGGCGACCGGCCCCTTGGGGTTATGGAACGCCATGTTGATGTGGTAGACCTCCGCCATCGCGGCGATGCGGCGCATCTCGGATATGCCGCCGCAGTGGCAGATGTCCGGCTGCACGATATCCACTAGCTGCTGCTCGATGACCTCCCGGTAGCCCCACCGCGTGAGCAGGCGCTCGCCGGTTGCTATCTCTGTCTGGAGCCCCGCCTGGCGGATGAGCTTCAGCGCGTCCTGGTTCTCCGGAGGCGTGGGCTCCTCAAAAAAGAGCACATTCAGGTGGTCGATCGCCCGCACCTGCTTGATGGCCAGCGCAGGACGCGAGCGGCCATGATTGTCCAGCATGATATCCACGTCCGGCCCAACGGCTTCCCTGAGGCCCGTTACGTGGTCCGCCAGCCACCCCGGCAGGACGCTCTCCACAATCCCCCTGTCCATGTCCTTGTGCCAGGTGCCGGCCTTGATGGCGTTGAAGCCCTCTTGTACCCGCTTTTTGGCCTCTTCAGGGGAAGATGCGTGAGAGTACACGCGAATCCTGTCTCTTACTGCGCCGCCCAGGAGCTGGTACACAGGGACTCCGAGCGCCTTGCCCTTGATGTCCCACAGCGCCTGATCGATGGCGCTGATTGCGGACATGATGATGACGCCGCCACGGTACCGGTTGTGCAGCCACAGCTTCTGCCAGATGCGCTCGATGTTGTGGGCGTCATCCCCCATGATCTGGGGCGCGAGCTGCTCAACGCACTGGGCGATGGTAGGCTCCTCGTTAACGAGAGAGCCTTCCCCCCATCCGTAGATGCCGGCATCCGTCTCGACCTTCACGAACATCCAGTTACGGCCGCCGGGCGCGGCGCTGGCTTTGGCCGGCCGAGAGGTCTCTCCCCACATGACATACGGCTTGATGGCTGTGATTTTCATGGATGCTCCAATGCCTGCCGGGATATGCCGCCCAGGTCAATCGCGGACGATTCTACACCGTCACGTAGCGTTGCGGAACCGGATGGAATACAGATCGGTCTCCTTACTCATGGCAAAGCGGAGCCGTACCGGCTGGTGCTGGAAATCGGACAGGGTGCCGCCCTTCCATTTGACCACGCGCTCAATCTCATCGCCGTAGATCTCCTCGCAGTCCTCAAGCTTGAAGCCTTCCACTGCCCTCCCCTCGCGGTCCTGAAGCTCGGCGCGCATGGAACCGACGACGGAAGTGGAGTAGTTGATTACGAGTGTATCGCCTTCGAAAGTGAACGGCTTTGTCATCATCTCGCCACCGCCGTAGCCTGTGCCGGCGGAGGTGAAGCCGTCAGTCCTGGCGGTGTATCGGCGCAGCCGGACGGCAGGCGAGCCGTGGTATTCGACGGCGTAGAGCGATATCTCGGCCGGACCCGTCTCCAGGATGCCCGTTGCGACCATGGTGTTGTGCTTGTACCAGTTCATGATATCCGGGCCGGGCTTGATGATCGCCTCCATGAAGTACCTCCTGAACGACACGCCGTCCCGGCTGGCCATGAAGCAGGTCTCGGAAACCCCCTTGGACTGCGCGCCGGGCTGGGGCGTGCGCTTGGCGGCGTATCGCTTGGGGAAGGAAACGTAAACGCCCGGCGCGCGGAAGTACGGCGTGGCCGCGCTCATATAGAGCTCTTCGGTAGGGGAATCGCCCAGGTCTATCTCCTCCGGCACCGACCAGTTGCGAAAGTCGGTGGAGACGCTCCGCCGGATGGTGCGCGTCTTGCCCGGCGGCACCACGCCGCGCATATACGCCACGTACATTGCGCGCCGGCTGTCCCAGAAGACGCTCATGGGCGAGTCGAAGCGGGGCATGTAGCCCGGCGGCGCTTCTATGAGCGGGTCTTTGTCGATCATGGACCAGTGTACGCCGTCGTCGGACGTGTAGCCGCGCAACAGGGCCTTCATGTCGTACCGCTCGTCCCTGGAGAGGCGCACGAGCGCCTTGTAATTGCCCGGGTATCGTGGTTCCGGGTGCCCGTCGATGAACGGCGAAAGGTTCCACCCCATGTCGGCGTTCATCATCAGGTTGTTCGCCTTTGAGCCCTCAAACTCGATGAGGCCAAGCTCGGGGCGCTCCCAGTGGACGGCGTCCGTGCTCTCCGCGTAGCCGGACCATCGGACGCGGAGCTTCGGCTTCTTGCCCTTGCCCTTCTTGCCGTCATCGTCCGTGTGGTCGTTGCCGCTGGCGTACCACATCCGGTATTTTGGGCCGTCCTTGAAGACGGTGACGCCCACGCCGCTGGTCTCGCCCTCCCAGGGCTTGTTGTACTCCATCACGACTTCGCGCTCGATCGGTGGGTGCAGCTTCAGCCGCGCGCCTGCCATGCCGTCGATCAGCCATTCGTCGAAAAAGAGCTGCAGGTCGGACCGGATGTCGCGGACTACCGGCGGCCTCGCCTCCGAGGCCAGGAACTGCCATGCAACAGGGTTCGTTTCCATGTGGGCTCCCTTCGGGTATCTTCTTGGCTGGCGCGAGCTGTGCCTATCGCGCAGCCTTGCGGAACTTGATCGAGTACAGGTCGGCTTCCTTCGTCATCGCAAAGCGCAGCTTAACGGGCTGGTTCTCGAATGCGCCGACGTTGTCGCCGCCCTTCCACCTCACAACGCGCCCTATCTGGTCGCCGAAAATCTCCTCACAGTCGTCCATCGCAAACCCTTCCAGCGGCCGGCCCTCCCTGTCCTGGAGTTCAACGCGCACCGCGCCGACGACGGAGGTGGAGAAGTTGATGACAAGATGGTCCCCTTCGAACGTGAACGGCCTGGTGACCATCTCGCCGCCCGAGTAGCCTGTAGAAACCGATGTGAAGCCGTCCGTGCGCAAGGCGCCGCGCCGGATGCGGCACGTGGGGTGGCCGTGGTTCTCGACGTAGTAGATCGAGAGCTCGCCCGGGGACGTCTCGTGGACGCCGGTGCCCACCATCATGGCGTGCTTGTGCCAGTTTCTCTGGTCCATGCCTGGCCTGATGAAGGCTTCCATAAAGTGGCGGCTGAAGTGCACTCCGTCGCGGCTCGCCATGAAGCATGTCTCCGCTATCCCGGCCCGCACCGCGCCCGTCATTACCGTCCGCTCACGGACGAAGCGGTTGGGGAATGAGAGGTAAATGTCAGGGGCGCGGAAATAGGGGGTGCAGGCGCTCATGTAGAGCTCCTCCAGGGGCGAATCGCCAAGGTCAACGTACTCCGGCGTGCTCCAGTTGCGGAAATCTGTAGAGATACTGCGGCGGATGGCCCGGATTCCGGGCGGCGCCATTCCGCGGTAATAAGCTACGTAGTGGCCCCTTACCGCATCCCAGAACGAGCTTATAGGCGAGTCCAGTTTGGGGTTGTAGCCCGGAGTGGCGACGATGATCGGGTCCTTGTCGAGCATCCTCCAGTTGAGGCCGTCGTCCGAGAGGAAGCCCCTCAGGACCGGACGGTCGTCGACCGTGATCGTGGAGCGGACGCGGGAGACGGCCTTGTAGCGCTCGGGGTACAGTGGGTCGGGGTGGCCGTCGATGAACGGGCAGAGGTTCCAGCCGGTGTCGGCCTCCATGACCAGGTTGTTAGCCTTGCTGCCGTCTGCTTCGACGATGCCCAGCTCCGGGCGCTCCCAGCGGACGCCATCCGCGCTCTCCGCGTAGCACGTGTCGCGGTGCCCCCGCTCCTCCCCGCGTTCGCCACCGGCCCTGCGCGCCTCCCTGAAGCCCACGTACCACATGCGGTACTTGTCGCCGACCTTCATTACATCGATGGCCACACCGCTCGCGGGGCCTTCCCACGGCTTGTTGAGATCCAGGACAACCTCGCGCGGCTGGGGGGTTATGCAGCTTGAGCCGGGCGCCGGTCATTCCTTCGATGAGCCATTCATCGAAGAAGAGCTGTAGCCGTGAGCGGATATCCCGGACTGCCGGTGCGCTGGGTCCCAACGCCGGGGAGCGCCACTCTGGGTTGCTGGTGGTCATGATGCTGGTCCTTCCCGGTGAACTACGTCTGGGTCGGGGTGCCGTCCTTTGTGAACGACTGGTACACCGGCCTGTACTTCGGCGGGTTGGCGAAGATGACGTCCTCTCGCAAGTCCACGCCAAGTCCAGGGCCTGTCGGTCGCCCGTAGCGGCTTCCCTCCCGCTTCATCGGCTTCACCTGCACGTCGTCGAAAAGCGCGTGCGGCCAGACGTGCTCGACGTTCAGCAGGTTCGGAATCGATAACGCCGTGTGAACGCTGGCGGCGGTGCAGATGGGGCCCTTGGGATGTCAATGCTCAGTGACTTTGTCAGTCTTACTGCTCAGTGATTTTGTCAGTACGACTGGTTTTGGTTGAATCAGTCTCGATCTCCAAGGGTGATCTGGACCCGGCTTTCGATCCTTGGGCGTGGAGAGGGGCGTGCTGGA
>Ga0194132_10004632_pt1 | contig 23226 bp, 16 predicted proteins | sample TA2KigOf80mmetaG_FD_148612 | JGI IMG/M metagenome (GOLD analysis project Ga0194132, IMG submission 148612) | Freshwater microbial communities from Lake Tanganyika, Tanzania - TA2015054 Kigoma Offshore 80m | ecosystem: Environmental > Aquatic > Freshwater > Lake | place: Tanzania: Lake... | reverse complement strand
ACTCGATATGACAAATGACTACGTGGTCCGCAATCGACTTGAACGTCTGTAGGAAGCTGCGCGTCAGAATTTCCTGACCCTCGCGATTATTATGAAGAACATCATGAGCCCGTCTCGAAGGAGCATCCTCCATTGTTTGTCATCCGGTCGCCTGCGCAGTGCGTGGATTCTTTGTGCTCATCTGATGTTTGTCAGTTGGGCCGGCGTGGTCGGTGCTGCTGCGAATCTTCCTTTCGAGTTCCGGGCGGGCGACCGTGTGATGCTGTTGGGGGATACGTTTCTGGAACTGGAGGGCTCTCGGGGGTTCATCGAACATCGGATCACGGCCGCCCACCCCGGTCTGGCTCTCACATTCCGGAATCTCAGCTGGAGCGCCGATCTCCCGACCGGTGAGTCCAGGGCCAGTTTCGATTGGCATCGTGGGGATGTGCATTTCCGGACCAATCTTCTGGGGCAGATCCAGGCGGTGAAGCCGACTGTAGCTCTGATTGGCTACGGCATGGCCGCATCGTTCGGTGGGCCGTCGGGGCTTGCCAAGTTCGAATCGGACCTCGATCTCTTGATCGAAGGCATTCAGGCCCAATCAAAGCCCGCCGGCGTTCGCCTCGTGCTTCTAAGTCCGATCCGTCATGAAGACCTCGGCGCTCCGTTACCCCCTCCCGGACCCCACAATCAGGACCTGAAAGCCTACGCTCATGCCGTTGGCCGTGTGGCGACGAAACGCGGCGCTCGCTTTGTGGATCTGTTTACGGCCACCGCAACGGGCGGGCTCTACACCGACAACGGCATCCATCCGAGCGCTGAGGGACATCGAAAGCTGGCTGAAGTGATCGCGGGTGCGTTGGGACTCGACAACACTTCGGCCCACCTCGAAGTCCAGGCAGGATTCGAGGGAACCATGAGTCCCAAAGGAGCACAGATAAGTACAGTGAAGAGGTCGAACGGCAAACTGGAGTTTCAAGCGAGGCTCGAACGGTTGCCGGCACCCGCTGCGGGTGATGACCCTGGCGGGTTTGTTTTTCTGAAGACACCCGGGCTGACCTCCGGCGATTTCTCCGTGACCATGGACGGAGAGGTGATTTTTGGCGGCGACCAGAATCTGTTGCAACAGGGCGTCATGTTGGGTTCAGGCCCTCTGTGGCATCAATCAGAGCAGTTGCTGCAGGTGATCCTGAAGAAAAACGAGCTGTTCTTTCATCGATGGCGTCCGCAGAACAGCACCTACCTTTTCCTGTTTCGGAAACATGAGCAGGGGCGCAACGCTGCTGAAATTCCGCAGTTCGATCCGCTCATCGAAGAGGAGGAGAAGAGGATTGCTGAGCTGAGGATCCCGAAAGAGCACACGTTTGGAGTGTCTCGCTCCGCTTCACCCGGGGATCGCCCGAAGCCGGAACTGAGGCCTGGCAAGACATCGAAGCCGAGGCCTCAGCCTGCACAGCCTCAAGCCCATCCTTCGTTCACCGTCGCTGAGGGGCTGGAGGTCCGGCTTTTTGCCGAAAACCCCCTCCTCTACAAGCCCATCCACATGAACTTCGACGAGAAGGGCCGCTTGTTCGTGGCGAGCTCATCGGTCTATCCGCAGATCAAGCCCGGACAGGAAGCGGAGGACTCGATTGTCATGCTCGAAGACACGGATGGGGATGGTGTGGCCGACCGCGCATCAAATTTTGCCGAAGGCTTGCTGACTCCCACGGGAGTCGCGGCTGGCAACGGAGGGATCTACGTCGGACAAAGCACAGAGCTTCTACACTTAAAGGATACTGACGGTGATGGCCGTGCGGATGTCCGGAAGACCGTTCTCTCGGGCTTTGGGACTGAGGACACCCACCATATCATTCACACGCTTCACTGGGGCATGGACGGTTTGCTCTACATGAACCAGTCGATTTACATCCATACCCACACTGAAACGCCGAACGGCGTCGTGAGGCTGAACAGCGGCGGCATCCTCAACCTCCGGCCATCGACCTTGGAAATGGGGGTTTACATGAAAGGCCTCGTGAACACCTGGGGTCACCAGTTTGATCTCTATGGCCAGTCTTTCGCGACGGACGGTGCAGGTATTGAAGGCATTAACTACATCGTTCCCCAAGCCATGTACCTCACTTACGCAGGCGCGCGGCGTATCCTGGGCAGCGTCAGCCCGGGAAATTATCCGAAGTTCTGTGGCTTTGAGATCCTCCACAGCCCTCTCTTTCCCGACGATTGGCAGGGGAGCATGATCACGTGCGATTTCCGGGCCCACCGTATCGTCCGGTTTTCCTCGCAAGAACAGGGCTCCGCCTACGCCACTCAGGAGATGCCTGAGATCGTGCGTACCCAAAGCGCCGAGTTTCGACCGATCGACGTCAAGATGGGGCCCGATGGTGCTCTCTACATCGCAGATTGGTCCAACCCCATCATCCAGCATGGTGAAGTGGATTTTCGTGATCCGCGGCGTGACAAGGAACACGGCCGGATCTGGCGTGTCGCTCCGAAGTCCAGTCCGGCCATGCCGAAACGAGACTTATCCGCCGCGAGCTCTGAGGAGCTGCTCGGGCTTCTGTTGGGGGCATCCAGCTTTCATCGTGAGAAAGCAAGACGCGTGCTCGTCGAGCGAGGCCCCTCGGTGTTGCCCGCCGTCGGTGACTGGATCCGTCGACAAAGCGACGAACGTGCGCTTCTGGAAGGCCTGTGGCTGCATCAAGGCCTCGACCATGTGGACGTGGGTCTTCTTGAGAGGTTGCTGGAAGCCAGGGATGGCAGAGTGCGGGCGGGGGCGGTCCGGGTGTTGTCTGCTTGGAAGCACCGGATCCATCCAGGTTTGGCGGCTCAGGGCGAGGAACGTGCATTCCGTTTCAAACCGGCCTCGACGTTGTCCGCTGCCGAACTATCACGGCCTCTCGAACTTCTGGCCCGCCGAATCAAGGACAGCCATCCCCGGGTTCGTTTGGAGACCCTCAGGGCACTCGCGAAACTTCCCAGCGCGAGATCGGCTGAGCTCGCGCTTTCGGCAATGGACATGCCGTTGGACAAACATCTGGAGTATGCTCTCTGGCTGACGGTTAACGATCTGGCGGATCCGTGGCTTAAGGCTCTCAAGTCCGGTGAGTGGAAGTCGGAAGGTCGGGAGAAGCAGCTGGAATTCGGGCTGAATGCCATCGAACCCCGGGCGGCAGGACAAGTCATCGCGGAGATTCTGGAGAAACAGCCGCTGGCGCGGGACGGCTCAGGCAGTTTGATCGAGATTGTGGGGCAGTCAGGGGGAAGGGCTGAGCTCGCCAAACTATTTGATCAGGTAATCGCTGGAGGGTTTTCCGACGCCGCCTTGACACGGAGTCTTCAGGCCCTTGCGCAGGCTGCCCGACTTCGCAAAGCGCTTCCTAACGGGGACCTGGCAAGAATCGAAACGTTGCTCCAGCACCCAAGTCCTTCCGTTGCCGAAGCAGCCATCCGGCTTTCCGGCGCCTGGAAACGTCACTCGCCTCGGTTTGCTGAACTCGCTCAGAAAGCTGCCGGGGGACAACTAGCCGCCACTACTGAGGCGGCTTTGATCGAAGCCTTGCGTGAGATGGGTGGCAAAAGCGGGGTGGAGACTCTGCTGCCTCTTACGGCAACCGCAGTGCCCGCTGCTTCCCGCCACGCCGCCATCGGCGCGCTCGCGGCGATCAACCTCTCCGCGGCCATCCCGCCCGCCATCCAGAGCATTCTGAGCATTCAGACCGAGGAGGAAGGACATCGGCTGATGAGATCCCTGCTCTCCATCCAGGGAGGGGCAGGCGCGCTCACCAAGGCGCTGCCGAAATCTGGAATCCCTGTTCCTGCGGCCAAGGGCGGTTTGCGCGCCGCGCGGGAGAGTGGGCGTAGCGAACCAGATCTGGTGCTCGCCTTGACTCGAGGGGCCGATCTCTCAGAGGGGGAAGCGTCGCTTTCCGATGCCGAGCTTAAACATCTCGCCGTTGAGGCGGCTTCCAAAGGCGACCCGGCTCGTGGCGAGATGATCTATCGGCGTTCCCAGCTCGCGTGTGTCTCCTGCCATGCTATCGGGGGAGCAGGAGGCAAGGTGGGTCCTGACATGACCAGCATCGGAGCCAGCGCTCCCATGGACTATCTGATCGAGTCCCTGTGGTTTCCGAATCGCAAGGTGAAGGAGGGTTATCACTCCTTGATCATCGATACGAAGGACGGTCAGGAATTGAGCGGAATCCTCGTGTCGGAGTCTCCTGAGCAGCTGGTGCTCCGCAACACTCTGGGTGGTGAATTTGCCGTGGCGAAGAACAACATCGATCGTCGGGCCACGGGCGGGTCTTTGATGCCTGCGGGTCTGATCGATGGGCTCTCGGCCCAGGAACGGCTGGACCTGTTCCGCTTTCTGTCCGAGCTCGGCAGGCCCGGGCCCTATGATGCCTCGCAGGGCTCCGTGGCGCGAGCTTGGAAAATCCGGCCGGGAACCCACCAGGACGAGCAGTTCGGAATGGAGAAGGTGCTGTCGCTGCCTCTCAACGCCGAGGGTTGGATTCCTGTTTTTTCTCTCGTGGACGGTCGCCTCCCGGCACAGGAGATGGATCCTGCAAAGTCGGTGTTCAAGTACCTGGGGCTGACATCGGTTTATGTCGCGACCAAGGTTCAGACTGCCCTGGCCGGCCCCCTCCGTCTCACTCTTGAAGGTGTGGGTGACGCATCGATCTGGATCAACGGCAAGCCTGCCGGGGGTGGCCGAGAAGCTTTGTTGGAGGTGGGAGCGGGTGTTCATACCGTTCTGGTGAGGCTGGATCCCAAGGCGTTTCCTCAGCACCTCAGAGTTCAGGCAACCAATGGCACATTTGTGAATCCATGACGCCAGGAGTGTTCATCGCCAGGCTCGAGCTCTGCCTGCTCATCGCGGGTTGCGTCCTGTCACCCTCCATCGCTGCCGAACCCCCGACAGCCGCTCCGGGTGTCCGCCGGGCAGTGGAGCCTTCGCGACAAAAGGAATCCGACTGGCAGGATCGTCGATGGCAGCAGTCCGAGCTGGGATCCTTCCTTGCCAGCACGCTCACGCCTCCGAATGGTGCTATCGCGAAAGGTCTTTCCGTTCGCGTTGGGGCTCGGGGCGAGGCGGCAGTGGGCTATGACACGGCTGCGCCCAATCTTCGCGTGGCCTGGACTTCCGGCTTTCTTGAGTTTCCCACCCACCGATACGGGATCAACGGAGCTCCACAGCCCGCGGGGCCCGTGAGCCTTGTCGCACCCGCCTCTGGCGGATGGCACGGGGCGAACGCCCACTACACCGGGCTCTCTGTTCACAAGGACCGGGTGATTCTCAAATATCGGGTGAACGGTACTCGCCTTTGGGAATCGCCCTGGATCCACAAGGTCGCGACCAACATTTTGTTCACACGCACGTTCGAAGCTGAAGGAATCGCCCGGCCCATCCTCCTGGACCTGGTTGAGGGCGAACTAGCAACACCCGTCGCATCCGACCGAATCGGGGAATACTCGGTGGCGGTCATGCGAGCAGGGCAGACAGCCTGGATGGCCGCTGTTCGAGGCGGGGCGAGGATCGGGACGAATGTCGTGTCGAGGAACGTTCTCACCCTCGAGCTGCCCGTTTCCACCAAGATCCAGCAATCGCACTGTTTCCTCTGGTCGGGACCCGTTGATCTGTTGCCCGCCATCCGGGAGGCTGCCCTCAAGGCTCCCACGGAAGATCCGCTCGGGGATCTGGCTGAGCCAACAGGCGGGCGATGGCCGGCCATCGAGACCAAGGGTGAGTTGGGGACGGGCACGCAGGCTTATGTCATCGATACCCTTCAGGTTCCCCACGACAATCCGTGGAAGGCGTTGATGTTTCTCAGTGGGATAGACTTTCTTCCGAACGGCGATGCCGCGGTGTGCACGTTGCATGGAGACGTTTGGACGGTCAGTGGCATCGATGCGAAGCTCGAGAAACTCACGTGGCGAAGGTTTGCGACCGGGCTCTTCCAACCGTTGGGGCTTCGAGTGGTCAAGGGCGTGGTTCATGTCTTGGGGCGTGACCAGATCACAGCGCTCCACGATCGGAACCGCGACGGGGAGGCGGACGATTACGTCAACTTTAGCAACCTCATCCAAACATCCACGGGAGGCCATGACTACGTCGCCGCTTTGGAGACCGATGCCGCTGGCAACTTCTACTACGTGGATCCGATCGGTGCTCACAAGATCGCAGCGGATGGAAAGCAACGCACCGTGATCGCCACAGGCTGGCGAAACCCCAACGGGATGTCTGTGGGGCCCGATGGAACCATCACTGTGACTCCGCAGGAAGGAGACTGGACGCCCTCCTCCCAGATCTCTGAGGTGCGTTACGGGGGCTATCACGGGTTTGGCGGTCCGCAGGAGGGACATCCGAATCCGCTGGGCTACGATCCACCTCTCTGTTGGATTCCACATTCGGTGGACAATTCGACGGGCAGCCAGGTGTGGTCGCCCCGGGAGGGGTGGGGGCCTTTGAGCGGGCAGCTTCTGAGCCTGTCCTTTGGCCGATGTTCCCTGGCTTTGATATTTCGTGACAAGGTGAAGGGCTATCCTCAGGGGGGAATCGTGCCGCTCAAAGGGAAGTTCCTGTCTGGCGTCATGCGGGGGGCTTTTCGAGCTTACGATCGCCAGCTCTACGTGGTTGGGTCACGAGGTTGGCAGACCGCTGCGGTCCAGGACGGATGTCTTCAGCGCATGCGTTACACGGGAGCGAACCACTATGACCTGCTCGAGATGACAGCCCATCGCTACGGCCTGCGACTGGTTTTTGGTGACCGTTTGGAGAAATCCGCTGCTGAGGACGTCGGAAGCTGGGGCCTGGAGCAGTGGAATTACAAGTACGCCAGGGAATATGGCTCCAAGGAATGGTCCGTGAAGGATCCCACGAAGATGGGGCGTGACAAGTTGGAGGTCACATCAGCCACGTTGATGGATGATGAACGAACAGTTGTGCTGGCGCTTCCCGAGATTCAGCCTGTGATGCAGATGCGGGTTCGATACAACCTGAATGCAAAGGATGGGATAATCTTCACCGGCGAGGCTTACTCCACCATCCACGCGCTCCGCTAGCCTCTCCGTCAACCTTCGATCCAGCCTGGCTGCTTCGAAGTTAATTCCTTCCCGAGATGTTGGACGTTTGCTTCAGGAACCCAATCAGGTCCGCCAGCTCCTGCCGAGTGAGGGTTTCCTCAAAACCCTGGGGCATCATTGACAGCGGGGAGAGCCTCCTGGCTTCGATGTTCGACCGCGAGATGGTCTCTTCGGCGCCCAGGCTTGCACGGAGCGTGATCTCCGACGGAGTTTCTGAAACCAGAAGACCTGTGATCAGCCGTCCATCCAGGGTCTCCACCGCGTAGCTTTCAAATCCCGGGTGGATTTCCGCATCCGGCACGAGGATATGAAGCAGCAAGGCTTCTCCAGGCTGGTTGCGAAGGCCGGTGAGATCTGGACCCACCTTCGCTCCCTCCCCGTAGTGTTGATGACATGACAGGCAGGCTTTGCGGAAGACGTCCCGACCACGCTCCACATCCGCAGCCAGTTGGAGAACGTCCTTGTGTTGCTCGTAAACTTTTCGACGATCGGCTCCGCCCACCGACTCGAACAGCTTCTGGGCACGCTCTCTCAGGGATGGGTCAGTCAGGCTTTTCAGCCTGTTTCGCTTGTCGGGTTGGATCAGCCAGGTGGGGATCGCTCCCGACTCGAGCTTCGACAGGAGCACCGGAGCATGCCTTGGTTGTGTGGTCAGGGCTGTGATCACCATATCCCGGACTGTCGGGGGGTAGGAGGGCCAGTGTTCGGAGGAGGTCAGAAGCTCGGCTGCTGACTCATCATTGAGCCCTCCCAGAGCCGCTGCAGCCTCCCTCTGAACTTCAATCGCTTCTCTGTCATCCAGGAGAGCTTCCAGCGCCTGCCGGCTTTCAGGGTTGTCGAACTCTCCCAGCACGGAAGCCGCCCCCGCCTTTAGGGTCGAATGGGTCGTGCCTCTTGCCAGCTGGATCGACCCTGCTCGCAGTTGTTCGAGCCCGGCGCTGAGTTCAAGCTGTCGTCCGGTCTCGGTGTTGGAAAGCGCATCGAGGGGAGATTTGTCGTTTCCAAACCCACGACTCCTGAGGCCTGTGGCAATTCCCCTCACAAAGTCCGGGAGCCAGACGGGATGAGCGTTTCCCCGGCTGAGCATCGCCTTCAGAGCCAGGGCCGCCTTGCTCTCTGTCGGGGTGGCTCCGATGGAATGGCCCAGTTCCCGGAGCAGCGGCTTCAGGTTCGTGTCTGTCAGGGATGCATCTGCACCGAGCCTCATTGCGAGCGTGTGATTGAGTCTGGCGTGGCTCAGGATGGCTGTGCGTAACCATCGATCCGAAGCGTCCTGGCTCGATCTGTTCACCAGGATTCTCAGGATGTCACGATCCGCATCCCGGACTTTTGCAAGGGTCAATAACGCTTGAAATCGCACCCGCGGATCGGGGTCCTCCGCCAAGTCCAGGCAGCGGGATCGGATTGCTTCATGGTCGGAGATGTCCGGATTGACCAGGAGGTCATCCATCCAAAGCACCGCCTGTTCACGGACCCCGGCCGCAGGGTCGCGGGTCGGGTCCCATCCAAGATCTTGCGGCAAGCGACCCCCCATGATCCGCAGGAGCTGGGTCACCCCGCTTCTCACCCACGCTCCCGATGCCTCCTTGCCGGCCTTGACCAGTTCCGTGCGCAAACTTGCCACCCAGGAGGAGTTCCGCCGGTCCTCAGCGGAAAGCCCAAACCAGAATTCAATCACACGGCGTCGTGCGCTTTCTCTGACCCACGGGTTGCGTGAACGCAGGTCGCGGACAGCCTCCGCAACCGCCATGCCGTCGTTTTTCCAGACCCGAACCCCGGCTTCCGTCAGGGCTTCCTTGTCCTTGAAGCGCCAGATCCTGCCCATGTATCTGCCCGACTCGAAATCGAGCCTCTTGCGGGCATCGTCTGGAACGCGGTCAGGATGATCGATTGTTTTTCGATACATATCCGCGACGTAGAGGAAGCCATCCGGACCTGTGCACAGGAAGACCGGGTGATGCCAGGAATCGGTGCTGGTGACGAACTCCTGGGTCTCAGACGCTCTTCGGCTGCGAAAGGATGCCCCATTGGGAGTGATGAGCTGGCGCTGGATCAGCGCCTGGGCCGGCTCGCAGATAAACCAGTTGCCTTGGCGTTCGCCTCCGAGACCCAGGCTGAGGTTGTAATGGATCCCGCAAGCCGACGTAAACGTGCCTGCCTGGAGTTGGCTCATGAGCTCGGGGGAAAAGCCTGACGTCGTCAGATCCTCTGCGGCGGGCAGCACCTTCGCCTCGGCCCCGGTCGGCGAGACATCCTGCACTACCTCACGGAACGGCATCGCTGGATTCGAATCCCAGGACCGTCGGTGAGTGACCGCATGCATGAGCGGGTTCCGGCTGCTGACGATGAAGCGTCGTCCGAAGGGATCGAAGGCAAGTCCGAACTGGCCATTCCCACCGATGGCCTCGGCGGCGGATCCGTCCGGCCGGAACCGGAAATCCCCGTCCTTCAAATCCACCGAGGCCAGCGAGGGCCATTTCGGCGATGTGATGGTGCCGCCACTCCAGCCTCTTGAGAGATAGATCCAGCCATCGGGCCCCAAGGTGGGGTAGCAGGCGCGGAGTTGGGGGGTCGAATGGGTATCAAACCCGGTGAACCAGATCTCGCGGATGTCCGCTCTGCCATCGTTGTCGGCATCCTTGAGGTAGAGGAGGTCCGGGGAACAAGAAACCAGGACCCCTCCCTGCCACCACATCAAACCGTTGGGGAAGGTGAGGCCTTCAGCGAACTCTGTCCGCCTGTCGAAAACTCCATCCCCGTCCGAATCCTGAAGGCGCGCGATGCGGCCCAATGGCATCTGCCCGGGCGGTGGACCGGAGGGATAGCCGCGGTTCTCTGCTACAAACAGATGACCTTGATCATTGAAGGCGAGGGCCGACGGGCTTTGTACCAGAGGTTCCCAGGCTACACATTTGGCTTCGATTCCTGGTTCAAGTTTGAAGGCGGCCGTCGCTTCCTTGGGGGAAAGGGGTCCGGTAGGGAGTCCGCCGTGGGCATTGAGAACCCCGACCCCGGCCAGCATGATCCAGGCGCGTGGCAGCATGGCGGGCCCGGGCTTGCAGACGGGAAGGAGACTAAGCTCCGTTGTTGCCAATGGCTTCCACAGGACAACCTTCCATGGCTTCCTTGCACTGCTTCTCCTCGTCTTCACTCTCCGGCTGCTTATAGACGAAGGAGAAGCCACCGTCGTCATCGCGCTTGAAATTGCTCGGCGCGGTTTCACGGCACAGATCACAGTCGATGCACTGATTGTCCACGAAGAACTTGCCTTCGATGTTCTGAGAGTAGCGGTTTGCAATATCTGCCATAGAAGTTTCTTTCGGCGGCAAAAATCTTGTGTTGAGGCTGTCAAAGTCAAGCGCATTACCGAGTTTGCAGACTAAGCTTGGCCATGCATCTCTGGTTTTGTTACACCCAGACCCGTGCGAACCGACCTTCTGAAGTCCGCCAGACGAATTGTTGTAAAGCTGGGAACCGGTGTTTTGACCGATAGCCAGAAGCGCCCTGAACTGCCGCAGATGCGCCAGCTCGTCGCGCAGGTGGCAGGTCTGCGCAAGCAGGGCCGGGAAGTGGTCATCATCACCTCCGGGGCTGTGGGATCCGGAATGGGCGAGTTGGGCTTGGGCCAACGTCCCGCCGATCTGGCCACGCTCCAGGCCTGCGCCGCCGTGGGGCAGAGCCAGTTGATGGCGACCTATGAGAAGCTGTTCAAGAGGCATAAGCTAAGCGTAGCTCAGGTGCTTCTGACCCATGAAGACCTGGAGGACCACACCCGACATTTCAATGCGCGCGCCACACTGAAGCGGCTCTTGGAGCTGGGCGTGATCCCGATCATCAATGAGAACGACGCAGTTTCGACGACCGAGCTCAAATTCGGTGACAACGATCGGCTGAGTGCGCTCACCGCTACTTTGCTCAGTGCCGATCTGTTGTTCATTCTTACGACGGTTGACGGAGTGATCGATCATTTCGGCGAGCCAGATGCACGCAGGATTCCGTTGATCGAGTGCATTACCCAATCCGTGGAAAACCTTGCGGGTGGGACCCAAAGCGCCACCGCTGTAGGTGGGATGAAGACAAAGATTATCGCGGCAAGAATCGCTGTCCGAGCCGGTATCCCCCTGGTCATCGCCTCGGGAAGGAATACCCGGGTCTTGAAGGATGTCATTTCAGGCAAGGACGAGGGCACACTTTTCCTTCCGGACAAGCGCGGGTTGACCGCCCGTCAGCGTTGGATCGCATTTTTCAACCGCCCGGCGGGGAAGTTGGAAGTGGATCAGGGTGCCAAACAGGCGTTGCTGGATCGTCCCACCAGTCTTCTGCTGGCCGGAGTAAAGAGGGTCGGAGACTTCTCCAAGGGGGACGTTGTGAGCGTTTGTGATGCCAAGGGGAAGGAATTTGCCCGTGGGGTGGTCCGGCATTCAGGCTCGGATATCCGAGCCCGGCAGGTCTCGCACCCGGTCATCATTCACAGGGATCACCTCGTGGTGCTTTAACAGGTTCCCTGAGGATCTGCATTGCTCAGAACCTGAAGGCGTTATAAACAAGCCCCGGGCAGCGATGGATTCTAGGATCTTCCGGGACTGCCGACTACATCGCTATGAGTGAAGTGTTGGTTATCGGTCATCGGAATCCGGACACGGACGCCATCTGTTCCGCCATCGGTTATGCGGACTACAAGCGACGCACCGGCATGCCCGAAGCTATCGCGGCTCGTTGCGGTGATACCAATGATCGTATTGACTTCGTCCTCCACACCTTCGGTATTCCGGCTCCCAAGTTCGTTCCTGACGTTGCACCCAAGGTCAAGGACGTCATGGCCACCAATGTGGTGAGCGTGCCGTTGGAAGCAACCGCCGCCGAGGCCATGGCCATCATGGAGGTGAACAATATCCGGGTGCTTCCTGTGATGAACTCCGATGGCAGCTGCGCCGGGCTGATGTCCGTGTTCAAACTCAACAAGTTTTTCTTCCCCGTCAAAAATCGGCTCTTTGATTCACGGCAGGTCCGAGCCTCGGTCCGCAACGTTGCAGAAACCCTTTCGGCGCGCGTGCTGGTTGGCAAGGACCTGGACGATGAGGAGGAAATGACCTTGATGGTGGGTGCCATGGATCGTGAGTCGTTTCTGAAGCGTCTCAACCAGACTCCGCGTGAAAGGCTCATGGTTCTGGTCGGAGACCGCCTCGATATTCAGGATGTCGCCATTCGCGAAAAGGTCCGGGCCGTGGTCGTCACAGGCGATCTTCCTGTGTCGGGATCCATGGAGGACTATGCCCGCAAGAATGAGGTCACACTCCTGGTTTCGCCGCACGACTCCGTCACTTCCGCCATGCTGTGCCGCGCTGCCATCAGCGTCCGGCACATGATGCACGAGAAGCTCCTCTTCCTGTTCGAGGACGATCCTTTGGAGAAGACGGCCCGGCGGGCGATGGCGTCCAACTTTCTCGGGTTTCCCGTTCTGAATGCCCAGCACATGATGACTGGGTTTTTGTCCAAGACGGATTTTCTCAAGAAGATCGACCGACGGTTGATTCTCGTGGATCACAATGAGTTGAGCCAGGCCGTCCCAGGGGCCGAGGACATGGAGATCATCGAGGTTATTGACCACCATCGCATCGGCACCCTCGCCACCCAGCAGCCCATCCTGTTCCGTAACGAGCCGGTGGGCTCAACCAGCACGATCGTGGCGGATTGCTTCTTCCGGGACGGGATTGAGATGACACCGTCCATCGCCGGGTTGCTCCTGGCTGGATTGGTCAGCGATACATTGAACCTCACCTCTCCCACGACTGCGGAGAAGGATCGGACGATTCTTCCCAAGCTGGAAAAGATCAGCGGAGTGAACGCAAAGCAGTTTACCGAGCGGCTTTTTGCCTCGGGATCGGTGCTGGTATCAAAAGCGGCAGATCAAGCGGTCACAGCCGACTGCAAGGAATACCGCGAACATGGCCGGATCTTCAGTGTCGCGCAGATCGAGGAGATCGGGTTCGATCAGTTTTGGAAACGGAAACTCGAGGTCATCCAGTCCGTCAGCGAGTATCAGCTTAACAAGCGCTACTTTTTTGCCGCGCTCCTGGTGACGGATGTCGATATGCAGACTTCTCTACTGATTGTCTCCGGCTCCAAGGACTTGCGCGGCGAGATCGACTACAACCAGGTCGATCAGTATCCCGAGCTGGACAGCTCCATCTATGAGCTGCCTGGAATTGTCTCCCGGAAGAAGCAACTTTTGCCTTATCTCACACATTGCCTGAAAAAGCTGGAAGCCTGAACATCTCCAAAACCATCATCTAGAAAATGAAATTCATCCTGACCACGCATAACGTCACGCTGACAAAGGCCATTGAAGATCACATCCTCATTCGGATCGACAAGCTCGAGCATCTGGATCGTTGGTCCGTGGATGCACGCGTGTCGCTCGAGCATGACCATACGCGCAATCCTGCGAAGGCATTCACGTGTTCGATTCGGTTGGGTGTTCGGGGGCCAGACCTCTTTGCAGAGGATTCAGAAGCGGATCTGTACGCGGCGATCGATAAGGCCACCAAGAAGGTGGAGCAGCAGATCCGCAAACGTCACAACAAGCACAAGGCTCGCAAGCACACTGACGCTTCTCGCAGCAAGAGAGCACGTCAGGAGTCTGACCTGTAACCTGACGTCCCTCGTTGCGCGAACCTGAGTCACCGATACCGCACGGTTCCTTGGTCTCACCATGCTGATCCGAGCTCGAGCCATGTATCCTGTCTCCGGTCCACCGGTGGAGGATGCAGGCTTGTGGATCGAGGGTGGCAACATTCTTGATTGCGGGCCCTTTGCTGACGTTCATCAGCGGTCGGGTGGATCCCCGCTCGACCTGGGTGAGGTGATCGTGATGCCTGGCTGGGTCAATGCACATTGCCATCTCGATTACACAGGATTTGCGCGGCAGATCCCCCCGCCTTCCAGCTTCACATCCTGGATTCAACAGCTCATCGCTCTGAAGGCAGGCTGGGGTTACACAGAGTTTGCTGAGTCCTGGCTGCTTGGCCTGCGTCAATTGATCGACACGGGTGTGACTTCCCTCGGAAATATCGAAGCAGTTCCTGAGTTGCTTCCGGATACGCTCCCTCTCAGCCGGATCCGGATCAGCAGTTTCCTGGAGATCATCACCCTGAGAAACCGGTGGCCCGCCGGGGAAGCCGCCTCGATGGCCGAACTTGCCATAGAACGCGCAAGCTCCAGCCTGCATCGCAGTGGTCTTGCCCCCCATGCGCCCTACACCACGACCCAGGAACTGATCCAGCAATGCGCCAGCATCGCACGTCGCCGGGAGTGGCGGTGGACGCTTCATCTCGCCGAGTCCAGTGAGGAGCAGAGTCTTTTTCTCCATCAGAGCGGTCCGCTCTACGACTGGCTCAGGAAGCAGCGGGATATGTCTGACACAGGAAAAGGGTCTGCGGTGCAGTGGTTGCTGGACACCGGTTGCCTGGGCCCTGAGCTGGTCCTCGCCCATGTGAATGTGGTTTCACACCCGGAAGCCAAACAACTCGCTGAGGCTGGAAGTCACGTGGTTCATTGCCCGCGCAGCCACGAATACTTCCAGCACCCAACCTTTCCGTTGGATATGTTGACCCGGGCGGGAGTGAACATTGCATTGGGGACCGACAGCCTCGCCAGTGTCATTGCCAGACGCGGCGTCACCCCGACTCTCGACATGTTCGCTGAAGCCAGAGCCTTGAGTGATGCTCACCCGGCCGTATCCCCCGAGCGGATTATCAGCATGGGCACAGCGCAGGGCGCGGCTGCGCTCGGATATGGCACTCAGGTTGGATCCTTGCGGGCAGGGAGTTTCGCCGATCTCGCCGTCATCCCTTGGAACGGCCCGGTCAAGGACAGCGCAGATGCCATTCTGTCTCATTCGGGACCAGTGGCGGGCTGCATGGCCGCCGGGAACTGGCTGCGAGGTCCCATCGCGGCATGAGTGGTTCCGAGCCAAGAGTTGTCTGGATTACCGGCGCGGCTGGCGGTCTCGGGACAAACCTGATGGGCGTTTTTCAGGAAGCTGGATGGAACGTGGCAGGGACGACATTTCGTACGCCTCTGGATGCGGGCTCGCTCCCGCGCGGGGTCTACACGTGTTGCGTGGATGTCTCAGACCCCAAGTCAGTGAAAACGGGTTACACGTCGATCCAGAATCGGTTTGGAAGAGTGGACGCCTTGATTCACGCAGCTGGCCTTGTGGAGGATGCTCTTCTTCTCAAGATGAGCGAGAAGGAGTGGCAAAGGGTGGTGGACGTCAATTTACGTGGGGCTTTCCTGTGCAGCCGGGAAGTGATCGCAGGTATGCAGTCACAAGGAGGGGGCAGCATCATTTTCGTGTCGAGTTTTTCTGCGCTTTGCGGGCACGTCGGACAAGCGAACTATGCGGCCGCGAAGGCCGGCTTGATCGGATTGGCGCAGTCTCTCGCCCGCGAGCTGGGCGCAGGAAACATTCGTGTGAATGTGATCCTTCCTGGCCTGCTCCGAACCGCCATGACTCAGGCCCTTTCAGACTCCAACTTCCAGGCCTTGGCGCTCTCGAACTGTCTGGGCCGTCACAACGACCCTGCTGAAGTGGCCCGCTTCGTCTGTTTCCTCGCTGGCATGATGAATGTGTCAGGGCAGGTGTTTAACCTCGACAGCCGAATCTCTCGGACTGCCACCTGACCCGCTTTCTTGGGCTCCTGCGATTTCCTCCAGTGCGTCAACCCCGTGTCCCTACCGGTGCTGGGCTATTCAGGTTCGAGAGCCGGACTCTCACCAGTAAGTCATTCAAGGACGCACGCGTCTCGTCGCTGGGCAATTCCGGCAGGGAACTGGCGTCGTGTGCGGCCTGCAATGCGCCGCGCAGCCGCTGGTATTCAGTCTCGTGAAACGCCACGTCAGCATCCGCCAACGTTGTGTTCTCGCCCTTGGTCTTGCGGTCGATGAGTTCCGCGATGTATGGCAAGCGCGCCTCCTGGTTTAACGTCACGAGATTCGCCTCGACCACGCCGGTACGCATGAGGTGAATGCCCGTCAAGAGCACGCGATAGACATACAGCAGCGGTTTCACCCGACGCGGTGATTCCTTCAGAAACAACTTCCACTGCGTCTCCGCGAATCCGAAGTAATGATGCGAGTGGTGCTTCGTGATCACGCCCTCCGGAGCGTTCGTCGCTGACCTGGCGCGTCTGGTCTGGCAAATCGCCTTCAATTCCTCGTGCTCGGGCGTGGTGAGCACGATGAGCGGTGAGAACAGCTGTTCCAGCACATACCCGTTCTTTTTGAGCAAGAGACTGAAGAACTTTTTCGCGTCATGGCTCACGATGTCCATTTCGAGGCCTTCAATGACGCGTGAGTCCTCAAGTGTTTCATCTCGCACTTCCAGACCCACAACTCGATCGACCGGCAGCACATGCGCACCCCTGAGATCAAAATCGGAGTCCGGGGACGGGAATCCGTAGAGATGCGCCCCGCTGATGGTAGCGAAGAGCAACGGATGCGGCTGCGCCGCGACGATGCGATTGAGCCTTGGATCGATGATCATCCTCACACGCCTTTCAGTTTCCGAATTGAGTTTCCCAGATTGCGCCGTGCATTGGCCTCATACCTTGCTGCGAAAAGGTCCGTCGTGTAGATGCGTCTGCGGTCCAGGAAACGCTGGAGAATCTCCGCACGCTTGGGTTTGAACACCATCCCGGGCACCCAACGATATTCCTCTCGAATCTGCGCTTCATACTCCGAGAAGCGAGCCTCGTCCTTGCCGAGGATGCTCAGGTCCACATCCACCAGCAGACCGGCATCGGGGCCAGCCTCGATGCTGTGAGACTTCGTCGCCATCACCAACCTGCCCACTGTTGCGGCAAGCTTGGATTGTCCTTCACCTTCGAGGCAGTTCACCGCCATCGCCGCGCTGCGCTCCTCGTTGTCGCCGGCCTTGGGATCGTAAACGGCATCGTGAAACCACAACGCCAACTCAACCGCCGCCGGGTCTTGGGCGAGGTGCCTCGCGTTGTCGAACTCCGCCAGACATTCCGCGATGTGCTGCTGGTTGTGATAGTGCCGCTGGGGCTCGGCGTAAGCTGCCGTCAATTTCTCGTACCAAGCCGGAGCATCGCCACCAAGACCGGCAGCCTGCCACAATTGGAGCCAACGATCCTGTTCAGGCCAGTTCATGCTCGTAGCTTGATGAGATAGTCAGCGGGTCAAAGTGGATTGGAGCGTGCCATGTCCCGCCGCGCTTTGATGAGGAATCGATTCGCTGCCTCGTAGTCCGGCCGTTCGGGCAGTTTGGTTTCGGCCAGGGCGCGTTCGAAGTCGTGGTAGAGTTCCTTGCGCCAGGCGTCCACTTCGGCCCACGGCAGTTCGCCGCGCTTGACGGCGAGCAGGCGGTCGCGATGGGTCTCCACACGCACGGGCACCCGGCATTCCCTCAAGGTTGCCGCACCGGTCAGCAGCAGGCGCAGCAGGTGCATGGCGTGCTTCCAACGGACCTCACCATGATTACGGATATCCTGCTCAATCTTCTTGAACTGGCTCATCGCGTAGCCGTTAAAGGTCTGGAAAATCATCTGGCTCAGGAAGACATCGCGCATGGCCAATAACTCTGCGCCGAGCGGCGTGACTTTCTCGACCAGCGGCGAGTAGAGGCACTCGAGGATATTCGGATTGGCCTTGAGCGCCATGGTGAGGAATTTCTGCAGCTCCCAGTAACAGCTCTGCGCGGCGTTGTCCTCAAACTGCTCGGGTGCGCCGAACAGAGACCATTGAAGGTCAGCGGGCGCGAGGTAAATGCCGCGGCGGTCTGTGTCCGAGGCGTCGGTATCGAGTCCATACGCGCGCGAGCCCACGACACAGCGGTAGAGGATGAAGGATTCAAGGTCAAAGCCGTGGTCCGCCACCTCCACGGGAGCGCCATTGTCTGAGTTGGCTGACGCCGGGTCGGAGACCGACTTTCCGGTCGTGCGCGGTCCGAGGCGGTCTTTGAAATGTTTCAGGACATCGAGCTGGTCCCGGGCGAGTGCAGCTTCGAAGCCGTCCGGAAAGCGCACGAGGAATTTTTCGCCTTCCACCGCCGGCGTGCGCGTAACGACGCCTACCGCACCGCGCGGATGCACGAGTGAATCGTTCGTGCCGCGCACTTCCACGAGTGAAACCACCTGGGTTCCGGCGAAGATGTTGTTCGGCTGGTGCGACATTCCAGGGCGCGCGTATTGATCACAGGCCGCACCTTGGCCAGTGCCGGATGGAGACCTGAATCTGGAGAGGTCCGGTGTTCGAGCAGGCTCTGCTGGATGGCCACCTGCGGTGCGTTCAGAAACCTACGCAGGAACCGGAGTTTTTTTGACCGTCTCTTCGATCGTGGCTCGGGCAGAAGCGCCTGAGAAACGAGCTTGCTGGTCCATGACGAGACGATGTGCAAGGACCGGAATCGCCAGCTCCTGCACATGATCCGGGGTGACAAAGGAACTTCCATCAAAGGCTGCAATGGCTTGCGCGGCCTTCATCAGCGCGATCGAGGCTCTGGGACTTGCTCCCAGTTGCACTCCGGGCGCTCCACGCGTCGATGCCGCAAGCTTTACAATGTAGTGCTTCACCTCTTCGCTGATCCGTATGGCTCGGATTTCCTCCCGCATTCGGTCCACCTCCGCCTCGGTGAGACATGCGTCAAGGTTGTCGAGAGGATGACCTTTTTCCTGGGCTGTGAGAATCGCCACTTCTTCGTCTTCCGGCACATAGCCCAGGCTGAATTGCATTGCGAACCGATCCATTTGAGCCTCTGGCAAGGGATAGGTGCCGCGAAACTCCACAGGGTTCTCCGTGGCGATCACGAAGAAGAGGCTTGGGAGCGGACGTCTTTCGCCTTCGACGGTCACCTGACCCTCAGCCATGGCTTCCAGCAAAGCAGACTGGGTTCTTGGAGAGGCACGATTGATCTCATCCGCGAGCAGAATGTTGGTGAATACCGGGCCTTCGTGAAATCTGAACTCCTGATCGCGTTGGTTGTAAATCGAGACTCCCAGCACATCAGAAGGGAGGAGATCAGGTGTGAACTGAACCCTCCGGAAGCGTGTGCTGATGGACCTTGCAAGCGCTTTGGCGAGGGTGGTTTTTCCTGTTCCTGGATAATCCTCCAGCAACACATGGCCTCCGGTGAGCATCGCTGCCATCAGCTTGCGGATCGACCCCTCCTGGCTGCGCATCACCTTCCCGATATGAGCCGCCACTCTCGTGAAATTTTCTGCGGTTGAACGAGGGGTTGTCACGATTTGTGAATCATCCATTGGCTATTAGACACGACCTGGGACTCATCGTTCCGGCCATTCGTTTTGAGCTCTTTGACGCAAGGCGTGGTCGGCCAGCACCAGCGCCGTCATGGCTTCAACCATGGGCACCGCTCGAGGAAGCACACACGGGTCGTGACGTCCACGGCCACGCAGGCGGGTGTTCCTGAGCCGGACATCCACGGTGTCTTGCTCGTGCATGACGGTGGCGACGGGCTTGAAGGCGACCCGGAAATAGATTGTCTCGCCGTTGGAGATCCCCCCTTGCACCCCTCCAGAACGGTTGGTGACTGTTCTGACCTTGCCTGCCCGCATGCGAAAGGCGTCGTTATGTTCCCGGCCGGTCAGTGCAATTCCATCAAATCCGCTTCCGATTTCGAAGCCCTTGGAGGCCGGGAGACTGAGCATTCCCTTGGCGAGGTCGGCTTCGAGGCGGTCGAATACGGGAGCTCCCCAGCCTGGAGGGACACCTCTCGCAATGCCTTCCACGATGCCACCCACGCTGTCCCCGGCCTTGCGCATGGACTCGATCAGTCGAATCATGCGGCGTGCTGCGGAGGCGTCGGGGCAACGAACGATGTTGGACTCCACATCGGAGAAGCAAACCTTGGTGTGATCGATGCGGGCTTTGATTCCCTGGACTTGCTGAACCCAGGCGAGGATCTCGACTCCGAAGCGTTCGCGCAGGAGCTTCTTGGCGACGGCACCGGCGGCAACGCGTCCGATGGTTTCGCGGGCACTGCTCCGGCCTCCTCCCTGCCAGTTTCGGAACCCGTATTTGGCGAAGTAGGTATAGTCCGCATGGGAGGGACGAAATTTTTCGGCCATTTCGCTATATGCCTCGGGGCGGGCATCCTCATTGCGAACCATCATGGAGATGGGGGTGCCGAGGGTTTTTCCTGCGAAGGTGCCCGAGAGGATGGAGACGGTATCGGATTCCTTGCGGGGCGTGACAATCCTGGACTGGCCTGGGCGGCGGCGGTCGAGATCCGGTTGGATGTCGGCTTCAGACAAATGGAGCAGGGGAGGGCAGCCATCGAGGACGACGCCGACGCCTCCGCCGTGGGATTCGCCCCAGGTGGTGATGCGGAACAAGGTGCCGAAGGAATTCGCCATGGGGTGGATGTTGGGCGAGGCCTTTACCTCATTTCAAGTGAGGAGTTGGATGCAGGAACACACTTGCCAACGAGGATACCGCCCGGCAGGCTGCACGCGTTTATCATGACTATGATGCGCATCGCAATCCTCGCAGCGGCAGCCTTGGTGTTCGCGGGCTGCTCCAACACACGGATCACCAACCTGACGCCGTCCCAGCAGCCCCGGAACGACACCGGCATCTATCCTGTTGAGGTGGAGCTGACTTCCAACCAACAGAGCATGCAGCATCACACCATCAACCCCACCGTGGTGGTGGGCGACAAGACGTATCCGATGCGCCGGACTCTCAAGACACAGTATCGTTGGGAGGCGGCGATCCCGGTGGCCCGCACGCAGAACGAAGTCACCTATCATTTCAAGTTCGACTACAGCTACAACCGGTTCGGCGCGCCCGGACGTGACAGCAAGCTTTCATCGCCCTACCAGCTTCGCATCGAGTGACATCCCCAACGGTGTCACACCCTCCGTCAGCACCCCTTTGAAATAATCGATATTTGACATGCACGATTTCCATTACAGCGGCTCCGAGCTTTTCTGCGAGGCTGTAGCCATTCGTTCTCTGGTGGAGAAGTACGGCACCCCGCTCTATGTGTATTCGCAGAGCACACTGACGGATCATTTCCAGAAGCTGGATCGCTCATTGTCAACGCTCGATCACATGGTGTGTTACGCCATGAAGGCCAATTCAAACCAGGCGGTCATGCGCACCCTGGCGGACCTTGGAGCCGGCTTCGATGTTGTGAGCGAGGGCGAGCTTCGCCGGGTCATCGCCGCCGGGGGAGACCCTCGAAAGTGTGTGTTCGCAGGGGTTGGCAAGACGGAGGCTGAGATCGAGTTCGCGCTCAAACACGGCATCTACTCCTTCAACGTGGAAAGCGAGCCCGAACTGGCCCGGATCAATGCTGTGGCGGCTCGCATGAAGAAACGCGCACCGGTGGCCGTCCGGGTCAACCCAAATGTCGACGCGGGAACTCACGCCAAGATCACCACGGGCACCTACGAGAACAAGTTCGGCATCGCCTACGAGAAGGTGGAGGGTGTCTATTCCCGCGCCAGCAAGCTGAAGAATATCAACCTGCGCGGGATTCAGATGCACATAGGGTCGCAACTGACCGATGTGAAGCCCTTTGAGCGGGCTGTGGCGAAGATCGCCCCGCTGGTTTCCAAGCTGGCCTCACGTTACGGGTTTGAGTTCATCAGCATCGGAGGCGGAATCGGGATCGTGTATGAACCTGCGCTGGAAAGCGGCGAGATCAACTGGTGGAAAACCACCGCAGCCCGAAAGATTCTCACGCCGTCGGTTTATGCCACAACCCTGGTCCCCATGCTCCAGCCTCTCGGGCTGCGTGTGCTCCTGGAGCCGGGTCGGTTCATCGTCGGCAACGCCGGTATCCTCGTCACCCGGGTTGAGTATGTGAAGCGGACGGGCCGTAAGAATTTCGTGATCGTGGACGCTGCCATGAATGACCTGATTCGCCCGGCATTTTACGATTCCTACCATCAGATCGTGCCTGTTGCGGCCAAGGGCGGAGCTCGGATTCCGAGCGATGTGGTGGGGCCGATCTGTGAATCAGGTGACTACTTTGCGAAGGACAGACCTTTGCCCAAGGTTGGGGAAGGGGACTGTCTGGCGTTGTTGAGTGCCGGGGCTTACGGCTCGGTGATGGGCTCCAATTACAACACACGCGGTCTGGCAGCCGAGGTCCTGGTCCATGGAAAGCAATCCGCTCTGGTACGCCGACGCCAGTCTTTGGATGATATTTGGAAACTCGAATCGCTTCCCGAATGGTTCCGGTGAAGGCTGAGCCCCAGAGCTATCAGCGATCAGGCTGCTCAACTAAGAAACCGCGCTGATCAGCCCTTCTGCGATGGAGTGAAATGCGCGAGCCGGAGCCTCCTTGGGGCTCGTGGCCGTCACAGGCTGGCCCTGGTCACCACCGACCCGGATCTCCGTAAAGATGGGGATCTCGCCGAGGAAGGGCAGTTTCATGCGGGCCGCCTCTGCTCTCCCCCCTGCGTGTCCGAAGATCTCCACTCTTTCGCCCTGAGGCGTTGTGAAGTAGCTCATGTTTTCCACGATGCCCAGAATCTTCACGTTGACCTTCTCGAACATCGCGATTCCCTTCCGAACAACACCCAATGAAGCCTCCTGCGGGGTGGTGATGATCACTCCACCATCCAGGGGCACCGTTTGGCACAAGGTGAGCTGGGCATCCCCGGTGCCGGGTGGGAGGTCCACGAGGAGATAATCCAGGTCACCCCAGTCGACTGCGAAGAGGAACTGTTGGATGGTCTTAACGATCATCGGGCCTCGCCAGATCACGGGTGTGTCCCCATCAAGGAGGAAGCCCATGCTCATCAACTTGATTCCATGGGCCATGGGCGGGAGGAGCTTTTCCTCCGCGCTGATCTCGGGCTTCTGGCGGATACCCATCATGAGGGGGATGCTGGGACCGTAAATGTCGCAGTCCAGAAGCCCAACGCGGAAGCCGAGCTGTTTCAGTGCGATGGCGAGGTTGACGGAGCAAGTGGATTTTCCGACCCCTCCTTTTCCACTGGCCACCGCGATGATTTTGCTCACACCCGCGACGCGATTCTGGCCAGCCCAGGGGTTTGGGCCTGAGGTCGACTGAGCACCGGGCTGGGGCGGCGTACCTGAGGGTATTTTCACCTCCACGTGGAGATGGGTGGCGCCGATGGCGCGCAGAGCCTTTTC
>Ga0194132_10004630_pt1 | contig 23232 bp, 23 predicted proteins | sample TA2KigOf80mmetaG_FD_148612 | JGI IMG/M metagenome (GOLD analysis project Ga0194132, IMG submission 148612) | Freshwater microbial communities from Lake Tanganyika, Tanzania - TA2015054 Kigoma Offshore 80m | ecosystem: Environmental > Aquatic > Freshwater > Lake | place: Tanzania: Lake... | reverse complement strand
CAAAGGCCTACAGGTCTCCGACGATGAGTTTCAAGCGCTCAATATCAAACCCGGTAAGTTTCATGGCGATTGGAACTATACGCTTCTTCCTCGCTCTTAATCGGTAACTTAATTCTTGCCCATGCCTTAATTCTTCTCCATCGTCATAGTCATTCTTAGTAAAAGGAAGAGAGAAGGTCTGTCAATGTTGACCTCAACTCTGCGATACGAGTCTTATCATACGAGCCACTTTCAATCACCTTCTTCCTCCGCAGGTCCGCTGGATGAGTAAGCGTCCAGTGCTTGAAAACAGCAACTGGTAAAGCTATCACCAAATCTAAAGAGGAAGAGCTGGATAAAGAGAGTTTCCCTTAGAGGAGTGAATCTTTTCCTATGTCTATCTCGTCTCAATCCTTATCGCCGGAAGCAACTGCGGTTGTTCAGAAAGTGCCCCCGCTGGAGAATGGCGACCAATTGACTCGTCCGGAGTTCGAGCGCCGCTATGAGGCGATGCCCAACCTCAAGAAGGCCGAGCTTATTGAAGGAGTAGTCTACGTGCCATCACCTGTGCGCTATGAGGGACATGGTCGGCAGCATTCTTCGTTGAACGGCTGGTTGGTCGTATACTCTGCCTCAACTCCGGGAGTCGCGGTGAGCGATAACACGACTGTCCTCCTAGACCTGGGTAACGAACCACAACCAGGCGTACTTCTCCGAATTACTACTGGCGGTCAGTCTCACGTGACTGCTGACGGCTTTATCGAGGGTCCTCCCGAACTGGTGGCAGAGGTTGCGTCCAGTAGTGCCGCCTATGATTTGCACCAAAAGTTAGATGTTTATTGTCATCACGGCGTGCGCGAGTACATTGTGTGGCGAACGTTAGACAATGCAATCGATTGGTTTATCTTGCGCGACGGTCGCTACGACCGCCTACTTCCTAGTGAAGCGGAGATTTACAAAAGCGAGACATTCCCTGGCCTGTGGCTTGATGCTGCGGCCATGTTACAGGGAGACTTAGCCGGAGTCCTGAAAACGCTCGGCGAAGGTATCGCAAGCGTTGAGCATGGAGAGTTTGTCCAACGGATGACTCAGACCAGATAAGATTCAGACACGTTCTCTCTATCAGCCATTCGACTATACTTTGATTCGCCGCGGAACCTCGGGCTTGACTATCTGTTTAAGACTTACGATCATGAAGAAGCAGTGACTGCATTTCTCGAGAAACGGCCGGCTAAATTTCACGGGAAATAAGGGGGAAAAGTTTAGCGTAGACTCGCCGAGGAGGGATCAGAAATTTCAGGAACTGCCGATCTCTCTTTATAGAGCGGGGGGTAGCGGAAGCGGTTGCGGAAGTGGAGGTACAACATGCGCACAACGACAGCAACGAAAGCAAAAATTTCTCGTCGGTCAGTTACTGAAACGATTCTTGGCCTGTGTGCCACTGGTCGATTTGGCGTGCGAGAGGCCATCGCTGAGGCCGCTCAGCGAAAGGGACGGCAGGAACAACGGCAGCAAGCAACGCGCGCAAAACGAAAGAATACGCTGTCGGCTTTATAAACCGAGCACGTCTTTCATCGTATAGAGGCCAGGTTGCTGCGCTGGCAGCCATGCCGCAGCCCGGATCGCGCCGCGTGCGAGACATTCCCGGCTCTGTGCACGGTGCGTCAGTTCAAGCCGTTCGGCAAACCCAGCGAACACGACAGTATGATCACCAACCGCGTCTCCTCCACGTAAAGCGACAATACCAATCTCGTCATCTTTGCGTTGACCAGTAATGCCTTGACGAGCCAAGGTCGCGACTTGATCAAAGTTCTTACCCTGAGCAGCCGCAATGGCTCGACCAAGTCCAAGCGCTGTCCCACTTGGGGCATCGACTTTGAAGCGGTGGTGGATCTCAAAGATCTCGGCATCGAACCCGTCCTTGAGAATCCGCGCAACATCGGTAACAACTTTCTGCAGGACATTCACGCCAATGCTCATGTTGGGAGCGATAATCGTCCGCGTTTTTGTCGCGAGCGTTTCAGTTTCCGTTCGTTGTGCGGCTGAGAACCCAGTTGTGCCAATAACGATCGCTGCCCCGTTCGCAGTTGCGGTTCGTAAATGATCGAGCGCAGCCTCAGGAATGGTGAAATCAAGCGTCACCGTCGCTGATGTTGCCACTGCCCCATAGTTGTCCGTGATTTTCACACCGATCGGCCCAAGCCCTGCGACTTCACCGGCATCTTTGCCGATCGCCCAATGGCCCGATGCCTCAACGGCACCAGCAAGTTGCATGTCGGTATTCTCGTGCACCAGGGTCACAAGGATTTTTCCCATGCGCCCAGCCGCGCCACAGACGATGATATTCGTGGACATAATTATTTCCTCGTAGAGGACGAGTGCGAATCACAGGATCAATAATGAAACCGGTGACGACGTGTTTCGTGATCCGTGCTCTGTATCTAAACTTTGGACTTTAGACTTTGGACCTTGGACTCCGGCCCCTGTTCCCTAGATAAGCCGGTACTCTTTCAGCGTATCCTTGAGCTTGGCGAAATTGCCTTCTGCCATCGGCACGAGTGGTAAGCGTAGTTCTAACTCGCATTTGCCCATGAGTGAGAGGGCGGTTTTTACAGGAATCGGGTTGGTTTCGATAAAGAGCGCACGGATTAACGGCGTGAGCTGTAATTGTAGTTGCGCCGCCCGATCCCATTGCTTCGCCAAAGCGGCATTGGCAACCTCGGCCATTTCCTTTGGCGCAACGTTGGCTACCGTGCTAATCACCCCTTTGCCACCAAGCGACATCATCGAGAAGGTCAACGTGTCCTCACCAGAAAGGATCGCGAGGTTATCACCACACGCAAGCCGGATGTTGATCACTTGATCGATTGAGCCAGTGGCTTCTTTAACACCAACGATATTGCTGATCTCCGCCATACGAGCCATCGTCGACGGTTCAATATTCGATCCTGTGCGGCCAGGAATATTGTAAAAAATAATCGGGAAGCCCGGCACCGCTTGCGCGACGGCTTTGTAGTGTTGGTAAATTCCTTCTTGAGTTGGGCGGTTGTAATACGGTGAGATCATCAGCGCCCCATCGGCACCGACTTCTTGCGCTTCCCGCGTTAAGCGAATCGCTTCGGCAGTCGCGTTCGAACCGGTCCCGGCGACCACAGGAACGCGCTTCTTAACAGCGCCGACGACGAACTTCACAACTTGAGTGTGTTCCTCATGCGATAATGTCGCAGACTCACCAGTTGTGCCACACGGGACAATTCCATGGGTCCCGCTCTTGATGTGCCACTCGATAAGATCACCGAGGCGTTTCTCGTCGACTTTGCCGTTCTTAAACGGGGTCACAAGCGCAACAAAAGAGCCAGCAAAGTTCGTCGGTGCGGTTCCCATAATTCCCTCCAATTTCAACGTGGAACGTGTTGCGTGAATATGCGCATCGTGTCTCTTTTCCAGGATTCCACGCAACACGTATCACGCAGCACGTATTAAATCTCAATCGTCCCCTCAAATACTTCTTCTGCCGGTCCAGTCATGTAGACGTGATTATCCTCGGCCCGCCATTCGATTTCGAGATCGCCACCGCGGAGATGAATCGTTACACGACGGCTGGCTTTGCTATTCAGTGCAGCCGCAACAGCCGCAGCACATGCGCCAGTGCCACACGCCCAGGTTTCTCCTGACCCACGTTCCCATACTCGCATGTCTAACTCAGTCGGACTCACCACCCGAATGAACTCAGTATTCACGCGATCAGGAAAGAAGGCGTGATGCTCAAATTTCGGTCCGATCTTTTCTAAGTCCAATGGCTCGACGGCATCGACAAACGTGACGCAGTGCGGATTGCCCATCGACACACAGGTCACTTGGTAGGACTTGCCGTCCACTGCAAGCGGTTGATCGATCACTTGGCCTTTCGCAGCCACCGGAATCTGTGAACCATCGAGAATCGGTTCACCCATATCAACCGTCACCCGCGACACTTTCCCATCAGTCAATTCGAGGAACAGCGTCTTCATGCCAGTATCAGTGTCGATCTTTAAGGGATTCGTTCGCGCTAAACCGTGGTCATAGACATATTTGCCGACACAACGAATGCCATTGCCACACATTTTTCCGCGGCTACCGTCAGCATTGTACATCTCCATGCGCGCGTGAGCAGTGTCGGATGGACAAATCAGGATGAGCCCATCTCCGCCAATGCCGGTGCGACGATCACTCACTTTTTGTGCAACAGTTGGCGCATCTGCCACTTTCGTCGTAAAAGCGTTGACGTAGACATAGTCATTACTAATTCCGTGCATTTTGGTGAAAGGAAGCTTCATAATCAGCACCAATTCAGAATGCAAAATGGAAAATTAAAAATGAAGAATTAAAAATGGAGAATTAGGGAAGAGCGAGGGTTTCTTCGTTTTTCCTTTTTCCTTCATCATTCTACATTTTTCATTTTGCATTTTTCATTTCCTTATCCGTTTCGTCAACTAGCGCTTGGTCGGCGCCGGAGTAGGCGTTGCGGTTGCAGGAGGAGTATCTTTCCACACCAGTTCGACCGTGTTTGATGCAGCACTCGCATATCCATCAAGCGTCACAGCTTGCACGCGGTATCGATACAACACCCCCGCCGTCAGTTGTGTATCGGTGTAGCTAAATTGCTTGGCTTTGCGAAAGCGATCACGGTCGGTCACCGTGATCGTTGCAACTTGTGCGAAGCCACTGTCCTGACCTCGCTCACCCTCAGTTGCTCGTAAAACTACAAAGCCACCCAGATCATCCATCTCACTACCATCGACGTATTCCTGCGGACGACCCCACTTCAGGACAACAATTTTCTTGTTGTTGTCGATGTCGAGCGCCAAATCCCCAATTGCTTCCGGCACGATCCACTCTGGCGGGCGGACCGGGGTTTTGTGGCCGCACGCAGTGAGGAAGGTGACAGGGAACAGGGAACAGGGAACAAGGAAAAAAAGAATGGGCGAATGGGCGAATGGGCGAATGGGCGAAAAAACACCCCTAAGGCTAGGGAAGCGAAACGCAACACGCAACACATGAAACGTAAAACGTAAAACGTAAAACGTAAAACTCATACACCGATCATCCGTAACCGTCTTTGTACACTGCTGCGGGCAGTACCACCATACGAACGCCGTCGATCGACGGCAGATTCAAGTGTCATACGCGGCAAAATATCTCGTTCAATCAATGGCGAAAACCGCTTCCATTGCTCTAGCGAAAGTTCTTCTAACCCTTGCTTTGCATCCAGACACCAACGCACCACCTCTCCGACCACTTCATGCGCTTGACGAAACGGGAGGCCCTTTTCTACCAGATAGTCTGCAACATCTGTCGCTAGCGTGAATCCCCCTAACGCCGCTTCACGGAGACGGTCTTCACGGAACACTAACCGCGGCAACATCGCAGCGAGAATTTCTAGTGATCCTTTAAGCGTATCAACCGTGTCAAACATCGGTTCTTTGTCTTCTTGCAGATCGCGATTGTAGGAAAGTGGCAGGCCTTTGAGGATCGTCAGTAACGCGACCAAATTGCCATAGACACGGCCAGTTTTACCACGGATCAATTCCGCCACATCAGGATTCTTCTTCTGTGGCATCATCGAACTGCCAGTGGCAAATGCATCAGGCAACTCGATAAAACCAAACTCGCTACTTGCCCACAGTACCAATTCTTCAGCCATGCGACTGAGATGCATACCGAGGACAGCTCCGGCTGAAAGAAACTCGATCAGAAAATCGCGGTCAGCCACAGTATCGAGACTGTTCTCACTCACACGCGGGAATTTGAGCAGCTTTGCCACATGATGGCGATCGATAGGCAAGGTCGTTCCTGCCAACGCGCCAGCACCCAGCGGCAACACATTCACCCGTTCACGGCATTGTTGCAGTCGTTCATTGTCGCGCCCAAACATCTCATAATATGCTAACAGATGGTGAGCCAGCGTCACCGGCTGCGCCCGTTGGAGGTGTGTGTAGCCGGGAATAACGAGATCCCGATATCGCTTCGCCATACGGGCAAGTTGGTTTTGCAAGGCGCTGAGCAATTCAATGATATTGGCGATCTCATCGCGCAAATAGAGGCGCACATCGAGCAACACCTGGTCATTACGGCTGCGGGCCGTGTGCAATTTCCCACCGACAGGGCCAACACGCTCTGTCAGTCGCCGCTCGATCGCCATGTGGATGTCTTCATCAGATGGAAGAAAAACAAATTTCTCCGAGCGTAGCTCCTGTTCAACAGCTCGGAGCCCTTTGACGATCTGATCACCCTCAACGCGTGAGAGAATCTTTTGTTTCACGAGCATCTGACAGTGGGCAATACTCCCGCGGATATCATAGGGCGCCAGTTTCTTGTCGAAATGCAGCGACGAGGTGAACGCCTCCATGAGTGGATTCGCCCCCTCGGCAAAGCGGCCAGACCAGGCTTTGGATTTCACTTTAACTGCTTGTGTCATAAACTGCAGTCAGCGATCAGCTCTCAGCGATCAACTCTCAGCAAAAAACCAAGAGCGCAAAAAGCTGACTGCTGAAAGCTAAGAGCTAAAAGCTATTTTTGCGCCAACGCCCGTAATCGTAGACGCAATGCATTGAGGCGAATGAAACCCTCAGCGTCGGCTTGGCGATAATCCCCACCTGCCTCGAAGGTTGCGACATCAGGGTTGTAGAGGGTCTTGGAGGATTTGCGGCCAGCGACGCTGACGTTGCCTTTGTACAATTTGACTCGCGCTGTGCCAGTAACATTCTTTTGTGACTCGTCAATCGCTGCTTGCAGCATCTCCCGTTCTGGCGCGAACCAGTACCCGTAGTAGACCATCTCTGCATATTGCGGGATCAACGAATCACGGACATGCATCACTTCTCGATCAAGCGTGATCGACTCAATCGCTCGGTGAGCAGCATGCAAGATCGTCCCCCCTGGAGTTTCGTACACACCGCGTGACTTCATGCCGACGTAACGGTTCTCAACCAAATCAAGCCGTCCAACTCCGTGTTTGCCACCGAGAGTATTGAGCTTAGCAAGCAGTGCGGCGGGTGAAAGTTGTTCTCCATTGACCGCGGTCGGGTTCCCGGCGGTGAAATCGATCTCAACATATTCCGCTTTGTCTGGTGCTTTTTCAGGAGAAACTGACAAGACAAACATGTCATCATACGGTTCGCGCCACGGGTCTTCGAGAATGCCGCCTTCATAGCTGATGTGTAACAAGTTACGATCAGTGCTGTAGGGTTTCTCTTTGGTAACCGGGATCGGGATGTTCCGCTCTTCAGCATAAGCGATAAGGTCAGATCGAGAACGCATATCCCAGGTTCGCCACGGCGCGATGATTTTGATGTTCGGCTCAAGTGCGTAATAGGTCAGCTCAAAACGCACCTGATCGTTGCCCTTCCCGGTTGCCCCGTGAGACACCGAATCCGCCCCTTCTCTACGGGCGATTTCAATTTGCCTTTTTGCAATCAGCGGTCGGGCAATCGACGTTCCCAGCAGATACCCGCCTTCGTAGAACGTGTTGGCGCGCAGCATGGGAAAGACGAAGTCACGGACGAATTCCTCGCGCAGATCCTCGATGTAGATCTTACTCGCGCCAACTTTCTTGGCCTTTTCTTCAACCGGTGCCAATTCTTCGCCCTGGCCGAGATCAGCACAGAAGGCGACAACTTCGCATTTATAGGTATCGATCAACCAGCGCAGGATGACCGAAGTATCCAACCCGCCGCTATACGCGAGTACAACTTTCTTCACATCAGCCACAACGAAACACTCCTGGAAAAAAGTGCGAGAACCGTACCACGCACGCTCTGGCAAGACAACGGCAAGAGCAACAGTCCGCCTGGCAACCTGAGCGTCATTGCACAGAGTCATCCTTATGATAATCCTGTTGCAATTTCATGGTCGAGCTTTCCCGCACGTAGCACTGAACCCTATGCGCCCTTGGACCTCATCTGTCCGAAAGAACACTCTGCTTGTGACTTTTCCTGAGAGGTACCGCGTTTTGAGTTGGGCTCCATTGAACGGTGGACTGGTCGAAGCGCGCACTATGCTCAACCATCAAGTCAATATTCACGAGTATCCAACAGCAGAACCGGAGGTCTATCTGGACACTCTGGCTCGACAACTCAATGTAGACTTGCCCGTCGTCGGTCTCATGACTGGCGTGCTGATGGAACGTCTAGTGCAAAAGAGCGTACGACATGAGGGCCTCCAGATTGAATGCTTTGCCACAGTCGGACTCAGCAATGCCCTTGCTGTCGGCGATTCAGCCACTTACGATCAGCAGCTCAGCACGATCAATCTCATCATCGCGGTGAATCACGCGCTGACTCCAACTGCAATGATTGAAGCGGTACAGATGGTGACTGAAGCAAAAGTTAGCGCGCTGCATGAGGCAAGAGTGAAAAGCACAGTCTCAGACGCACCGGCAACTGGAACAGGAACTGATTGTGTGGCAATAGCCTGTCCCATTGCAAAACCAGCCTACAGTTATTGCGGGAAGCACACCAAGTTGGGAGAACTCGTCGGTCGCGTAACTCTGCATGCGGTCAGTGAGGGGATACAAAAGACGAATCGTACGTAGCTCGTATGGACTACACCCTCGTCCTCATTCTCGCCTTTGCCCTCGATGCCGTTATTGGTGATCCGCACTGGCTGCCACATCCAGTACGGCTTATCGGCAAAGCAATTACCTATTGGGAAAATCGTATACGTCGAACCGCAAAGGCGTCGACTTCAGACTTTCAACGTGGCGCGACCCTCGTCACCATCATCGTTCTTTGGACCTATCTACTGACCGCATTGGGTCTCCATTTCTTGACACTGTGGTCGTGGTGGGTCGGCACTGCGGTCACCATTTTGTTGGGGTCACTTTGTCTGGCACGGCGCAATCTGAAGGAGCATGCCCAGGCAGTGCTTGCTCCTCTCGCGAATGGAGACATGGCGGCCGCACGTGCGATGCTCGCGCGCATCGTCAGTCGAGAGACCTCAGCGCTGTCAGCAACTGAAGTAATTCGTGGCACCGTCGAATCGGTAGCGGAGAATAGTTCAGACGGTGTCATCGCTCCGCTTTTCTATATGTCTATTGGCGGCGTGCCGTTAGCTATGGCCTACAAAGCCGTGAATACGTTGGATTCGATGATCGGCTATCGTACAGAACAGTATGAGCAATTCGGCAAGGTCGCCGCTCGGCTCGATGACGTAGCCAACTATATTCCTGCCCGGCTCACTGCATTAGCATTGATTGGTGCGGCATGGATCGGTCGTCAACGAGGACACCGATACGACGAAAAAGAGGCTTGGCGTATCACCTGGCGTGACGGGCATAAGCACGACAGCCCAAATGCTGGTTATCCAGAGGCAGCGATGGCAGGAGCGTTAGGGATACAACTCGGTGGACCAAGTCGGTATTCTGGCGAAGTGCATGACAAACCAACTCTAGGTGATGCTCGCCACACCCTCCATCCCGAGCATATCACGCAAAGTTGTGAGTTACTCGACGTGGCGAGCCTGCTTATGCTCGCGCTCTGTGTCATCCTCGCGGTGCTGTAAATGCAAGAATTCTCGTGCGCACAGTGCACGCTACTCCGAAGGAACCAATGTGAGGAAGCGTGAGTTCGACGCAAGACTCCCAAAGCATGGCGGCAACGTCCACGCCTTCGCCCGGGCGCATGGACTGCAACCAGACGAGGTGCTCGACTTTAGCGCCAGTATCAATCCCCTCGGGTGGCCACGTGGAGTTGCAGCCGCATATCGAAAGGCATTGTCACAAGCAGTTCACTATCCCGAGCCGTATGCAGAAACTTTAACGACGGCACTCGCAAACTACCATGCGCTCGATCCTACGTCACTCTTAGTCGGGAACGGTTCAACGCAATTGATCTATCTGTTTGCCAGGGTATTGGCTTCACAAAACGTGCTAATCATCTCACCCACATTCAGCGAGCACGAGTCAGCGTTCCGCCTGGCAGGAGCGTCAGTCTCCCGTTTCTACTTACGACCTCCAGCCTTTGCGTTGCTGCCCGAGCAACTGCAACGCAAACTGGCCGAAGGATATGACACTGTCGTATTGACGAACCCGAACAGTCCAATTGGGGTACTCGTTCCTCGTGCGACGGTAGAGACAGTTGTTCGTCAATGTCGTCGAATGCGGATACGCTTGCTCATCGATGAAACTTTTATCGATTGGGTTGAAGAAGAGTCGGTAAAAGAATTGGCCACCCGACACGCGTCGCTCATCGTGCTGCGGTCGATGACGAAATTCTTCGCGCTTCCTGGACTTCGGATCGGCTATACGATCGCCCATCCCCGTGTCATTGCTCGCTTACGTCAACAATTAGAACCGTGGTCAGTAAATAGCATTGCGCAAGCTGTGGGAGTCGCGTGCCTTGCTGACTCGCAGTTTGCGCAACGTAGTCGTGCCATTATGGAACGCGAGCGCCGCTGGTTTGCGCAGCAGCTCGCCACCATCGCCGGGTTTCGCGTCTTTCCTTCTCAGGCCAACTTCCTGCTTGTGCAACTGGAGCATCGTAGACTTACTGCTGCAGACCTGAGCCACAAACTCGCAGAACACCACATTCTCATTCGCGATTGTGCGAACTTTCCAGGTCTGGGAAAACAATACTTCCGTGTTGCCGTGCGCCAACGAAAAGAAACTCGACGTTTGCTCGCTGCACTGATGGATATCGTCAGAGGAAGAAGTGTGGTAAGGGAACGCTGATGGGACTGACCTACATTCGCGCAAAGATTCAGCGCCCCGATGGAAAAGGGCGTCCCCAAACAACTCGCTTTTTTGTAGATACGGGCGCTGTCTACACCGTCCTGCCGACAGCGCTCTGGACTGCGCTGAAGTTGAAACCAGAACGCTTTCTAGAATTTTCTCTTGCGGATGGAACAACTATCACCCGCGGTGTTTCCGAATGTCGCTTCACCATAGAAGGGTTCAGTGCAACCTCACCGGTTGTACTTGGGGAAACTGAAGATGCCCCGCTCTTAGGAGCCGTTACCCTGGAAACGCTAGGCCTCATGATCAACCCACTCAGTCGGGAGCTGCTACCAATGCGACTATTGCTCGCACGTGCGGGAGCGCCCCGTTAACACACAATGTAAGGTCAAAAGAGGCCGAGACTACGCAAAGAAGCGGTTGCCTGGGCGTGGCAACCCTAAATTCTCCCGCAACGTCTTCCCTTCATACTCACGACGATAGATCTCACGCCGTTGCAGCTCTGGCACGACCAGATTGACAAAGTCATCGAGCCCACCAGGCAGATAGGGAAACATGACGTTAAAACCATCACACGCCTCGGTAAGCAACCATTCTTCCATCTGATCAGCGATCATAGTTGGCGTACCAACAAAGGCTGAGCCAGCATAGCCGCCGATACGCTGCGCTAATTGGCGTACGGTCAAATGCTCACGCTTTGCCAGTTCTATAGCCCGCTCGCGGCCACTCTTACTGGCGTTGGTTTCAGGGATCTCAGGCAGCGGACCGTCTGGGTCGAATTTTGAGGCATCATGACCAAGCGCAATCGAAAGTGACGCGATCGCGCTATCATAATGGACGAGGCTGTCGAGTCGCGCACGTTTCTCTACTGCTTCCTGCGCAGTTTCACCAATGACGACAAATGCACCTGGTAACACTTTGAGATGTTCGCGCGGACGACCGAGTTTCTCCATGCGGCCTTTGACATCGGCGTAGAAAGCGCGCGCATTCGCGATACTTCCCCCAGCCGCAAAGATCATCTCTGCTGTCTCCGCCGCAAGTTGGCGACCCGCATCTGATGCACCAGCCTGCACGATAACCGGCCAGCCCTGTACGGGACGCGCGATGTTGAGCGGTCCGCGAACTTTGAGAAATTCACCTTGGTGGTCCAAGACGTGCATCTTCTCTGGATCAAAATAGGTGCCGGTTTCCACGTCACGAATAAAAGCATCATCGGCCCAACTGTCCCATAAACCAGTGACCACGTCGAAGAACTCACGCGCGCGACGATAGCGCGTCTCATGTTCAACATGTTCTTCCAGGCCGAAGTTCATCGCTTCATGGGGGTTACCAGAGGTGACAACGTTCCAGCCCGCGCGTCCCCCACTGATGTGGTCAAGCGAGGCGAATTTACGTGCGATATGGTACGGCTCGTTATAGGTCGTCGAAGCCGTCGCGATCAGTCCAATGTGTTCGGTGACAATCGCGAGCGCTGGTAGCAACGTCAATGGATCAAAGGAGGTCGTTGTCGCACTCCGCTTGAGTGCCTGGATTGGCATATTCAGCACCGCAAGATGATCAGCCATGAAGAAGGCATCGAACTTCCCGCGTTCAAGCGTTTGCGTGAGACGTTTGAGGTGTTGGAAATTAAAGTTCGCATCTGACCACGCACCAGGATAACGCCAGGCTGCGGTATGAATGCTGACTGGTCGCATGAACGCGCCCAAGTGCAATTTACGTGAGTGAGTCATACAATCTCCGTTTCTCCTCGCCCTCGGAAATATTTCTTCATTTCAGCAAAACTTTGCCGCTGATGATACTGCAATTCATCAAGCGGGTAACGATACGCTCGCCCGTACACACAATCGAACCGCGCACGGCAATAGTCAACACAGTCGGTCGTCACTTGGAGTCGATGTTGTACACAGGCCGGAATGTCCCAGCCTTTTTCGGCAGATATTGCAGATGCAGGACAAGCGGTGACACATGCACGCTCGACACAGGTTGGACATGGGTCGAAACCCGCAGCAGCCGGTTCCGCGTACAGCTCTTGGTCGATCAGCACCACAGCTCTGAGCGCCATCCACGGTCCGTATACAGGATGAATCGTCACTCCCAGAATGCTCGGTCCAGCCAGACCAGCAGCACGTGCCAGATGCATGAATGACACCGGCTCAGTCCAAAAGCGAAAAGGATAGCAGTAACGATAGCGAGCTTCTGTACGGGTGAGGATTGGCGTCAGCGTGCTCTCGATCAGTTCAACCGTGTAATCATCAAGTGGGTGTTCGTGCTCCTGGAGATAATTCGGATGCTCTGCGCAGTAGGCACGGAACCCGTGCCAGAACTGTCCGCCACCATTGCCAATCACAACGAGTGTCTTTACCCCAGGTAACAGTGAAGCGATATGATACTGCGATGGTACGAGTGCTTCATAATCCGTCACCGTTGTCGTACCGATGAGATTCACACCGCGGGGTGCAAGTGCTGTTGTTATACTGCGAATGAGGTTCACTCTCTGTCCCTTCACCTACGTCCGTCTTTGCTCAGGCTGCTTCTATCACTAGTCGATTGGCTCGCATATCAGCAACGATATAACGCGAGCCGACATAATGACACACCGCGGCAAACACATCAGCAATCGGTGCGATCAAGAGCATATACTGCAAGAACAGCGGATCGCCGCTCAAGTCGGTCAGCTTGCCAACTAACAAGGGGGAAATGCCAGCGGTAAAATTAATACACAGCACATACACTGCTACTGCTAACGAACGCAGCTCTGGTCGCACCAGATCATGGACCACTGCCGCAGCGGGGCCGAACCAAATCGAACTGACTGAGCTGCCAATCACAATCAGTGGGATAAATAACCACGGCGAGGGAACAAAGAACATAGCGACCAGTAAGGGAATGACCACGACACTACGAACCACGAGGATGAGCATACGCGCATCTTTGCGCTTCTCCATCCAACGGTCCGCAATAATCCCGCCGAGAAAGGTCCCGAGCAAACCAGCGATGATGGCACTCACACCGGTGATCATCCCTGCCGTTTCTACACTCATACCACGGACGCGGACCAGAAATGTCGGCAGCCACACGGCATAGGCATTCACCGAAAAACCAATAATCGCCATCGCCGCAAAGTGCCAACGCAAAGACGGCGTCGCACGAAGGATCGCAAAAAAATCCTTCATCGCATGAGAGGTCCCGGTCGTGGAAGCTGAATGACCTTCATCCATTTGCCCGCGTATCGGTTCTTTCAACGTCGCTACAAGCAGTGCTAACAAGAGCCCCGGTATCCCCAACAGCAAGAATGCCCAGCGCCATCCCCATTGCTGCGCAATGTAGCCACCAAGGTATAATCCCAGACCATGCCCAATCGGGACTGCACAATTAAACGCTGCCAGAATTGTTGAACGTCGCCTTGGAGGGAAGTAATCGCTGAGAATCGTTTGTCCAGCCGGAGCACAGGAAGATTCGCCAATCCCAACTCCGACTCGTACGGCAAATAATGACCAGAAACTGCGCGCCACTCCTGACAATGCGGTGAAACCACTCCAGATCGCCAAACCAATAGTGATAAGGCGGACACGATTCCAGCGATCTGCCAGCCAGCCAAGGGGAATCCCCATAAAGCTGTAAAAGAGCGCAAACGGTAAGGCTCCTAGTGCTCCAAGCTGTGCATCCGTCAGTTCCAAATCCTTCTTAATCAGCGGAAAGAGGATGTAGACGACCTGGCGATCGGCAAGGTTGAGAATGTTGACACAGAAGAGCACGGCCAGGACGTAGTAGGCATAACGCGAGGCGTCATCAGTGCGTGGCATGTTCCCCTCACCCTCCACCTCGCTTCCTAATACGTTACACGCACCAAAAACAACCCCTGTGGCGGTGCATTGACTCCAGCCCGCCGACGATCACGAGCAGCAAGAACCGCAGCAAAGTCTGCCAGCGAGGTCGCTCCTCGGCCAACACCTACAAGTGTCCCAACGATGTTCCGCACCATGTGGCGCAGAAACGAACGGCCTTCGACCTCATAGATGAGGAAGTCGCCCTCATGGCGGATCTCGCTACGCAAAATAGTCCGCTGCGGGTTGTGTTCAACACTGTCTGCACCTTGAAACGAGGAAAAATCATGGTCGCCAATCAGAAGCAGTGCGGCTTGTCGCATAGCTTCAATATCAAGTGGAAACGACACATGCCACGAATAGCGCTCCCAAATGGCCGAGCGCCATTGATGATTCCAGATTTGATAGCGATACGTACGACTGCGTGCGTCGAAGCGTGCGCTAAAATTTGCCGCTACTTCCTCAACCTGTGGGACGGCGATGTCAGAGGGTAGTAGGCCGTTCAATGCTCGTTGCAAATGATAACAGTCGATGAGCCGCTCGGTCGTAAACGAGGCGACTTGCCCGAGCGCATGAACACCAGCATCGGTACGGCCAGCAACTTGCACGCGTATCGCGGTGTCACAAATACGCGACAGTGCCGCTTCGAGCGCGCCTTGGATGGTAGGAGCGTGCTTCTGCAGTTGCCAGCCATCGTAATTGGTGCCGTCGTATTCGAGTGTGAGCTTGAAGTGCAATCTGAAAAGACCCCGGTAGGGGCGTACATCTGTCACTGGTCACAACTTCAGAGTCCGGCCTGGTGTTTCAGGCACAGCACACCGTCGCCAGGTTCCTTCTCCCACCGGGAGAAGGTCAGGATGAGGGGATCGAGAGCGCTCCGTCCTTTTATTTCATCCCCTCACCCTAGCCCTCTCTCTGAGGGAGAGGGAATTTTTCGCTGCTAAGTGCTTAAGTTGTGACCAGTGCACAGCTGTGCGCCTCTACAGTTACGCAGGTTTCACCTGCCCACCGCGGTGCTTGCTATAAATGTTATCACGCCATGTGAAAACCGAAGCGAAGGCCGGCTCGCGAGCCTCGTCTGATGTGAACACCGCTCGAACCGGAGGAGCAACAACGTAGATATCATCTGGTGGAGGATTCACGACGTTCAGTAAACTCGCCACGGTAAGGTCAGCGCGAGTGAAGGAATCGCCAACTAAATAATTTCTTCCCTCTACAGCGTGCTTGAGAATCGTGAGTTGTCGTTGCACCGCCGTCTTGGCATGTTCTTCTGCATACGGTGAGTACTGATACTTCTGACCCATGAACTGGCCACCTTGACGAAACTGCTCGTTATCTGAGCGGAGGAATTTGCCAAGGATCAGAATGCGGCCTTGCGGCCCTAGCACCCAATCCATCAATTCTTCCCACATCACGACTTGCGCACGATCTTTCTCTGATTTCGGCATCAATGCAGGTGTTGGATGTTGTTCTTCTAGCCAGTTGAGAATCGCCGTCGAATCAGGAATCACTTTGCCATTGGCGAGGAGAACCGGTACCTGCGCTTGACCAGTTTGCTTCTTGAGATTCTCTTCACCAGCACCGATCTGATAGTCCTCTTTCTCATAGGGAACTTTTTTGTAGTCGAACCCCCACCGTGCACGTTCTGACCACGGCGACTGATACAACTGAATCATTTTGACAGTGCTCATGCTGCCTCCTTCGTTTGAAGCTTCTCGGAATAACCACACCCGCTCGGCGTTGTCATTCTGAGCGCAGCGAAGAATCTCTTTGCAAACGCTGAAGAGAGATGTTTCGCTGCGCTCAACATGACATGGTTGCGACTGTTATACTGTAGACCAATCCCCCTGAACAGGGACGTTCCCCTCAAGTGTGTGCACAAACGGCTCCCACCCGAGTCGTTGTCGTCGCGCAGCGATATGCGCTTGGTACGGACTTGCAAGGAAGTCACCGTAAAAACGCTGAATCGCCGCAGCCAGGGATGCCGGTTCAGGCTCAGCCACGAGTCCGGTACGTCCATCTTCAACTGCGTCAGCCAGTCCACCAACCCGACTGACAATCACTGGTTTGCCAAATTCGTAGGCTAACGTAATCGACATACTTTGCGAAGCCGCACGATACGGCAAGACCAGCGCATCACTGGCAGCAAAGAGATCCGGCCATTCAGACTCACTGATGTAGCGATTATGAATCTGCACCCGGTCTGTGATTCCCAAAGTGCGAATCAGATCGCGATACTGTTGCTCAGGTTCGTAGAACTCCCCTGCAAGCAACAAGGAAATCTGCGGTTCGGTGGTCACCTGAGCAAGCGCACGTAGCAGGATATCGACACCTTTGTAATGGCGCACATAACCGAAGAAGAGCAGCACGTGGCCTGTCACTCCTAGTCGCTGCTGAGCTTCTTGGCGAGACGGTAACGTCCGCTCCGTTGCCAACATCGGGTAGTCAACGATGTGCACCCTGGCCTTGGGAGCCAGCTTAACCGTGAGGTCATATTCCGAGCGGGCATGGACGACAATCATATTGCACAAACGAGCGATCAAACGGAGCGCCACATCCTGCCCCGGTAATGGCTCATGCGGACGAGTGTTATGAGAAATCAAAATTCGCGCGACCTCAGGGCAACGCCACCGCAAGAAGGCAAGAAGCGCTGCATAACTCGGAGTGAAAAACGGGTGCCACCACTGAAAGGCGACCCGGTCGGGGTGCATGCGTACGATCGTTTGTGCGGTAGTCCACCAGTTTAACGGATTGACGCTATCGAGTAACTGTTGAGCGCGGAACGAGCCAGACGAAGCTTGTTCTGCATCGACCTGCGAACGACCAGGAAAGATCAACGACGGGTAGAGACGGCGGAAACTCACTTGCTCGACAGCATGGCCTGCCAGTTCCAGCGCATGTGCAAGCGCGTCATTCTCGATCGCGATACCTCCACGTAATGGAGCCGACGGGCCAACGAGCACGAAGCGCATAATGTGACTATAGAGTTTCTGTACGCTGATCGTCGAACTTACGACGAAGAGGAGTTCGCAGCACGAACGGTGGTCTTGGCGCGGTCAAGGGGTCGAGGACCTTTGGTCTCACTATTTGTCATGATTCCAGGAATCTCTTCATCGATACTACAGTCCTCACGCCGCCCACTGAGGTAGATCAACAGCTCGGCCAGGAGGCCGAAAAAAATGAACTGCAAGCCTGAGAGTAACAAGAAGATCGCCACCAGAAAGATCGGGCGGTTGCCAACCCATTGCCCTTGCAACCAGCCGATGCCAAGAATGACAAGGATGTAGAGTCCAAAAAATTCGCACGCTAAGCCCAGAAGTCCGAAAAAATGTAACGGCTTGTGGGTATAGCGACCGAGCATCACCAAAGTAATAAGATCGAAAAGGCCGCTGAGGGTACGACTCCAGCCATAGCGAGACTCGCCATAACGTCGCGGGAAGTGTTCCACTGGAATTTCCCCCACCAGAAACCCACGTTGCCGCGCGATGACGGGAATGAAGCGATGCATTTCGCCATAGAGACGCATCTCTTGCACGACCTGACGGCGGTAGCCTTTAAGGCCGCAGTTCATGTCATGCAGTTTTAGGCCAGTCATACGAGCCGTCACAAAATTAAAGAGACGCGAACCGAGGATGCGTGACCATGAATCTTTCCGTTTCTGTTTCCAGCCACAGATCACGTCGTACTGTGATCGTAACTGGTCGAGCAATTGAGGAATTTCCTCTGGCGGATCTTGCAAGTCGGCATCAATAGTAATGAGGTAATCCCCGTGTGAGCGCGCGAAGCCTTCCGACAGTGCCGCAGCTTTCCCATAGTTACGGCGGAAGCGCACCACGTGCAGGTGAGCGTACTGGGCGCTGAGTTCACGCAGGACAATCGGAGTGTCATCAGTACTGCCGTCGTCGATGACGATAATTTCATAGGAACTCACCACGTTTTGCAGGACCGCGTCGACTCGCTCAATTAACTCAGCAAGTGATGCCGCTTCATTCAACGCTGGAATAATGACCGAGACACTTCCCTCCGCCATACCGTACGCCCCTACCCCTTCAGTTTTCACTTTGAGTGACTGCTTTCGCTAGGCTCGTGGTTCGCCACTACAACCGGAAGCCGCTGTTGCATTCCCGTCAAAAACCCCTTTGTCCACATCATATATCCTGGCAGAAGAATCGGCGAAAGGCGGAGGTAGCGAAGAAAGGTGGCACGATCCTGTCGCAGCAGCCTCCCGCTGGTTCGTAGGAATCGCACCATAGGCAACGTGCACGCCAACACGCGGTGACGTACGAACGCTTGCCCTGGGATGGCGACAGTCCGACGTGCAATTGCCGACCCTACGCCAAGCAGCCGTTGATGGCGAAGGAATGAAGGATAATCAGTGCGATTGAGATGAGTGACGACAATCGTGGGGTCAAACAAGAGACGCTCTCCTCGTTGGCACAGCAAAAAATTGTACACCTGGTCCTCGGCGCCAGGCGGCACAGCCACAAATGGGCCGACGGTGGTGAAGGCGTCACGACGAATGCAGATATTACAGTGTGGGATCATGGCCACTGTGCGTGCGTGTCCGAGCGGCATGAACTCGTTGAATTCAATCAAGTAACTCGCTGTTCCGACCGCATTCTCCGGCGTACCATTGCCGATTGCACCACCCACGATCGCATAGGTGCCACGCTGGTGATGCGCCAACAAACGAGCTAACCAGTCGGGTGGCACAATACAGTCCTGATCGGTAATCGCGATATACGGGGCACGAGTATGTGCCACACCAATGTTGCGTGCAGCAGACTGATGGGTTTGTTGGTCGAGGCCGATAACCGTCACTGCGGGAAAGTCTTGACGTAAACGTTCAGCGGTTCCATCGGCAGAACTATCAACTACGACCACTTCATATCGCCCCACGCCTTGCTGAACTAACAGCGAGTGCAGGCAACGATCGATGAGTTCTCCAGGGCGAAACGAGGCAACGACAACCGCACAAGAGAGTTCGGCAGTCGACGGTCGACAGTCAGGGGGAGTGTCGTTTGACATGTTACTTGTCGCCGCTCGTAGAAGTTGGAGTGAAAATTATCAGGTGCTGCCGAGGCAAAAAATCGAAAACCTGTTGAAATTGAAACCCCATCGGTTCAAGTTCGGCTCGCACTTGCGCAAGCGTCATCTTATGGTCGGGCTTGATTGGCACGGTCGGATCTTCCCCACGATACTCAATAAGAACGAGTCGCCCACTGGGTTTGAGTGCGCGGTGCACTTGCGCCATTGTTTCTTCGGGATGGGCAAGCTCGTGATACACATCGACCATGAGGGCAAGGTCAAGCTGCCCTGCAGGCAGTGTGGCGTCGGTAGGAGTGCTGAGAATCGGCTCGATGTTGGTCGTGCGGGTTTTCTTCATGTTTGTTCGCAGGCGCGCTAGCATCTCGGGTTGAATGTCCGTGGCGAGTACACGTCCATTCGTCCCGACTCGCTTCGCGAGCCGCAAACTGTAGTAACCGATACCAGCACCAATGTCGGCCACGACACTCCCTTCCGTAATCTGCAAGGTATCAAGCACCCTTTCTGGTTGTTCAAGTTGCTCGCGCTCATCTCGTTCCAGCCAACCTGCGCCGAGATAGCTCATCGCTGGCGCGATAGTTCGGCCTTTATAAGTCTTTGGTGTGAAACGATACTGAGATGGATGCGAGTCATCCGCCTCTGTCCTCTCTATGAACGGAAAAAGCATGACCATTGCCAGCAGAAAACCGACAATGGTGCGAAAGCGCTGTATGAACCAAGACGTCATAGCGTGCTCCTGCTCGAAGCGAGTTTCGATACCATAGTTTCGCTACAGTATCTGCTCTCGCCATCGCAGGTAAGGAGCCCAGGACAAATTCAGGAGGATGTCGTGAACGGCGGGCGGCTTTTCATCAACGAAGGAACATTACACCCAAATGCGTTGGGCTTCACTCAGAAAGATTGCCAGCCACGGGACAAACGAGAGGGCGAGATAAAACCCGGCGAGGAGTGCCAGAGCCCAGACACTGAGGCGGCGATGTCGCATCAGCAAAAAAAGTGGCAGGGCAAGGCACGCTGCGCCTTTGGCACCAAGCAAGGTCTCCGCAACGCCCCACTGCATCATTGCTGCACGCAGTATTGGGTTGCCTTCTTGGACACCAAGCAGCATCCCTTGGTAGGTTGCGAGCCCATCGAATGCTTGCAACGCCAGATTCAAGAAGACCAGGCGCGGGACAGCCTCAATGGGTGATGGTTGGACCCACGTCCTCATCGACGAGCCAAAACGGGACACCAGCGTCTGCATCCACAACCTCCCACCACTGAAGAAACAAAATCTCACCATGCTTTATGATTTATGCCGTGACGAGGCCAGCGCCGTCAAGGTCCCAAAATGTGAGATCAATCGGTCCTCATCACAAAAAGTAATAGTTTCTCGGCAATTCAGTGATGCGTAATCCGTTCGTCAATTTCAATCATCACAGAAGGTTCCAATGGATACCCAACAATGAGCGACAATAGGAGTAGCATCTGCCTTACTTTACGCTATAGTTTTCAGTAGTCCCTTGCCGTGCTTTTTCCGACATTTTGGGGCTAATTTTGCAAGGTTGCTGACAATTGAACACAAATCTCCCGCAACAAGAACAACAGGTGACTGTCCTCAGTGAAGACCGTTTGTATCGTCTGAACTGGTTAAGCCGTATTTTGGATACGGCCTTTCCCATACCTGGGACGTCCTTGCGCTTTGGTTTGGACGGTATCGTGGGACTCATCCCTGGGATTGGTGATCCCGTAGGTGCCCTGCTCTCCAGTTACGTCATTTTTGAATCTGCCCGCGTAGGGGCACCGAAACGGCTCTTGTTACGTATGATCGGCAATGTCGCGCTGGAGAGTCTGATTGGTGTGATTCCGTTGCTTGGCGATTTGTTCGATTTTGGCTGGAAAGCGAATGTTCGTAACCTTGCGCTGCTCCGTGCCAACCAACACGCCCTGCTGCCCCACGACCGGCCCCTATGGCAGATTGGCTTCATGGTAGTCATGGTCCTGCTCCTCGTGCTTGCCATCTTCACAACCGTGTCGTTTTTTGTGTTACGGTTCTTGTATCAATTGATTGCGGGCTAGTCTGATAGCTTCGTGCAATTTCTTTTCGAGTAACCGACGTGGAGGAAGTTCCGTTAGGTATTCAGCTATGCGGATGCCGCTATTGTCTAAACGCAACAATTCAATTTCCGCTTGGTCCTTGCTACTGCACAGGATAATCCCAAGTGGAGGATTTTCTTCTGGTCGCGTGTCGTATTTTTCCAGCCACCGCAGGTAGAGTTCCATTTGCCCTTTGTCTGCAGGGCGGAATTTATCGAGCTTGAGTTCAACTGCTACCAGACAGCGAAGACCGCGATGATAAAACAGCAAGTCGAGATAATAGTCTGTGCGGCCAATCGTCAAACGTTTCTGTCTGGCGACAAAGGTAAAGTCCGTTCCCAACTCGATCAAGAATTGCTCCAGCTCTCGTAGAATTGCAGTCTCCAGATCTTTCTCACTGTAAGTGTCCTTGAGACCGAGGAAGTCAAGAACATAGGGGTCGCGAAAAACGAGGTCTGGAGTCAAACGATCTTCCTCTCGCAGTGTTGCTAACTCTCGCTTGGCGAGGAGAGCCGGTTTTTTGGAAAGAGCGGTGCGTTCGTATAGCATGCCGCCGATTTTTGATCTCAGCGTGCGAACACTCCAGTGTTCTACGCGGCACATCTCTGCGTAGAAGTCTCGTTGGAGTTCGTCTTTGAGATAAATGACTTCCATGAAATGGGACCAGCCCAATTGTCTAGACAGTGTCTGAACAATCTCTACCGTTGAGAACACTTCGGCAAAGCGGAGCATATTGAACAAGTTCCGCCGACTAAACCCACGACCGTATTCTGTTTCCAATTGTGCAGACAGTGTCTGCACAATCTCCTCTCCATACCCAGCTCGTTTCTGTTTAAGGATGTCGCGTCGAACGCGGTTGCCGATGCTCCAATACAAGAGGACCAACCCAGCATTTACCACTTGGGCCGTTTGTTCCCGAGCTGATTCGATGAGGTTGCGAATGTCACCGAGCAACTGCTTGGTTGCGGTTGTAGAGGTTGTCGATTTGAGTGACGGAGCGGTCGTGGTTTTCTTCGCTTGTCTGGTGGCCACGCATTCTCCTCCTGTGACAGGCATATGATACACCAGCTCGGCCGCAGACTGTTTGTCCAATGACACGGGTTCCATCTTGACTCCAGACAAAATGCCTTGACCAACGTTGGTAGCGAGGATTGAACAGCTTAAGCCACCGTCCAGTGAGAGGATCTCGGGCACGGGTTTGTATTTTTTTGAATCCATTGCACATGCGACATGCGAGCCAGAGGTTCTCTTCACTTCGGGTGCTCATAGTCATTTCTCAACAGTCGTGTCGCGTAGCAACGTGAAGCGTAGCAAATTTACGAAGAATTGCGACCCTCGGTTGCCCACAATTAGGCCTCGCTTCATTTCCTCTACGGCTTGAGAAAGACTGGAGGTCGGTTTTACCTACACAGGACTTACGCTTTGGACCTTAACAAGCCGTGACATGAGGGTTTTGTAGTTCAGCGCGAAGGTAATGACTAAACAAACTCTCCCGCACGGCATACAGGGTCTGGCCCAGTTCTTGAGCTTTCACTTTCAAGGATACCCACGCATGATAACAACATGCTAAGTGATTGCGCTGTGCCCGCGCCGCCC
>Ga0194132_10004629_pt1 | contig 23239 bp, 20 predicted proteins | sample TA2KigOf80mmetaG_FD_148612 | JGI IMG/M metagenome (GOLD analysis project Ga0194132, IMG submission 148612) | Freshwater microbial communities from Lake Tanganyika, Tanzania - TA2015054 Kigoma Offshore 80m | ecosystem: Environmental > Aquatic > Freshwater > Lake | place: Tanzania: Lake... | reverse complement strand
GTCGGAGAATGGTGGCCTTCTCCTCAGCGGTGAATGGGCGGCGAGCACGGCTCGTGGATCGACTCATGGACTCCTCCTCCTCCAAAGTTGGAGGGGTTAGGAGTCACATTTCAACTGAGGCAGGACATAGGGAAAGGGCTCGCCCTCGGCCAGAAGTGGATCCTCCAGTTCTGGCTGTTCATTCGGGCAGATGTCGCGTGGCTCTGCGGCAGGAGAGCGCAAGCAGTTGCTGCTGCAGGCCGGGCGATTGAAATGGGCAACGGCGGACCGCTATCCCGTGGAGGCACCGGCACTTTCGCCCGGTGGACCGCCGTGCTGCACCGCATGGGCGCCGCAACGGACTCAACAGTACTGGACGGGCTCCACCGGGCTCTGATGTGGCGACAGGAACTCGACCAGCTCGATCAATACGAACTACTTGCAGCTGTTCGTGCCATCGAGGGGCAGGCAGAGCATGAAACAGAGATCACACACCTTTGGACCAGGCAACCCGCAGGCTCGCTTGCCTTCTTGGAACGGTTTAGCCTCAACCCAATCAATCTCCGGCTCTAACGTGCTTCGCGGTACACCTGGAAGAAGGCTCAGTTCAACTCCCGCTGCGTCTTCCTTGTACGTTGTTCACAGGCCCTCACTCGCCGTCACGAGCGGCAACGCGCACCGCATCGAAGAAACTGGACTGCGAGCGCAGAGCAGGTCTGACGCGGCCGAGCGCCAAAGATCGCGTTGTCGTCTGCTCAGCAAGAAAAGCACGATCTGAGACAAGACGACGGACTGTCACCGAGTTAACAGTCACATCGACTACGCCGGGGTCAAACTGGGATCCTCTGTACTTCTGTAGCTCAGTCACAACTCGCTCGAACGTCAACGCCTTGCGATAAGGCCTGTCAGTTGTCATCGCATCGATCGTGTCCGAAATCATGATGATTCGGGCCCCCAGCGGGATTGCCTCGCCCACGACTCCGTGAGGATATCCCTTGCCATCCCAGCGTTCGTGATGCGACTGGACGCAGCTCCGAACATGACCCTGGAACCTCGAGAAGAGGCCGACCAGTTCTGCACTCTTCGTCGCGTGCGTCTTCATTATTTCCCACTCCTCCTGAGTGAGCCGGCCCTCCTTCTGGAGCAAAGGCGCAAACTCGGCGTGGATCTTCCCGACATCGTGCAACAACGCCGCGTTTTCGATTTCGGCCAGCACGTCGCCGTTGATACCGAGATCGGAGGCAATGGCTTTTGACAACGCGGCGACGCGGCGCGAATGGCCTGATGTGTAAGGGTCACGGGCCTCAATCGACTTGACCATCATCTCAAGTTGCTCACGAAGAGCCAGCTCCAGCTTGTCGTGGGCGTGATCAAGCTCGTCATAAAGGTGCTGAACGTGGTTCAGCCGAGCGTACAGGTGCTTGGCCCCGACAATTGGCGCCAGGAACAACAAGAAGTAAAGCCTTGAGAGACCATCATCGAACTGGAGGTAGAGCCATGCCGCCGCCAGCGCCATCGTGCTCGCGGCGATGTCGTACCCAAGAATCCACAAGCTATTCCGCTGCCAAACGGGGAGAACAGCTTTGCCGGTGCTTAGGCCGACAACCATGCTCACGAGCAGTGAGTTGACGACAAAGTAAGCTACAGACCCGGCGAAGAAGGCTAGAAGCGTTCCAAACACGAGTCCTGGGTCACGAACTGTCCCAGGCTGTAGGATGGAGGGTGGAACCTCTCCACCCAGCCCCGTGTAAACCGCGATAGCCGCCATTATCGAAACCGCACGTTGCGCCGAATTGAATGCAATTCGAATAAACGGCCGGCGTCGTGCTGCCTGGGAAAGGCCTGTCGCCAAGACAGCTACGATCCCTCCCCAAAAAACGCCGAGAAGAAGACCGGCTGCAATCTGGACGATGAACGAGATTGTACCTTCAGCGTCCTGGCCCCTTGACCTCGTGGGGGCCAGTTCGAGGAGCATGTTTGCACCGACGAGAACGCCAATGGCCCAAAACCCGGGGAACGGAGCGTTCGCCCTTGAGGCCAACACAAGGGCTCCCACGGCTACCGTTACCGTTGTGGCGACGTAGGCCTGCACACCTGATGGGCGTTTCATAGCTGGGACTATGGGTGAGGACCCCGGCGACCCGCCTGTTGCCGGGTCTACCAGTTCAAGCCTTCAGCGAAGAACAGTCCCGCAACGAACTGTGCGACGCCGATCGCCAATGCTGCGAACCAGCTGATCATGAGCGTCATCACCCCCCTTCGAGTCAACAGAACACACTCGGGAAGTGGTAAGCCCCGCTAAGGCCCACCAGACGCTCCGCTCAGTTTGTCCGCTCTGCTCCGCTCTTCCCTACACCTTCCAGAAGACCGGGGCCCTCTCCCGTATTCCTATCTCCTCATCGCTAAGGTTCTCGACCGGCTACCCACCAACCTCACGCCGGTCGGCGCGCCTCCACCCAACGGTTCGTCGCATCCAGCACCGCGTACACCGCCGCCCGCTCGGGACTCTGCCGAATCTCGGCCGTCCCCGTCAGCAGAACGGCCTCGCGACCGCCCATCCCCTGCACCGCCACGAACACCACGTTGCGGTCGAGCGCCTCCACCATCTGCACACTCTCGACCGCCAGGCTGAATTTCTCCAGTAACCCCTCCAGCGCCACCACCGTGGCCTTCGCCGCGCTCTCCACTCGGCCCCGGGGCGTGTCCGCCGCCTCGTGATGGGCCGACTGCTGCCGCCCCACCGCCGACAACGTCACCACCACCGTGGCCCGCTGCGGCCGACTCCCGGGCTGGACCACCAGATCCTCGAACAGGATCCCCCGCTGCATCGCCCGCTCCCGGACCGCCGCCTTCTCCAACGTCTCGATCGGCTTGACCTCGGCCGTCTGCGCGATGCTGATCTTCCGATGATCGACCTTGAGCCCGAGATGGGCCAACAACGCCGATTCGATGTTCCGAACCAACTGCTTGGGCTGCAACCCGGCCTGGGCCAGGACGTGAATCTCGCTGACCTCACCTAACGGCGTCGTGACCACCCGCGCCGAAAGGACTCCCTCGAGCGTGGTGAGGAGATTCTCGGCCCGCCGGACACCCCACGGATCGGGGAGACCGTCCGCCGGCACCGGCGCCGCGGTCTTCGATCCCTCCGGCCTGATTGGACTCGGTCCCGTCACGCTGCCCGCCTTCCAGAGAAGTATCGGCCGCTCATACGACCGTGTTACGCCCCATTGCCTTGGCCCGGTAGAGCGCCCGGTCGGCGTTGACCAAGAGGTCGCCGCTCGACGGCCGGTCGGGGTCGTATTCGGCGATCCCGATGCTCACCGTCACCGTGGCGTCCGGATACCCCAGCCGCCGCCCAACCCGCTCCACCCCGGTTCGAAGCGCCTCCGCCACCCGCTCCGCCCCGAGCAGGTCGGTTCGGGTCAGGATCACCACGAACTCGTCACCACCGTAACGGGCCGCCAGGTCCGAGGCCCGCACCACCGACCGGATCTCCTGGGCCACCGCCTTGAGCACCTCGTTGCCGGACTCGTGGCCGTAGCGATCGTTGATCTCCTTGAGCCGATCGAGGTCGAGAAAGAGCACCGTGAAGCGATCGCCGCTCCGCTTGCTCCGCTCCACCTCGTGACTGAGCCGATCTCGCAAGACCCGAAACGTGGCGAGTCCCGTCAACAGGTCGGTGGCCGCCGCGCGCTGGGCCTCCTCCACTTGACGGTCCTGATAGGGGGCACACTGCCGAAGCGAAGCCCTACCTAACGCCGCCGCTTCGGCGAACTCCTTGCACGAACCGTAACCGCAGGCCCGACAGTCCCAGGGCCGCCCGTTGGGACCCAAGCCGATCGCGGCCATCACCTGCTCCACCGCCACCGGGTCGGCCTCGTGCTTCCGGGGCCGGATGTCGAAGACCGCCCCGACACTCGCCACCAACCCCGGCTCCACCACCGGGACCCGGCTCCGCGGCGGCTCGGTGCTCTGCACCAACGCCCGCCGCCAGTAGAGCTGGTCCCGCGGGCCCGACAAGGGATGATCGAGCGCGCCCTCGAACGACAACATGTCGATGAAGCCCAGATCGAGCCGGTCCACCGTCACCGCCCGCGAAATGGCCTTGAGACTCGACAAACCCCGCACCTTCTGGAACCGCCGGCTGGAGTGCTTGGCCTCCTCCAGCATCGTGATCGGCAAGCCGCCCGCGACGCTCACGTGCCGGCGCCGCTCCTGGGGAACCCGGGTGAACACCAACGGCTGCGCCGCCAACGTCACCCCGCGGGCCCGGAACAACTCCGCGAGATCCGCGAAGGTGATCGCCGCGTTGATCTCCGACGCCCCCGCCGACGGCGCCAACCCGGCATAGACGATCTTGAGATCGTCGCCATGCCCGGTCCGGAGGTACCGGGCCTCCGCGACCGCCGGCGTCGCCACCGGCGCCAGATACGGAACCAATTCGGGATACTCGGCCCGGATGGTGTCCACCACCACCGGATCCGTCGACCGAATCATGGTACCCCACGCCTCGGTACGCCAGAGCCTGAGGTACTCCATGGCCACCAGCTCATCCCCGATGACCCCCCGCGACACCACCCGGAACCCGGCCGCATAACAGGCGTTGACGACCTGCTCCGGCGTCGCCGGGTAGAAATGCGCCGCCGACTCGGTTCCCAGAATCAGCGCCCCAGTCCCCTCGGCGGCCACCGCCACCGCGTGGCCCAACTCGCCCGCGACCTCGACCGCGCCGTGAGGACACTCCGGCACGCACAACCCGCAACGAATACACGCCTCGTCGAGCACCCGAACCCACGACGCGTCCGGAGCCACCGCGATCGCGTTGGTGGGACACACCCGCGCGCACGCCAAGCACCCGACACAGGATTCGGCGTCGATGACGAAGTTCACCAAGCCAACCTATTGCGTTGGAGAAGCGACCCGCCAACGATCAACAATGCGGCTGACATTGTCAAGACGCCTCGCTGTCTTACTGTTTGACACCTGGCCCTTCAGTCCAACCCGTATTCCTTGATTTTTCGATACAGCGTTCGCTCGCCTATTCCTAGCTTTGCGGCCGCTTGCCGCCGGTTGCCGCGCGACTCTCTCAGGGCCGCCCCGATTGTCGCCTTTTCAACGTCAGCCATTGTCATGCCAGGTCGGTACAAAATGTCCGGCGCTGCAGGCTCTGGCACGACGTCGTGCAAAGGTGTGATCGTCGTCTCGGGAATCTCGATCACCTGGACCCTGGAGGGCCGATCTTCCACCCGCCGGCGCAGCTCGTCGACCTGGGCCCGCAGCTCTAGGAGGGACCGCCACAAGATCTCCAGCTCCTGGAGGCCCGCCTGCCGAGCGGCCGGGGTGGCGAGCACGGGCAGCAGAGTGTGGGCTCCCTCCAACACATCGCGGGGGATATCCGCCGCCCGGATCTCGGCGCCGGGCGCCAGCACCACCATCGACTCGATCAGGTTGCGGAGCTGGCGGACGTTCCCGGGCCAGTGGGCCTCCACCAGCCGCTGCATCGCCTCCCCGGTGATCCCTCGGAAGGCCCGGTCGTGTTGCTTGGAGAACTCCCGGATGAAGCGGCGGACCAGAATGGGGATGTCCTCACGCCGTTCCCGGAGTGGCGCGAGCGCGATGTTGAGGACGTTCAGGCGATAGTAGAGATCCTCGCGGAATTCACCGGTCGCGACCTGGTCCTTCAAGGTCCTGTTGGTGGCCGCGATGACCCGGACGTCGACGTCGATCGGTTGGGTCCCGCCGACCCGGAAGAAGGCCCGCGACTCGAGGACTCGGAGCAGCTTGACCTGGACGCTGAGCGGAATCTCCCCGATCTCGTCGAGGAAGATGGTGCCATGGTTGGCCAGCTCGAACCGGCCGAGCCGCCGCTCGGCGGCGCCGGTGAAAGAGCCCTTCTCGTGCCCGAACAGCTCCGACTCGAGAAGGGTTTCCGGCAGGGCCGCGCAATTGACCGGGATGAAGGGTTTCCCGTGGCGATTGGAGAGGTCGTGAAGCGCTTTGGCGACCAACTCCTTCCCGGTACCGGACTCGCCTTGGATCAGCACCGTCGAGGTGACCGGCGCCATCTGCTCGATCTGGACCAGAACCTGGTAGATGGCGCCCGACTGCCCGGTGATCCCGATCCGCTGCTGGAGCCGCCGCCGATCGACCAAGCGGCGGACGGCGGCCACCGCCTCCGCCGGTTGGATCGGCTTGGTCATCACCGCGGTGGCGCCGAGCCGTTCGACCCGTTCGGCCCGCTCGGAGTCGGTGGGCTCGAGGAGGGCCAGGGTGTAGGCCTCGAGGTCCTTGGCGTAGCCGACCAGGTCGAGGGCGGGACCTTCGTGGACCGCGCCGGTGAGGATCACCAGGTCGGGGCGCTCCCGCCTAACGGTGGCTCGGGCGTCGTCGACGGCGGCCACGGTTTCGGTGCTGAAGCCGGCCGCCTCGAGGGCGGCGTTGAGCGGGATCGCGGCGGAGAGATCGGCGAGGGTGAGGACGATGTCGGCCATGGTAATCTTCAGTGATCGATCGGTGCGCCGGTGATCAGCGCCACCGCATGCTCGACCAGCGGCGCCAGGACGGCCAGCCCGTCGCGGACCCCCCCAGGGCTTCCGGGCAGGTTGACGATCAGGCTTCGGTGGCGGACCCCCGCGATGCCGCGGGAGAGTGCCGCCCGGGGGAACCTAGGATAAGCCGCCATCCGGATCGCCTCGGCGAGCCCGGGCGTCTCCCGTTCGATGACGGCGCGGGTGGCCTCCGGGGTCAGGTCGCGGGGGGCGAGCCCGGTCCCTCCGGTGGTCAGGATCAGATCGGCGGCGTTCTGGTCGGCCCACTCGAGCAGCTGGGGCACGATCCGGGCGGTCTCGTCGGGCACCAGCGCTCGGGCGGCCACGAGGTGACCGGCGTCCTGGCACCAGGCCGCGATCAGGTCACCCGAGGTGTCCTGCCGCTCGCCCCGGGCCCCGGCGTCCGACACCGTCAACACGGCCACGCGAATGGGCATTGGCTTCGCTACTTCTTGACCGAGCCCTTGTCCCAGAACGGCCGCTTGACCACCTGGGCGGCGATCCGCTGACCGCGACAGTCGACCTCGAAGGCGGTCCCGACCTTGGCGTGGCCCGGGGGGAGCAGGGTGGTCCCGATGGCGATACCTAACGACGGGCTCTGGCCCCCGCTCCGGACGATGTCGACCTGGCGGCCGTCGCACCAGACCGGGTAGCCGTGCCGGGCGATCCCCCGACCGGTGAGGGTGAAGCCGACCAGCCGGCGGGTGACCCCACGCTCCTTCTGGGCTCGGAGCGCCTCCATCCCGACGAACGGGGCGCCCTTGTCGAGCTTGACGATCCAGGCGAGCCCCGCCTCGAGCGGCGTGATGGTCTGGTCGATCTCCTGACCGTAGAGCGCGTACCCCATCTCCAGCCGGAGCGTGTCGCGGGCGCCGAGCCCGATCGGTTGGGCCCCCTTCGCGACGATCGCGGCCCAGAGCGCCTCGGTGTCGCGCCAGCGGCAGTAGAGCTCGAAGCCGTCTTCCCCGGTATAGCCGGTCCGGGAGACGAAGCAGTCGACCCCGCCGATCCGCCCGGTGGCGTGGTGGTAATAGCCGATCTGGTCGAGCCCGATGCCGGCGATCGGTTGGAGCATCGCCTCGACCTTGGGCCCCTGGACCGCGAGGAGCCCGATGTCGTCGGAGATGTCGCGAAGCCGGATGTTGGCGCCGCCCTTCAGGTCGACGATGTGCTCCCAGGCCTTGGCCCGGTTCGAGGCGTTGACCACCAGCATGATCTTGTCGTCGAACCGGTAGACGGTGCAGTCGTCGACGAAGGTCCCCTCTTTGGTTAGGATCGCCGAGTATTGCACCTGGCCGGGGGCCAGAGCGCCGACGTCGTTGCAGGTGATCCGGTTCACGAAGGCGTTGCGGTCGGGACCGGTGACCTCGAACTCACCCATGTGAGAAACATCGAAGATTCCCACCCCGGTCCGGACCGCGAGGTGCTCCGCCAGGATACCAGCGGGGTACTGCACCGGCATCTCCCAGCCCGCGAAAGGGACCATTTTGGCCCCCAAGGCGCGGTGGACGGCGAGGAGCGGGGTGGTTTTGAGCGAGGCGTCGGCGGTCATCGAGTGCCCGGTTTTTTTGTGGCAGCAAGTCGTTGCACCGCAACGGCTTGGCCTGGTTGAATGCGTCAAAATGGCAGACGTAAGCTAACCGGCGTGGCTCGCCGAATCCAGCGCGGCGCGGGGAAGGCGGCGCGGCCGAGGGCTGCCGTCGTGCCGGTCAGCCAAGACATCACCGCTGAGCCGCGGGATGTAACGGTCGGTCGGGATCCGGCGACATGTCTGGTCGGAATCGTTGCTCGGCCACACTCGACCGGAGGTCCGTATGGGCATCTTGTCACTCGCCGTCGCTCTCATGATGGTCCAGCCGGCGGGGACCCCGCAGCTCAAATGTTGTTACCGGGTCACGGCCATCGACGGCGCCAGCGGCGTGGTGTCCGCGGCCGCCGGAACCGGAGAGATGATCCGATTCCAGCTGCCGGATCGGTCGCTGCTCTCCCGGGTCAAGGTGGAGCAACAGGTGTATGTCGATGTTACCACCCGACAGGTCGGCCTGGATGCCCGTCGGGCCTGCTGTGCCATGATCGGGGGCCCGATCCGACCCGCGACGGGAGCCGTGCCCGGCGCCGCCGGCAACGTGCCGGCCGCGACCACCCCGGCAACGACGGCCACGGCCGCCGCCGGACCAGGGCGCGATACCGCCGGAGCCGGTCGGCAGGCGGTCGGGGCCGCGGTGCGGCCGATCTCGAACATCCTCCCATCGATCAGCTATGGCCCGCCCCAGCCGCGGACCTCCGCGCCAGTCGTTGCCAAAACCCGGTTCGAGGCTCGGACGATCGCCACCACCGTCGGCGGTCGTGGGGTTACCTCACCGGTGCTCCACCTTCGCGGCCTCAAGGCGGTGGAGGAGGCGCCAGGGCTCCCCGACGGCGCCCGGCGGCTCCTCGCGATGGCTGTCCGGAGGGTGCCCCGAGATCAATCGGATCACTTCGTGGTCAATCCCCGGTTGGCGCAGGAGTGGATCGCGGCCCACCCGGTCCCCGCGGACATCCAGCCGACCGAACCGAGTGAAAAGAAGTGCGACAACTGGTACGACTCCTGGGACTGCGCCGGTCAGGCAGTCTCGGACGAGTGGAAGCGGGCCTTCGACCATGCGGTCGAGGAGTGGGACCGCGCCACCAAGAAGTTGGCCGAGGCGTGGGAGACGACCCAAGGCTGTTTCACGGAGCGGACGCTGTCGCTGCCGAACATCCCGGTCCGATTCACGATCGCGCCGTCAATGAGCGTCGATCTGACCCAGGCCGCCTCGCGAGGTTCCGGCACCGGCTCGGTGACCGGCAAGGTTGGGCTCGGTGTCCCGATGGACGCCGACTTCGCCGCCCGCCTGGATCTCTTCTACATCCCCTGCCTGCCCTTCGCGGTTCGGCCGCGGGCGCTCTCGGCCGACGGACGGCTGACGGTCGGGCAGATCCTCGAAGGGACGGTCACCGCGTCCGGGGCCTTCAAGAAGACGTTTACCATCCCGCCGACTGGTGGTCCGGTGATTCCGATCCAGGTGTTTCCGATCGTCATCGCGGGGGTGCCGGTCTCGGAGATCGACGTGAGCGCCTACCTCGAGGGCAACATCGAGGTCAGCGCGGACGGGCGGGCGGAGGGCCGGTTCCAGCTGGAGAACTCCAACCCGACCCGATTCGACTTTGGGTGCAGCGGAGCCGGGTGTCGGGCGACGGCCAGGGGCGCCCCCGCGCCCGTGACCACCAGTCAAGGGGCCCAGATCCAAGGGCGGGTTTCGGTCAAGCCGGCGATCTACACCGCGCTGCAGCTCAACTTCAACTACGAGGCGCTGAGCGCCCGGGCCGGACCGCAACCGTTCTTGCTCGGCGTGGCGACGGGATGCGGCGCGGCGAGCGCGACCCAATCGGCTGGCGGGTCCGCCGCCCAGAGTCACCACGCCCTGACCGGGGATCTCGATTGGGGAGTGGAACTCCGAGCCGAAGCCCTGGTGCTGCGCAATGTTGTCGGCACCCCGTTCGTGACCGAGCTGGCGCGTGACCGCCACATCTGGTTCCGGGACCTGGCGCCCGGCGGATCGACGGCGCTGGTGCCGGTGGTCAACGCCCCGCCGGAGGTAGGTGCTGGTCAGCCAGCCTCTCATCGGATCCAGATGCCGACCTGCTACCCGTACACCGATCGGATCCAGTACCGGATCACCTGGTCCGGCGGTGCGACTCCCACCGCGGCCGCTGGCTGCTCCTGGCAGGCCGGCGGGGGCACCTGCACGGTTGATCCCGCCCGGGAACTCATGTTCGGACTGGTCTGGTCCGCCGCGGGCGACCAAACCGTTTCGGTCCAGGCGATCGGCGACGGCCACGGCCACGGCCGGACCTTCGAGCCTGCCCCGCCAGCCGCTCGGCACACCTCTAGCGGCGGCCCGGCCGACGGATCCTTCGCCAGGCCCATCAAAACGCCCAGGTCGATCCCGGCCGAGAACGCGTCGCCGTTGCCGGAGACCACCACCACCCGGACGCTCGGGTCGTCCACCAGCCCGATCCCCACCTCGCGCAACTCCCGCCACATCTCGAAGGTCTGGGCGTTGCGCTTCTCGGGCCGGTTGAGCCGGAGCCGCACCACCCCGTTGGCGGCCCGCTCCAATTGCAGCGTGGCCAGGCTCACCGGACCCCGACCAGACCCCGCACCGCCGCGACCATCTTGGCCGAGTCGTACCCCACCCCGTCGCGGAAGACCATCTCGACGTTCTTGATGTCGGCGATCCGGCTGGCCGGGTTGCCCGAGACCAGCACCAGATCGGCGTTCTTGCCCACCGCGATGCTGCCGGTCTGCCCGAAAATCCCGAGCACCTTGGCGCCGTTCGAGGTGGCGACCTGAATCGCCTCGACCGGGGTGAAACCGGCCTCGACCAGCAGCTCGACGTTGCGCTGGTCCCCGTAACCAAAGAGTGCACCACCGTTGCCGGTCGGGTCGACCCCCGAGCCCAGCAACCCACCGGCCTTGGCGAAGGCCAGCTCGTACTTCATCCCGGTCTTGAAGATCTCGAGCGGGATCCCGCTGTTGGTCGCCGCGATCTGAGCCCGCGAGGTCAAATACTCGTTCTTGGCGTCGGTCGACATCGCGTCCAAGACCCGCTGCTCGAGCGGGGGACGGTTGGGGACGAACAGCTCGTAGACCACCAGGGTACTGGTGAGCCCGACTCCCTTGTCGATCATCGCCTTGAAGGTCGACTTGACCTCCTCCGAGGAGACGTCGAGGTTGGAGAAGCTGCCCATCATGTTGGGCGAGCACTGGTCCGGCTTCCGGGTCTTGTCGTAGTCGGAGTTGGCGAAGAGGCCGTGCTCCAGCTGATCGATCCCGAGCGCCACGGCCTCCTTGTACGGCACCGAGCAGAGGTGGCCGGTGAACTTGAGACCGTGCTTGTGGCCCTCGTCGATCGCGGCCTTCATCGCGGCCCGACTCACTCCGGTGTAGAACTTGAGCCACGAGACCCCCTCGGCCGCCCAATAGGCCACCACCCGGCGCGCTTCTTCCTCGTTGTTGAGGCCAACCATCGTGCTGCCCGCCCCGTTGCCGGGCCCGGTCAGGTAGGGTCCGGTGATGAACAGCCGCGGCCCCGGGAAATCGCCCCGATCGACCGATCGCTTGAGGTTGAGCTCGGCGTACGGGTTGTTGGCCCCGGTGGTCCGTACCGTTGTCACCCCGGCGGCCAGATACAGAAGCGGCGCCGTGAAGCTCGACTGGACCACCCGACCCGCGGTGGTGTAATAGCTGTGATCGTGGAGCCCAACCATGCCCGGGAGGACCGTTTTCCCGCTCCCGTCGATGGTGCGAGCGCCGGCAGGGACCGCCACCGACCCCGCCGGCCCGACCGCCGTGATCTTGCCGCCCGAGAGCACCACCGTTTGGCCCTCCGATGGAGCGGCGCCCATGCCGTCGATGACCCGGACGTTGGTGATGGCCACGGCCCCATCGACCGAGATGTACTCGCGAGCCTGAGGGCCGAAGTTCGCCGGGCGCTGGGCCACCGCGGCGGTCGGCAAGGCGAGGAGGAGCAAGGCTGCGGCTTGGGCGGTACGATTGGGCATGGCGGAACGGCCCTCGGAGGCGAGTAGGACGAAGAAAGACCCGGATTCGATTATACTCCCAACCCGCGCGCGGCGCATGGCGCGGGTCCTCTAAGAGGCGAGAAATCGCAGTGCAGTCGACCTCGAACGCAACCAGCGACCCGCGGGAACTCCCGGCCCGCGCCGTACCCCGAGTGGCGGCGACCAGGACCGGCCGGGTTGCCTGGGCCACCGCCGGCCACCTCTTCGTGGCCCTCGGCGTGATCGGCGCCTTCGTGCCGCTGATGCCCACCACCGTCTTCCTGATCCTGGCGGCCTCGTGCTACGCCCGGTCCTCGGAGCGGCTCTATCGGTGGCTCCTCGGGCACCCGTGGTTCGGGCCGGTGCTCCGGGACTGGCTCGAGCATCGGGCGATGCGGGTCCGGCCCAAGGTCATCGCCATCGCCACGGTCGTGGTGGTGTTTGCGCTCTCGATTTTCGCCATTCCGCTCACCTGGGTCCGGGTGATCCACGTGATGATCGGCCTGACCCTGGTGGCCTTCCTGCTGCGGATTCCGGTGCGGCCCGAGGGGCCCGCCCGCCGCTGATCGGGCCGGCACTCCCTCCATCGACACTCGGAATTCCCGGCCTCAGCTTGCGAGGGCAGCCTGGAATCGGTTGGCACTCACCCGTAGCGACCTGTTTCAGGTCACGTTGGGCTGGCTAAACCCGTCAGAGGATGTACTTCCTCAGGTCGTCGTCGTTGATGACCTTGGCGAGCCGTTCCCGGACCTTGACCCCGTCCATCACGATCCGCTTGTCGAAGTCCGGCAACTCGAACAGCACCTCGTCCATCAAGGTCGACATCACCGTGTGGAGCCGCCGAGCCCCGATGTTCTCCATCCGCTCGTTGGCCATCGCCGCGATCCGGGCGATCTCGGCGATCCCGTCGTCGGTGAAGTCGAGGGTGGCCTCCTCGGCGGCCACCAACGCCTGATACTGCTTGGTGAGAGCGTTCTCCGGTTCCCGCATGATCCGGACGAAGTCCGCCTCGGTCAGGGGGGTCAGCTCGACTCGGATCGGAAACCGGCCCTGCAGCTCGGGAATCAGGTCCGACGGCTTGGAGACGTGAAACGCCCCGGCGGCGATGAAGAGGATGTGATCGGTCCGGACGTACCCGTACCGAGTCTGGACCGTGGAGCCTTCCACGATCGGCAAGAGGTCGCGCTGGACACCCTCCCGGGAGATGTCCGGGCCGGTTTGCGATTTCTCCCCGGCGATCTTGTCGATCTCGTCGATGAACAGGATCCCGTGATTCTCGACCCGGTCGAGCGCTTCGTTGACGGTGTCGTCCTGATCGACCATTCGGCGCAGCTCGTCGTCGACCAAGATCCGCCGGGCCTCGGGGACCTTGACCGTGCGGCGTTTCTTCCGCTTGGGCAGCATCTCCTGAAACCACTCCGCCCAATTGAAATCGGCGCCCTCCATCCCTTGCGGCGGTTGCGGCATGAAGTCCATCGGCGGGGTGTTCTGCGCCTGGACCTCGACCTCGACCTCGCGGTCGTCGAGCTGGCCCTGCCGGAGATACTCCCGGAGTTTCTCGCGGGAGCGCTGCCGTCGAGCGGCCTCCGGCTCCTCATCGCTCTTGGCGACCGCGCCGGTCGGGGAGACGACGAACACCCCGGAGTCGCCGGGCTTGGCGTCCGGCTTGGGCGGCGGCTTGGGGGGCAGCGGCGGCAACAGCAGGTCGAGGAGCTTTTCTTCCGCCTTCTTCTCGGCCTCGGGATAGACTTCGTCTTCCCGCTCGGTGCGGACCAGGTTGATCGCGGCATCGACCAGGTCGCGCACCATGGTCTCGACGTCGCGGCCGACGTACCCCACCTCGGTGAACTTCGAGGCTTCGACTTTGACGAACGGCGCCCCGGCGAGTCGGGCCAGGCGGCGGGCGATCTCGGTCTTGCCGACGCCGGTGGGGCCGATCAGGATGATATTGGACGGGGTGATCTCGTCGCGGATGTTGTCGGGCGCCTGGCTTCGGCGCCAGCGGTTGCGGACCGCGATCGCGATGGCGCGTTTGGCCGCCTCCTGGCCGACGATGTATCGATCGAGCTCGCCCACGATCTGGCGGGGCGGCATCTCCTCGAGCCAGGGGAGCGGCTGCTGCTCGGCGGTGGGTTCGGCGGTGGGTTCGGTCATCGGCGGTCGCTCGGTAGAGTCGTGGGCACGGGCGGCCTCAGCCGGTCCGGCGGGTCGCGAACACGCCGTTCAAGAAGTGGGTCGCCCGGCCGCCGGCGTCCTTGCCCCAAAAGGCGACGTCCCAGCCCCGGTTGCCGCCCATGGCGGGGTCGGCCGGGAGGAAGCGGTCGTCGCCTAACGGGATCAACTCGGAGATCATCGCCGGCATCATCTGGTTCGGCGCCGAGGTGCTGAAGACCCGGGCCATGAGCTTGCCGGCTTCGGCGGCGAACTCGAGCCGGCTACCATGGGCCTCGAAGCGGCCCAGGTACCGATCCAACGGCACCGCAACCCGCCGCACCGTCGCCGGGGTCGGCGCCTTCGGCTTGGCGATCCCGAAGATCTCCGGGAACACGGTGTCGAAGATCCGATCGGCGAGGGGGTAGCCCTGGTTAGGCACGTTGGCGATGGTGGCGATCGCCACGTTCTTGGTCGGGACCCACAGCAGCATCGACGAACCGCTGGTGTTGGTGCCGCTGTGGCCGTGGATCGTCTCGCCGCCCCATTGCTTCCAGTAGGGGCCGAGCCCCCACTTCTGGGCGGTGACCCGGGCCGGCATGGTGATCTGGGGCGTGTGCATCGCCTGAACGCTCGACTCCGACAGCACGGTCCGCCCCTCGAGCGACTTCCCGCGGGCGAGGAACATCCGAGCGAACTTGACGAGGTCGCCGGCGCTGCAGCACAAGGTCCCGCCGGCCGGAGCCATCGACCGGCTGAGTCCCCAGGCCCGCACCAGGGTCACATCGGCGGCCCCCGATCGGCGATAGCCCAACGCCACCGGGTGGAAAAGCAGATCTTCCGCGAAGTTGGCCGACTGGGTGGCGCCGAGTGGGGCGAGCACCCGCTCGACGAGGAGGGTCTCCCAGTTCTTTCCGGCGACTTGGGCAGCCACCAGACCCGCGATATTGCTGCCGGCGTTGCTGTAACCGAAGGCCGACCCGGGTTCGAAGAGGTGGGGAATCTCCGCCAGCGAGGCGACGTAACGCGGCAGGGCGTCGTCGCCGCGGCCGTACTCCTGATAGGGTCCGTTGTCGACTCCGGACGACATCGAGAGGAGATGGCGCAGGGTGACGGTCTCGGTGGCCCGGGTGTCGGCCAGGCGGAAGTCGGGCAGGTAGCGCTTGACCGGGGCGTCCAGATCGAGCCGGCCCTCGTCGACCAGCGACATCACCACCGCGGCATTGAAGACCTTGGTGGTCGAGCCGATCTGAAACAGGGTGTCGGTGGTCACCGGGAGGCGGCGTTCGAGGTTGGCCAACCCGGTGGCGCATTGGTGCACCTGGTTGCCGTCGAAGACGGCCAGCTGGGCCCCGACGATGCCTAACGACCCCCCCGCCTCGTCGAGAATGGCCTGGAGCCGGCCCGGGTCGCCGAGGCGGGGCACCGAGACCCCCCGCCGGGGGGTCGGCCGGACGAGGGTGGCGGTCGCCGCCGCGAGCATGAAGTCGCGTCGTTGCATCGGGTCGGTTTCCTCGGGCGCTAGCCCAGTTCCAGGACGGTCAGGTTGCGGTTGGTGAAGACGCAGATGTCGGCGGCGATCTCGAGCGACCGCTCGACGATGTCGCGCGCCGATTTGTTCGGGTCGGGCATCAGGGCCCGGGCCGCCGCGAGGGCGTAGTTGCCCCCGGACCCCACCGCCAGAACACCGTCGTCCGGCTCGAACAGCTCCCCCACCCCGCTCAGGAGGTAGCTGTGCTCGAGGTCGGCCACCACCAGCATGGCCTCGAGCCGGCGCAGGACCCGATCGCCGCGCCAGTCCTTGGCCAACTCCACCGACGCCCTGGGGAGATTGCCGGGATAGCGGTCGAGCTTCTCCTCGAATTTCTCGAACAGGGTGATCGCGTCGGCCACCGAGCCGGCGAATCCCGCCAGGACTCGTCCGTTCTTGAGCGATCGGATCTTGTTGGCGGTGGCTTTCATGACCGTATCGCCCATGGTCACCTGCCCATCCCCGCCCATTGCCACCCGACCGGCCTTGCGGACGCAGAGTATCGTGGTTCCGTGAAACGCCATGCCGCTCCTCGGTTGGGTTAGCCGGCCCTGGGATGGGCTCGGCGGTAGACGTCTTTGAGTCGCTCGACGCTGGTGTGGGTGTACACCTGAGTGGTACCCAGCGACGCGTGGCCCAACAACTCCTGCACCGCCCGGAGATCGGCCCCCGCGTCCATCAAATGGGTGGCGAAACTGTGGCGGAGCGAGTGAACCCGCCGCCCCGCGATCCCCGCTCCCCGGTAGAGCAAATGAATCCGCCGCTGCACGCTTCGCGGGGTGAGCCGGCCGCCCTTGGGATTGACGAACAGGGCCCGCCGATCGCTTCTGGGCCCCACCGCCAGCGACTCCCGCACCTCAAGGTAGCGCCGGAGCGCTCCTTCGGCTCGGCGTCCGACCGGCAGGATCCGTTCCTTGCGCCCTTTTCCGCGAACCCGAATCTGATTGCTCAACAGGTCGAGATCGGCGAGGTTGGCGCCAGCCAATTCCGAGAGTCGAAGCCCGCTGGAATAGAACAGCTCCAACATGGCGTGGTCGCGCACCGCGATGAAGTCGCCGTTGGCCGCGGCCGCTTCCGAGGCCTCGAACAGGTCGGCCGTCTCGTGCTGGCGGAGGTAGCTGGGGAGCCGCTTTTCGACCTTGGGCACCCGGGCGGCGCGGGCGGCGCCGTTGACCACGCCGCGATGAACCTGGAGGTACCGGTACAGCGCCCGCACCGCGGACAGGGCCCGAGCCGCCGAGCGGCGCGACAACTTCCGGCGTTCGAAGTCGCCGAGGAACCCTCTGAGGGCCAATCGGTCGATCGAGGCCCAGGTCCAGCCGCCGCCGTGGAACTCGTTGGCGAAGCGGATGAAGGCCTCGAGATCGCGCCGGTAGCCGTTCGTCGTGTGGGGCGAGACGTCCCGCTCCTTGGCCAGGTGCAGCAGGAACTCGGCGACCACGGCGGCGTTGTCGGTCACAGGGCGGCCCACCAGGCGGCGAAATCCCGGACCGCCCGCTCGACCAGCCGGGTTCGCCGCTCGGCCTTCTTGACCCCGGGCGGAAGCGGGTCGAGGAGACCGAAGTTGGCGTTCATCGGCTGGAAGTGCCGTGGATCGGCCTCGGCGAGGTAGCGGTAGAGGGCGCCCAGCATGGTGGTCGGGGGCGGCACGGTCACCTCGCGACCGGTGAGGACCCGATGGAGGTTGATGCCAGCCAGCAGCCCCGTGCCTAACGACTCGGTGTAGCCCTCGACCCCGGTCAGCTGTCCGGCGAAGAAGCAGTCGCCTCGGCGGAGCCCGGGTCCGAGGCAGCGGGGACTGTTGAGGTACGAGTTCCGGTGAATGCTTCCGTAGCGGAGAAACTCGGCCCGGGCGAGCCCCGGGATCATCCGAAAGACCCGCTGTTGCTCCGGAATCCGGAGCCGGGTCTGGAACCCGACCAGGTTCCACATCTGACCGGCCTTGTCCTCCCGGCGGAGCTGGACCACCGCGTGCGGGGCCCGGCCGGTGCGGGGGTCGGGCAGCCCGACCGGCTTCATCGGCCCGAACCGGAGGGTCTCCGGCCCCCGGCGCGCCATCTCCTCGATGGGAAGGCAGCCCTCGAAATAGGGGACCTGGTCGAACTGGTGGGCGGTGAACTGGTCCGCGGCGGCGACCGCGGCGATGAAGGCCTGATACTCCGCCGCGGCCATCGGGGCGTTGAGGTAGTCGTCGCCGTCACCCTTGCCGTAGCGGGAGAGGGCGTAGAGGCAATCGTGGTCGAGGCTCTCGGTCGCCACGATCGGCGCGATCGCGTCGTAGAAGGCGAGCGAGTGTTCGCCGAGTTCGGCGGCGACCGCGGTGGCCAACGCGTCGGAGGTGAGCGGCCCGGTGGCCACCACCCCGGGCGACGGGAGGACAGTGGCTTCCCGCTCGACCACCGTGATGCCCGGATGGCCCCGGATCCGCTCGTCGACGGCGGCCGAAAAGGCGGCCCGATCCACCACCAGCGCGGCGCCGCCGGGGACCCGGGCCGCGGTGGCCGCCGGCAGCAAGAGGCTGCCTAACGCCGACAGCTCGGCCTTGAGCAGGCCGTGGGCGTTTTCGAGTTCCACCGACTTGAACGAGTTGCTGCAGACCAGCTCGGCGAGCCGGCCGGTCTGGTGGGCCGGGGTCCCCTTGGCGGGGCGCATCTCGACCAGGGTCACCGCGACGCCCCGCTCCGCCAGAGCCCAGGCGGCCTCCGACCCGGCCAGCCCGCCGCCGACCACGGTCGCCCGGATCACCAGCCGGCTCTCGACTTGGCCACTTCCAGGAGGAGGTCGGCGACCTCGGCCGCGGTCCGCCCGGTGACGTCGATGGTGACCGGCGCGGCGCGGTACCAGGGGGCCCGATCCAAGGCAAGCTGCTCGAGCCGGCCGCCGAGATCGCCGGCCAGAAGAGGCCGGGCAATGGGGTCGGCGGCAAGCCGGGCCGCCGCCACGGCGGGGGCGACGTCGAGGTGGACGGCAAGGCTGCCCTCGCCGAGCGTCGCGAGGCGCCCGGGGCGGGCGGCCCAGCCACCGCCTGGCGCGATCACGTGGGGAGGGAGCCCAAGCGCCTCCACCACCGCCTGATGCTCCCGGGCTCGGAAGTCGGCTTCGCCGGCCTCGGCGATCTGCTCGGCCACCGACAGCCCGGTGGCGCGGACCAGGACCAGGTCGATGTCGGAGAGGTGGCTGTCGAGCCGCGCGGCGAGGAGTCGGCCGGCAGTGCTCTTCCCGGCGCCGGGCAAGCCGACCAGCACCAGGTGCCGTCTCACGGCGGCGTCCGGCGGGCGGCGAGGGCGGCCAGGTACCCGGCGACGTTGCGGCGGGTTTCCGACAGGGCGTCGCCGCCGAACTTCTCCAACATCGCCTCGGCGAGGACGATCGCCAGGACGGCCTCGGCGATCACACCTAACGCCGGGACCGCGGTGACGTCGCTCCGCTCGCTCTGGGCTCTTGCCGTCGCCCCGGTCGCGAGGTCCACGGTCGGAAGCGGGGTCATCAAGGTCGAGATCGGCTTCATCGCCACCCGGGCGACGAGCGGCTCGCCGGTGGTCATCCCACCCTCGAGGCCGCCGGCGTGGTTGCCGGACCTGGCATACCCACCGGCGGGGCCCGAGCCACCCGCCACGATCGGATCGTGGACCTCCGAGCCGGGCCGACTGGCGGCGGCGAAGCCGAGCCCGATCTCGACACCCTTGACGGCGGGCAGCGACATCAGGGCGGCGGCGAGTCGGCCGTCGAGCTTCCGATCCCAGGCGGTGTGGCTGCCCAGCCCGACGACCAATCCGCGGGCCACCACCTCGACCACGCCTCCCAGGGTATCTCCCGCCCGCTTGGCCTCGTCGATTCGGGCCACCATGGCGGCTTCGGCGGCGGGGTCGAGGGTCCGGACCGGGGAGCGGTCGGCGGCGGCGTTGAGGTCGGCGGGCCAGGGGTCGGGCCGGCGGGCCTCGAGACCGCCTAACGCCACCACGTGGCTCCCGATCTCGACCCCGAACGCGGCCAGAAAGACCTTGGCCACGGCACCGATGGCCACCCGAGCGGCGGTCTCCCGAGCGCTGGCTCGCTCGAGGATGTCGCGGGCGTCGGATCGGTCGTACTTGAGAACCCCGACCAGGTCGGCGTGGCCCGGCCTGGGCCTGGTCAGCTGCCGGCGTCGGTCGCCCTCGGTCGGCTCGGCGGCCATGACCTCGGCCCAATTGACCCAATCGCGGTTCTCGATTCGAAGCGCGATCGGCGAGCCGATCGTCTCGCCGGCGCGGACCCCGGCCAGGAACTCTACCTGGTCGGCCTCGATCCGCATCCGGGCACCCCGGCCGTGACCCCGCATCCGGCGGGACAGCTCCCGGTCGATGTCACCGGTTTGCAGTGGCAGGCCCGCCGGAATGCCCTCGAGAACCGCCACGAGCGCCTTACCGTGGGATTCGCCGGCGGTGGTGAAGCGGAGCATGGCCCAAAACTACACTGGTGGCCACTCGATTTCGGCCCCGGACGGGTCGGCTGAGGAGCGCTCCGGTTCGAGCCGGGCGGGGCCCGGCGGCTCGACCTTGGCCGCTTCCAGGGGCTCCGAGGGCCCCTTGCCGTCGAAACGGTGCCAGCGGCAGCGTTTTGGTTACCAGGCGGCCCGGTCGGTCCCCCAGGTTCGAAGGGTGCCGAGTTGCCCCGCCCGCGCCGAGGAGGCGACGTGGCCGAGTACTGGATCGTCGACCCCGATGCCCGGGTCGTGGAACGGTGGCGGCCCGACGACCCCCGTCCCGAGATCCTCGACCAGACGATCGTCTGGTGCCCGCCTGGAGCCTCCCCGGAGCTGGTGATCGACCTGCCGGCGTATTTCGCCCGGGCCTGGGCCGAGGAGGGCTGAAAAACACCACTGGGGCTGGCCGATAGGCGACCAACCCCAGTGATGCTGCTTCTTAGGATCGTGGACGAGCGATCCTACTCGAACAACCTACTACTTCCGCGCAACTAGTTCTCCTGGGCCGCGTCGTCGACGATCCGCGGCGTCACCAGGATGATCAGGTCCTTCCGGTTCTCGGTGTTCGTGGTGAAGGCGAACAGATTGCCCAGAATCGGCAGGCTCGACAGGAGCGGGATGCCGGTCTTGGCCCGGGTGACGGTGGTCACGGTGAGGCCGCCGATGACCGCGGTCTCGCCGTCGTTGACCAGGATCTCGTTCTTGGTGCTCTGCTTGTCGATGCTGAAGCCGAGGTCCGCGGCCGAGAGGATCTTGACGGCGGAGCGCTCGGTCTCGATATCGAGCACGATCTGACGGTTGTTGGTGACGTGGGGCGTCACGTTGAGCTTGATGCCCACTTCCTTGAACTGGACCGTGGCGCGGGGCAACTGGCCGGCGCCGCCGCCCAGCGAGCTGGCGTCGATGACGCGGAGCGGAATTTCCTCACCGACCAACAACGAGGCCTTCTTGTTGTCCTTGGTCGTGATGACCGGCTCGGTCTGCACGTCGGTGAGGTCGACCCGTTCGAGCGCGGTCAAGAAGCTCGTGAGGGTAAACCCGCCCAGCGCGATCGAGTAGGTCAGATCGAGCGCGGACGACTGAACGAAGGCGTCGGCGTTGGCGATGGCGGAGATGGCGTTGCCGCCGAGATCGACGATGTTGACGCCGGGCTGGAACGGCTTGTCGTCGTTGGTCGGGTCGGGCCGCTGGATGATCTTGTTGTAGAACTGCCCACCGGTGGCCAAGTCGTATCGGAAGCCGAGCTGCTCGACGTCGGTCCGATCGACGAAGATGATCTTGGCCTGGATCGCGATCTGGGGCGGCCGGACGTCGAGCCCGCGGGCGAAATCGATGATCGACGGCAGCACCGTGCGAGTCTCCCGCACGATCAGCGAGTTGGTGGCGGTGTCGGCGGTGACCGCGCCCCGCTTCGAGACCACGCCTTTGACCGTGGCGGCAAGCTCACCGGCATTGGCGTAATTGACCTTGAGCACCTCGGTCTGGAGCGGTTCGAGCGAGTCGATCGCGGCCAAGGTCTCCGGCGCGTCGACCCGGATGATTCCCCCTTCGACTTCCTGGGCCGAGAGCCCGTAGGCGCCGAGGACGGCCTTGAAGGCGTCCGGCCACGGTTTGTCGCGGATCTCGGCGGAGACCTTCACGTCGATCGCCTTGCCCAGGATGATCGAGCGGCCGCTGATGGCCTGGAAGCCGGCGATCACTTCCTGAATGCTGGCGTTGTCCCAACTGACGGTGATCCGCGGCTCCTGGCGCTGCTGCACCGGGGCGACGGCGACGAGCCTGCGTTCGGGCGCCGGCGCGGCGGCCGGCTCCAGAGCGTCGGCCTGATCGGCGTCGGTCGGCTCGACCACCACCGGCGTGACCGGAGCTGGCGTGGGCTTCGCCGCGGCGGCCACGGGCGCGGCGGCGCCCGCGGTCGACCACGCGACAAAGCTCTCGTCGGCGCCGAAAGAGACCCGGATGCCGTCATCGGTTTGGGCGACGGTGTACGGTTTGGCGCGTTCGAGAACCAGCACGACTCGGACGGTGGATTCGTCGTATTGACGAACTCGCATCCCAATGACGCCGGCGCGGTTGACGCCGTCGTAGCTCGACTTGAATCTGGGCGGCAGCACCGCGCCAGCCAGATCGACCACGACGCGAGCCGGGTCGGACAGGGCGAAATCGTTTACCGAGACCGCCCCGGCCACTTGAATGGTGAATTCAGCCTTGCCCGCCGTCGAAACCAGGCTCATGGCCCGGACTTCGGCGCCGTCCGGCTCGCGGTGGGCGGGCGTCGCGGCCGCGAACGAGAGCATCGCCGCCGCGGCGAGCGACCAGGAACTGAAGGTCATTGGGTCTCCTCCTGCTTCTTAAGCGACACGGTTTCCTGACGCTCGGTACCGAAGTCGTCGATCGTGAACACCACATCCTTGGGGCGCACCGTGGTCACCCGCATCCGGCCGAGTCGGTCGCCGGGCCGCAGGTTGTACTTGCGTCCGCCGACTTTTTCCCGCATCACCACGACGCTGCTCGCCGGGTTGCGGGTATCGTAGTAGATCGCGACCAGGGTGAGGTCGGGCAGCTCCGGTCCGAGCCGGGAAGCATTGAGCAGCGAGGCGAACGGATCGCGGCTGCCGCCGGTGTACGAGAAGCTCTCCCGATCGGGCATGACCTCCGGCGCGATGGGAGCGGTCGAGGCGCTGGCCACGACCGCGCCCGAATCGGGGCGGGCCGCCGCCGAGTCGGCCGGGGTCGCGACGGCCGGGGCCGCCGAATCGGCGGCGGGGGCGGGCGCGGTGGACTCCGGCGCGGTCGGCGCCGGGGTCAAGGCCGCCTGTTTCGCTTCCGCGTCGTCGCCGCTCCCGCATCCCGAGAGGACCGCGAGCGCCGCGACCAGGGCAGCGAAGCTTCTAGTTGACTGTACCACCTGAACGTTAAGCGACGCGGATACGATGCGCGGGGTCATGGTACTTCCACTTGATGGGGCTGGGATCGTCGTTG
>Ga0194132_10004626_pt1 | contig 23246 bp, 10 predicted proteins | sample TA2KigOf80mmetaG_FD_148612 | JGI IMG/M metagenome (GOLD analysis project Ga0194132, IMG submission 148612) | Freshwater microbial communities from Lake Tanganyika, Tanzania - TA2015054 Kigoma Offshore 80m | ecosystem: Environmental > Aquatic > Freshwater > Lake | place: Tanzania: Lake... | reverse complement strand
TGGCGTGGGATACGCGCGGCAACCAGAAGACCGTACTCCGCGCTGGCGGTGGTATCTACAGCTCGCCTATCATTCCCTATTTCATTTTCGACACGGCCACCATCGACCCGAGATTGCCCTTCGCCAACAATGCCACACCCCTGGATGTACCCGGCTTGGCCTTTCCGTTGACCGGCGCAATCCGCCAGGCAGTTGACAACCCCAACGACGCCGTTGCCCTCGGTCTTGCGCCGGCCATCGTCGGCCGCCGCATCATCGATCCCAGGATGCGCGATAACTACTCAATCATGTGGAACCTCACCCTGCAACAGCAACTCAACAACAACCTCGTCTTGCAGGTGGGCTACATCGGCAACAACAACTCAAAGGCGCAGAACTCACGCACGCTGAACCTCATTGACCCCGTCCTGCGCCGGCGTCCCAACCCCATCATCGGCGAAATTCTCTATGTCGAATCAAGCGGCCGCCGCAACTACAACGCCCTCCAACTGGAGCTCAAGGGTCGCCGGTTGAAGCGCCTGACGTCCGACGTTTTTTACACTTTCAGCAAAAGCCTCACCTACGGCGGTGACGATTGCTGCACTGGCAACAACCCGGATGTGATGGACTTCGAAAACATCGCCGCCTCGCGCGCCGTTGCGAACACCGACATCCGCCACCAACTCACTTGGGCCCTCGCCTATGATTTGCCGGGCCGCACGCTGTGGCAGGGCTCGGCCGCTAACAAACTGGTAAGCGGTTGGTCGATTCAGAACATTACACGCATCCGCTCGGGCCGCGCCGTGAATATTACAACCGGCAATGATGTCCGCGGAAACGGTTTTGCCGGATCGCAGCGTCCCAACTACGTCGTCGGCGACATTTACGTGGCCGATAGAAACCCCAGTCGCTGGCTGAATCGCGCCGCGTTCGCCCCTCCTCCCGCCGGACAATACGGCAACCTCGGGCGCAACGTCGCGCGCGGCCCCGCCGCCTACCAATTCGATGTTTCGTTCCTCAAGAACACCACGATCTGGCGCGAGCACAGTCTGCAGTTCCGCGCCGAGGTTTTCAACCTGCCGAACACTCCGATCTGGGACAACCCGGTCAGTGCACTGAATAACCCAAACTTCGGTCGCCTCCTCACGGGGGTCGCGGCTAGCCAGCGGCAGGTTCAGTTATCACTTCGGTATCAATTCTGACCCATGCTGTCGCGCAATCCGTACGAGGGAAGGCTCTGGTGCAAATTCCGAGTCAAACCAAATTCGGTAACGGCCGACGTCTCGATCGATCCCGACCCCAATCACGCTGCCAACGCGGCCCGCCAGATCTCCGGCATCGTCGCCGCTGCCCCACCCAGTTTGCCAAATTTGAATTGCCCTTCTTGATCTTCTCCGCCAGTTCGATACCGCTGATCACAATGGTCGCCGACTCAAAGCTCTTGAGTCCCAGCATCGGCCGCAACCGCTGTTTCATCCTGCGATGGCGCTCGGTTGCCAATCCGCCCAAGCCGCCGACAACCAGAGGCCCACAGGAATCGATCCGCAGCCGTCAACTTCGGAGGCTTCACCGAGCGCTGCAGAACACCGAGCTGATGACGGAGGGCCAGAATCTCAAAGCTGAAGCGCCGCACGCTGGCGAAAGAAAGCCAAGAAAGCCGCCGCCAGCGCCACCAACGGAGGCGAACAAGGGAATCGAAGGAAGAAGGGCAACCCCCCAATTTATCAGCAACTTCGAGGTTTTTGAGAACCACAGTCGTAGAGTGTATACTGGTGCGGTCCGGGAAACCCCAAGCGGAAATCCCGGTGAATCCTTGTTACTGGAGAACGTATGCGTTTCGCCCGTCTTTGTCTCGCATCGATCGTACTTGCCACCGCATCGCTGGCACAGACTTTTTACGGCAGTGTCGTCGGCGCCGCCACCGATAGCACTGGCGCCTCCGTCCCTGACGCCGCCGTCGTCCTGATCAATACCGGAACGTCGGCTCGCCGCACGGCCCAGACCGATAGCAGTGGGAACTATCAGTTCGTCAACCTGCCGCCCGGACAGTATCGCGTGGAGGTGGAAAAGAGCGGATTCCGCAAGCTGGTCCGCGAGAACGTGCTGGTGGAAGTGCAGAGCGTCGTGCGTATCGATGCCGCGATGCAGGTGGGCGAAGTCAATCAGATTCTCGAAGTGACCGAGCAGACTCCGCTGCTCCAAACGGAGAACGCCTCGCTCGGCCAGGTGGTGGAAGCGCGCAAGGTGCTGGAGATGCCGCTGAACGGCCGCAACGTCTTTAGCCTGGTGGCGTTGGTACCGGGCGTCGTCCCCGGCGGACAGTCGAGTCAGACTCCCACCGGAACGAATCCGTTCGCATGGGCGAATTTTCAGATCGGCGGCGGACAGGCCAATCAAAGCGCGTCCTACATTGACGGTGCGCCGAACAACTCGAACTACGTGAATCACACGATGCTGGTCCCCACGCAGGACGCCGTGCAGGAGTTCCGAGTGCAGACCAACAACCTGGGGCCCGAGTTCGGCCGCCTGGCCGGCGGCGTCATCAACTTGACGACCAAGTCGGGTACGAATACCTTCCACGGCAGCGTGTACGAGTTCCTCCGCAACCGCAGCCTGAACGCGAACACGTTCTTCAACAACCGCGCGGGCGTGCAGCGCCCCGCGTTCACGCAGAATCAGTTTGGAGCGACATTGGGAGGACCGATCCGCCGGGACAAAACGTTCTTCTTCGGTTCTTATGAAGGATTCCGGCTCCGGCAGGGAGCGTCCTATGTCTACTCGGTGCCCACCGACCCGATGCGCGCCGGCAACTTTGCCGATGTGCGCAATGGCGCCGGCGCCTTGGTGCCGATCTACGATCCGCTCACCACCTGCGGCCGGCTCAACAATCCCGCCTGCCCCGGGGGCACGATCAGCCGGATGCCCTTCCCCGGCAACGTCATTCCAGACAATCGCATCGATCGCGCATCGCGTGCGATGACGCCCCTGTGGGGACGCGCGAACTCGCCGGGCCTGCCGTTCACCGCGGTGAACAACTACACGGCCAACGCGAGCGTCGGCGGGGACCAGAATCAGCAGAACTATCGCGTCGATCACACGGTCAGCGACAAGCAGCGCATCTTCGCTCGCTACACATACTGGCGCAATCTCAACCTGCCAATCGACCCCTACAACACGAAAACGTGCGTCGACCGCTGCACGGAAGACATGAACACGAATTCGGCCGTGCTGGGCGACACCTACTCCATTACGCCGACGATGTTCCTCGACTTGCGCGCGAGCTTCTCACGGTATCACTATGACCGGACGGCGGCATCGGCGGGATACGACCTGACGCAGTTGGGCTGGCCATCCGCTCTGAATACGGCCGTCGCCGTGCGCGTGCAGCCCATCCCGATCGTCACCGGTTACAACGGTGTGTTCAGCACCAACGGCACCGGCAGCACGATCATCGCCCGCAACGACATCTTCTCGCTCAGCCCCAACGTCACCAAGATCTGGGGCAAGCACTCCATCAAGTTCGGCGGCGAGGGCCGCCGTGGCACCCACAACTACTATCAGCAGAACAATCCCTCGGGATCGTTCAACTTCGACGCGTTGTTCACCAGCGTCAATCCGCTGGCGGCCGCCGGCACCGGCAACGGCTTCGCGTCGTTCCTGCTCGGCTACGGCAGCGGTGGCGGCCTCACCCATAACAGCTTCGTGGCCGGCCAGATGATCTATCGCGGCTACTATGTGGGCGACCAGATGCAAGTCAACTCGAAACTCACCTTGAACTTCGGCATCCGCCTGGAACAAATGGGTCCGTGGTCGGAACGCTACGACCGCCTCGTCGTCCTGCTGCCGAATGCCACCAACGAACTGAGCGGACTCGGCGGCCTGAACTTCCGCGGCCGCTTCGGACTGGTCAACTCGCCCGATAGCCCCAGCCGTAACAACACCGAGTTGCGCAACGTCCTCTCGCCGCGCTTCGGCCTCGCCTATCGCTTGAATAATAAGACCGTCATCCGCACCGGTTGGGGTCTCTTCTATCTGCCCAACGATGTCGCCTTCGGTACGGCGCCCAACGGCTCTATTTCCGCCGCCTACACGACGCCCTACTTCGGTACGCCCGATGGCAGCATCACGCCGGCCGATCGCATCTCGAATCCGTTCCCGAGCGGTATCATCTCCGCGCCGGGCCGCGGCGCGAACATCCAGCGGTTGTTCTACGGACAAGGCGTAAGCGCCCCATTGTATAGCGACCCGCGCGCGAACACCCAGCAGTGGAACTTCGACGTGCAGCGCGAGATCCTCGGCGGTCTGGCGATCGACCTCGCTTACGCCGGTTCGAAAGGCACGCACCTGCCCGGTCCGAACCAGGCGCTTAATCAGTTGGCGGTCGAGTTTCTCTCGCAAGGCGCTTCACTGACGCAGCAAGTGCCGAATCCCTTCGTGGGACAGGTGCAGTTGGGCGCGCTCGCGCAGCCCACCGTGCAGCGTGCGCAGTTGCTTCGGCCGTTTCCGCAGTACACCGCCTTCAATGTGGTGTCCCCGATGAATCGCAACTCCATCTATCATTCCGCGCAGGTGAAAGTGGAGAAACGGTTTGCGCAAGGCGCCTCGATTCTCGGCTCGTACACTTGGTCGAAGCTCATTAGCGACACGGACACGCTTACGGCGTGGCTCGAACCCGGCGGCGGCATGGGCGTCCAGAACTGGAACGACTTGAAGTCGGAAAAGTCCGTCACGCTTTACGACACTCCGCAACGCGCCGTGATCAGCTTCATCTACGACCTCCCGTTCGGCAAAGGCAAGAAATTCCTGGCCGGCAACGGAGGCGCGGTGGATCGCCTGGTGGGCGGCTGGGGCGTCAACGGCATCACGACGTTCCAGAGCGGTAATCCGCTCAGCATGGCCATGGCCGTGAACACGACCAACTCGCAGGGAGGTGGCCAACGTCCGAACTCCACCGGATCCAGCGCGAAGACGACCGGCGCCGCGCAAGGGCGGTTGAACCGCTGGTTCAACGCGACAGCCTTCACACCGGCCCCTGCCTTCCAGTTCGGTAATGTCGCGCGGTCGTTGACGGATGTCCGGTCGCACGGAATCGCCAACTACAACTTCTCGATCTTCAAAAACACCCAGATCAATGAGCGGTTCGGCTTGCAATTCCGCACCGAGATCTTCAACCTGTTCAACCGCGTCCAGTTCGGCTATCCCGGCACGCAATTGGGCAATCCGCAATTCGGCGTAATCAGCGGACAATATAACGATCCGCGGCTGGTGCAGTTCGCATTACGCCTACAGTTCTGAAACTCTTCCGGATCACTGCCGCGCTCTGGGCCATTCAGCCACCGCCCCGAAGTATCTCCCAAAAACTACGACCGGCGGCGTGGCGTCTTGGCTCAGCGCGAAACGGAGGGGAAGTGTCGCCACGTCGCTAGACAAGTTTTTGTAGGAATCGCCCCGATCCGAGAGATCCGCCGATGTCGGCGGACTCCAGCAATTTCGGAACCTGCATCTGATGGTGAGCGGCTAAGTTGTTGAAGGGGAAGCGGGGTAGGTGGTAGGGCTGTAGGGCCTTGAGGCCGGGTCTATTTTCGAATTCTCGAATCGGGACTGCATTTCCTTCAGTCTGCATGTAGAGTTTTGTACAGATGGACATCTCGCCCAAAGGCCTGGAAGCCTCCCGCCTTCGCCAACGTAAACACGCGGTGATGAAGCGGCTGCAAGCGGGGCGACCCATCGTTTCGAATCGCAAATTGCGGCCCCTCGCTTTGAACTGATAGGCTATCCGCCATGTGGCTCCCACTCCTCCTCGCAGCCGGCGCCCTCGTCGCGATTGCTCAGACCGATACTGCGGCCATCACCGGTCTCGTAACCGACTCAAGCGGGGCGGCCGTCGGCGGCGCCTCCATCACCGCGAAGAGCCTCGCGACCGGGTTGGACTACAAAGCCGTCAGCGGCGACGCGGGCGTTTACGTGGTGCCGGCGCTTCCCATCGGCCGCTATGCGGTCGCCGTCTCTCAAAACGGATTTCAGAGTCTGCGCTTTCCCGCCGTCGATCTCAGCGCGGGCGCTCGCATCCGGCTCGATGCCACGCTGCAGGTCGGCGCGGTCAACGAAGTCGTCGAAGTGAAATCGGAGTTGCCCGTGCTGGAATCGGAAACCTCCTCGCTCGGGCAGGTCATCGAAAACACCACCATCACCCAAATGCCGCTCAATGGCCGCAACTACCAGCGCCTGGCCGTGCTGGCGCCCGGCGTGCTTCCGTCGCGCGCGCGCAACTTCGTGGAAGACTCGTTTTCCGTCAACGGCGCAAATATGTGGCAGAACCAGTTTGTTCTTGATGGCGCGGACAACACGAACTATTTCACCGGCGTTGTCACCGCTTCCAACCAGGTGGTGAAGCCCTCCGTGGATGCGATCCAGGAATTCAAGATGGAGACGCACAACTTCAGCGCCGAGTTCGGCCGCGGCGGTGGCGCGGTGATTCAGGTGACGACCAAGAGCGGCACGAATCAACTGCACGGAACGCTGTTCGAGTTCCTCCGCAACGACAAGCTCGACGCGAACAACTTTTTCAATAGCGGCCGGGCTAAGCCCCCGTACCGGCAAAATCAGTTCGGTGGAACGCTCGGCGGCCCGGTTCTGCCCAACCGCATGTTCTACTTCGGCAGTTATCAGGGCACCTACATCCGTGAGAAGCTCACCCGCCTCAGCCGCGTTCCCACTCCCGCCGCGATCAACGGAAACTTGAGTCCCGCGGCGATTTTCGACCCCGCTACACAGGACGCCGCCGGACAGCGCACGGCCTTTCCGGGCAACACCATCCCCGCCTCCCGCTTCGATCCCGTCGCGGTCCGTATGATCCGCCTGTATCCGGCGCCGAACCGCGCCGGTGTGCAGAACTTCGTATTCAACACGCCGCGCAACCTCGACGATCATCAAATCGACACGCGGTTCGACTGGCGGGTCACGGACGCCGATTCTCTGTTCGTCCGCTACTCCTCCGCCGACTACTACCGGCTGGAGCCCGGCACTCTTCCGCTCCCCGCCAGCGGCGGCGACACCGCCGTTCGCACCTCGCGCGCGCACACCGGACTTGTTAATTGGACCCGGGTCCTCACGCCTCGCATGGTCAACGAATTTCGCGTTTCGTATTCGCGTCTGGTCGGCGGCATCGACACGCCAACCAGGACGCAGCTCTGGAAGGAGTTCGGCTTTCGCGGTTCGTTCGACAGGCCGGACATCAACGGCCTCCCCACATTCTCCCCGGCCGCCTACGCCACCGTCGGCGATCGCAGCTTCGCACCGGACCCCCGGAAAAACGACATCCGCCAAATCGTCGAAGCCTTGAACTACAACGCCGGCCGCCACGCAATCCGCTTCGGCGGCAATATCCGGCAATTCGTGCAGTACACCGGCATCACGAACCAGGCCCGCGGCGTCTACAACTTCAACGGCCAGTTCACGTCGGCTCGCGCCGGCACCGGTGTCGGTGACGCCCTGGCCGACGCTTTTCTGGGCCTCACCAATACAACCCGCCTGTCCACTCCGCTTGATACGCGCCAACCTTCCATCGCCTATGAAGCGTATCTGCAGGACAATTTCAAGGTGAACGCCAAACTTACACTCAACCTTGGCGTCCGCTACGAGTATCAACAGCCCTACACCGAGCAGAACAACCGCGCCCAAAACTTCGGCGTCGATCCGGCAAGTCCCGATTTCGGGAAGTTCATCCCGGTGCGCGGCTCCAGCTTGTTCGAACGAGCCTTCCAGCGGCCGGACCGCAACAACTTTTCGCCTCGCGTCGGCTTCGCCTGGCAAGCCACCGCGAAGACCGTGCTGCGGGGCGGTTACGGTGTGTTCTATGACGCAGTCTCTCAGCTCCCCTACGGTTCACGCCCCATCCAGAATCCGCCGTTCTACTTGCAGGTCGATATCCCTACTGCCAACAGTGCGTCCACGTCCAACGTCCGCGTGCGCGATGGCTTCGCGCCCGACGCATTGAATCCTCGCGTTTTGACGGGCCGCTCGATCGCCGCCGTGTGGCCCTACACGTTTCCCGAAGGCCTCACGCATCAGTGGAACATGAACGTGCAGCGGACGATCTTCACCGCCACCACGGTTTCGGCGGCCTACGTCGGCACAAACACGGTTCACCGCCGCTTGGGAGCGGTGTCGATCAACCAACCGAGACCCGGCCCAGGCGCGCTCAACCCGCGCCGCATGTTCCCTGACTACTCGGATATCTCCATGGATATCCCGATAGGAACGAACAACTACCAGGGCCTCGAGCTAAAGTTTCAACGGCGCTTCTCGCGCGGCTTCTCCATCTTAAGTGGCTACACATGGAGCAAAACGATGGCCGGCGACATCTCCCAGGACAACACCGTGTGGGCGCCGGAAAAGGCCCGGTCTCCCGAAGACCTGCGCCATCGTTTCTTCACCGCCTCGGTCTGGGACCTGCCGTTCGGAAAAGGCCGTCGTCTCCTGACCCAAGGCCCGCTGGCGCACGTTGTCGCGGGTTGGCAGCTTTCGCCCATCGTTACCCTGCAGTCCGGCCTGCCGTTTACTCCGAGCGTAGTCGGCAACCCCGCCAACACAACCGGGGGCATTCGTCCGGACCGGCGGGCCAACGGCAACCTGCCCCGAGGCCAACGGTCTCCGGACCGCTGGTTCGACGTCCAGGCGTTCGCCGTGCCGGCACCCTTCCGGTTCGGCAACTCCGGGAACTTTATTCTCACCGGACCGGGACTCGTCAACTTCGACGTCAATATCGCCCGCACGTTCGCGCTGACCGAACGCGTCCGGCTCGATTTCCGCGCCGAGTTCTTCAACTTACTCAACGAGGCGCAATTCCTCTTCCCGGCTGCGGCTGTTAATCAACCGACAGCGGGCATCATCTCCCAAACGGCCACCTCCGCGCGCCAGATTCAGTTTGGGCTGAAACTGGTGTTCTGAGCCGCTGGCCGCGGGGCCGGCCGCGGTCAATAGCGCCAGAAACTTGGGCGGTGCCGCGCGCGCCTCGGAGGTGCGAGTTTCTGGAGGAACCGCGCACAACGGACTCGTTTCGGCCCGCGGCGCGCGCTCTTGACAGAGGCATTGCATCCTGAATGACGGCTTGATAATATACCCCGTCATGCTGGCCCGTCGCTCTCTTAACGGCCAGTCCGAATAGGGGATTCCATGCGAAAGCTATCTGTTCTCGCCGCCGTTCACTTAGCTCTTTCGATGCAAATATTGAATGGGCAAGCCTTCCAGGGCTCGATCGTCGGCACCGTCACCGACCCTTCCAACGCCGCGCTCACCGGAGCGCCGGTCGTTCTCGTTAACCTCGGCACCCAGGAGCGCAGGCAGTCGCAAACCAGCGCCGACGGCTCGTATCAGTTCCTCAACTTGCTTCCCGGAACTTACCGAATCACCGTGGAAATGGCCGGTTTCAAGCGCGCCATCCGCGAGCCGATCGAAGTCAGTGTCTCCGCCGCCGTCCGTTCGGACATCGGCATGGAGTTGGGCGACGTGAATCAATCGGTGGAAGTGCAAGCCGCCGCTCCGCTGCTGCAAACCGAGAACTCAAACCTCAGCCAGGTTGTATCGGGACGCGCCGTGCAGGACCTTCCCGTCAACGGCCGGAACATCTTGAACTTGATGGCGCTGGTTCCCGGCGTCGTACCGCAGGGCAACACGGAAGGCAACGCGCTGACCGGGAAGAATGTCTTCGCCGCCGGCAACTATCAGGTCGGAGGCGGCATGGCCAATCAGGCGGCCTCCTACTTCGACGGCGTGCCGCTGAACGCCGGTATCGGCAACCTCACGATTCTGTCGCCGAGTCCCGACGTCGTCTCGGATTTTCGCGTGCAGACCAACAGCAACAACGCCGAGTACGGCCGGTATTCCGGCGGTATGTTGAACATCGGCTCGAAGTCCGGCACCAACCAGTTTCACGGCTCGGCCTATGAGTTCTTCCGGAATCGGACCCTGAACGCCAGCAACTTCTTCGCCAACGCCAGCCGACTTGCAAAGCCAGCATTCACGCAGAATCAGTTTGGCGCGACGGTGGGCGGACCGGTTCGCCGGGACAAGCTCTTCTTCTTCGCCGGCTACGAAGGCTTCCGCCAGCGGCAGGGCGCGACATTCATTACCACAGTGCCGTTGCCGGAGATGAATCGCGGCGACTTCTCTCGGTACCTGAACGCGTCCGGGCAGCAGATACCGATTTTCGATCCCTCCACGCAATGCGGCGCAGGAGGCAACCCCGCCTGCGCGGCCGGCACGGGTGCGCAACGGCAGCCGTTTCCGGGCAACGTCATCCCGGCCAGCCGCATCAATCCGGTCGCCCGCGCGCTGAACGATTTTCCGCTGCACGCGCCGCCGAATCTGCCTGGCGCACAATTCACCACGCTGTTCAACTACAGCAAGAACATCTCGTCGGGCGGCGACAACGATCAGTACAACGCCCGCGCCGATTACTCCATCTCGGAAAAGATGCGCCTGTTCGGGCGCTACACCCAATGGGGCTCCGCCAATACGCCCGCGATTCTCTTCGACAACGGCACGTTCGCCGGCGATCCTTTTTCGCCGGAGACCTTCACGACGCGGCAAGCCGTGATCGGTCTCACATACCTCATGAAGCCAACGATGATCTTCGACGTTCGCGCCTCCTACGGGCGCTGGAATTATGAGCGCGTCACAAGCCACCGCGGAATCGACATGACCGGAAGATTTGGTTTCCCCAGCTACTTCCGTGACCTCCCGAGCCTTCGTCAGGTCGACGGTGAAACGGGCTATCCGGCGATCACGCTCAGCAACTACCCACACACCAATCCCGGCCCGTTCAATGGCCACATCTTCAGCGTGGACAACACTTATGTCCTGCTGCCCAGCTTCACGTGGGTGCGCGGCAGGCACCAGTGGAAGTTTGGCGCGGACCTGCGCAACTTCCAGAACAACTACTATCAACTCGCCCCGGGCGGAGCCTTCCAGTTCGACAACCTCTTTACGTCGCAGAACGCGCTGAATCCCGGCGCCACCGGCAATGCGCTGGCGTCGTTCTTGCTCGGCCTCGGCTCGGGCGGGAACATCCTTGTCCTTGGGCTGCCCTACCAGTCGGTGAGTTACCAGGGTTTCTACGCGCAGGATACCTGGCAATTCTCGAACAAACTCAGCTTCACGCTCGGCATTCGCTGGGAGATCCCCGGCGTGTTCCGAGAACGCTATGACCGCAGCACATCGCTGAATCCCGTGGCGGAAAATCCGGCGACAAAAGGAATCCTGGTCAATGGCCGGCCGGTTGTCGGCCGCCTGGATCGCGTGAATACTCCCGAGCACACCAGCCGCGGGAACCGCGACGAAACCTACACCCGATTCGCGCCGCGTATCGGTTTCGCCTACCGCCTCAACGACAAAACCGTGTTCCGGGCCGGGGCCGGCCTGTACTTCCTTCCGACAAACCTGCAGTTCAACGAAGGCCCGTACGGCAACGCGCTGAACGCGTACTCCACGCCGTGGCTCACCACCATCGATCGCAGCGTCACGCCGCTCAACACGCTCAGCAATCCGTTCCCGAACGGGATCGTGCCCTCCCTGGGTTCCTTGCCGAACTTCCAGCAGCTACTCCTGGGCCAGTCGCCGGCCGCCGCGCTGCGGAACGTGCCCCGGCCCTATCAGGGCCAATGGAACTTCGCGTTGCAACAACAAATGCCGGGCAACATCGCCGTGGAGGCCGCCTATGCCGGCTCCAGAGGCGTCAGTCTGCCGCGCGGCGACTACAACATGAACGCCATCGAGGATCAGTTCCTCTCGCTTGGCACGCGATTAAATGAGCAGGTGCCCAATCCTTTCGCCGGGCTCGTCACCGTCGGTGCGCTTTCGCAACCCACCGTTGCCCGCGGGCAAACTCTGCTCCGGTATCCGCAGTACACCGGGTTCGTCCAGCGCACCGCCTATCTCGGCAACACCAACTACCATTCGCTGCAAATGAAGGCCGAACGGCGCTTCGGCGCGGGCGGCAGCCTGCTGGGGTCTTATACTTTCTCCAAGCTCCTGACCGATACCGAAAGCCTCACCGAATGGTTGAACGCGGGCGTCGGCGCCGGCGGCGGTCCGCAGCAGCCGAACAATCTGCGCGCGGAAAAGTCTCTGGCCGGCTTCGATTCGCGCAACCGGCTCACTGTCGCCTACGCGCTGGACCTCCCCATGGGCCGCGACAAGGCCTGGCTCTCCGGCGTTCGCGGCGCGGCCGATAAGATCATCTCCGGCTGGAGCGCCAGCGGCACCGCCACCTTCCAATCCGGATTCCCGCTCGCCATCACGGCCGCGCCCAACATCACCGGCTTCGGCACTGGCCTGCGTCCGAACGTGGTGCAAGGCTGTGAGAAGCAGATCGAAGGATCGGCGCAATCGCGGTTGAATCGCTGGTTCAACATCAACTGCTTCACCGTGCCTACCGCCTTCACGTTCGGCAGTCAGAGCCGCACCGATCCCGAACTGCGCGGCCACGGCATCGCGCAGTACAACTTCTCGATTATCAAGAAGACCAACGTCACCGAGTCGACCAACATCGAATTCCGGACGGAGATCTTCAACCTCTTCAACCGGGTGCAGTTTGGCCTTCCGAATCTCGGAGTGACCACGGCTGCAAACCCGCTCACCGGCCGGGTCACGTCGCAAATCAACACCCCGCGCCTCGTCCAGTTCGCGCTTCGCTTCTCCTTCTGAAAAAATGGAGGGAATGCACTGGGCACTGCTACTCGCCATGCTCGAAGTGTCGCGCCCCTCCGGGATTGAGTTCCGCCACGTCCATTCGCCCTCCGCGCGAAAACATCTGCCGGAGGCGATGGGCGGCGGCGTGGCCTTGCTCGACTACAACAACGACGGGCTTCTGGACGTCTTCCTGGTCAACAGCGGGCAGCTCGGTGTGCCGCGCACCGAGCCGAGATTCTGGAATCGTCTCTACCAACAAAACCGGGATGGATCGTTCACCGATGTGACGCGGCAGGCCGGCCTGGCGGGCTCGCCGGCCGCCGGCTACGGAATGGGTGTGGCGACGGCCGACTATGATGGCGACGGTTTCACAGACCTCTACGTCACCAACTTCGGCGCGAACGTCCTGTACCGCAACACGGGAAAGGGAGGGTTCGTCGACGCAACTACGAAGGCCGGCGTGGCGGCGGGAGGCTGGTCCGCATCGGCGGGTTTTTTCGATTTCGATAACGACGGCCGGCCCGATCTATTCGTCACTCGTTACATGGATTGGACACTGGCGACCAGCCAGGCCTGCGGCTCCGCGCCCAAGGTCTACTGCCCGCCCGCAACCTTTCCGGCGGTGGCCAACGTTCTCTATCGGAACCTCGGGGACGGCGTGTTTCAGGATGTCTCCACGCGCTCGGGCATCGCCGCCGCAAAAGGCCGGGCTCTTGGCGTGGCATTCGCCGATGCCGATGACGACGGCCACACCGACATCTTCGTCGCCAACGATGGCATGGAGCAGTTCTTCTTTCACAACCGCGGAGACGGTACCTTCACCGAACGAGCGATCGAAGCCGGGGCCGCGCTTTCCGGCGATGGCCAACCCGTATCGGGTATGGGCGTCGATTTCCGCGACTACGACAACGACGGCCGGCCCGATGTGGTCGTCACCACGCTGTCGCGGCAAAGATACGCGCTCTTCCGCAACGAGGGCGGCGGTGTGTTCGGCTATCACTCGCTGCTGTCCAATTTGGGCGCGCTGTCGTCCATTCACTCAGGCTGGGGCGTGGCGTTCGCCGACTTCGACAACGATGGTTGGAAGGACCTTCTGGCGGCGCAAGGCCATGTCATGGATAACGTGCAACAACTCGACCCGTCTCTGCGTAGCCAGGAGCCGCCCTTGCTGCTGTTTAACCGCAAGGGGCGCTTTGAAGAATCGTCATTGGGTCCGGTGGTGCCCGGGCGCGGGCTGGCGATCGGTGACATTGACAACGATGGCGCTCTCGACGCGGTCATGAGCGTGTTGGGCGGCGCGCCGGTCGTCTACCGGAACCGGCCCGGCCCAAACAACTGGTTACAACTGAAGCTGAAGAGTCTCGGTGCGCGTGTGACAGTCAACGGGCAACGGCAGGAGGCAGGGACGGCCGGCAGTTACCTGTCGGCGCACGACGGCCGGCTGCACTTTGGCCTAGGCACGGCGACGGCGGCCGAGATCGAGGTCCGCTGGCCCTCCGGCCGTACGAGCAGTATGCGAACGGATCAGTTGAATCGTGTGCTCACAATAGAAGAACCGTGATGCTGGCTACACTCGTTACCGTCGTTCTCGCCGCGCAGCAGACTCTGCCGCCGGAGGTGATGAAGCATGTCAGCGCCGCGGCGGACGCGCAAAAGGCGGGCCGGCACGACGAAGCGATTCGGGAGTACGCGCGTGTCACGGCGTTGATGCCGGACTTGGCGGCCGGTCATGTGGGCCTCGGTGGCACCTACATGCGGAAGGGCGATTTTGCCGGCGCGATCGCGCCGTTGCGCCGTGCGCTGGAGCTGAATGCGGAGCTGCCTGGCGCGCATCAGATGCTGGGGTTCTCACTTCTCGCGGCCGGTTACGCAGCGCAGGCCATTCCACATCTTGAAAAAGTTAAGGCACATGACGCTCTGGGAATCGCGCTGTTTCTGGCCGGTCAGCCGGTGGACTCCATCGTGCATCTCAAAACGGCGCTGGACCAGCGGCCCAACGATCCGGAACTGCTTTACTATCTCGGCCGCGCCAGCGGAATGATCTCCAAACAGAGCTTCGACGCACTGCAAGGGCAATACCCGGCGGCCGCGCGCACGCATCAGTTAAACGGCGAGCTCAACGCCACGCAACGTAAAATACCGGAGGCCGAGGCCGCCTATCGCGAGGCGCTTCGCATTCGGCCCGATCTTCCGGGTGCGCACTTGCAGCTCGGTGAACTGTATGCCGCCGCCGGCCAGTGGGTCAAGGCGGAGGCCGAATACCGCGCCGAATCGAAGCTGCGGCCCGGCGACGCGGAGGCGCTCTTCCGGTTGGGGAACGCGATGCTCGAACAGGGCAAGGCAACGGAGGCGCTCGTGGAACTCAAGCGGGCGGACGAGTTGTCGCCGAACATGCCCGAGACGCTGTTCGCCCTCGGCAAGGCCGAGTACCTGGCCGGGAATCCCGACGCGGCGGAAAAATATTGGACCGGCTTGCTGGCGCTCGAAAATCAGACGCCGCTCGCCGCACAGACTCAGTTCTCGCTGTCCACTCTCTATCGCAAGCGCGGCCAAACCGATAAGGCGGCCGCGGCCCTGGCCGAGTACCGCCGGCTGCGTGGCGGGAAATAGAAATGGCGCTGATGCTTGAGTTCGAATCGGCCTCGGCCCCAGCATCGGTCGCAGCCGCCGTTTGATGCTTAGGCAAGACTGCCGGCGCCTCAGAACCTCGTATAGATAAACGGCGCGGCGCCGGTGGCGGCGACGTATTTGATGGCGACGGCGAGCGCGAGTAGTATCGCCGCCTGTGCGTAGAACGGCGCGGCGGCGAAACGTTCGCGGGGCCCTTCGATCCACGACTTCGGTGCGTAGTGACCGGCGATGGCGAGGCCGAGAACTGTCCAAAGTCCGACCGATATGTTGTCCCAGGCGACGGTGAGTGACGCGATTCTATCGAGGACCAGCATCGCTTGCGGCCAGTCCGGCGCACGGAAGAAGATCCAGCAGAAACAGACAAACTGCACGGTCCAGAACGTCCGCCACCAGGAGGGCGTCCGCGGTTCGGCCTTGCCGCGCTTCGATTGGATGAATCGCGACGCCGCCTGGCCCACGCCATGTAGAAGGCCCCAGATGACGAAGTTCCAACTCGCTCCGTGCCAAAGTCCGCCGAGGGCCATGGTGATCACCAGATTCACGTACGGCAGCACGGCGCCGCGTTTGCCGGGGAGAGAGAAATACAAATAATCGCGCAGCCAGTTCGATAGGCTGATGTGCCAGCGCCGCCAGAAGTCGTTGATGTTGGCGGCGGAGTAGGGCTGGTTGAAATTGACCGGCAGTTTGATGCCGAGCAGGAGCGCCGAGCCGAGGGCGACGTCGGTATAGCCGGAGAAATCGTAATAAAGCTGAAAGGCGTAGGCGTAGACGGCGATCAGAGTTTCGGCGCCGGTGTAGAGGGCGGGGAAGTCGAAGACGCGGTTGACGAAGTTTTCGGCGAGGTAGTCGGCGACCAGCAGCTTCTTCATGAGGCCGATTCCGATTAAGAAGAAGCCGCGGCCGACGTCTTCATTGGCCAGAGTCTTGGCGGGCTTTTCGAGTTGCTTGATGACATCCGAGACGCGGGTAATGGGGCCGGCGAGGGTGGTTGGAAACAGAGAGACGGCCGTGAGATGGGCGAGATAGCTCTCGGTCGGCTTGGCATCGCGGCGGTAGATGTCGATAGTGTAGGTCAGCGCCTGGAAGCAGTAGAACGACAGCCCCAGAGGGAGCGCCCATTCGGGCTTGGGCATGGCATAGCCGGTGAAACCGGAGAGGGTATCGAAGAACAGGCCGGTGTATTTGAGAGAAGCGATGAGGCCGAGGTTAACGAGGATCGAAATTGTCACGAGCGCCTTGCGGCGGCCGGGTTGGGCGGTGCGGCCGAGGGCGAGTCCGATGGCGTAGTCAATCGTCGAGGCCAGCGGAACCAGGGCGAGATAAACGATGTCCCAACGGGCGTAGAAGAAGTAGTTGGCGAACAACAACACGGCCAGCCCCGCTGCACGCCACTTCGACAGGGGCCAGTAGAGGAAGAAAAGGATAACGAGAAAGAGGAAGTACGCGGAGCTCGTGAGGAGCATTCGGAAGAACAGCCGGAACTTTGATTGTAACCGGGGCTACTGGGTTTCGCGATTGGTTCCGCGCAGGCGGTTCAAAATTTTGTTGGCGACGCGCGCGGGGTAGTTGGTTTGGTCGCGGCTGTCGTTGAGGCGGGCGTCGAGTTCCTTTTCGAAGAAGCGGGCGCGGTCGCCGAGGCGGTCAACGGCGTTGCCGGCTTCGAGGCGGATCATCTCGATGTCGTGATTGAGGGCGGCTTGGAGGACTTGGACGGCTTTGGGGTCGTCGCCCGCGCGGAGGCAGGCCATGGCGGCGGCGATGCGGACCGAAGGCGAAGAATCATCAAGAAGCTCGGCGCGTTCGTTGTTGTTGGCCGCGAGGGTGGCGCCCCAGAAACGGACGGCGGCTTCGGGATGTTTTTGAGCGGTTCGATAGATGGAGGGGTCGGTGGAGGTTGCGACGCGGCGGAGTTCCTTGAGAAGGTTTTCGCGGCCCGGTTGGCGGAGGATAGCCCAGCGGTTGCCGAGTTTTTTCTCTTCGGCGATGATCTCGCCTTCGGGGAAAAGGCCGAGGTCCTGAACTTGATCCTGCCAGGCTTCGTGGGCCTTCCGCATGCGGGCGAGGATGTCTTTGTATTTGGCGTCGCCTGCGAGGTTGGTGAGTTCGGCGGGATCCTTTTCGACGTCGTAGAGCTCTTCCATCGGTTTGGAGTCGGCCATGAAACGGGCGGCGGAGCGGGAGAGTTGCTTCGAGGCGTCGAGGCGGCGGAGTTCGTGCATGATGGGCGAACCTTCCGACGTATTCATGTATTGGTAGTAGGGCTTAAAGTACTGATAGTTGCGAATGTAGCGGTAGCGTTTGTCGCGGGTAGCGCGGATGGTTTCGTAGCGCTCGTCCATGCGGTCGTGGCAAGAGTAGATGTATTCGCGGGGCGGCGTCAACTTCGGCCCGAGAAAGGCACGGCCTTGGAGGTGTTTGGGGATTTCGACGCCGGCGAGATTGAGTACGGTGGGCGCGAGGTCGAGGAAGCTGACGAGTTGGTTGTCGACTAGGCCGGGCTTGCCTTGGCCGCCCGTGCGAAGCTTCGGAGGGACGTAGACAACTAAAGGCGCGTGCGCCCCGGACTCATAGTTCCAGCGTTTGGAGCGGGGGAGGCCGATGCCGTGATCGGACCAGATAAAGACGATGGTATTGTCGGCGAGGCCGTCGTCCTTGAGTTGTTGGAGGATCTTGCCGGCGGCGTGATCGAACTCGGTGACGCATTCGTAGAAGTTGGCGATTTGTTCGCGGACGGCGGGGGTGTCGGGCCAGTAGCCGGGGACGGGAACCTTGGCGGGATCGACGCGGCGCGAGGCGGGGACGTTGGGAGTGAGTTTTTTGTGCGCGTCGCCGTTTTGGCGGATGCGGCTTTCGTGGGTGATTTCGTTGTTGAAAACGGAGAAGAAAGGTTTGCCGGCGGGGCGGTTGCGCCAGTGGGCGTTGCGGGAGAGTTCGTCCCAGGCGGTTTTGGGGACGGCGAAGTTGTAGTCGGTTTTAACGGCGTTGGAGGTGTAATAACCGGCGTCGCGGAGGAATTCGGTCAAGCACTTGATGTGCGCGGGGCGTTGGATCTGACAGCGCATGAAGTGGGAGCCTATGGAGGCTGGGTACATGCCGGTGATGATGCCGGAGCGGGTGGGGGCGCAGACGCCGGCGACGCTATAACAGTGTGTGTAGCGCACGCCTTGTTTGGCCAGGGCGTCGGTGTTGGGGGTGTAGGCGAGGGGGTCGCCGTAGCACGAGAATCCGAAGGGGCTAGAGTCTTCGCAGGAGATCCAAAGGATGTTGGGGCGCGGCGGGGGCTGAGCCGCGGCTACGAGCGAGGAGGCGAGGAACTGTCGGCGGAGCATGGCGGATTAAGATTCTCTTCAAGCTTATCCGTTTTGCGTCGATGCGTTAAACGTAATGGGTCTTTGGCCAACAACCAGCAGTCCGGTTTCCGCGCCTCCGGGAGGGGCGAAGGAATCGGAAGCTCATCGTATTTTGGTCGTGGACGAGGCGACTGACAAGTTGGAATCGCTGCGTCACGGCTTGGCCGGGGCCGGATACGAAGTGAATACGGCGACGACTGCTGGCGCGGCGCTGGAGCAGTTGCGCGAGAACAATGTCGGGTTGATTTTGCTCGGCGAATCGGTGCCGGGGATGACGGGGCTGGATCTGCTGCGGCTGTTGCGGGCGGCGTGGACCCCGACGCAGTTGCCGGTGATTGTTGTAGCCGGGGAAGAGGGCGAAAAGCATGCGCTGGAAGCCGGGGCAAACGACTGTATCGCGTGTTCGACCGATTCGGATCGGGCGGTGGCGCGGGTGCGATCGCAGTTGCGGCAAAGAGATCTGGGGCAGTCGGCGATAGAGAGCGCGGAGCGGTTTCAGCGGGCGACGACGGGATCGGTGGACGTCGTCTGGGAATGGAACTTGGCGACGAACACGTTTTGGTTTTCCGCGGAGTGGAGCCGGCTAACGGGGCGGGCGTCGATAGGGCCGCACTCGATTGAAGACTGGCTGGCGGCGGTTCATCCCTCCGATGCGCCGGCGCTGCGGCAGGCGCTGGAGGAGTTTCGGCAGTCGCCCGGGCGAACCGATTTCGATATTGAGTATCGGGTGATGGACCTAGCTGGTCGGGAACATTGGGTGTTTTGCCGGGCGAATGTCGAGAGGGATCGGGATGGGGCGTTGCTGCGGCTGACGGGATTGCAGACCGACGTGTCGAGGACAAAGAACTTCGACGCTCTCACTCAGTTGCCGAATCGCGAGAGTATTCTAAGCAAACTAGATCGCATGTTGCGCGACGATTCGCTGGGTACGTTCGCGATCCTAATGATCGACATCGATCGCTTCCGTTTCGTGAATGAGAGTCTGGGGTCGACGGCGGGCGACCGGTTGTTGCGAGAGATCGCGATCCGGCTTGAGCGGGTTACGCGGACGATATCAGGGGGGACGCGGGTTGACGATTTGTTGGCGCGACTGCATGGCGATACGTTTCTGGTGGTGCTGTGCGGTGTGAATTCGGTAGCGACGGCGCAGATGATCGCCGAGCGTTTGCAGGTGCAATTGCGGCGGCCGTTTGCGATTGCGGCGAGGGAGATTCACCTGTCGGCGTCGATGGGCCTGGCGATGAGCAGCGGTAACTATGAGAACGCTTTCGAGCTGTTGCGGGATGCCGAGTTTGCGTTGCGTCAGGCGAAAAGCTCGGGCCAGGCGCGCGCAGTGGCGTTCGACATGGAGATGCGCCGGGACGTGATGTTGCGCATGGAGTTGGAGTTGGATCTGCGCGAGGCGATCGCGAAGGACCAACTCGTGCTGTACTATCAGCCGAAAGTTGACTTGGTAACCGGTGCGCTGTCGGGTTTTGAAGCGCTGATCCGATGGAATCATCCCGTGCACGGACTTGTGCCGCCGCTGCGCTTCATTCCGATTGCCGAGGAGACCGGGCAGATCATTCCCATCGGTTGGTGGACGTTTGAGCAAGCCGCGCGGCAGTTGGCCGAATGGCGCACGCTGGCTCCCGAACTGGATTTGCAGATTTCGGCGAATCTGTCGGTGCGGCAGTTCTTCGACCGCGATCTGGTGCAGCGAGTGGGGAGTCTGGTGAACGCGCTGGCGTTGCCGCCGCAGTCGTTTTGCTTGGAAGTGACCGAGAGCGTTCTGATCGACGAGATCAACGCGGCCGCCGATATTCTGCACCGGTTGCACGATGCGGGCGTTGGGTTGATGATCGACGATTTCGGCACGGGGTATTCGTCGCTGAATTATTTAGGCAACCTGCCATTTGATGCGCTGAAGATCGATCGGTCATTTGTCAGCCGGCTGACCAAGGACGACAACAGCGGCGAGAGCGTAAAGACCGTGATCAATTTGGCGAAGACGCTGAAGATGGCGACTATTGCCGAGGGGATTGAAACAACCGATCAGGCCGAATATTTAAAGCGCATCGGCTGCGAGGCGGCGCAGGGGTATCTGTTCGCGAAGCCGGTGCCGGCAGCCGAAGCTGCGCGGATGGTGGCGTCGCGGCGCGTTGCGCCATAATGGAGAATTCCCATGAGTTCTCCTTTTCAACAACATGGCCGCGTGGTACTGGTAACCGGCGGGGCGAGCGGAATTGGCGAGTCGACCTCGCGGGTGTTTGCGGCGGCGGGCGCCAAGGTGCTGATCGCCGATATCGATTTGGCGCGCGGTGAGGCGCTGGCGGCACAGTTGCCGAATGGCTCGCGCGCGATCCGCTGCGATGTGACCAACGAAGAGGAGGTCAAGGCGATCTTTGCGTCGCTCGATTCGCTGGACGTGCTGGTCAACAACGCCGGAATCGGGCTGGTCGGCAATGTCGAAGAGACCGAGATGGCCGACTTCGAACGGCTGATGCGTGTGAACGTGACCGGGCCGTACCTGATCACCAAGTACGCGATGCCTCTGCTGCTGAAGTCGTCGGGGCGCGTGGTGAATATTGGGTCGGTGGCGGGGCTGATCGGTGTGAAGCGGCGGTATGCCTACTGCGCGACCAAAGGCGCGGTGATTGCGATGACGCGGCAATTAGCCGTCGACTATCCGACGCAGATTCGCGTCAACTGTATATGCCCTGGCACGGTGGATTCGCCGTTTGTCGAAGGCTACCTGGAGAAGTACCACAAGCACGAAAAGGAAAAAGTCCGGGCGGAGTTGAACACGCGGCAGCCGATCGGACGGCTCGGGAAACCGGACGAGATCGCGCATCTGGCGTTGTATCTGGCGTCCGACGAAGCCGGGTTCGTGAACGGCAGCGTAATCACGATCGACGGCGGCTGGACAGCGGCCTAGGAGTTCCCCTTAACTGGGGTCAACCAAGGTTACCTATTGTGCTCCCAAGTCCAACCGATACAATAGGTAAGGCTGCTGACGTTCGAGTAGTTTTTTAATTGACGCGCCAGGGGTTTTCGGCCAAAATAGCAGAACACGCACATTCTACCGCGAGGGCTAACCGTTTTGATCCAAAACCGACGCAAGAAACACGCAATCGCCGCTGCTATCGTAGCTCTAGCCGCGCTGCCGTTGCTGGCTGTGCCTGCGAAGCGTCCGGCGGCCCCGGCCAAGAAGAAGGCCGTTGTCACGAAGTCGTTGACCAAATCGAAGGTCACACCGGCCAAGAAGCGAGCGCTGGCGCGGACGCGGACCGGCCGGGCTGGAAACGTCGCGGGCGGGCCGTGGAAAGAGCCGACCTTTGCCGATTCCACGATGGGCGATGCGGTCGACGGCGAAGATTTGACGATCCGTCAGGCGGCGGTCGACGCGCTGGGTCCGTACAACGGCAGCGTGGTCGTGAGCGACCCGAAAACGGGGCGGATTCTCACGATCGTCAACCAGAAACTAGCACTGCACAGCGGATTTCAGCCGTGTTCGACGATTAAACTGGTCACGGCGATCGCGGGGCTGCATGAAGGCATCATGGAGCGGACGACGCCGATGCGTTTCGGGCGACGCAAGGTGCTGGATCTGACCGAGGCGCTGGCGATGTCGGACAACCCTTACTTTGCCAGGGTCGGCGAGAAACTGGGCTTTGAAAGAGTCTCGCATTATGCGCGGCTGTTGGGCTTGGGCGAGCGCGCGGGATTGGGCATCGACGGAGAATTCCCTGGTACGCTGCCGGCGGCGCCTCCGAAGTTCGGCGGGGTCGGCATGATGACGAGCTTCGGTGAAGGGATTCAACTTACGCCGCTGCAACTGGCCAGCATGCTCGGCGCGGTGGCGAACGGCGGGACGCTGTTCCATTTGCAGTATCCCCGGTCGAGTGATGAGTTGAAGGGATTCGTGCCTCGGGTCAAGCGTAGCCTGGAGATTACCAACGAGATCCCCGAGATCAAGCCGGGCATGATGGGGGCTGTTGAACACGGAACGGCGCGGCGGGCTTACTACGATCCGAACGAGCCGATTTTCGGGAAGACCGGTACGTGTACCGACCGGGCGACGCCTACACACCTGGGCTGGTTTGGCAGCTTCAATGAAGTTGCGGGGAATCGCCTGGTGGTGGTTGTGCTCCTGACCGGCGGGAAGGCCGTGAACGGGCCCGTGGCCGCTCAAGTGGCTGGACGCGTCTACAAGAATCTGTCCGGGCAGCAGTTCTTCGCGCAGGGCCGAGCGCCCATTCCGTCGGCAATCAGGATTCCGCCGAGCGGGAATAGCTTTCTCTCGAACGAATAATTGTTAACCAAAGGGTAACAATTGTAAACTAGTGCTCCGGATCACAAAAAAAGTTCATCGATGAGGTACTTTTTTCTTCGTTTCCGCGCTTTAGATTGTAACGGCACGCTATCGGCCGTCACTACTGTAGCGAGACCGGAACACAAATGTCTGGTCCGGCTAGAAGAACGAATTATGATTCTGCGCCCCGCCGGCGTGGAGCTTTCCGCTCCACGCCGGCGGTAGTCTTTTTTCCGGCAGAGCCGGATCGCGCGCGTATCTGTTGAACGTGGCGGGGTCGTTCAGTCGGCCTACGCGGAGTT
>Ga0194132_10004624_pt1 | contig 23249 bp, 21 predicted proteins | sample TA2KigOf80mmetaG_FD_148612 | JGI IMG/M metagenome (GOLD analysis project Ga0194132, IMG submission 148612) | Freshwater microbial communities from Lake Tanganyika, Tanzania - TA2015054 Kigoma Offshore 80m | ecosystem: Environmental > Aquatic > Freshwater > Lake | place: Tanzania: Lake... | reverse complement strand
GGGCGCAGGGGCGGCGGCGTGCGCGGGGGCGGCGGCAGGCGGGGACGCGGCGGACGCCCGTTCGATCTCGCGGCGCAGGCTCTGCGTGGCCACGTTGAGCACGCCGACCGAGGCCTTCAGCTCTTCGTGGGCGCCGGCCAGGCGTTCGACGACCGCCTGCGAGCGAAGCTCGCCGGTGACCAGGGCTTCGTGGCGGCGGCGGACCTCGTCGGCCAGGCGCTCGACGCCGGCGAGGCGCTGTTCCATGTCACCCCACCGGTCTTCGAGGTGCGCGTGAAGCTCGCCGAACGTCTGGTCGGTCCATGCCAGCATCCGCGCGCTCGCGTCGTGCGCTTCGCTGGCGACCCGGTCGGCGCGGTTCAGGTGATCGACCAGCGCGGTGTTGAAGTCCTGCTGCCGCGTGACGAGCGGGCCGATGAGGCGCAGGATGAACCGCCGGAGGGTGCCGATGAGCCGGCCTCGGAAACCGGGACGATCGGGATCGTCCGCCCGAATCAGGTACAGGCGGTTGAGGGCGTCGATCTGCCGCCGGTCGGGACCGGGAATCGGCGACGGCCGGGTCATCGACCGACCATGCCCTCCACGGGGCTGCTCGCGGTCGCGTACATCCGGCGCGGGATGCGGCCTGCCGTGTAGGCCAGCCGGCCGGCCAGGACCGCATGGCGCATCGCCTCGGCCATGGCCACCGGATCCTGCGCGCCCGCGATCGCCGTGTTCATCAGCACGGCGTCCGCGCCCAGTTCCATGGCGAAGGCGGCATCGGACGCCGTGCCCACACCCGCGTCGACGATCAGCGGCACGCGGGTGCGTTCGCGGATGATTCGGAGGGTGTTCGGGTTCTGGATGCCGAGGCCCGAGCCGATCGGCGCGCCGAGCGGCATGACCGCGGCGGCTCCGGCGTCTTCCAGCTTGCGGCAGGCGATCGGGTCGTCGTTCGTGTAGGGCAGCACGACGAACCCCTCCTTGACCAGCGTGTGGGTGGCGGCGATCAGCGCCTCGTTGTCAGGGAACAGCGTGGCCTCGTCGCCGATGACCTCGAGTTTGATCCAGTTGGAGAGCCCCGCCTCGCGCGCCAGCCGCGCCGTGCGCACCGCCTCGTCGGCCGTGTAGCACCCGGCCGTGTTCGGCAGGATGAAGATGCGATCCCGGTCGATGTAGTCCAGCACCGACTCCTGCGAGCGGTCCGACAGGTTCACGCGCCGGACGGCGACCGTCACCATGTCCGCGTCCGCGGCCGCGTGCGCCGCGGCCATGACGGCGAACGACGGGTATCTGCCCGTCCCGACGACCAGGCGCGAGCGGAAGGTGCGGTTGGCGATGACCAATGACATGGGTGACTGGTGACCGGTGATTGACGATTGCATCGAGGATCGGGGATCGACGATTGGTGAGTGCATCGGCGAGTGACAAATGGGCCGATCGGGGACTGTGCTGACTCCGGCGGCTGTCACCGCGCCCCTTGATCGTCAATGCAATCGCCAGTTCTCGACGCAGCAGTCAATCGCCATTCGTCAACGCAATCCTCAATCCTCAATCCTCAATTCAATCGTCAATCTTCAATCCTCAATTCAATCGTCAATCCCCAATCCTCAATTCAATCGTCAATCCTCAATTCAATCGTCAATCCTCAATCCTCAATTCAATCGTCAATCCTCAATCCTCAATTCAATCGTCAATCCTCAATCACCAATCGTCAATGCCCCTCAGCCTCCGCCGACGAAGTTGACGATCTCCACGCGGTCGCCGTCTTCCACGAGCGTGTCGGGGAACAGCTCACGCCGGATGATGGCGAGGTTGTGCTCGATGGCCACGCGCCGCGGATCGATCTCCAGCCTGGCGAGCAGGTCGGTCATCGAGAGCGGCGACGGCAGGACGTACGGCTCGCCGTTGAGCGTGATGACCACGGCGACGATTATAGACGGGGCGAGTAGGGCGAGTAGGGCGAGTAGGGCGAGTGGGGCGAGTGGGGCGAGTGGGGCGAGTAGGCAGAGTGCCACATGACCCGGGGCAGGCACCCTCCGTCCCACTCGCCCGGATCTGCCCACTCGCCCCACTCGCCCCACTCGCCCCACTCTGCCCCCCCGCCGTTGACGGGTGCGGCCGAGTTCGCTTACGGTTGGAATCCCCCCCCGAACTCACATGAATGGCGCAGCATCGGCCGCCATGCCGCTGGGCGCGGACGGCTTCTCGTATGCGGACCTCCACGCGCCGGATCGCCTGCGTGCCCTGCACGAGGTGTTCTGCCGCGAGGTCGAGGCGGCGGCTCCGGACCTCTGGCGCGAGTGGTCCGGCTACGCCGCGGCGCCGGATGCGCCGCGTTCCGCCGTGGAGGTGTCGGACCTCATCGTGCGGATGGCGCCGCATGTCGGCCGGTTCGTGGCGCGCCTGTTCGACGTCGGCGAGGCAGCGCGAGAGGTCGAGGCGGGCACGCGCGCGCTCGACGTGCTCTTCCGCTTCAAGGTCGACTTCGTGCGCCGCCGCGCGCTTCCGCTGCTCAAGGGCGGCCGGCACGCGGTGCTCGAGGCGGACGACGAGGCCATCGTGTCGGCCCTGATCGCCCGGCGGCCCGGCCTGGACCGGGAGGCGGCGCTCGCCGAGGCGGGGTGCGACCTGATGGACCGCGAGGCTGCGGCGAAGTCCGGCGGCGGGGCGGAGGCGGCCGCCGTCGCACGCGAGATCGAGGCGCTGCGCCGCTGGTGCGCCGCGAAGGCGCACGACCCGCGCTGCCGCGACTGGGTGATCTTCCGGTTTCCCGAGACGCTCGACTACTTCAACCTCGTCCAGGTGCAGCGTCCCTGGGCCGATCGCCCCGAAGCGATGCTCGGCCCCGACGCGCGGCTGCGGAAGCGCGACGGCTTCGGGCTGACCGACGCCCGGTGGCAGACACGCGACGTGCTGAGCGACATCCACTACTGCGTGCTGTGCCACGAGCGCGACAAGGATTCGTGCACGAAGGGCGCGCGCGACAGGGAGGGCCGCGTCCAGGCCAACCCGCTCGGCATCGAGCTGGCCGGGTGTCCGCTGGACGAGAAGATCTCCGAGATGCACACCGTCCGCAAGGCAGGCGATCCCATCGGGGCGCTGGCCATCGTCGCGATCGACAACCCGATGTGCCCCGGCACGGGCCACCGGATCTGCAACGACTGCATGAAGGCCTGCATCTACCAGAAGCAGGACCCGGTCAACATCCCGCAGATCGAGACGGGCGTCCTCACCGACGTCCTCCGCCTGCCGTGGGGCGTGGAGATCTACGGCCTGCTGACGCGTTGGAACCCGCTGAACGTACGCCGGCCGTACACGCTGCCCTACAACGGGAAGAACGTGCTGGTCGTGGGGCTCGGACCGGCCGGCTACACGCTCGCGCACTACCTGCTCAACGAAGGCTTCGGCGTGGTGGCCGTGGACGGCCTGAAGATCGAACCGCTGCCCGCCGCCCTCACGGGCGGCGACGGCGTGCCGCCCGCACCGATCGAGCGCTGGTCGGAGATGTACCAGCCGCTCGATGCGCGCGTGCTCGAAGGTTTCGGCGGCGTGTCGGAGTACGGCATCACCGTCCGGTGGGACAAGAACTTCCTGACGCTGCTGCACCTCACGCTCGCCCGGCGCGACCGGCTGCGCATCTACGGCGGCGTCCGGTTCGGCGGCACGCTGCCGATCGAAGACGCCTGGCAGCACGGGTTCGACCACGTGGCGATCGCGGCGGGCGCCGGGCGCCCGACGGTCATCGACATGAAGCACAACCTGATCCGGGGCGTCCGCAAGGCGAGCGACTTCCTGATGGCGCTCCAGCTGACCGGCGCCTTCAAGCGTGGCGCGCTGCCCAATCTCCAGGCGCGCCTGCCCGCCATCGTGGTCGGCGGCGGACTCACGGCGATCGACACGGCCACGGAGCTGCTCGCCTACTACCCGCTGCAGGTGGAGAAGACACTCGAGCGGTACGACGCGCTGGTCGAGGCGGCCGGGGACGCGTCACTGCGCCGGTCGTTCGACGCGGAGGAGCAGGAGCTGCTCGACGAGTTCCTGGCGCACGGCCGCGCCGTCCGCGCCGAGCGGGCCCGCGCCGCCGCTGCGGGAGAGCAGCCGGACTTCGTGCGCCTCGTGCGCGGGTGGGGCGGCGTCACGATCGCCTACCGCAAGCGCATGGTCGACTCCCCGGCCTATCGGCTCAACCACGAGGAGATCATCAAGGCGCTCGAAGAGGGCATCGGCTTCGCCGAGAACCTGAACCCCGTCGAAGCGGTGCCAGACGAGCGCGGCCACGTGCGCGCAGTCATCTTCGATCGCGGTGATGGCCAGGTGGAGCTGCCGGCCCGGTCGGTGCTCGTCGCCGCCGGCACCAGCCCGAACATCACCTACGAGAAGGAGCGCCCGGGCAGCTTCCAGCTCGACACGCGGAAGAAGTTCTTCCAGGGCCACCGCGCCGTGCGGCAGGGCGACACCTGGGGCGTCGAGCCGGAGGACGGCGCGTTCTTCACCTCGGCGGTCGGCGCCGGCCGGCTCGTGTCGTACTACGGCGACAACCACCCCGCGTATGCGGGCAACGTCGTCAAGGCGATGGCCTCGGCGAAGGACGGCTACCCGCACGTGGTGGCGCTGTTCGCCGAGGAGTTGGCGCGCCTCGACCCCGCGCGTCAGGCCGAGCGCGACGCGGCGTGGGTGGCGTTGACGGCGAAGCTGGACCGGGACCTGCTGGCGCGCGTCGAGCGCGTCGAGCGGTTGACCGACACGATCGTGGAGGTCGTGGTGCGGGCGCCGGCCGCGGCGCGGCACTTCCAGCCGGGCCAGTTCTACCGGCTGCAGAACTTCGAGACGCTGGCGCGCCGCGCCACCGCAGGCGGGCACACAACGCCGCTCCTGATGGAAGGGGTCGCGCTCACGGGGGCCTGGGTGGATCGCGAGCAGGGGTTGCTGTCGCTCATCGCGCTCGAGCTTGGCGTGTCGAGCCGCCTCTGTGCGTACCTGCAGCCCGGCGAGCCGGTCGTCGTCATGGGGCCGACCGGCGCGCCGACGGAGATCCCGTCGGGCGAGTCGGTGCTGCTCGCCGGCGGCGGGCTCGGCAACGCGGTCCTCTTCTCGATTGCGAAGGCGCTCACCGACAACGGCAACCGCGTCGTGTACTTCGCCGGCTACAAGAAGGGCGAGGACCTCTTCAAGCGCGAAGAGATCGAAGCGGCGACCGACCAGGTGATCTGGAGCACCGACATGGGGGCCGCCATCGAGCCGGGCCGCCCCCAGGACGCGCACTTCCGAGGCAACATCGTGCAGGCGATGCTCGCCTACGCGGCAGGCGGCCTGGGCGAGCGCCTCGTGCCGCTGTCCGACGTCCGCCGCATCATCGCCATCGGCTCGGACCGCATGATGGCCGCCGTCACGGCGGCGCGGCACGGCGCCCTCGCCCCGCACCTGCAGCCTTCACACGTCGGCATCGCCAGCATCAACTCGCCGATGCAGTGCATGATGAAGGAGGTCTGCGCGCAGTGTCTGCAGAAGCACGTGGACCCGGAGACGGGCAGGGAGTGGTTCGTCTTCTCCTGCTTCAACCAGGACCAGCCGATGGACCGCGTGGACTTCCCGAACCTCGCCGCTCGGCTGCGCCAGAACACCGTCCAGGAGAAGCTGTCGAGCCTGTGGCTCGACCAGTTGCTCGCCGCCGAACCCCTGCCTCACGTCTGAGACGGGCCCGATCAGCGGAAAACCGGCCGTTCCCGCCGCATAACGCGGAGCGTTAGAAAGGGCTTGACATCGACGACGCGGTGCGTCAAACTGGCTCTCGTTCAGGGGCGCACCTGCCCCGCACGGGCCTTCGGGCCCGGGTCTGATCGAAGGAGAACGAGATCATGGCAACCGCCCTTCCGACCGTAGAGACGTTCGAGCTGTTCGCGAACCGGGCCGTCGAGGGCCTCTCGCTCGTGGCCGACGCCAACCAGAAGGTCCTCCGTCAGCTGGTGGATCTGACCACGACCACCGCCGCCGAAGGCGTCGGGGTGTACGCGGCCCTGCAGAGTTCCACGCTCGGCGCCGTGAAGTCCGGCCAGTCGTTCGTCCTGGCGCAGGCGACGCGGTTCCAGAGCCTGCCCAAGGACCCGGTGGTGTCGTATCAGCGCGCGGTGCTGGACGGCGTCGAGGGCGCGCAGACGGCCTTCAAGCTCATCGAGACGAGCGCCGAGACCGTGACGCGCTCGGCCGAGCGGCTCCAGGCGTCGGCCGACAGGGCGACCAAGGACATCCAGGGCACGTGGGTGGCGCTCGGCGCCAGCCTCAAGGCGCTCTACACGCCGGAGCAGGCGTAAGGGCCCTGGCCGGAATACGGTTGCCGACTCTCGGGCGGCGAGGCGCCCGGATCGCCAGGCGCGAGGAGGGAGCAGGCCGGGTGCCTGTGACCGACGAGCAACGCCGCGAGGCGGGATGCCTCGTCGGCCGAGATGGCAACCTTATTCCGGCCAGGGCCCTAAGCCCCCTACCGGCGTTTCCGGGAGCCCGGGTCCTGGCGGCGGCGCGTGCCGCCCCGGTCCTGCTCCCGGGCCAGACGCTGCTCGAGCGAGAGCAACCGTTCCTTCAGGGTGGTCAGCTCCCGCTCGACGTCCGCCACATCGTCACCGGCCTCCGCGGCGTGCTGCGGGTCGGGCCGGGGCGGCGCCGCGCCGGCCTGAGTCATCCAGTCGGTCCAGAGCCGGGCCACGTCCTGAGGCGTGGCCGGAATCCGGCCCATCGGGATGGTGCGCAGGACGCGGTCGAGGAAGCCGTACCAGGCTTCCCCGTTCTTGATCAGCTGGTGCAGCAGCGCCGACGGCACGGCCGTCTGGTGCGAACGTTCGGTTTCGAGCAGAATCTGCGTGAGCGTCAGCGAGGTGAGATCCTCGCCCGTGGCGGCGTCCTCCACGCGGACCTCGGCGCCGTCGCGAATCAGCTGGCGGATGTCGTCGAGCGCGACATACCGGCTGGTCTGCGGGTCGTACATCTTCCGGTTCGAATAGCGCTTGATGGTGTAGGCCACGGCGGCGGAGTCTAACACGCTGCGTCATCGCGTCTCAACCGGCAACGACGGACATCTGAGCGATCGGAGGTCGGCATGAGGCTTCAGGGTCGGAAGGCACTGGTCACGGGCGGGTCACGGGGCATAGGTCGCGCGATTGCGCTCGGCCTGGCGTCGGAAGGCGCCGACGTCGCGATCAACTATCTGTCGAAATCCGGGCCGGCCGATGAGGTGGCGCAGGCGATCCGCGGCCTGGGGCGGAAGGCCGTGACGGTGCAGGCGGACGTCAGCCGCTTCGAGTCCGCGGCCGGGATGACCGCGAAGGTGATCGAGTCCTTCGGACACCTCGACATCCTGGTGAACAACGCCGGCATCACGTCGGACAAGAGCTTCGTGAAGATGGACCCCGACTCGTGGCGGCAGGTCCTGGCGATCAACCTCGACGGCGTCTTCAACTGCACGAAGACCGTGCTCGATCAGATGATCGCGCGCCGGTACGGCCGCATCGTCAACATCACGTCGGTCATCGGCCAGATCGGCAACTTCGGGCAGGCCAACTACGCCGCGTCCAAGGCGGGGCAGATGGCGATGACCAAGTCGCTGGCCAAGGAAGTGGCCACCAAGGGGATCACGGTCAACGCCGTCGCGCCCGGGTTCATCGAGACCGAGATGGTCGAGACGATTCCGGAGAAGGTCCGGGAACGGCTGATCGCCTCGATCCCGATGCAGCGCTTCGGCCAGGCCTCGGACGTCGCGCGCGCCGTGGTGTACCTGGTCTCGTCCGACGCGGACTACATCACGGGGACGGAGCTGTCGATCAACGGCGGGTTGTTCATGTAGCGGACGGTTCGCCGTTCGTCGGACGGCCGTCCGGCGGCTGCCAGTACGACAGCGTGGCGTGGGCCAGCCCGGTCCACAACTGCAGCGCCGAGGTGGCCATCGTCATCGCCGTCGGCACCCCCGCCTCGTCAACCGGCGTTTCGGCGTACTCCACGCGCTGCTTCGGCGGCTTGACCCAGGCTTCGCCCACCAGCACGTCTTCGCCGTCCTGGTTGAGGCACACCGTGGAGAGCTTCACGCGATTGCGCTGCGGCATGAGCTCGGTGACTTCCACGCGGGCGGTGATGGTGTCGCCGGGGTAGACGGGCCTGCGGAACTTCAGTTCCTGGCTCAGGTACAGCGTGCCGGGGCCCGGCAGCAGCGTGCCGATCGCCGCGGAGATCAGCCCGGCGGTGAGCACGCCCGGCGCGATCGGCTCCTCGAACTTGACGCTCCGCGCGAACGCCGGGTCGGCGTGCAGCGGGTTGTGGTCGCCGACGGTGCCGGCGAAATCGCTGATCATCTGGCGGGTCACCGTACGCGTCAGTTCAGCGGTCTGTCCGACGCTGAGCTCTCCTATCGGTCGTCCGATCATTTCGTCTCCGTGGTGACCTTGGTGGAGGACCGGCCGCGCGCGGGCGCGCGCCTGGCGCCGCGGTCCCGGGGTCTGGCCTCGAGCCGCTCCCGAAGCGCGGTCACGGCGGCTTCGAGATCCTCGAGGCGATCGTCGATTTCCAGCAGCTGTCGCGCGATGCCGATGACCTGCGTGCGCGACGGCAGGCCCAGCGCCTGCAGGGTGCCTTCGGTCTGTTCCGCGGCGGCCTTGCGTGCGGGTCCCTGGGCGCTCAGCCACTGGTTCAGATGCGTGCCCATCGCCTGCGCGAACGCTTCGGACTGCATCGCCTGCGAGAGGAGCTTGTCCCACGCGGCGACCCACTGATCGATCATGGCCTTGCCGTCGGCCATGGCCTCGCTGATTCCCCCGCCGGCCTTGCCTTGCGCCGCCTGCTTCGCCCAGGCCTCCGTCGCCTGCTCCATGAAGGGACGCCAGAGCTTCAGCGGATCGGGTGCGGCCGCCGCCGTGGCCCCGCCGGGCGTGCCCATCATCTGCGCCCAGATCCGGGCGCCGTCTTCCATCTGCTTCTTCCACACGTCGAAGAGCTCCTGCGGTGACGGCTGTGCGGTCATGTCGTCCTCCGTCGCGCTTCGAGGGATCAGGCGGCCGAGCGCTCCGCGAGCCAGCCCGACACCCTGGGCCAGCAGTGTACCGAGGCGCTCCGTCCGGCGATGAGCGAGATGTGCCCCCCTGGGAGTTCCAGGTAGCTCGTGTCCGTGCTGCCGACGGCCGACGTGAGGGCCTGGGCGCAGTCGGGCGGCACGATGTAGTCCTGCCTGGCGCCAACCACGAGGACGGGACAGGTGATCGACTGGAGGTCCACCACTCGGCCGCCGAGCGTGAGGTCGCCGGCGAACATCCGGTTCTGCTGGTAGAAGTCCTTCACCCACTGGCGGAAGAAGCCGCCCGGGAAGCCGACGTACTCGTTCGCCCACTTGTTGAGCGCCTTGAAGCCCTTCACGTAGTCGTCGTTCCAGAGGTTCCACCAGAGGGCCAGCCCCGTCGCCGTGTCCATGGTGGGCTTCAGCATCTTGAAGCCGGCCTGGATCAGCTCGGACGGCACCGTGCCGAGCGTGTCCACCAGCTTGTCGGCGTCGAAGTAGCGCGGGTCGAGCCAGAGCCGGAACATGCCCCCCTTCGAGAAGTCGATCGGCCCGGCCATGTTCACGAACGAGCGAACCGGCATCTCCGGGTGGGTGGCGATGAAGCAGGCCGACAGCGGCGCGCCCATGCAGTAGCCCAGGATGTTCAGGTCGTCGGCGCCCGACGCCTGCAGCACCTTCCGGGCCACCCTGGGGAGGATGCGCACGACGCAGTCCTCGAGCGTCATGTGGTCGTCTTCCGGCCCGAACACTCCCCAGTCCAGCAGGTAGAAGTCGAACCCCTGACCCACCATGTACTCGACGAAGCTGGCGTTCGGCTGGAGGTCGAAGATGTAGGGACGGCTGATGCCGAGGTTCGGCACGAAGAGGATCGGCGTCCGATGCGAGCCCCCGGTGCCGTAGCGATAGAGCCGGGCCTTGTGCTTGCGGTACACCTCGCGGCGCGGCGTGCAGCCGACGGCGGGCTCGCTGCGGTCCATGACCAGCGAGGTGAAGTTCTTCATCCGCTGGAGGCCGCGATCGAGTTCCTTGCGCCACTGCTCGGGGGCGTCTGTCTGCATGCCCCATTATGTTCGTAAGGGCCCTGGCCGGAACAGGGTTGCCGACTCCTGGGCGGCGAGGCGCCCGGATCGCCAGGCGCGAGGAGGGAGCACGCCGAGTGCCTGTGGCCGACGAGCCACGCCGCGAGGCGGGATGCCTCGTCGGCCGAGAGGGCAACCTTGTTCCGGCCAGGGCCCCAAGCGTGCGGTGGCGCGAAACGCGCCCGCCGGGCCGGCAGGGTTGTCGTCTCCGGGAGTCTACAGGCGTGAGGCCGTCACGGCCGCACCGAGCAGTGCGGCCCCGGGATCGCGGATGACGGCCACGGGCATGCGGGCGAGGAGCGCCGTCATCGGCGGCTTGTCCGTGAAGGCGGCGAGGAAGGCGCCGCGCCGCAGGGCCGGCAGGATGCGGGGCGCGATTCCGCCGCCCACGAAGACGCCGGCGGTCGCGACCCCGCGCAGCGCGAGGTTGCCCGCCTCCGATCCGTACGCCGAGACGAACATCTCCAGCGCGTCAACGCAGGCGCCGCACGTCTCTCCCAGCGCCGCCTCTGTCACGTCGGCTGGATCCGGCTCGGTCCCGGCAACGGGACAGCGCCCATCGGGGTGTGTGAGCTCGAACAGGTGCACGAGCCCCGGGCCGCTCAGCACCTGCTCGACCTCGGCCCGTCCGAACCGGGCCCGCAGGCGCCGGACCAGCTCGAACTCGCGCTCGCTGCGCGCGGGGAAGTCGGCGTGGCCCCCTTCCGAGGCGGCCGGCTCGAGACGCCCGTCCACGCGGTGCAGGTACGCCTGTCCGAGCCCCGTGCCCGCCGCGATCACGACGGCGTTCCCGCCGGGATCCGGCTCACCGCGCTGCAGGAATGTCAGCTCGTCCTCGCCGAGCACCTCGACGCTCGCGGCCATGGCGGCCAGGTCGTTCACCAGCCTGGCACGGCGCGCGCCGCAGCGTGCGCGCAGGTCTTCGGCGCTCAACTCCCAGGGCACGTTCGTCAGTCGCGCCCGATCCCCGACGACGGGACCGGCGACACCGGCGGCCGCCGCCTCGATCGGCGACCGCGGCGCGGCATCGCCGAGGAACCGGTCGAGCAGGGCGTCGAACGACGCGAAGCGGGCCGTCTCGAAGGTGCGCGTACACACCGGGACCGGCCGCCGCGGCGACGACTCGAAGAGCCCGAGCAGCGTCTTGGTTCCCCCGACGTCGGCAGCGAGCAGCATGCGGTTCAACCGGCGCGGAACGCAGGCATTATATTGGGCGACACCGTGGCTGCCCCGCACTCTGCACCCTCCAGCGGTCCGTTGTCGGGTGACACGCTGGCGTTCGGCGGGCGCCTGCTCACCCTCGATCGCCGCGAAGCCCGTGCGCTCGCCGAACGGCTCGGCGCCGTGGTGGCCGACGACGTCGGCGGCGGGGTCACCGTGTTCGTGTCGGGTGCCGAGGCGGGCGCGAAGCTGCGCCGCGTGGAGCAGATCAACAGCGAGGGCGCGTCACGCATCCGCGTGCTCGACGAGGACGCCTTCTGTGCGCTGGCGGGGCTTCCGACGCCAACGGCGCTCAGGAGCCAGTACCAGGCTCGACGCGACCTGCTCGAGCGCTACCCCCAGCTCGGCGACGCGCGCCTGCGGTACCTCGAGAAGTGGGGGCTGATCCGGGCGGCGCACCGGACGCACGCCGAGACGTACTATGCGTTTCCCGACGTCGCGGTGATCCGGCAGGCGGCGGCCGAACTGGCGAGCGGCGCGACGTTCCGCGCGACGATCGACAGCCTGCTCGCGGCGCGGGCGGGGCAGCTCGCGTTCGACTTCCGGCTCGATGCCGATCCAGCGAAGGTCGTGCAGCTGACGCCGCGGCCGCCCCTGCCGCTCGCGCCGTTGATGAACGCGCCGCCGGCCGAACACTCGTCGCTCGCCGAGCAGTACTTCGTGGTGGCCTCGGTGCTCGACGATGGCGACCCCGCGCACCGGGACGAGGCGGCCGCCGCCTACCGGCGCGCCCTGGTGGTGGATCCGGACCTCGTGCCGGCGCTGATCAACCTCGCGAACCTGCACTACGCCCGGGACGAGATCGCCGAGGCGCAGGCGTTGTACGAACGCGCGCGCTCGCTGGAACCGGACGTGTTCGAGGCGCACTACAACCTCGGGAACATCTTCCACGACCTGGGACGCTACCGGTCCGCGCAGGCCTGTTATCAGGAAGCGCTGCGCCTGAACCCGGGTTACGCCGAGGCGCACTTCTATCTGGCCGTGTCGCTCGAAAAGGCGGGTCTGTCTGCGGAGGCGCGGCCGCACTGGCGCCGGTACCAGCAGCTCGCGCCGGACGGGGAGTGGGTCGAACTGGCGAAGGAGTTCTCGGATCCCTGACGCTTCGCTCAGTACGAGTACTCGTCCGGATCGCGCTTGCGGGGTGTCCGGCGGGTCTTGTAGTGCTCGCAGTCCGGGCACCACGCTTCGGCGTCGAAGCCCGAGGTGCCCGCGTACGGCTTCACCTCACGGTGGGTGCAGTACTCACCCTGGCCCCCTTCCGGCGCCTGGTACCACCGGCACGCCCTGAAGCGCGCCACGGCCGGCGACACGTCGGTTCCCGGATCCGGCGACGGGGTGCCGTCGCGCGCCGTCTGGTTGTCGCTCGTCGGCATCGACGGATCGAAACTCACTCGTCTGAACTCCTTCGTGCACGGGCACCGGACGGTTCCCAGCCGCGCACCCGATCGCACCGTGCCCCGCGGGCCGGACCCGCGCGCGGGGGCTCAGCGCACGCGGAAGGTGATGATGCCCCGGACCGGATCGTAGGGCGATACGCCGACGGTCACCCGATCTCCGGGAACGACCTTGATGCGGAAGCGGCGCATCCGTCCGCTCAACTGCGCCAGCACCTCGTGCCCCGCATCACACTGCACGCGGTAGAGGCCGCCGGAGTGCACCGCCACGACGGTGCCCTGCATGTCGATCAGGTCGTCTTTGCTCAATGGGTTCCGTGTCCTCAGCCCTTGGTAGCAAGCAGTGTGCCACACTCGGCGTCGAAAGCAAACCGTCAGAGCGCCCGGACGGCGTCTTCCACCTGCCGTGCCAGCGCGGCGTAGTCGTCGCCGCCGAGGCGCAGCGGCCGGCCGAAGCGCACCTCCACGCGTCCGGGCCTCGCCATCTTCCACCTGGGGTGCAGCACGCGGTTCACGCCGACCAGCCGGACGGGCACGACCGGCACCTCGAGGCGCGAGGCGATCATCCCGACGCCGCCCCTGAACGTGCTGATGGCGTCGCTCTCCGATCGCACGCCCTCGGGGAAGATCAGCACGGACCACCCGCTGCCCGTCAGCTCGCCCACGTAGCGCAGCGTGTGCCGCGCGCCCGCTTCCCGCTGCGGAATCGGAAAGGCGTTGAAGAAGCCCGCCGCCAGGTAGTAGTTGACCGAGTTGGTGAGCCGCTGCCGCCACGTGTGATCGGCGGGGAAGAAGTGGGCGCGGAAGAACTCCTTCGCCATCGCAGGCGCGACGCGCGCGCGCACCCGGCCCGGCAGCGCTAGGAGGATGACCGGCACGTCCATGTGGCTCTGGTGGTTGGCGGCGAAGAGCACGGGGCCGTCCAGCCGGCGGACGTGTTCGAGACCCGACACGCGGAGAAACGCGAACACCCGGGCGAGCGGCAGGATCCAGGTCGCGAGCGACAGCCGCCGGAGCAGCCGGACGGGCGCCGTTCGGTTCCAGCTCGGAAACGCCACCGGTGGGGTGGTGTCCTGGGAGGCGCCGCCCGTGGTCACCAGCTGCTGGAGATCCGCGACGTTCAGTCCTGCCGAGAAGCGGCTCTCGTCGAGCCGCCTCTGGAAGCGATCCTCGAGCGCGACCATCAGCTCCACGCGTTCGAGCGAGGAGAGGCCCAGCTCGTCGAGCGACGTCTGCGGATCGAGGGCCCGGCCGCGCGCGAAGCGGGCGAGGATGCTGTCGAGCGGATCGCCGGACGGCACCGTCTCGGGTGGCCGGCCCGACACCACCCAGTCGCGCACCTCCCGGCGCTTCAGCTTGCGCGTGCCTTCGGTCCTCGGCAGCGCGTCCGACGGCCAGACCGACACGCCGCGGATCCGCTGGTGGTCCTGCAGGCGCGCGTTCGCGTCCCTGGCGACCTGGTCCACCTCCGTGCCCGGCTCGACGACCAGCACCGCGTGGACGCGCTCCTCGCTGCCGGTGGTCACGCCGACCGCGGCCGACTCGCGCACGCCCGGCAGCGAATCGAGGACCCGCTCGACGTCTTCCGGAAAGACGTTGAGGCCCTCGGGCGTGACGATCATCTCCTTCTTGCGGCCCTTGATGAAGATGCGGCCCGCCTCGTCGCGCTCGCCGATGTCGCCGGTGTGCAGCCACCCGTCCGCGTCGAGCGCAGCGCCGCCGGAGGGAGCCGCGTGGGGCGAGTGGGGGGACTCGTAGTACCCGGACGTCACGTTCTCGCCGCGCACCAGGATCTCGCCGTCCTCCGCGACCCGGACTTCCACGCCGGCGATGGGTGTGCCGACCGATCCGGAACTCGTGCGGAACGGGTGATTGAGCGTGACGATCGGCGCGGTTTCGGTCAGACCGTAGCCCTGCACGACCAGGAACCCCAGCCCCCGCCAGTACGCCTCCAGCTCCGGGTCGAGTGGCGCGGCCCCGACCACGAACGCCCAGAACTTGAGGCCGAACGCCCGGTGGACGCGCCGGTACCGCCACCAGCGGCCGGGGATCGGCAGCTTCTCGATCGTCCGGGTGTCCGGCCACGTCGCCCGGGCGTGGGCGCGCAGCACGTCCAGCATCTTCGGCACGCACACGAGGACCGAGATGCGGCGTGCGCGGATGATCTCCACGACGTCGTGCGGGTTGAGGCTGCGCGTGAACACCACCGTGCCGCCCAGCATCGCCGGCACGCTCGTCGCCATCGACTGGCCGAACAGGTGGCTCAGGGGCAGCAGGTTGAGGAACCGCAGCGGGCTGAACGGCTTCGCGTAGCGCCGGTACTTCGCGATCTCACGCTCGACAGGGGTGATGTTGGCCAGGATGTTCCGGTGGCGGATGACCACCCCCTTCGGCTCGCCCGTGGCGCCCGACGTGAACACGATCTGCGTGATGTCGTCGCGGCTGAGTGCGACGTCCGGCCAGTTCCCGTCGGCAGTCCAGTCGAATTCCCCGAGCCGCCAGCGTTGCGCTGCGCCGAACACCCCCTCGTCCCCGGCGATCCGCACGTCGTCGCCGGTGAGGACGACCCGCGCCTCCACCAGCTCGCGGACGCGAGCCACGAACGGCAGCGACGAGCGGTAGTCCACCGGGACGACGATGGCACCGATCAGCAGCGCTCCCCAGTACGCGGCGATCCACTCGGGCCGGTTCTCGCCCCAGAAGACGACCTTGTCGTCCTTGCGCACGCCGTGTGCCTGCAGTCGTGCGGCAAACCCGCGCGCGGCCCGGGCGACCGCGTCGTACGTGTGACTGCGGCGGCGGTAGCCGTCGTCGTACACGAGGAACTCGCCGCGATGCCGGCTGACGTCACGGAAGAATTCGACGAGGGTCTCGCGGTTTGCCATTTGCCCTAGACGCAAGTCTGTCCGGTGTGACCCGACACGCGCGTCGCGATCAGCGTGAGCGGGATCACCGCGTGGAGCGATCAGCTAGAATACCCCCCTCTCGATCATGAAGGTCTTCCTGACCGGCGGAACCGGGTACATCGGTTCCGCCGTCCTCGACGCGTTGCTGCGAGCCGGTCATCAGGTGACGGCACTCGTGCGCGATACCGAGCGCGCGGAGCGGCTGGCGCGCCGGGGCGTGCAGCCCGTGCTGGGGGAGCTGGCGAAGCCAGCGTCCTACATGGCGCACGCGGAGACGTGCGACGGGACGATTCACACGGCGCTCGAGCACTCCAGGCGCGGGGACGCGACCGACCGCGAGGCGCTCGAGGCGCTGCTGCCGGCCGTGCGCCGCCGGACCATCGGGCGGAGCGGCGGCAACGGCGGGGCGCCCTTCTTCATCTACACGTCGGGCGTCTGGGTGATCGGCCGGGCGACCCGGCCGGCTGCGGAAGACGTCGAGCTGGACCCGGTGCCGCACGTGGCCTGGCGCCCCGAACACGAGCGCATGGTGCTGGAGGCGGGGGCGGACGGCGCCGTCCGGACCATCGTCGTCCGGCCGGGCATCGTGTACGGCCGGTCGCGGGGCATCATCGCGGACCTGGTCAAGGAAGCCGGCAACGGCCTCGTGCGGGTGATCGGCACGGGGAAGCAGCACTGGCCGTGTGTGTACGACCGGGATCTGGCCGATCTCTACGTCCGGCTGGCCTCACACAAGGACGCCAGCGGCGTGTACCACGCCAACGACGAAGCCGACGAGCGGGTCGAGGAGATCGTGGACGCGATCGCCGAACACGTCCGGACGCGTCCCGACGTGCGGCGCGTGCCGATCGAGGAAGCCCGCCTGAAGCTCGGTCCCTACGCCGACGCGCTGGCGCTCGACCAGCGGATCAGAAGCCCCCGCGCCCGGGCGCTGGGATGGGTGCCGAGCCTGCGCTCGGTGGCCGGCAACGTCGCCCGCCTGCTCGAAGAGTTCCGCACCGCCCGCGAAGCCGCGTAGCCCCACGGCTCTTCTCGCCTGGATCACGCGGAAGGCAGCAGTACGCCGCGACCGGGCGTCCGTGCCTGAACGTGACCTTCCAGGTAGGGCTCTTTCATGTTGCTCGCTCCACTCCCACGTCCACCAGTCCGGCCACATGGTCGCACGTTGCGCCCCTCTGCAGCCCCGGTCTACGCCATCGGCCTCCGGGTTATACTCCCCCGGTTTCCTGTGGAGCCCCGAATGAACACGGTCCTTCGAGTGTTCCTGGCGGCCTGGTTCTCGGCGATCGCCGCGCCGGCGTCGGCCCAGCTCGTCGCAGCCGAGGACGGTCCGGTCGTCTACGGCCACCACCACTTCAACGTCACCAGCGTCGCCGAGCACTCGAAGTTCTGGCGAGCCCTGGGCGGCGTGCCGATCGAGAAGATCGGCTCGGCGCCGGTCAACGTGTTCCGGTTCCACAACGTGTTCGTGTTCCTGACCGAGAAAGCGCCGACGGGCGGCACGAAGGGGTCGAGCGTCAACCACGTCGGCTTCACCGTGCCGGACGTGCGGAAGGTGCTCGACGCGCTGTCGGCGGCCGGGTATCCGATCATCACGAAGGGCGAGGTGCCCGCCGCGATCCTGAAGACCGACGAGATCGCGTTCAACCCCGAGCTGGCCGTGCACATCGCCTACGTGATGGCGCCGGACGACATCAAGGTCGAGTTCGTGCAGGACGAGAAGCAGGCGATCCCGATCACGCTGGACCACGTCCATTTCGCCACACCGCAGGTGGAGGCGTTGCGGGACTGGTACGTGAAGGTGTTTCAGGCACGGCCGGAACAGCAGGGCACGTTCGCGGCCGCCGTGCTCCCGGGCGTGAACCTGCGCGTGTCCGGCTCGCCCGATCCGGTGGCCGCGACACCCGGGCGGGCGCTCGATCACATCGGCTTCGAGGTGAAGAACCTCGAAGCGTTCTGCCGGGAGCTCGCGAGCCGGGGCATTGCCTTCACACGCCCGTTCACGCGGTTCCCGGACCGCGGGACGGCCAACGCGCTGCTCACGGATCCGGCAGGGACGAGCGTCGAGCTGACGGAAGGGCTCGTGAACGTCAGGTAGCGAACGCGGTTGGAGGGCTCGTGTGGGACGCCCCGGTCTGTGGCGTCAGGCGTCCAGCTCCAGCAGGCGTCGCCCGGCTGCGATCGCGTCGTCCAGCGTCACGACCTCGCCATCGAGCTGCTGCTCGTAGACGGTCCTGAGGATCTCGCCGATGCGCGGGCCCGGCTTCAGGCCCATGTCGAGGAGGTGCCGGCCCAGCAGCAGCGGCTCGGGCGCCGATCGGTTCACGCCGATCGATCGCGCACGCTCGACGAACCAGTCCATCGCGGAGCAGTCGAACGTCCCGGTGCGTCCCAGGCAGTCGGCGCGCGAGAGCCGCGCGAGCAGCTCCAGGTCCACCTTCTGTGCCAGCCGGCGGAACGCGCCGTCGCCGACGCGCGGCGCCTTGTGGAGCATCCCCGGCTTCAGGTGGTGCGCGACCAGGCCGACGGTCTGTGCGCGCACGTCGTAGCCGTCCATCGAGTGCACGTTGAGCCGGTCGAGCACGCCGAGCGTCGGCTCGACGCCGGCCTCTTCGTGGTTCAGCGAGCGGATACGGCCCTCGATCACCGCGGTCGTGGACGGCTTGCCGAGATCGTGACACACGGCGGCCAGCATCACGGCGATCCGCTCCGGCCGCGGGAGGTCGGCGCTCTGCAGCCGCGCCTGATCGACCACCAGCAGCGTGTGCGTCCACACGTCACCCTCCGGATGCCACTCGGGCTCCTGCGGACAGCCCACCAGCGTCAGGAGCTCCGGCAGCACGCGCTCGATCACGCCGAGCCGGTGCGCGAGCTGGAAGCCGTGTGACGGCTTCGGCGCCGACAGCAGCTTCTCGAACTCGCCCCAGATGCGCTCGGCGGGCAGGTCGTCGAGCGGCACGCGCGCGCAGAGCGCCTCGGTCGCCGGATCGAGCTCCAGATCGAACCGCGCGGCGAACTGCACGGCGCGCAGCACACGCAGGCTGTCGTCGCCGAACGTGGACGGATCCACCGCTTGCAGCACGCCCCGTTCGAGATCCGCGCGTCCACCACACGGGTCCACGATCTCGCCGCTCAACGGATCGAACGAGATGGCGTTGATCGTGAAGTCCCGCCGCCGGGCGGCGTCGGCGACCGACATCGCCGGGTCGCCCTGGACGTCGAACGCCGTATGGCCGCGTCCCGACTTCGACTCGCGCCTCGGCAGCGCCACGTCGATGGCGCTCTCGTGGCCGCCGCCGGCCGGCACGACCTTGTACACGGGGAAGCTGCGCCCGACCGCTTCGACGCGCCCGAACCCGGCCAGCAGTCCGGGCAGGCGCTCCTGCGGGATCCCGAAGACCTCCAGGTCCACGTCGCTGGTCGCGGCGCCGAGCAGGGCGTTCCGCACCCAGCCGCCGACCACCAGCGCCCGGCCGCCGGCGCCACGGACGGCGGTGGCGATGTTGCGAGCCGCTGCGGGAGCTACTAGGCTGGTGGGCGACAGGAGCGAACGGTGACCATGAGACATCGACGTGAAGGGCACTCCGGGCTGTGCAACCAGCTTCTATTGTCCGCCGCATGCGTGGCGCTGGCCACCATGCTGGTCACCGGGCAGTCCCCGCAGTCTGGTCCCGGCGGCCTCCGGCCTGGCGAAGAGCAGCACCTGTCGAACATCCGGCAGCTCACCTTCGGGGGCGAAAACGCGGAAGCCTACTTCTCGCCGGACGGCACGCGGCTGATCTTCCAGGCGCATCGGCCTCCCGACACGGCGTGCGACCAGATCTACACGATGCGCACCGATGGGAGCGACGTCCGGCGTCTCAGTCTGTCCGGCGGACGCACGACCTGCGGCTTCTACACGCGCGACGGGAAAGGCGTGGTGTACGCCTCCACCCACCTGGGCGGCGAGACCTGCCCGCCGGCGCCCAGCTACGCGCGCGGCTACGTCTGGCCGATCTACCCGAGCTACGACATCTTCCGGGCGAACCCGGACGGCTCAGGCCTCCAGCGGCTGACGAGCACGGAGGGCTACGATGCCGAGGCGACCGTGGGGCCGGACGGGCGGATCGTCTTCACGTCGGTCCGCGACGGCGACATGGAGATCTACTCCATGAACGAGGACGGCTCGGGCGTGCGGCGGCTCACCAATCGCCCCGGTCCGGATGGCGGGCCGTTCTTCTCGCCCGACGGCAGCCAGATCGTCTTTCGCGGCCGCACGGAAACCGGCGCGGAGCTGAGCGACTACCGGAGCCTGCTGAAGGAGGGGTTGTGGCGGCCGACCTCGCTGGAGGTGTTCGTCATGCACAGCGACGGCTCCAACCTGCGGCAGGTGACCTCGCTCGGCAACGCCGCCTTCGCGCCCTACTTCCATCCGGACGGGAAGCGGATCATCTTCGCGTCGAACCATCACGACCCGAAGGGGCGCGACTTCGACCTCTACCTGATCAACGTGGACGGCACCGGGCTCGAGCGCGTGACCTGGAACCCCACGTTCGACAGCTTCCCGATGTTCTCCCCCGACGGCTCGACGCTGGTGTTTGCGTCGAACCGGAACGCGGCGAAAGAGGGGGACACGAACATCTTCATCGCGGACTGGAAGCACTGAGCCGCGGTTTTCCGGACATGCGCGCCGGCACCTTCGGTCGAGTGGCCGGCGTCGCGGCGGCCCTGGGCGTGGCGACCCTCTGGGCGGTCTTCGCCTTCCGGAACCCGTACGCCCCTCCCCGGGAGGAGACACAGCTCATCGGCGGGTTGATGATGGTGGCGGCGCTCGTGGCCGCGATGGCGGCGTCGCGCGGCGCGCACCTCGCCATGTACCTGCTGTTCGTCCCGATGTTCGTGCCGGTCGGGTTCTACGTGATGCTGGGGGCCGGGATCTTCCAGGCCATCGGGTGGCTGGAACTCCTGTACCTCGGCTGCGCAGTGCTCGTCCACAGCGACGTTGTGAAGGGGCGGGCCGGCTGAAGCCGGCCCGCCCTGCGGGCGGGGCACGACGTCGCGGTCGCAGCACTAGTCGGAAAGGGATGAGCCCTTGGCCCGGGACTCGTGGAACAGGCTCCGGACGACCGACGCGATGTTCGCCGGCCGTTCCCCGAGCCGCCGCATGAAGTACGGAAACCACTGGCGGCCGAACGGCAGGTACACGCGGAGCCGGTAGCCCCGCTTCACGAGTGACGCCTGCAGATCGCGGCGGATGCCGTACAGCATCTGGAACTCGAACCGGTCCGCCGCCAGCCGTTTCTCCCGCGCGTACGCGCACGTGGCCTCGATCATCGCCTCATCGTGCGTGGCGATGGCGGGGTACACCCCGTCGTCGAGCAGCAGGCGCATCTGGCGGAGGAAGGCGTCGCACACGTCTTCGTAGCGCTGCCACGCCACCGACGGCGGCTCCTGGTAGGCGCCCTTGACGAGGCGGACGCGCATCCCTGCGGCGATCGCCTGCCGGACGTCCTCGTCCGACCGGCGCAGGTAGCTCTGGAGCACGATGCCGACGTGGCGGGCGCCGTCGCGCCAGAGCTCGCGGACGATGTCGAGCGTGGCCTGGGTGTGGCTCGAGTCCTCCATGTCCACGCGGACGAAGCAGCCCAGGCGGCCGGCGGGTTCGACGACGGTGCGCAGGTTGCGGAGGCACGCGTCCCGGCCGATGTCGAGGCCGAGCTGCGTGAGCTTCAGCGAGACGTTGCGCTCGATGCCGCTCTCGGCGATGACGTCCAGCAGGTGCACGTACTCGCGCGCGGCCGCAGAGGCGGCGGCCGGTTCGGACACGCTTTCGCCGAGGTAGTCGAGCGTGAGGAGGAAGCCGGCCGCCTGGATATCGCGGGCGGCGCGGATCGCTTCGTCGATCGTTTCGCCTGCGATGAAGCGGCGCGCGAAGCCCCGGCGCCCGGCCATGCCGTAGCGCGACGCGAGGCGCTTGACGGCGGCGCTGCCCGCCAGGGCGCCGAAGAGGGCTCTGGTGGTCTGGTGGAGCACGCGCGCTAATGCGTGCGGGACGACCGCGGCGCCAGCGCGTGATCGAGCGACCGCGCGTAGTACCGGAGCACGTTGCGATCCCTGACCCGGAGCCGGTCGCCGTCCACCACGATGATGCCGCGCAGGGCGAGCGGCTCGATGCCGGCGTCGAGCGCGTCGCGGCCCGACTGCACGCCGAGGTTGGCGCCCCAGGCGGCGAGCGTCTCGATGATCGCGTCCGCACGCGACCGGAGATCGCCGCGTGTGATCGACGGCCGCATGCCGGCGGCGACCACGGCGGTGGGCACGACCTTCTGCAGCCGGCCGATCTGCGCCATCACGGCGTGCGCGAGGTCGAGCACGGCGCGCCGCGAGCCGGCATCCACGCTGTCGGCCGGAATCGGCGTGCCGAACGTCACGATGGCGCGCGAGCGGTACCCGACGGCGTAACGCACCATCTCGGCCAGCTCGCGGCTGAACGGGCGCTGGGACCGCTTGATGCGCTGGCGCGCCAGCACGAAGTCCTCCAGCACGAGGTCGTAGGCCACGGCCGTTGGCACGAACACCATGCCCGGCTGCTCCGCCTGGAGCGCGGCGTGGAACAGCCCGGTCTTCGGCGACTTCAGCTCGCCGCTGTAGCTTCTGCCCCCCTCCGGGTAGAAGAAGAAGTCGTGCCGGCGGAGCAGCTCGGCCACGTAGGCCTTGAGCGTGATCAGGTACGCCGGATCGCGCACGTTGCGCCGGATCGGGATCGCGCCGGTGACGTGCCGGTGCAGCAGTCCGAGCGGACCGCCGAACAGGTTGATCCCCGCCGCGATGATCGGCGGGCGGATGCCGGCTTCGTCCAGCACGAGCGGCTCCGCCAGGTAGTCGGTGTGGCTCCGGTGGTTCGACGCGTAGACGATCCGGCCCGACCGTGCCGCATCCTTCACCGCGGCCGTGTGCTCGCCGATGCGATCGATCTTGCGCAGGATCGGGTACAGCGGGTGCTTCAGCGCCTTGTAGATCGAGTAGCGCTGCGTGGTCCTCAGCTCGTCGAGGTAGGCCTCGATCCGCTCGCGCGCCTGGTCGCTGGGCGTGCCATCGGCGCCGAGCAGGTAGCGCGCGACCTCTTCTCGTGACAGAACCGCCTGCGCGATGTCGTCAGACAGCACCGAACGGACTATAGCAGACATTGTTGCGGCGACTCGGGCGGCCGGCGGCTTCACTCCCTGGCGTGCCACACGAGCAGCACGAGGGCGGCGCCGATGTTGACCAGCATCAGGCTGGTTGAGAGCTCGTGCAGGCGATCGAAACGGACACGCCGCTCGTCGGTGGCGGGCAGGGAGGAGACCGCGACGCCGCGGCCGATCTCCCGTTGCACGCGATCGATGCCGCCGAGCACGACAACGCCCGAATACACCGCCACGCCGAGCATCGCCGTCGCGATGGCGAGGCGGATGGCGAACGCCTTCGGCCGCGGACCGAGGGCGGCCATGGCGCCGAGCGCCAGGACGGTCACGATCCCGCACGCGTACGACACCCAGTGGAAACGCAGGAGCGAGGCGCCGAAGACGGCGCCCGCCAGCGCGCGTCCGGTCTCGGGCTCCCGTGCCGGCAGCGCCTCGAACGTGGCTGGTGCCACCACGGCGCCCAGTACGACCAT
>Ga0194132_10004622_pt1 | contig 23256 bp, 17 predicted proteins | sample TA2KigOf80mmetaG_FD_148612 | JGI IMG/M metagenome (GOLD analysis project Ga0194132, IMG submission 148612) | Freshwater microbial communities from Lake Tanganyika, Tanzania - TA2015054 Kigoma Offshore 80m | ecosystem: Environmental > Aquatic > Freshwater > Lake | place: Tanzania: Lake... | reverse complement strand
GGACCGCGCCGTTCACGGCGCTTCAGCGTCGCCCAATCCTGCCCGCGCCGAGTCTCTCCAGAGGCGATGCCGGCCAACAGTGCCATCGTTCGCTCGTGCACCAAACCAACCCCCTCGAACACGCCATGCCCGCTTGCATATACACCCGGATGCGGCGTAAACGCCGCGCTCCGGCGCCGGACGCGCCGGCTGACAGGCGCGAAGCCAGAGACTCAGGATTCTTACACCGCCGTCCACCTCATGCCTTCATCCTTGATGCCAGGGCAAGCGATCATATTGATCGCGATGCCGGGCGCTGCTCCAAGGCCATTCCCGCTCGTTTTTCGCCAGTTTTGCCCTGACCGGATTGAGCTCCGTATAACGAATCGCCCGCTTCAGGTGGGCCTCGTCTCGGATGAGAGTATCGTAGTATTCCACCTGCCAAAAGGAGCCACTTCGACTCATCAGACGGTTCCCTTCCCGGGCTGATTTGCCCTTCCAAGCGTTGATCAATTTCATCAACGGCACGTCCCAAACATCAAGGACCAGATGAACATGATTGGGCATGATGATCCAGGCCTGAAGCTGGAAATCCTGACCGTCCTTTTCTCGGAGCACATGCTCTAGAAACCCGGCCACTTGGGGACGACGCAGCCATGATTCTCCGTAACCGCGATCCAGCCACGCCTCGATTTTCCGGCGAATTTTCGAATCACTCGAATCTTTGACAACCGGCTCGAACTCGGCGCGCCGGGCGGCGGGAAACGAATCATGCAGCTGAAATGTGACAAACTGAGTGACACCCGGAGCGTCAAAGTGCGGCAGGTATCCACGTTGATGCCAGCCAAGAAACCCCTTCCTCGAATCTGCCGCGGAACGCTTCCAATTCCGTTCTCGCTTCGCGCGGATCAGTTGAAGCAAACCCGAATTGTTTGGTGGAGAAAAGCGAGGCGAATGTGACGACTCCATAGGCAAATGAAGTCTGGATACGGCAGGCTTGCCGCTCTTCGATCGAAGTGCCATTGAGAAAGGCAAATGGCCTCTTGGTTGAGTTGAAAAAGCGGCTTGACGACCCCCGCGCTCCAGGCGTGCGACGATCCTAGTGGGAACTGGAATGCTCAGGTCAAGTGATCTCTGTGCCGCCGGACCGCGCCGTTCACGGCGCTTCAGCGTCGCCCAATCCCGTCCGCGCCGAGTCCCTCCAGACGCGCTGCCCGCCAACGGTGCAATCGTTCGCTCTCCCACGAAACCTCCCCCCTCGAACACGCCATGCCCGCTTGCATACACACCCGGATGCGGCGTAAACGCCGCGCTCCGACGCAGCATTGAGCTCTGCCGCCCGGCAACTCCCTCCGGTTCATTCAGGTTTGAGCCAGAGGACAAACCAGTCGATGACCGCCTGCTTGCTCTCGCGGGTCACCACGTGCGGAGTGTCCATCTGGATGCGCAATTCCGCCCGATCGGAAGTGCCGGCGCGCCGGTAGGCCTCTTCGGCCGCCCGGAAGGATTTCCGGACACCGGCCAGGGGTGTGAGCGCGTCGGAGTCGCCGTTCACCACCAGCAAAGGCCGCGGCGCGATCAAAGGAAGCATCGAAGGCCCGTCAAATCTTCCATCGATGCCCGGAACCACCCGGTCGTAAAACGCGCGCACGGAATCGCGCGAGGGTTTGTGGCCCGTTTCGTGTGCGATGCGTTCAAAGACCGGTTCGATCGTGTTGATGCGCGCCCGCCACTGATTGTTCTCCAGCGCCCACGCAAAACTTTGCACGCCGATCAACGGGGCGGCGGCGGCAATCCGCACGTCCAAGGCGGCCGCAAGATACGTCTCGATGCCGCCCTTCGAAATGCCGGCCAGCCCGATGCGCGAGGGATCGACCCGTTCGGAGGTTTCCAGCACATCGATCAACCGGAAAACATCCCACACGGTGTCATAGAAAAAGGGGTGTTCGCCGCTCCCTTTCCACGCTTGGAAAATCGAGGCCTGATAGGCGTTCATGCCTTCCGGCGGTGAAGCCACAGCCCGTTCCCCGTGGCCGCGTCCATCGATCGACACCGCGATAAAACCCCGCCGCGCGAGCGCCACGAGTTCGTCGAACACGGACTCCTTGGAACCTCCCGTCCCGTGCAGCATCACCACCACGGGCCGAAGTCCCGTCCGTTCCGGCTGAATCAACATGATTCCGGGCACACGCTGGGTTCGATCGGACTGGTAGGAAAATTTCCGCAGCTCCAGTCCGTTGGTCGAGACCGGAGCGTGCCAGCGGACGTCCGGGGGCACGGATTCCTTGGCGACGATGGCGCGGAAATCGGCCCGCAACGCCGCGGCGTCGGGCAGGGAGCGAGCCAGGGCCAGGTGCGAGAAGCCCAGCAGCAGGGCGAACAGGAGGAGGGGAGCGCGCATGATGGGAGATTGTTCGATGCGCGGCCCGGGGCAAGTCCAAATCCGAACCACCGCAGTTCTCATTTTGACTGATCAAGGTAGGGCGCGCACTCCGCTGCGCGCCGAAACCGGGTGTTTCCAAAGGCGGCGCGCACGGAGTGACGCGCCCTACCCACCAAAATGAGAACGGCTGTCCGAACCAGGACGGTGATTGAATTCACCGATGGAGTCTGTCAACGTCCGGACCATGGAGCAGCCCGATCAAATCGACGAGAACCTGATGTGCCGGCTGGATGAAGGCAGGAAAATGGTCGAGCCCTGTTCGATCATCATTTTCGGCGCGAGCGGCGATCTGACCGCGCGCAAGCTGGTGCCGGCACTCTACCACCTTTTTCGGGAGCGCCAGATGCCGCCGTCCTTCCGGATCATCGGGTTCGCCCGGCGCGAAAAGTCGGACGCCATCTGGCGGGAGGAATTGCTCCAGGCGCTGCGCCAATTTTCGCGGACCAAGTCGGTGGACGAGGCGGTGTGGGCGGCTTTTGCCAGCCATTTGCACTATTGCCAGGCCGATTTTGGCGATGCCGCGGGTTATCAAAAATTGTCGGGACTGCTCGATTCTTTCGGGGATCCCGGCTTGAAGCGCCGACTGCTTTGCTATCTGGCCAACTCGCCCAGCCAGTTCGCGGAAGTGGTGGAGCACCTGGATCGCGCGGGATTGTTGCGCAAAGAGGGCCACGGTCCGGGCGAATGGGAACGGCTGGTGGTGGAGAAGCCCTTTGGAAAAGACCTGCCCTCGGCCCAGAAACTCAATCACGAACTCACCCGGTTCGCGCGCGAGAGCCAGGTGTTTCGCATCGATCATTATCTCGGGAAGGAAACGGTTCAGAATATCCTGATGTTCCGCTTTTCCAACTCGATCTTCGAGCACCTCTGGGACCGGCAATCGGTCGATCACGTGCAGATCACGGTGAGCGAGAAACTCGGCGTGGGATCGCGCGGCGGTTACTACGAGGAATCCGGCGCCCTGCGCGACATGGTGCAGAACCATTTGCTCCAAGTGCTGGCCCTGGTCGCGATGGAGCCTCCCGTGTCGCTGGAGGCGGAATCGATCCGCGACGAAAAAGTAAAGCTGCTGAAGTCGATCCGCGCCCTCAAGCGGTCGGAGGTCGCGTCGCAAGTGGTCAGGGGACAATACTTCGCCGGCCAGATCGAGGGCCAGCCGCGCCCCGGCTACCGGCAGGAGCCGAAGGTCAAACCCGATTCCAACATCGAGACCTACGTCGCGATGAAACTGCTCATCGACAACTGGCGCTGGTCCGGCGTGCCCTTCTACCTGCGCACCGGCAAGTCCCTGCCGTTGAGCGCCAGCGAGGTGAGGATCCAGTTCCGCCGGACACCCAACGTTTTGTTTGCGGCCCGGTGCGGAACTTCCCTCGATGCCAATGCGCTCACGTTGAGGCTGCAACCCAATGAGGGCATTTCGCTGCGGTTCAATGGGAAGGTGCCGGGCACGGCGGTCAAGGTCCGCCCCGTGCGCATGCATTTCAGCTACGATTCGGAGTTTGGGGCTTACACGCCGGAAGCCTACGAACGGCTCCTGCTCGACGCGATCGCGGGCGACGCGACGTTGTTCATCCGCCGCGACGAAGTCGAAACCGCATGGCGAATTGTGGACGACATTCGGGCGGGCTGGGATGACCGCATGCTGACGAATCGCGAATTTTACGCGGCGGGCACATGGGGACCGATGGCGGCGGAAGACCTGCTCAGCCGGGAAGGCCACGCCTGGCGTGATCCCCAGCCGCTTCAGTGAGCTCGGGATCATTTCCATCCCGCATGCCATCGGAGCGCTTCGAACTGATCCGATTCGAGTCCGCGGAGGCCCTGGCAGCGGACGCGGCCTCAAAATGGTGCGCGGCTCTGGGGCTGGAATCCGCCAGCGGCCCTCCTCTCGCCGCCGCATTGCCCGGAGGCCGGATTACGAAATTGTTCTTCGCCGCCGCCGCGCGAGTTCTTTCGTCGGATCGTCCGCCTGCTTTGCACCGCCTTCATTTCTTTTGGGGGGACGAGCGTTGCGTGCCACCGACGGATCCGGAAAGCAACTTCCGACTGGCCCAAGAAAACCTCCTCAGGCCGTTGGACGTTCCCGAAGGACGAATTCACCGCATTGAAGGAGAGTTGGATCCTGCGACCGCGGCCCTGCGTGCCAGTGAGGAGTTGAGGCGTTGGGTTCGGTGTGATGCAGCGGGATATCCGGCATTGGATTGGGTGTTCCTGGGCATGGGCGAGGACGGGCATGTGGCCTCGTTGTTTCCGGGAGCGACAGGGGAGGAAACAGCAGGCGAAGTTTATCAGCCCGTCACGGCCTCGAAACCTCCGCCCCGGAGAATTACGTTGAGCTATGGCTCGATCGCTTCAGCCCGGGAGGTTTGGGTTCTCGCTTCGGGAGGGGGCAAGGCATCCGCGTTGAAGGCGTCGTTGAGCCAGGCGGGCGGCACACCGCTGCATCGCGTGATAAAGTCTCGAAGCCGCGCGCGAATTCTGACGGATCTCCGCGAGGACGGATAACCCGGATATTTCATACTGAGCTTGAATCCGCGACAGTACGCCGCGTGAGGGCACGCGGCCTCCCATCGCGACTGCCTCCGTGTTTGCAGGCCCGGTGTCCTCATCGGGCGTCCCGTGCATGAAATATGCGGGATAAGGTGCTGTCCTCGATCCTCTGGCGACGTTTGGGAGCCTTGGCGTTGGGATTGAACCCCAGCGCGGGTTGAATCCAGGACTCGAGTTGCTCGCCGGCTTTCAACCTGGAGACGGCCATTGCCGTTTGGCGCGGCGACACATGCTTGCCGAGGGGACCCGCACCATCTGCATGCCGCTGAGGCAGACTTTGATTCGATGATGGCACCCCAAAACAGATGAGAAAAGTGCCGTGTATCCCGATGTTGTTGGTAGGGCGGGCCTGTCCCAGCCCGCCGCCCACGGGATGCAACACATCATACTCCGGCGGCGCGCCGGGACGGACGCGCCCTACCTGCATCACCGGCAACATCGGGCTGCACCGAGAAAAGTGCGGCCAGGGAGTTTGACTTTGACCTGACCCAAGCCATAATGCCAGCCAGTTCAGACCCCCAACGGAGGCATGGCCTTGCGAAGAGTTGGAAGGACGTGCGCGAAGGGGATTGGGCGGAGAAACACCAGACCAACAAGCCACATGTCGAAAGTTCAACACATCGCGTTGTTCAAGTTTAAGCCGGAGACCACGCCCGAGAAAATCGACGAAATCTTCGCCCACTTGCTCGATATCACCGAAACGATCCCAGGCATCGAGAATTTCGTGTCGGGCCCGAACAACAGTCCGGAAGGTCTCAGTCAAGGCTACACCCACGCCATGATCATGACGTTCCAGGACAGCGCCGCTCGCGACGCCTACCTCCCGCATCCCGACCACGAGAAGTTCAAGTCAGCCGCCCTCCCGCACATCGAAGCCGTCACCGTCGTGGATTTCGAAGTCTAGCCAGTCCCCCGTTCCCGCTTCATCAAGTTCAATCGCCCGGCCCCTCAGGGACTCGAAGGCTGGACCGTGCCCGCACACTCTTTTCGAATCCGCGCCAGCAAATCTCCGTATTCTTCCATCGCCGGAAATTGAGGGAACTGCTTTTGAATGCTCTCCGGCGCGTGGAACAAAAAGCCCGCGTCCGCTTCCGCCAGCATCGTCGTGTCGTTGAAGGAATCACCCGCCGCGATGACCTTGTAGTTGAGCGCCTTGAGAGCCGCGACGGATTTCCGCTTCTGATCCGGTTGTCGAAGGAGATACCCCACGATCCGCCCATTCTCCACCTGCAGGCGATGGCAAAATAAAGTGGGCCAGCCCAACTGCTGCATCAAAGGCTGGGCAAATTGTTCAAAGGTGTCGGAGAGGATGATGACCTGGCTCAGGGATCGTAATTCATCGAGAAAAGCCTTCGCCCCCTCCAAAGGCCGCAACGTTCCAATCACCTCCTGAATGTCCCTCAGCTTGAGTCCATGCCGGTCGAGAATTTCGAGCCGGCCCCGCATCAACACGTCGTAGTCGGGCACGTCCCGGGTCGTGAGGCGCAATTCGGCGATTCCGGTCTTTTCCGCGAAAGCGATCCAGATCTCGGGAACCAACACCCCCTCCAGATCCAGCGTGACAATGGTTTGGCGCATCGGCGTAAGCAACCAGGATCGTTCCGGCATGTCCAGCGTCCAATAAGCCGCCCCGAAAAATCCCGTGTATCCCGATGTTGTTGGTAGGGCGGGCCTGTCCCAGCCCGCCGCCCACGGGATGCAAAACATCATGCTCCGGCGGCGCGCCGGGACGGACGCGCCCTACCTGCATCACCGGCAACATCGGGATGCACCGCGATAAATCCGGTGCCTCCAGAGGTTGTCGGTGACCGGGTTGTCGTGGTAACGCAGACAGCCCTGTCTGCTGTTTCGCAGGCTGCCCAGCCTGCGGGGCGACGAATGGAATCAGGCGCGTGGAGAGCATGGAAGGGCTTCGCTCTTCACCCGCCGGGCCGACGGGCAGTCGGCGATACGGCAGGCTGGGCAGCCTGCGCCACACTCCAGACAACTTCGGGATGCACGGCGACAAATCCGGTGTGTCCGGAAGCCGTCGGAGCGCTCCGTTCACGGCGCATCCGGACGGCAAACCCAGCCGCGCGGGAATCCTCCACTCGCACGACTCGCCTCCAAGGCTCGCTTCGGCGCACGGGCGAGTATAACCTCCGGCCCATGATGCTGGGTGCCTCGAAACTCGGCCTCACGAACGACCCGGAAACCTCCTTCGCCCGCCACAATGAATCCTGATCCTCTTCCATCCCGCCGCGCCTTTCTCGAGTCTTCCCTTCTGGCCGGCCTCGCCTCGCTCGCGGAATCCCCGGTTCAAGCCCAAACCGTGACCGGTGCGCCAACCCCTTCTCCGATGGACTCCGACATCGGTAGCCTTTTTCCCTTCGTGGAATCCCAGGCGGTCCGCGGCGAGTTCCCGTTGTCGTTTCTGCAACCGCGATTCCGTTCCCGGCGTTCCTGGCAAAGACAGGCGCGCGCCAAACTCCGCGAATTGCTCCACTATCATCCGCCGCCGGTCGATCCAGCTCCCCGACTTCTTGAACGGGTTGATGGCGGCGATTACGTGCGTGAAAAAGTCGAGTTCAACACCACTCCGGACCTCCGGGTGCCGGCCTTCGTCCTGGTTCCCAAGCAGAAACTGCCGCGCGCTCCCGCCATCGTGGCCCTCCATGATCACGGGGGATTCTATTTCTGGGGCAAAGAGAAAATCACCTCGCTGCCGGGAGAACATCCGGTGTTGTCCGAATTCAAGCGCCAGTATTACGGGGGACGCAGCATCGCCAACGAACTGGTCCAGCAGGGATTTATCGTCGTGGTGATCGACATGTTTTACTGGGGTGAGCGCCGCCTCTTGCTCGATCAGGATCCCGAGGATTGGCGGCAGCGCCCGCCCGACATCACGCGCGAACGCATTCAGGCTTTCAACAGCCGCGCCGGGCAAAACGAACAACTGCTGGGACGGACCATCTACTCCGCGGGATTTACCTGGCCGGGAGTCATGTTTTGGGACGATGTCCGCACCGTCGATTACTTGCTGACGCGGCCGGATGTGGATCCCCGCCGCATCGGTTGCGTCGGTCTCTCGGTTGGAGGGCTGCGCTCCTGCCATCTGTCGGCGCTGGATCCGCGGGTCAAAGCCGCGGTGATTGTAGGGTGGATGGCCTCGTTTCCATGGCAATTGAAGAAACACATCCGCCACACCATCGGCCACACGAAAGTGGTTCCCGGCCTTTATCGTTTCCTGGATTACCCGGACGTCGCGACCCTCGCCATGCCCACCCCCATTCTGGTGATCAACGGCAGCCAGGACGCGCTCTTCCAGTTGGACGGCGTGCGGGCCAGCTTCGCCAAACTGAACGCTTGCTACCGGAAGGCCGGTCTGGAAGACCGTTGCCTCACGCGTCTTTACGACACGCCCCATGTCTTCAACGAAGCCATGCAAGCCGAAGCATGGGCCTGGCTCAAGCGATGGGTGTGACCGCCAGGAAGTCGATTCAAACGCCGTTGCCCGGTGGATGGCCTGTCCGGCGGACGGGATTTATTTTTCCCTGGCTTGCAAGATGGGCTCGACGCGAACCGGAGTCATGACCACCAAGAGTTTCCCTTCTTTCATGTCGAATCCGCGGATAAGCCCGTCGAAACCACCGGTGTAAAGCACAGCGCCATCCGGGGAAAAGGCGAGACCGAACACGGCCCCTTGATGGCCGGACAAGGTTCTCGATTTCTTGCCGTCCTCGGACTTGTAGATTCGCACTTCGCCTCGCTCATTCCCGGCCGCCAGCCATTGGCCTTCGGGACTCCAGGCGACCGCATGCACCACTCCGGGATGCTTCTCGAATTCCCTCACCAAGTTCACATCCCGGTTCGCCGCCGTGCGTTCCTGGTTCTCCTTGATCTTGTAAACGCGCAGTCCGCCACTGGCGCCGCCGTACGCGGACCATTCTTCTTTGGGATGAGTGGCCATGCTCACGACCGGTTCGAGCAATTTGTTGATATCGTCGATGAACTGCCCGTTGGCCACCTGGATCAATTTCATGGCCCGGTCCCGGCTTCCGCTCAGCAACCGCTTGCCGCCGGCCACCCAAGAAGTCTGGAACACCCAGTCGCTGTGGTTGTCGAACTTCATGGTCTCCTTGCCGTCGGATGCTTGAAACACACGCACCGATTTGTCCGACCCTCCGAAGGCGACGGAAGTTCCATCGGGAGACCACGACACCCCGTAAACGGAATCCCCGCCCATCTTCCAAGCTTGCAGGGCCTTGCCGGTTTCCACTTCCCAAATCTGGATCTCGCCGAATCGCGCCGGGGCACCCCCGCTCACCGCCAGCCGCTTCGAGTCCGGGGCAAAGGCCACCGACTCGACCCGCGGCGATTCTCCCAGCAGCCGATGCTTGAGCTCCAGCGAGGGCAGCTCCAGCAATAACACTTCGTGATATCCAGAGACCGCGATCCATTTGCCATCCGGCGAAACCGTAATCGAGGAAATCACCGGTGCGCTTCGATAAACGGGAGGCGATTTCAACCGGGTCGAATACGCATCAGGCGGCGTGTCATCTTTGGCACCTTCCTTGATCCAGCGCTCGATGAGAGCGACTTCCGCCGCGGACAACGGCTCGCCCTCCTTCGGCATGTCGGGTTCCTTGCCCGTGATCTGCTCCACGACCAGCGATGTGGCAGGATCTCCGGCCTTGTAATTCGGGCCGTGCTTGCCGGGCTTGGCAAACCCCGCATAGGTCGAGGTGTCCACATCCCCCTTCAATTTTCCCGGATGATGGCAGCCGTTGCAGGACTTTTTGAAAATCGGCGTGATATCCTTCCACCAGGACACCTGCGGCTGCGCCTCCAAATCGATGGCCGCCAGCGCAAGAGCATGCGCCCCCGCCATCCGGATCAGAGCGCGAGCCCATGCCTTCAACAAAGTCCGTCGGCTTTCCCAGCAGATGTTCAACATGATTATTCCGATTTGGCCGCGGTGGCCTTGGCGGGGGCGGCTTCCTCTTTCGCCGGTGCCTCGATTTTCAAGGTAATGGGCTGGGTCTTCTGTTTCCAGATCCTGTCCCCATGCGTCACTTCCCCGAGCACGGCAAATTCGTGATCCTTGCCCGCCGCCGCCTTTTCGGTCACCAAGAGCCGGATGGTGGCTTCGTTGGAACCCGCGGCAAGATTGGCCACCGTCGCCTCGACTCCCGCCGGCAAGCCTTCCAACCGCAAAACAATCTCGTTCGTCATGTCCCGGCGATCCACTTTCACCACAAACTCCGTGCTGTTCGCCTGCGAACCGGAACCGGGCGGCAGGGCGACGGCGGACAGTTTTACGGCGTCGGTTCGGAAAAAAGGAGATCCGGGAAGCATGGCCGTCAAAAACATGGCGATGCGATGGGTCGTGATCGACACCGGCAGCGGTGCGTAGTTCGTCACCGAAGATCCCTCGTGTGCGGCCTCCCCCCGCAATACCAGCGGACGTGTGCCCGTCTCGGAGTCATACTTCACCTCAAGTTCCAGGCGTCCGCGGGATTGGTTGGGCGGCAAGGTCAAGCCGGAAGCCTTCACCCCCGGCAGCTCCTCGGCGGAAATCTTCACTTCGCCTTGGAATCCCTCCTGGCGAACCACGCTGACTTCCACGGAAGCCTTGGCGTTTTGGTCGATCACCAGCGCCCCGGGCGCCGCATTGAGCACGAAGGGCGCCGCGTCCAACACCGTCAGCCATGCCTGCTCGGCAGGTTGCGGATCGCGCGCCAGCATTTTCCCGCCTTGTTCCGAAGTCGCCGCGAGCGCGAGCGGACGATAGCCCAGTTCCGCATCCGAAGCGGCCGTCAACAGGAGCCAGCCGAATTTTGCACCGGCCCCCAGGACAAGCGGGGTGACCGAGACTCCGCGCGGCAGCTTGTCCGCCGAAACCCGGACCAAACCCTCGAACCCATTCCGGCGATCGACCTCGCAACGAATGGGCACAGAACCGCCCCGGTAAATCCGGTAACGAGCGCCCACCACTCGCACGGCAAAATCGGGACGCGTGTCGGGATTCCTGATCGAAAGCCGGTAGCCAAAACCAGGCCCGCCCCGTTCCGTCAAATCCTTGATGGAAATCAGGTATTCGGTGTCCTTCTTGGCATCGAATTGAATCCGGGCGTCCGGCCCGTCCGCGTCGTCATTGCGTTGAAGCACTCCGCCCTTCGCATCCATCAACGTCAACAGCGCGTCCAAGGCCGAACCGAACCTTCTCGCTTGCACTTCGCAGACCAGCGTCTGATCGCTGCCGCTTTTGAAACGATAAAGATCCTGATCGCCCGTGGTGCCGACGCGCCCATTGGCCACCCCGGGAACGGCCAAAAAGTTTGCTTTGTCGGTCGCGTCATTCGGTTCGGTTTCCCGCGCTTCCGGCAAATCCCCCACTTCGAAGGGGAGAGGATTGGAATACCCTTGGCGGGTCTGGGCTCGCACGTCCTGACGCCCGAGCGGCGCATCGGACGCGATGTTCAACGCGACCCGCTCCGACCCTTCGAGATTGCGGCCCGCCATCTCCAGATCCACCGTCGCTCCCCGCCGCCCTCCAAACGGAAAAATCCGATCCAAATAGGGCACCACGCCGGCGACGAGCCGGTATCGGTAGTCCCCTCCACCCTGAAAGCGCAAATCATGCAGCTTCAACACATAATCGCCTTCTTCGGGTGGAATGAACTCCAGAAACGGATCCAAGCCATGCGAGTCCTCGCTCTTCGCCAACTCCTTCCCCGAGGTGTCCAGGACCAACAAGGTGGCGTCCAGCGGGGACCCGGTTCGATTGGCTTGGACGTCAAAGATCAACTTGGTCCCGGGACGGGCTTTGAATCGAAAGGTGTCCGTTTCAGCATTGGCCGAAATCGTCCCCGCCATCGAAACCGGCAGCTCGATCCACGGGGCGTCCTCATCGGAGCCGCCTGCCTTGGGCTCCACCATCTCCCGCAAGTCGCTGATTTGAATCGTCAAGGGGTTCGAAACGCCCTGCGATCCCGCGACCCTCAGCTCTCTCGAACCCAGCGGCGCTTGCGCATCGACCCGGATCCGGACGGAGAGCGACTTTCCCGCATCCAGCGGTCCGGTGGTCAATCCGCCCGCCGACCCTTCGAGCAGCGTGGCGGCGACAACGTTGGTGACTCGTTGTGCCGCAACTCCGCGGCCGCTGACGATGGCATCGCGAATGCCACTCAAGGATTCTCCGTTCAACAGGAGGTCGTTGGTGGTGCCCCTTTGCAGCCAGACGCGTGAAGACGAGTCCAGCTTCGGAACCGGCTGCGCGCACAAAGGCAACATCGCACCCGCCAGCGCCCCCATCCAAAAGGCGGCGCGAACCCGCGCCAAACGTAGCTTCATGGAAGAACTCAACCGAACAAGGGCAGCACCGGCTCCGCCTGCACCAGCTCTCGCGGCTGGTTCAAATGATTCATGACGATGGAGTGGGGGTCGATCCCCAAAGCGTGATAGATGGTGGCCACGAGCTGGGTGGGATGGACCGGATGCTCCGCCGGAGAGGAACCGGTGGCATCCGACTTGCCGTACAACGCGCCGCGGCGGACGCCGGCGCCCGCCACCAGCGCGGTGTAGCAATACGGCCAGTGATCCCGGCCATCCGGAGAGTTGGTGTTCCCGCTGGTGCTCACGCCCAGCCGGGGGCTTCGTCCAAATTCGCCCAGGGCCACCACCAGCGTCTCATCCAGCAAGCCCCGCTCGTCCAAATCCTGCAGGAGCGAGCTCAAGCCGGAATCCAGCTTCGGACAATGCAAGTTCTTCAGCGGGCCGAAATTCGCCGCGTGGGTGTCCCAGGCGTCCACCGTCGGATCCCCATTGGCCACGGCGGGCCAGTTCATTTGCACGAACCTCGTGCCGGCTTCGAGCAGGCGCCGGCTTAACAGCAGCCCTTGTCCGAAAGTATGCCGGCCGTAGCGATCCCGGACTTCGTCCTTCTCCTTCGTCAAATCAAACGCGTCACGGGCCCGCCCGCTGCTGACCAGATCAAACGCCTTTTGATAATATTCGTTCAGCGCGTATTTCTCGACCGCCTTCTCCATGTCCGGCATGGCCTCGTTGACCGCCTTCAACAGCGTCATGCGGCGTCCCAGGCGCTCCTGGCTGACATCTTTCCGCAACGTCAAGTCGTCGAGGTTGATGTCGCGCGCGGGGTCCTGATAAAAATAGTAGGGATCGAAGGCCGCCCCGAGGAATCCGGCGGTGCCGCCTTTTCCGATGACATTGGATTCCTGCAAAGGCCGCGGCAGCATCACAAACGGAAGCATGGGTACATCAAGCGGCTTGAGCCGGCTGATTTGCGCGCCCATGTGGGGAAAATCATTGGGCGCCGGAGGCTCGAGCTGGCCCGACGGCGACACGCGGTCGGGGGTGTAACCCGTCATGATCTGATAAATCGCCGCCGTGTGATTGAACAATCCCGCCGGCGTGTAGCTCATCGATCGAATCAAGGTCGCCTTGTCGATGTGCTGGGCGAGCTTCGGCATGGTCTCGCTCAGGTGAATCCCCGGCACCTTGGTCCGAATCGGTTTGAAATCGCCGCGCACGTTCGACGGCGCGTCCGGTTTCGGATCCCAGATGTCGAGATGGCTCGGTCCGCCCTGCAGATAAATCATGACGACATGCTTGGCCTTGCCCCAGCCGTTCTTGGGCGATCCCGCCGCGGGACCGGCGTCGGGTCGTTGCGACGCCTGCAACTGCAGAACCTGGGCCAGATTTAAGCCCAGGAGGCCCGCACCACCCAGCCGCATAAACTCGCGCCGGCTGAAACCGTCGCATGTGGCTCCTGAAACTCCAGGTATCGAGATCATCGTGTATCCTTCCTCTTCCAATTATCGGTTGAACAAAAACGAGGGCGTGTTCATCAAAGCCCACACCAGATCCTGAGCGCCTTCCACACGCTCCTTCCCCTCGCCCAAACTCGCCACGGATAATTCCTTCTCCGTCGGCATCCGGCCCAGACAACTCAAATAAATCTCCTCCACCACTTTCCGATCATCCTTCTCCGTCTCGGCCAGTTTCGCGATGCGGCTCGAGTCCGAACTCACGCTCTCGCCAAGCGTCTTTCCGTTGATCAAATTCAACGCGTGGGAAAGCGTCACGTTGCTGCTGCGTTCGCACTCGCACGCGCTCTGCCGCTTGGGACGCCCGAACAACATCAGGAAATCGTTGCCGGCCACTTTGCCGTCCGGCACCTGCACCGCACGCATGTCGGCCGGCAAATCTTGAAACCGCGGCCGGTGTCCCGTGGCCGCCGCGATCGAATCCAACATCTGCTCCGCGCTCAATCGGCGTGGCGTTTGCCGCGAAAAATTCACGGTGTCATCCTCGTTCCAACGGTTCGGCTTGAGGCTCAATTGATAGGTTCGCGACCGGACAATCGTTCGCATCAACTTTCGCAAATCGTAACCGCCCTGGACAAAACCGTCGGCCAGCGCCGCCAGGAGCTCGGGATTCGAAGCGGGATTGCCCGCGCGTATGTCATCCACCGGGTCAATGATGCCCCGTCCGAAAAAGTAGCTCCAGAAACGGTTCACGGTGGATTTGGCAAAATACGGATTGTCCTTCGACACCAGCCAGTCCGCGAACGCCAGGCGGCGGTCTTGGCCCGCCGGAATGTCGCGCATCTTCCCGTAAGGCGCCTTGGGCGGAACCACCTCGTCCGTCTTGGGATGCTTCGCCTCGCCTCCCTGGTACGAATGATAAACGATTTCCTCCGACACTTGTTCGTAGGCATAGGTCTCGCCGGGCCGGATCAAGTGATCCCGCCCAAGCGTGCCGCGTTTGAACGCCACTTGGGAGAAGAACGCGCTGAACTCGTAATACTGGTTCTGCGTCCAGCGCTCGAACGGATGGTCGTGGCACTTGTTGCAATTGAATCGCACTCCGAGAAACGTTTGCGAAATATCCTCCGTCATCTTGCCCGGATCTCGCAGGGCGCGCAGATAATTCCCGGCCGGCTTCTCGAACGTGCTCCCTCGCGCCACCACCAATTCCTTCACGAACTCGTGATAAGGCCGGTTGGACATGAGCTGGTCTCGAATCCAATTGCGGAAGACCCACACGCCCTTCTTACCCAGATTTTCGGAATTGCACTGCAGGAGATCCGCGAGCTTGTTCGCCCAAAATTCCCCGTAGCCGGGAGATCCGATCAATTCGTCAATCAACGCCTCCCGCTTCTTGCGGGACTCCTCCTTCGACTCGAGGAAAGCGCGCGCTTTCTCCGCCGAAGGCGGCTGGCCGGTCAGGTCCAGGTGCACGCGCCGCAAAAACTCCGCGTCGGTGCAAAGCTCGCTCGCATTGATCTTCATCTTCTTCAGCTTCGCGAGCACATGCCGGTCCACCTCGTTGTGCTCCGGCATCTCTTCCTGCACAAACCCGGTGCGGTCGCCCATGATCACGACTTCGCGGGATTCATACACGCCCTCGTAGCGCACCAGCACCGCCATTTCACCCCGGCGCAGGGCGATGACCGTGTGGTCCTTCACCAGGGCGATTTCCTCGTTGCTGCTCGACAACACCGCTTCGCGAGTCACATCGCGGGTCGTGCCGTCGGCGTAGGTCGCCACCACCAGCAATTGCTGCTGCCGGCCCGGCAAGTCCATTTCCACTTGGGCCGGGAAAATCTCGATCTTGGCCGGACGTGGCGGAACGCCGGTCTCCCGGCCCGCGCCCTCCGCAATCCATTGCTTCAAGATCTGATGATAACGCGAACCGGGCTTGATCGCTTGCCGGCCCTCATGCGGCACCTCGCCGAGCGGCTTCAACAACATCAAGGATTCATCCGGATTCACCCGGTTGAACCGGCGCCCGCTCAAATCATTCACCAACGAGTGATAATCGAAGTCAGCGTCGTATCCTCGCAACGAAAGCTTAAAACCATTCTTCCCCTTGTCAGCCCCATGACACGGACCCGCGTTGCAACCCGTTTTGGAAAGCACCGGCTCCACGTCCTTGATGAAACCAACGGGAGGCAGGGAGGTGCCCGCCACTTTGACCCGCAGGGTCGCATTTCTTCCCGCCGCATTGATTTTGACCACGGAGTCTCCAGCCATCTTCCCCGTGAAAAACCCATCCGCATCGACTTCCAAGCGCCCCGCTTCAGGCTCGAACCTGGCTTGGCTCGTCAGATCGATCACCCCACCCTCTGCCCGCTCGCCCAGCACGAGCACCTTCCGCGCATCGCGCCCATCAGACAACACCAGCTCGGAAGGTTCCAATCGCAAAGACGAAATAGATGGAAGCGGCGGGCTCGGCGGCACGGGCTTGTCGCTCGAGACCGCAGCCTTGCCCGTCAACGCAGTCAGCCAAACGCCCGCAATCAGGGCGGCAAAAGATCCAAAGTGGCGCATGAAATTCAAAGTGGCTTTGGGGCATGCTAATTGTATTGCCTTCGAAATAACAAGGGAGAATCCACAATCTTCCTCGCATTTTGAGGGCCTGCCGGGAGGCTGCCCTGGGGGGTTGATGATCCCCGCCCCTTGTTTCCACACGCACCCCGGCCCTGTCCGAAGCTTGTCAAGCCTCCGGACTCCCCTCCATCCTCTACCGATGCCGCGTTGGGTTCCATCTTCCGCCGCCAGGTTGCTCGCCATCCTGGCGTGTTGCTACACCACGCTTTCCCGAGGCCACGCCTCCGAGCCCCCGTCGGCAGCTTGGTTTCCTACCAACACGCTGATCTGGACTCTCCTGGCCCCGCCTGCGACCTGGCAGGCCGCCCAAACCCAAACGTCCCTGGGCGCATTATGGTCCGACCCGGCCATGCGCCCGTTCCGCGAAGACTCACTCAAGCGGTTGCATGCCGACTTCCTCAGTCCACTCGAAACACAATCGGGACTGCGGCTCTCGAACCTCTGGAGTGCCGTCACCGGCCCCTCCCTCTTCGCTCTCACCGCGATCCAAAAGGCCGGCTCGAAGTCCACCGCCACCGCGTGGATCGGTCTTCTCGAGGGCGTCGAACTGGCGCGCGAGTTCACCAACGCCCTTTCGCGCTTGGAAGCCAGCGGATCCAAACCCGCCCGGGGTTCCATCGGAAAAAACCCGTCCTACGCTTTCGAGCGAGTGTTGACAGACTCCGAGGACAAACCAGCCAGGCAGGAACTCGTCCATGTGGTGTCTGCGCCGCCTTTCCTCCTCTTGGGAGAGTCGCGCGAGGGGCTCGAGGAAATCCTCAAGAGGAAAGAAAGCCCGGTTGCGGGCGCCCTCCCCAGCCTGCCTGAATTTCGTCTGGCCGCGCCCGATGTGCTCAACAACGGACTGGCCAGCGTTTGGTTCAATGGTCCTTGGGCGGTCAAACTCCTGAAAGAAGAGTTGCGCGAACAAAACCCTTCGGGATTGCTGGGCAGCGCCGGACAAAGATTCATCGGCGCCCTCGGTTTCGACGTCCTGCGCGCCGTTTCCCTGAAACTGCAGTCCTTCTCGAATCGCCTCAGCGCGGAATGGACGGCTTGGGTGCCTTCCACTCAGCGCACCGGCCTCTTCCGAGTTCTTACGCCCGATCCGTGGGATGCGGCCATCCCCGCATTTGTTCCCTCCCAAGCCCACCACGCCACCCGGCTCCGACTCGATGGCGCGAAAGTCGGGTCCGAACTCGAACGCGTGTTGAGCTCGGTCTCGCCCGAAATGAGCAGCGTGCTGAAACTTGTCCTCGATACCCTGGGCAAGGATCTGAATCCTCCGGTCGACTTCCGCCGCCAAGTCCTCGAACGTCTCGGCAACGATTGGACGGTTTATCGATCGGAGCCTGTCGCTGCCATCAACAGCATGACCCGCGACGCCGTCTCCGTCGTGGTCTTGGGAGCCGAACACCCCAAGAACATGATGGCTGGCGTGCGCGCCCTGTTTTCCATCGCCCCCAACGCGGGAGATGACAAGGCGCTGCGACAAATCGAACTCGAAGGCCATGATGTCCTTCGTTACCAGCCGATCTCTTTTGCTTCCAACCTGGACGACAAGCCCCCGCAACCTGTGTTTTTCGCCGCGTTGACGAACGCCTTCGTGATCGCCCAAGGCGAAGCCGCCATGATCCACCACTTGAGAAATCGTCAGACGAACGCCCCTGGCTTGGCAGCCCTGCCCGGAGCGATTCAAGCTCTCGAGTTTGCGGGGGGCTCCGCCGGCGGACTCGCCAGCATCCATCAGTTGCACCTTGAACTTCGCGAGCCTTGGGAAACCGCGCGGCTCTCTCCGCGTCGAGATCAGGATCCCGCTTCCAGCGCATCCGCGGGGGAAACCGACATTCTTTCTTCGATGGGTTTGGACACTTCATTGCTGCCTCCCTTCAATGCGATCGCGCGGCATTTCTATTTCTCCGCCACCGCCGGCGCCTCGCTTCCTGAGGGATTGCGCTGGCGCTGGGTTTGGCTCAACCCTCCGGCCGCTGCCCGTCCGTAACCTCCGCTTCGCCCCTTCCCGCATGCTCACCGTTGCCAGCGTCACCAAATCATTCGGCGGACGAGTCCTTTTCGAAGGCGCCGATTTACAATTGAACCGCGGCGATCGCGTCGGCCTGGTCGGCCCCAATGGCGCGGGCAAATCAACCTTGTTCTCCATCATCCTCGGAAGGGAGGAGCCGGACGAGGGCGCGGTGGTCTTCGAGCGTGGCGCTTCCGCCGGGCATCTTCCGCAAGAAAGCGCACCCGTCGGCAGCGAAACGGTGCTCGACGTGGCGCTCGGCCTCGGACTGGAACACGGTCCAAACACAGCGGAGGCCGCACATGTCGATCATCTGACGGAAGCGCGGGCCAAGCGCATCCTCAAGGGCCTCGCGTTTCGGGAAGAACAGTTCCATCGGCCGGCGCGGGAATTCAGCGGCGGGTGGGTGATGCGGGCGCACCTCGCGCGGCTCCTGGTGAGCGAACCGGACTTGCTCATGCTCGACGAGCCCACCAACCACCTCGATTTATCGGCTCTGTTGTGGTTTCAAGAGTACCTGCGGACTTATCCCGGAGCCATCCTGCTCATTTCGCACGATCGCGAGTTCCTCAATCAACTGACGGGATCCATCGTGGAACTGCGCCAGGCCCGGCTCTGGCGTTACCGCGGCAACTACGACGCCTATCTCGAGCAAAAGGAATCGGTCGAAGCCCAGCAGCTCGCCGCGTACAAGAATCAACAGAAAGAAATCGCCCGGCTCATGACGTTTGTGGAGCGGTTCCGGGCCAAAAACACCAAGGCCACCCAAGCGCAGAGCAAACTCAAGCAAATCGAACGCATGGAGAAAATCGAGGCGCCCGAATCGGCGGACGCCACCATCGATTTTCGTTTTCCGCAGCCGCCCCGCAGTGGCCAGCGTGTCATCACCCTGCGCGGCATCCGGCACGCCTACGGGAACAACGTGGTTTACGAAAACCTCGAATTCCAAGCCGAGCGCGGCCAGCGCATCGTGCTGGTCGGTCCCAACGGCGCCGGGAAATCCACCCTGCTCAAACTCCTCGCGGAGGCCATCCCCTTGCAATCCGGCGAACGCCTCCTGGGGCACAACGTTCGCGCCGGATACTACGCGCAATACCGGGTGGAAATGCTGAACCCGGAACACACCGTGCTGGAGGAGGCGCTCGACACTCCCCAGCGCGTGACCGAACAAGCGGTGCGATCCATTCTCGGCTGTTTTCTCTTTCGCGGCGATGACGTGTTCAAGCGGGTGAGCGTGCTGAGCGGCGGCGAGAAAAGCCGGCTCGCGCTCGTGAAGCTGCTGCTGGATCCGCCCAACCTCCTCCTCATGGACGAGCCCACCACCCATCTCGACATGGCCAGCATCGAAGCGCTCACCGCCGCGCTCGATCCCTTCGAGGGAACGCTCATCTTCATCAGCCACGACGTTCATTTCATTCGCTCGCTCGCCAATCACGTGGTCCATGTCGAGCATGGCCGGCTCGCCGCCTTCCCCGGCGATTACGAATATTACCGCTCCAAAATGGCCGAGCGCGAACAGCGCGAGACTCAAGCCCGTGAACAAACCACGGTCCGGGAGGCACCCCGCTCCGAACGCCATTCGGACCGAACCAAAGAACAGAAGCGACTGGAAGCGGAGGCCCGCCAGGCCCGCGCCCGTGCCCGCAAGGCGAAGGAAGCCGAGGTGCGCGAACTCGAGGCATCCATCACCCGGCTCGAAGCGCGCCAGCGGGAGTTGGAGGAAGCCGCGGCGGATCCGGCTGTGCTCAAGGATGGCAAACGCCTTCTGAACCTCCGCCGCGATCTGGGCCAGATCGCCGCGGACGTCGCCCATGCGACCGAAGGTTGGGAGAAAGCTTCTCTCGAATTGGAATCCCTGGCTCCCGGCCAAGGTTCCCAAGATTGACCGGCAGCGCGTCGGCGGATCGGCGCTCGGATTTCAGATCACGGGGCGCCACAATCTTTGCTGGGCCTTGGGGGACGATACGGCATGTCAGCGGTCGAATGGATTCGATCGCTGGCAGTGACTAACTCCTCACATGCAACATTGGTCGAAAACGCATTATGCATGCTGCTATTATCGATCGTGTACGCAATCATAGCTAACGTGCGACACCTCATATTCAACACGCCTACTTCTGGGACAAGCTCTAACTGGACTTCTTTCAGTTCACCGTCTCCGGCGTGCCGGTCAGCCCTGGGGCTCCGCCACCCGGGCTTCCCCGCACGCCTCCGACTTGAACCCCTGTTCCTCTTTCTGCTTCAGCCTCCGGCTGCTTTGGCTGAAGGGATGAACCGTGACGAAGCTCAACCTAACCTTTCTCCGACTCTGGGCACTGGCACGATGCTGCTGCACCCACCCTCTTGTCGCGGCGGTTACCGTAAACAAGTTGCATGATTTTGACTCCCGCAATGGGGCCTACCCTTTTGCGCGGACCCAAAGCGCCAGAGGACTGGCGCACTCCAAGACTCTGTCGAGTTCACCAACGGTCCACGCCAACGCGGAGCGTCTTGGTCTGCGGCGGCCCTCCGCCGCTTTCCCATGTCGCCACGCTCTCGCCGCCGAAACCCAACGGCTAATGCTGCGGCAAAAACAGGCGGCGCTGCAACGGCGGGTTGCAACGGGGCGATTGCAACGGGGTCAAGTCTCAAATGTTGACGTTCTGTGGTGAGGAATGGCGTGATGGGCGGTGCCAAGTCACGGCCGCTGCTCGTTCGGGTTGCTGGACGGTCGTATCATGGGGTCAATCGCGGTCAACGCCGGGATCGGATCCGGCTGTCTGCTGATGACCACCGCCGTGGGATAGGAATTCGGCGGCGGACATGTCGAATGCTTGATCCTTAAACCTCCCGACTAACTTGATGCTGAAGTTACTCCCCGTTCCGCACCCCGGCCCGGCGGGGGTTTTTGCTAAAACCGGCAATTGACCAGCATCAATCTGTCGGAAGATCTTGGCGGCAACGGCCTGGAAAAGAAGGTCATGACGAAGAACGAGGCAGATCCTTTACGGACCCGTGGACAAGCTGGTGATGGCTCATGACCGGGGTCCTATCCGGATTCGCTTACGACAACCACCCCTTGCGCGTCCCCCGCGCATCTTCTGCCAGCGGTCGAATCAAATTGACCCGTCCGGGGTCGAAATGATTGACCCGTCGCTCATTCTCGCAAAAAGAGACATGTTTTCTTTAAATCATTCCGCAACAACGTGATAAGGGAGTGATTTAAAGGAAACATGTCGGCCAGGGTGGGTCAGCCATGTCGACCAATGCATGGTCAATTTGATTCGACCGCTGGCAATTGTCAACACCTGCACGCCCCCCCACCCCATGACACGACGCGCAGGCCTGCGTGTTGTTCTTCGAAAGTCGCTTCTCAGAATAGAGTTTCTTCCCCAAGGATATCACCGCAGGCGTATCCTGCTCGGCTCCTGGCATCAGGGAAGGGACGCGGACTCAAGATCGGGCGCTGAAGCGGCGTAAACAACGCACTCCATTTCCGCGTATCCGCGGTTCAAGAGGCTTCACCTTGAGATTAACCGTGCTCTAGGGAAGTGCGTGGCGGAGAGTGTTCATTTGTGCACCGGCATCGGCAGGCCGTAAATCCGCTCAAAGAGGCGGCGCTTTCGTTCCGCCTCGGTCAAATCGGCGGGCAGGGAGGCGAGCGTGACGCGCCGGGCGGCTTCAAACATCTCCACCCCCATGCGGAAGCGTTCCGCGCCGGAACGGGCCATGAGCCGAGCGCGGACCATCTCGGCAATTTCGGGCGGGGTGTCGGTCATTTCTGGCATTGCTCCCAAAGGGTATGCAGCCCCAATTCCTTCGTCCAGCGCTCGATGTAGGCTTTGTCGCCACCCGTGTCAGCGAGGTTCCTCACATCGCGCAGTTGCAGTTCAGAGAGGGAATCCCTGGCCCACCAGAGTTTGGAGATGATGAGATCTTCCTTGCTGACAATCCAGGTGGAGAAATCCTCGACGGTGATGCGTTGCCGGCGCTCAAACTCGGCGCGCCGATAGGCCGTGCTCTTGCACACGATGAAGTCCACTTTGATGACGCTCTCTTGGTGGATGAGGTTGAACAGGGATTCGTGCGCGATGGAGCTGCTGACCGCCTCGCGGGAGACGTAATAGTCGGGCAAGAAGAGACAGACGATTTTGTCTGCATCCCCCGGTAGCAACGCGACCACGAAGTCGATGTCGCGCGTCATGCGGGGTTGCGCGTAGTAGTTCATCGCCATGGAACCGGTCAGCATGTAGCCGAGGCCACCTTGCTCCAACCGCTGCGAGACGTCGCGAACGATGTCGAGTTCGTTTTGCACGAGTTCAGAATCTGCGGGGCAGATCTCCCCGGCGTCACCCTAATTCTTCGCACCGGCCAACTCCCGGGGGATGCGGATGGCTTGACGCTTACCTTCCAGTTTCCACCTTCGGGAACAAGACTCGCTCATCTCAGGCTGATCTCCTCGGTCGCGCTCAAGGCGTGAATTCGAACTGGTGGATTCCTTTACCGCAATGAGGTCAAGTCTCAAATGTTGACGTTCTGAGGTGAGGAATGGCGTGCTGGGGGTACCAAGTCACGGCCGCTGCGCGTTCGAGCATTTCTAGCTGTCTGCCCCCAAGAACGAGACGGGACGGATTCGGTCCTTGTGCTCATGAGCTCCGCCGGGTTCGCATCGGCAAGGTGCTCCGCGGATCGTTGGAGGTGGCCCTCGTTGCGCTGCGGCCAGTAACACTGCGGTCTACCGCGTGACAACCGCTACCGACAACTTGCGGATGCACTGGCGTAGGGGCCCGATGAGTTTTGCTTGGGAATTTTCCCCAAGCGGACCACACTCCGCGCGTCCAGGAGCGGCGCACCTCGCCCTCGTCGCCGGTGTGATGGAATGGCAGACATACGGGACTTAAAAT
>Ga0194132_10004620_pt1 | contig 23262 bp, 21 predicted proteins | sample TA2KigOf80mmetaG_FD_148612 | JGI IMG/M metagenome (GOLD analysis project Ga0194132, IMG submission 148612) | Freshwater microbial communities from Lake Tanganyika, Tanzania - TA2015054 Kigoma Offshore 80m | ecosystem: Environmental > Aquatic > Freshwater > Lake | place: Tanzania: Lake... | reverse complement strand
TGCGCGTCCCATCGGCCGGTCATAGCCGCCCGCTTGCGGCTGGCCGGCATAAGGATCGCGCGCCGGCGCGCGGTCACCCCAGGGATTGCCCGACGGCGCCGGCGCATCGTCGATCGGCCCGCCCCGCGGCGCCTCCTCCGCGCCATGGCGGCCGGCGAGCTGCTCATAGGCGCTCTCGCGGTCGACCGGGGTGTCGTAGCGCGTCCTGATCGGGCTCGATGCGACCACCGCCCGGCGTTCCTCGGGCGTCACGATGCCGAGCCGCGAGGCGGGTGGCGCGATCAGCGTGCGGCGGACGATGCCGGGCGTCCCGCCGGCCTCCAGCGTGGAGACCAGCGCCTCGCCGACGGCGAGCTCGGTGATCGCCTTGGCGACATCGAGCTTCGGATTGGCGCGGAACGTCTCGGCCGCGGTGCGCACCGACTTCTGGTCGCGCGGCGTGAAGGCGCGGAGCGCGTGCTGGACACGGTTGCCGAGCTGGCCGAGCACCTTCTCGGGCACATCGAGCGGGCTCTGGGTGACGAAGTAGACGCCGACGCCCTTGGAGCGGATCAGGCGGACGACCTGCTCGACCTGGTCGACCAGCGCCTTCGGCGTCTCGTCGAACAGGAGATGCGCCTCGTCGAAGAAGAAGACGAGCCGCGGCTTGTCGAGATCACCGACCTCTGGGAGATCCTCGAACAGCTCGGCGAGGAGCCACAGCAGGAACGTCGAGTAGAGCTTGGGGCTCTGGATCAGCTTGTGCGCCGCGAGGACATTGATGGCGCCAAACCCTTCCGGGCTCACCATCATCAGATCCTCGAGCTCGAGCGCGGGCTCGCCGAAGAACTTCTCCGCGCCCTGCTGCTCGAGGACGAGAAGCCGGCGCTGGATCGCGCCGATCGAGGGCTTGGTGACGTTGCCGTAGTCGATCGAGACCTGCTCGCTGTTCTCGCCGAGGAAGTTAAGGAGCGCCCGCAGATCCTTGAGGTCGAGCAGCAGCATGCCGTTGTCGTCGGCGATCTTGAACGCGATGTTGAGGACGCCTTCCTGCGCCTCGGGCAGCTCGAGGAGGCGGGCGAGCAGCACCGGCCCCATCTCGCTCAACGTCGTCCGTATCGGGTGGCCGTCGACGCCGAAGAGGTCCCAGAACACGACCGGGAAGGCGCGGTTGACGTATTTCGGGAGCCCGATCTCCTTCGCGCGTTGGACGAGGCGGGGCGCCTGGGTGCCGGCCTGGCTGAGGCCCGAGAGATCGCCCTTCACGTCGGCGCAGAAGACCGGGACGCCGTGGGCGGAGAAGCCTTCCGCGAGCGTCTGGAGCGTCACCGTCTTGCCGGTGCCGGTCGCGCCCGCGACGAGGCCGTGACGGTTCGCGTATTTGAGATCGAGATAGGGGTTCGGGTCGCCCTTGCCGAGGAAGATGGCGGTACTGTCGGCCATGTCGGTTTCCTGTGCCTGGTCGGTCAGTCGGCGACGACGGCGATGGCCTGGATCTCGACCATCATGTCGGGACGGGCGAAGCCGAACACGGTGATCAGCGCGCTCGCCGGGAAGTCGTCGCCGAGGATCTGGCCGCGGAGCTCGGTGAAGCGGTCGCCATGCCGCGGGTCGTTGATGAAGACCGTCATCGTGACGAGATCCTTGAGCGTCGCGCCGGCGTGCGCGAGGGTCTTTTCCAGATTGGCGAAGGTCTGGCGCACCTGGGCGTCGAAATCGCCGGCGAGCGAGGCGCCTGTGTCGTCGGCGAAGCCGGTATGGCCGGCGACCCAGAGGGTCTTGCCGCCCTCGGTGATGACGACCGGCGAATAGGCGCGCGATTGCGGCCGCGGTGCCTTGAGATGAGTCCGTTTCATGCCCGACCTCCGCGTTGGACGAGGCCGACGTTAGATCAAGTCGGCGTGTCCGTCACCCGTGGGTCTGTCGGCCTCACGCCGCGTGGGCGCGAACGAAGACGACGGCACCCTGGCGCGAGCGCGCGGCGCCGTGCTGCACGCCCTTGCTGGCGCGGTGATAATCGCCCGGGGCGAGGAACAGGCCGTCGATCTCGAAGTCGCCCGACAGGACGAGGCATTCCTCGTCCGCATCGTGCGCATGCGCCGGCACCTCGGCGCCGGGATCGAGGCGGAGCAGGAACGAGCGCATGCCGGCGGCCGCATCGAGGCTCAGCATCTTGAGGCTGACGCCGGGGCAGAACGCCTGCCAGCCCCCCTCGCCGGCGCGGACGGTCAGGAGCGGCGCCGGCGCCGCGTCGATCGACGCGAGGATGCGGTCGAGAAGCCCCGCCGGCGCGGCGGCCGGATCGGCCGGCTCGACCGGTTCGACCGGCCCGACCAGGGCCGTGAGCCGCCGCTCCCACACATCGACGGCGCGCCGCGCTGCCCGGTCGGTCGTGAGGCGCGTCTCGAAGCTTCGCCGCTCGTCACCCTCGAGGGTCCCGAGCACATATTCGCCGGCCAGCGCGTCGAGGAGGTCGCTGTCGCTCATCGGTCCATGCATTCCTTGAGGCGCAGGAGACTGCGGCGGATCGAGCTCTTCACGGTGCCGAGCGGCATGACGAGACGCTGGGCGAGCTCGCTGTGCGTATAGCCGTGCATGAAGGCGAGCACGATCATCTCGCGTTGTGACGGCTCGAGCGACCCGAGGCAGGCCGCGATCGTGCGCGCGTCGTCGTCGTGGCCGAGGCGGGCGACGGCGGCGGCGGTCGCCTCCGCGACCGGCACGACCTCGGAGGCATCCTCGACCAGAACCTCGCGCCGGAGCTTGCGGAGACGGTCGACGGCGCCGTTGTGGACGATCCCGGTCATCCAGCCGAGCGCGTTGCCGCGCGCCGGATCGAAGCTGTCGGCCCCCCGCCACATCTGGATATAGCTGTCCTGCAGGATCTCCTCGGCGAGGTCGCGGCGCCCGACGACGCGATGCGCGACGGCCTACAGGGCCGCCGACGTCGCCTGGTAGAGTGCGGCGAGCGCCGCTCGGTCGCCGCCGACGCAGGCGCGGACCAGGCCGGCGAGCCGGTCGGGCGCGGATTCGGAGGCGGCCGGGGAGAGCGGAACGACCATGCCCCACCCATAGCGCAAACCATCCCAATGCGCCAGTCGCGCCCAATGCGCCAGTCGCGCGCCCTGGTCGGTTGCCGCTATGGGCTGCAAGGCCATGAAATCCTTCGATCCTGTGGCCCGTGTGCGAGGCGGGCCAAGGCCTTGCGGCCACGCCTCCGACCAGACTACGTCGCAGAGGGTGTGGCGGATGCAGGCCGGCGACGCTGGATCAACCAGACCGCGGCCGCGATGCCGGCACCGACCAGGTCAGTGATCGCCTCCGGGATGACGAGAAGGATGGCGGCGGCGAACAACGGCACGCGGAGCGCCACCGCGAGCGGGCGTCCGGCGAACCATCCCTCGGTCGCGGAGGCGAGGAGGAAGACCCCGATCGCCGCCGTCACGCAGACATGGACGATCGCGAGGATCTCGCCCCGCCACAGGAGCTCCGGGCCATAGACGAACATGAACGGAACGATCAGCGTCGCGAGCCCGAGCTTGAGCGCGATCCAGGACGTGCGCCACGGATCGACGCCCGCCATGCCGGCGGCCGCGAAAGAGGCGAGCGCGACCGGCGGCGTGATCGCGGAGACGACCGCGTAGTAGAAGATGAAGAGATGCGCGGTGAGCGGCTCGATCCCGACGCGGACGAGGCCGGGCGCGATCACCGAGGCCGCGACCGCATAGGCCGCCGTCGTCGGCATGCCCATGCCGAGGATGAGCGCGATCACCATCGCGAAGACGAGGGCGAGAAGCCGGCTGTCGCCCGCGATCGCGAACACGACCGCCGAGAAGCGTCCCGCGAGCCCGGTCAGCGCGATGACGCCGACGATGATGCCGGCGCAGGCGCAGACCGCGACGAGCTGGACCGAATCGCGCGCCGCCGCCGCGAGCGCATCGGCGATCGCGCGCGGACCCATGCGGTCGCCCCGCGCCGACAGCCAGCTCGCGACGATCGCGGCGAGGACGCCGAGCGTCCCGGCGCGGAACAGCGAATAGCCATAGATCAGCGCGCCGATCAGGACGACGAGCGGCGCGAAGAGATGGCTGGTCCGCACGAGCCGCGCCGTCGGCGGCAGCTCGGAACGCGGCAGGCCGCGGAGGCCGTGCTTCAGGGCGTGCAGATCGCAGTGCAGATAGTTCGCGAGATAGAACAGGATCGTCGGCATGATCGCCGCGATCGCGATGTCGGTGTAGGGAATGCCGAGCACCTCGGCCATGATGAAGGCGCCGGCGCCCATGATCGGCGGCGTGATCTGGCCGCCGGTCGAGGATGTCGCCTCGATCGCGGCCGCGGTCGGCCCGTCATAGCCGACGCGGCGCATCATCGGGATCGTGATCATGCCCGAGGCGACGACGTTGGCGACCGCGCTGCCGCTGATGGTGCCGAACAGGACTCCCGAGACGACCGCGACCTTGGCCGGGCCGCCGCGTGCCCAGCCGACCAGCGCGACGGCGAGATCGTTGAAATACGCCCCCGCCTTGGATGCGTGCAGGAAGGCGGCGAAGGCGACGAACAGCACGATATAGGTCGAGGAGACCGCGGTGGTGATGCCGAAGATGCCCTGGTCGCTGTAGAGATAGCTGAACACGAAGCCCGGGCTGTAGCCGCGGTGATGCCAGACGCCGGGAAGATGGGGGCCGGCGAAGGCGTAGAGGATGAACAGGACGGCGAGGATCGGGAGCGCGAGGCCCGCGGTGCGCCGCGTGATCTCGAGGACGAGGAAAATGCCGAGCGCGCCGACGACGGCATCGGCGGTCGTGAACAGCGCCCCGGCGCGGAACTGGAGGCCGTCGAGCTCGACCGCGATATAGGCGGCCGCCGCGAGCGAGCCCGCGATCATCAGCCAGTCATACCAGGGCACGCGGTCGGCCGTGCCGCGCGCGGCGATGACGAACACGGCGAAGCCGATGACCGATCCCCATGCGACGTGGAGCGAGCGGAACAGAAGCGGCTCGAGCGGATGGATGTTGAGGACGACGAGGTGGAAGACCGTGTAGGCCCCGGCGAGCCAATAGAACACGGTCTTCTCCCAGCCGCCGAGCGGCCGCGACGCGGCGCCGAACTCGTAGCGCGCGGCGCCCGCGTCGGCCGTGGCGCGCCCGTCTTGCTCAGTCATCGCGCGCCGGGCTCACCGCCGACGACCCGAGAGGCCGCGCGTCGGGCGTCGTCGCACGCGGCGGCGATCAGCGGACGACCAGATTGTCCGGGATCGCGTGTCCCTTCTCGCGGTAGTACCGCGCGGCGCCAGGATGGAACGGCAGGAAGCCGTTCTTCGCGACGTTCTCGGGCACGGTCTCCCTGGCGGCGGCGTGTCCCTGGACCATGCGCGGATGGTTCTCGTGCACCGCCTTGACGATGGCGTAGGCGAGATCCTCGGGCATGTCCTTGTGGATGATCGCGAAGTTGAACAGCCCGACGGTCGGCTGGTCTTCCTTCATGGTGCGATAGGTGCTCTTCGGCACCACCGACGGCGACAGCTCGGGGAACTTCTCGCGGAGCGTCCGGATCTCGTCCGCGGTGAAGCTGAAGAACGCGACGCCTTTCTGGGTCTCGAGCTCGCTGAAGGCCGCGATGGGAAGGCCGGCGGCGAAGGCGAACACATCGAGAAGGCCGTCGCCGACCTGGCTCGTCATGTCGCTGCCGCCGCCATAGCGGATATTAGTCTTGATGCCGAGCGCCTCGAACATCGGCGGGAAATATGTGCCGGGCGTGCCGGCGCGCGGCCCGACGCCGACCGACTTGCCGGCGAGCTGCTTGACCGAGGTGATGCCCGAGCGTTGCAGCGTGATGAAATGGAACGGCGTGTCGTACATCGGAAACAGCGCGCGGACATTGCGGTACTGCTTGCCCTTGGTCCATTCGCCGCTGCCGTTCCACGCCTGCAGCGCGACGCCCATGGTCGTCATGCCGAGCTCGGCCTGCTTGTCGTCGACGAGGATGATGTTCTGGTTCGGCCCCTGGGTCTGCTGGGTCGAGACATTGACCTTGGTCGCCTCGCTGACGAGCGTCGCCCAGACCTGGCCATAGATGAAATAGGTGCCGCCGACCGACGCGGTGCCGAGCGTCATCGATTTCGGCCAGGCCGGGTTCTGCGCGGCGGCCGGCGCGGCGGCGAGGCCGAGGACGGCGGCGGCAGCGAAGGCGCGGCGGCGGAAGGTGGTCATCGCTCGTTCTCCTGCTGCGGCGGGGTGGCAAGGGCCGGTCGCCGGCCGCCCCCGGTCAAACGGTCCATCTTCGGCCGGCACCCGCCCGGCCACAAGCGCGGAAACGACAGGACTGATCGAGATCAAGGGGCACGTGGCCGGTCACCGGTATCCTGCGCATGGTGCTCTGGTGCACAGGAGACCCGACCCGTCATGCCGCTCACGGCCGACATCACCTTCCACGGTCTCGACCCTTCACCCGCGATCGAGGCACGAATCCGTGCCCGGGTCGAGCAGCTCGACCGGTTCCACCCGCGGATCGGCCGCTGCCGCGTCGTGGTCGAAGCGCCGCACCGCCGGCACCACAAGGGCAAGACCTACAGCGTGCGGATCGAGGCCCACGTCGCGGGCGCGGTCGTGGCCGTCAACCGCGACCCGGGCAAGGACCACGCGCACGAGGACGTCTATGTCGCGATCCGCGACGCCTTCGATGCGCTCGACCGTCGGCTCGAGGACCACGCCCGCCGCAAGCGCGGCGAGGTGAAGACCCACGAAGCGCCGCTCACCGGGCGGATCGTCAGGCTGTTCCCCGACCGCGCTTATGGTTTCATCGCGACGAGCGACGGCCAGGAGGTCCACTTCCACGCCGCGGCCGTGGTCGGCGCGCGCTTCGCCGATCTCGCGGTGGACATGACGGTGCGCGTCGTCCTCGGCGGCGAGGACAGTTCCGAGGGTCCGCAAGCCTCGACCGTCCAGCCGGTCCCGCCCGAGATCGCCGCACGCTGAGCGCGTCGGACTTGCAAAGCCGGTGTCGCTCGCGTAGGAACGCGCGCCGGCACCGACGGCCGCATGGGCCGCACACCGTGATCGACAACTGCTTTTCCGAGCCCCTCAACCGCAAAGCGGCGCGCCCGGGCGCCTATGTCCTCTACTGGATGCAGGAGGCGCAGCGCGCCTCGGCCAATCCCGCGCTCGCGTTGGCGATCGCCGAGGCGAACGCGCGGCGGCTTCCCGTGATCGCGGTGTTCGCGCTGATGGACGACTATCCGGAGGCGAACGCGCGCCACTATGCGTTCATGCTCCAGGGTCTCGCCGACGCGACCGGCGGCCTGGCGGGGCGCGGTGTGCGCCTCATCGTCCGTCGTGGCGCGCCCGACGTCGTGATCCCGCACCTCGCGACCCGGGCGGCGCTCGTCGTCACCGAGATCGGCCATCTCCGCCCGCAGCGTCTCTGGCGCGCTCGTATCGCGGACGCGATCGACTGCGCCATGATCGCCGTCGAATCCGCCGTGGTCGTCCCGGTGCACCGCGCGTCGGGCAAGTCGGAAATCGGCGCCCGAACGCTGCGGCCGAAGATCATGCGGCTTCTCGACGACCATCTCGCCGCACCCGACGAGACCGCCGCCACCGTCGCGGGTGACCGCCTCGCGCTCGCGAGCGACATCGACGTCGCCGATCCCGCGCGCGCGTTGGCGCAGCTCGCCGTCGACCCGTCGGTGCCGCCGGTGCGACGCTTCCGGGGCGGCGAGACCGAGGCGCGGCACCGTCTCGAGCGCTTCGTCGCGACCGGCCTCGCGGATTATATCGAGCGCCGCGCCGAGCCGGCGGACGACGGCAGCAGCGGGCTCAGCCCCTATCTCCATTTCGGCCACATCGCGCCGGCCGCGATCGTCCGCGCCGTGCGCGCGGCGGATACGCCCGAGACGGCGCGCGCGGCGGTGATCGAGCAGCTCGTCGTTCGCCGCGAGCTCTCGTTCAACCTCGTCGCCTTCACGCCGGGCTACGACACCTATGCGGCGATGCCGGCGTGGTCGCGCGCGAGCCTCGCCGCGCATGCCGGTGACGCGCGCCTCCGCCTTGCCGCCGAGCGGCTCGAGGCCGCCGACACGCCCGATCCCCTGTGGAATGCCGCGATGCGCGAGATGGTGCACACGGGCTTTCTCCACAACACGATGCGGATGTACTGGGGCAAGAAGATCCTCGAATGGAGCGCCGACCCCGAGACCGCCTTCGCGACCGCGCTCCGGCTCAACAACCGATATCTCCTCGACGGCCGCGATCCGAATTCCTATGCCGGCGTCGGGTGGTGCTTCGGGCTGCACGACCGTCCCTGGCCGTCGCGGCCGATTTTCGGTACCGTGCGGTCGATGACCGCGGGCGGGCTCGAGAGAAAGTTCGACATGGACGGCTATGTGCGCCGCGTCGCGGCACTGGTCGAGGCCGAACGTGGCGCCTGACCGCGACGGCGAGAAGCGACGCGCCGCCGAGCGGAGCCTCGCCTTCATCGAGAACGGCATGACGATCGGGCTCGGCACCGGCACCACGGCGGCGCACATGATCCGCCTCCTCGGCGAGCGGATCGAGGCCGGGCTCCGCGTCCGCGCCGTGCCGACCTCGACCGCGACGCGGCGGGCGGCCGAGCGCGCCCGCATCCCGCTCGTGAACCTCGATGAGTGTCCCGCCCTCGACCTCGCGATCGACGGCGCCGACGAGGTCGACCCGACCTTCGACCTTATCAAGGGCGGCGGCGGCGCGCTCCTGCACGAGAAGATCGTCGCCGTGGCGAGCCGGCGCCTGGTCGTCGTGGTCGACGAGAGCAAGATGGTCGATCGGCTCGGCCGCTTCCCGCTGCCGGTCGAGGTGAGCCGCTTCGGCTGGCGCGTCGTCGCCGAACGCATCGCCGCGCTCGGCACGCGTCCGGCGCTCCGGACCGGCGAGGGCGGCATTCCGGCCGTCACCGACGAGGGCAACTACATCCTCGACTGCGGCTTCGGCACGATCGGCGACACCGGTGCCCTCGCCCGCGCGCTCGACGCCATTCCCGGGGTCATCGAGCATGGGCTCTTCGTCGCCATGGCCGATACGGTGATCGTCGGCCAGGCGCGCGGCGTCGCGGTGCTGCACCGCCGTCCCTGACGACCGAACCGAGGAAGATCGCGATGTCCGCCCTCACCCGCTCGCCCGCCTGGCAGGCGCTCAAGGATCACCGGCGCGCGATGCGGCGCGTCCACATGCGATCGCTGTTCGCCGACGATCCCGGCCGCTTCGATCGCTTCTCGCTCGAGGCCGCGGGCCTCCGCCTCGACTACTCGAAGAACATCGTGACCGAGGAGACGATGGCGCGGCTCTGCGACCTCGCACGCGCGACGCAGGTCGAAGGCTGGCGGACGCGGATGTTCGCGGGCGAGCGGATCAACATCACCGAGGACCGCGCCGTCCTCCACACCGCGCTCCGCAACCGCGCCGGCACGCCGGTCCTCCTCGACGGGCAGGACGTAATGGCCGAGGTCAACGCGGTGCTCGCCCGGATGCGCGGCTTCGTCGCCGCCGTCGAGCGCGGCACGTGGACCGGCTATACCGGCAAGGCCATCCGCGATGTCATCAATATCGGGATCGGCGGCTCGCATCTCGGCCCGCAGATGGCGAGCGACGCGCTCGCGCCCTTTCGCGCTCCCGCGCGGCGGACGCACTTCGTCTCCAATGTCGACGGCACCGACATCGCCGAGACACTGAAGACACTCGCGCCCGAGACGTCGCTGTTCATCATTGCCTCGAAGTCGTTCACGACCCAGGAGACGATGCTCAACGCCGGCACCGCGCGCGCCTGGTTTCTCGAGCGGACCGGCGGCGCGGGCGACATCGCGCGCCACTTCGTCGCGCTCTCGACCAATGCGACGGGCGTCGCCGCGTTCGGCATCGACACCGCCAACATGTTCGCGTTCTGGGACTGGGTCGGCGGCCGTTACTCGCTGTGGTCGGCGATCGGGCTGCCGCTCGCGCTCGCGATCGGGATCGAGAGGTTCGAGGCCCTCCTCGCCGGTGCGCACGCGATGGACGCGCATTTCCGGCGCGCGCCCATCGAGCGCAACATGCCGGCGATCCTCGCGCTTCTCGGCATCTGGTACCGCAATTTCTGGGACGCGCCGGCGCACGCGATCCTACCCTACGACCAGTATCTCCACCGCCTGCCCGCCTATCTCCAGCAGGCCGACATGGAATCGAACGGCAAGTCGGTGGACCGCGACGGTCGGCCGGTCGATTACGCGACGGGGCCGGTGATCTGGGGCGAGCCCGGCACCAACGGGCAGCATGCCTTCTACCAGCTCATCCACCAGGGGACGACCCTGATCCCGGCCGACTTCATCGCGCCGGCGCGCTCGTACAATCCGGTCGGGGCGCACCACGACGTGTTGCTCGCGAATTTCCTCGCCCAGACCGAGGCGCTGATGCGCGGACGCACCGCGGCCGAGGCCCGCGCCGAGATGCGCGCCAAGGGGCTCACCGGCGCCCGCCTCGCCGCACTCGCTCCGCATCGCGTGTTCCGCGGCAACCGGCCGACCAACACGATCCTGTTCGACCGTCTCGACCCGGAGACGCTCGGCGCGCTGATCGCGCTCTACGAGCACAAGATCTTCGTCCAGGGCATCGTCTGGAACATCAACTCGTTCGACCAGTGGGGCGTCGAGCTCGGCAAGGTGCTCGCCGATGCGATCCTGCCCGAGCTCGACGGGCGCGCGACGGCGGCCGCGCACGACGCCTCGACCACCGCACTCATCGCCGCCTGCCGGCGCATGCGAGGCTAGACCGGGAGGCACGGCCGCGGCCCTCGTCATCGGGGTCGACGGGGTCGTCGGCCGACGCGGACGAGCGCGGCCCGCCGCTTCGGCGCGCTCAGGCGTCCGCGCGCTCAGGCGTCGGCGCTGGCGAGCGTCACGATCTGATCGCCGCGGCGGCCGGTGGCCGCGTCGCGGAAGCCCATGCCCTCGAGCCGAATCTCCTCGCCCGGCCGCGCGCCGGCCGGGATCTCGATCGCCTGGTCGCCGCCGATCGACGGAACCATCACCCGGGCGCCCTCGGCGAGCGCGCGATCGGCGAGCGCGAGCGTCATGCGCACGTCGATGCCGTCGCGTCGGAGAACCGGGTGCGGCACGACCTCGACGACGATGTTGAGATCGCCCGGCTTGCCGCCGCCATAGCCGGGGAAGCCGAGACCGCGGATCGTGATCGTATCGCCGTCGACGACGCCGGGCGGGATCGGCACGTCGAGCTCGACATGGGTCGCGAGCACGAGATGCACGCTCGTGCCCAGCGCGGCGTCGAGGAAAGCGAGCTTGACGATCTCGGCGAGGTCGGCGCCGTCGACCCACATCGAGGTGCCGCCGCGACCGCGCCGGTTGCCGGCGATGTCGCCGACGAGATCGGCCGGGGTGTCGCCGGGGCCGAAACGCTCGTCGAAGGCGACGGGCCCGCGGTCGGGCCGGCCTTGCGCGTCGTAGAAGCTCCCCATCGGGCCGCGCGCGCGGCGGTCGCGCTCGTAGCGGCCGCGCTTCTCGGGATCGGTCAGGACATCATAGGCGGCGTTGACGTCCTTGAACCGCTCAGCCGCCGCTTCGTCGCCGGGGTTGAGGTCGGGGTGGAGCTCCTTGGCGAGCCGGCGATAGCTGTCCTTGATCTCGCGGAGCGTCGCCGCGCGGGAGACACCCAGCACCTCGAACGGATCGGTCACGTCCGGAACCCGCCCCTCGATATTGCACGCGCGCGACTATAGGTGCCGCCGGGCCGCGCTGCCAAGGTGCCGTCAGTAGACCGGCGCGGCGCGGGCACCCCGCAGATAGCCGGCGCGGCGGAGGGCGAGGACGATCAGGAGGGCGACGAGAAGCGGCCCGAACTGGACCGCGATGAGGTTGGAGAGCGAGGAGATCACGAGCGGCGCGATCCAGGCGAGGACGAGGACGATCCGCTCGCCCGGCAGAAAGCCTTGGCGCAGCCCCTCGCGCAACAGGATCGCCATCGGGATGAGGAGCGCGACGAGGTCGTAGTCGAAGAGATAGGGCGTCACGAGGACCGTCGCCGCGATCAGGATCGCGAGCTGGAGCGCGACGGGGATCGGGCGTCGCCAGACCTCGACGACGAGGGCGACGGCGAGCGCGGCGGCGACGAGCTGGAGCGCGTAGGCCGCCACGATCGAGCCGCCGGCGAGCCGGACGGTCGCGAACACGGTCGGCATCTTGGCCCATGGCAGCGTCCCCGCCTCGATCAGCGAACGCACGAGCGGCATGTTGGCGACGAATGTCTCGAGCACGTCGGTGCCGAGGACCACGACCGAGACGGCGACGAATTCGGTCGCCGTCACCGCGGCGGTCTTGAACGCGACCCAGCGGCCGGCGATCGCGAGCGCGATCGGGAACAGGAGCCCCCAATGCGGCTTGAACGCGAGGAGCCCGATCGCGATGCCGGCGACGACAGGACGGCGGTCGAGGGCGAGGACGACGATGCCGAGGAGAGCCGCGGTGACGAAGCCGTTCTGGCCGTGCATCAGATTGATGAAGGCGGCCGGCCCGAGACCGAGCAGGAGGACCACGTGCCATGCCGGGACGAGGCGACGCAGCACGGCGAAGAAGCCCGCGAAGGTCGCGGCGACGAACAGGACATAGGCCGGCACGTAAGGCAGAAGCGCGAACGGCAGCACGACTAGGAAGAAGGTCGGCGGATAGTGCCAGAGGAAATAGCCGGTGAGCCCCGGCGCCCCGGCGCGGTGCGCCTCGAGGATGTGCTCGATGCCATAGGCGTGCGGCGCGGTGCCGGCGAGCGCGAGATAGGACGCGCTCCAGAACGCGATGAAGTCGTGGCCGATCGGCTCGCGTCCGATCGCGATCAGCTCGATGCAGCGCGCGATCCAGCCCGCCCCGGCTGCGACGTAGAAGGCGACCACGATCGCGAACAGGAGCTTGACCGGCCCGGTCTCGAGCCATTGCGGGTGGTCGAACGGCGCGCGCATGGGATCAGGCCGCCGGCGTCGCCGCGGCGCGGCGGAGGATCGTCACGGCGAAGGCCGCGAGCACGAGGGCGCCGATCTGGATGCCGGTCGCCTCGGCGATCAGCGTGGCGAGAAGCGGCAGCGAGGCGACGGCGATCAGCATCTCGCGCTCGCCCGGCCGGAAGCCGGACCGCAGTCCCTCCGCGACCAGGAGCGCGATCGGAACCGCGAGCGCGGTGAGGTCGTAGTCGAACATGTAGGGAAGCATCAGGATCGTCGCGACCACGACGAACGCGCCCTTGAGGGCGGTCGGCACCGGCCGCAGGCAGATCCAGACCGTCGCGGCGAAGGCGGCGAGCGCGGCCGTGATCTGCGCCGCATAGGCCGCGACGAGCCCGCCGCCGGCGAGGCTCACGGCCGCGAACACGGTCGGCATCTTGGCCCAGGGCAGCGCGCCGGTCTCGTAGAGCCGGCGCACCAAGGGCAGATTGGCGACGAAGGCCTCGAGCGTCTCGACGCCGAGAACGGCGGTCGAGACGACGAGAAATGCGGTCGCGGTGATCGCCGCCGCGATGAAGGCCGGCCACGCGCGCGTCGCGACGAGCAGCACCGGCAGCAGGATCCCCCAATGCGGCTTCAACGCGAGGAGCCCGATCACGATCCCGGCGACGACCGGGCGGCGATCGAGGAGGACGAGCGCGAGGCCGAGAAACGCGCCGGTGAGAAAGCCGTTCTGGCCATGGAAGGCGTTGACATAGGTGCCGGGCAGAGCGACCAGCGCGAGGAGCACGAGCCCGCCCGGCAGGATGCGGCGTATGACGACGGCAAGGCAGGCGAAGGTCGCGAGCTGGAAGACGGCGTAGGCCGCGAGATAGGGCAACAGCACGAACGGCAAGACGACCAGGAAGAAGGTCGGCGGATAATGCCAGAGATAGATCGCCCAGAGCGTCGGCACCGCAGCCTGCTCGGCGGCGAGGATATGGTCGAGCCCGTAGGCGTTCGCCGGCTCGCCCGCGAGCGCGAGAAAGGACGCGGCCCAGAAGGTGATGAAATCATAGCCGAGCGGCTTGCCGCGCGGATCGACGAGGTCTTGCGACATCGCGACCCACGCGACCGCGGTCACGACATAGACCGCGATCGCGATGATCGCGTAGGCGCGGATGCGCGCACCGTCGAGCCAATGGCCGGGCGGCCCGGCAGGCATCCGACGGCTCGGCGAGGGGAGGAGAACGCTCGACAACGGGGCACGCGACCGCAATGAACCGGGCGCACCCTATGAAATCGTGGTCAAGGTTCGGTTAACGGTGGCCATCGGCGGCCCTGATCGTCTCGGCGCGGAGCTTGTCCGGGTTGGTCCGATGCGGCGCGTCGGCGACCGAGACGACCGCCCCGGGCTCGATCGTCGCCGGATCGAGACCGGCGAGCGCCGCCCGCGGCGGCAGATAGACGAGATGCTCCTCGTCGAGAAGACGGATCATGAGAAGCGTGTGGTCAGGCGCATCGGCCGTCGCCGCGATGCGCCCGCCGATCGAGACCGTGCGGCCGGCATCGAACCGGTCATCGGGCTCGCGCGCCCGGTCGGCCGACCGGCGAACCTGGGCGGGATCGGCGCCGAGCTCGATCCGTCCGATCCGCCAGGCCGCGTCCTCGCGCACGAAGCCGACCGCGATCTCGCGCCGTAGCGCGCCGCCGGTCCACGACGCGATCGCATGGAGCGTCGCCGTCGCGCCGTCGCGATCGGCGCGGAGCGATTCGACAGCGAGCGCGTCGGGAACAACGCGCCGGGTCTCGGCGAGGAGGAACGCGCGCGAGGATTCGGCACGGAGCCGATTGGCGAGCGCGGCGCGCACCGAGGCGCTCCGGAGCGCGACCGCGGCCTCGATGTCGCCCGACCGCGCCGCCGCCGCATGGCGATCCCAGAGATCGAGGAGCGCCGCCCGCATCGGCGCATCCGCCGCCACGGCGGCCGGCATCGCGGCGACGCACGCCAGCACCAGGACGAGCGCGAGCGCGACCGCGCGCGTCAGCGGCCCGGTCCCGGCGCGCCCGAAAGCATCGCCGAGCCGCCGGGCGCGAAGGCGCGCGTGCCCCAGCGGCCGGTCTCGACCATGGCGAAGAACTCGGCCAGCGCGGCGTTGAAGGCGGCCGGCTCCTCGAGGTTGAGCGTGTGGCCGGTCTTCGGCATGACCCAGAGGCCCGCGGTCGGGATCGTGCGCTTGAGGAGAAGCCCCGCCTCGAGGCAGTGATCGTCCTCGTCGCCGTTGACGATGAGCGTCGGCGCGGTGATGCGCGCGAGGCGCTCGACGAGATCCCAGAGCGAGGGCCGCATTTTCTGGACACCGCGGAGCGTGTTGGCCGCGCCCTTGGCATCGTGCAGACAGAGCTGGGCCTTGAACTCCGCCCAGCCGCGCGGGTCCTTGGTCTTGAACTGGATGCGCGCCGCCCCTTCGGCATAGAACGCACCGACCGCGGCCGCGCCTTCGGCGTCGTAGCGGCGTGCGAGCTCCTCGGTGTCGGCCTGGAAGGCCGCCCGCGTGTCGGGCTTGGCGCCGTAGCCGCAACCCGCGATGATGAGCGAACGCGCGAGCGCGGGGTGCTTCATGCCGAAATGGACCGTCGCGAAGCCGCCCATCGAGAGCCCGACGATGTGCGCCTTGTCGACGCCGGCCGCGCGCATCACGGCGGCGATGTCGTCGCAGGCGTGGCCCTGTGAATAGAGCGCCGGATCGGCCGGCACGTCCGACGGCGGATAGCCGCGCGCGTTATAGGTGATGCAGCGGTGACGGCGCGCGAAGAAGCGGACCTGCGGCTCCCAGCTCCGCGCCTCGCCGGCGAACTCGTGCACGAAGACGATCGGGAAGCCGGTGCCGGTGTCCTCGTAATAGAGGCGGGCACCGGCGGAAGCGGCGAGCGGCATGGCGGCCTCAGCGGTTGCGCGCGACGTCCATCAGCTGCTTCTGCTGGCCGCCGTCGATCTCGATCATCGTGCCGTTGACGAAGTGGGCGAGGTCGGAGGCGAGATAGGCGACGAGATTGGCGACCTCCTCGACCTCGGCGATGCGCCCGAGCGGGATGCTCTTGGGCGCGAGCTTGTCGGCCTCCTCGTAGGAGAGCTTCATGTCGCGCGCCATCGCCTTGACGAGCCCGTCCCAGCGCTCGGTCCGGACCGGCCCGGGATTGACCGCGACGAAGCTGATATTGTCGGCACCGTAGCGGCCGGCCATCGACATTGTGAGGTTCTGCCCCGCCGCGTTGGCCGCGCCCGGCGCGATCTCCCAGTAGCTGTGCTTGACGCCGTCATTGCCGATCAGGTTGACGATGCGGCCCCAGCGCTGCTTCTGCATGTAGGGAAGCGCCGCCTTGGTGCAGCGGACATAGCCCATGAACTTGAGCTGGAGCGCATTCGCCCAGTCGTCCTCGCTCAGGGTCTCGATCACCCCGCCGGGCGCGGCGCCGGCATTGTTCACGAGGATGTCGACGCGGCCGAAATTCTTCGCCGCTGCATCGACGAAGTTCTGGGCGTCGGCGGCCCGCGTGAGATCGGCCGCGATCGGCATCACGGGATTGCCGGTCTCGCGCTCGATCTCCTGCGCCGTGGTCTTGAGCTCGCTCATCGTGCGGGCGCACATCGCGATCTTGCATCCCTCGCGCGACAGCACGCGCGCGATGCCCTTGCCGATGCCCTTGCTGCCGCCGGTGACCAGCGCGACCTTGCCGCCGAGCTTGAGATCCATGGTCCTCTCCCTGATTGCGTGCCGAATGTCCGTCCATCCTTAAAACAATCGGACCGGCCGCTCAACCGGTGTCGTGGCGATTGGCAAGGCGCGACGGACCGGGCAGGATGCGCGCGATGCACGAGCCCTTCGCCACCGCCGCCGCCGCCCGATGACCGCCCTTCACGCCGAGCGACCCGGCGACGGGCCTCTGATCGGGCGCGCGATCGCGCGGAGCGAGGATCGCCGCTTCCTGAACGGGACCGGCCGATTCGTCGACGACCTCGCGATCCCGGGCGCGCTCCACGCCGCAATCGTCCGGAGCGCCTATGCGCACGCCGCGATCCGCGGCATCGACTTTAGGGCCGCGCGCGCCATGCCGGGCGTGGTCGCTGTATTGACCTTCGCCGACATCGCGCGCCACGCCGGTCTCATCCCGCTTCGCCTCGCGCCGATCGAGGGCTGGGACCGCTATCTGCAACGCCCGCTCGCGCACGAGGTCGCGCGCTATGCCGGCGAGCCGATCGCGGTCGTCGTCGCGGCGAGCCGCTACGAGGCGGAGGACGCGGCCCTCCACGTCGCGGTCGACTACGCGCCGAAAACGCCGGTCCTCGACCGCGACGGTGCGCTCGCCGCCGCCAGTCTCGTGCACGAGGCGGTCGGGACCAACCTCGCCTTCCGCTACGACGTCGCGCGCGGCGATGCGGAAGCCGTCTTCGCGCGCGCCGATCACCGCGTCGCGGGCGCGTTCCGCATGCACCGCCATGGCGCCGTGCCGCTCGAGACGCGCGGGCTCGTCGCCGCGTATGATCGGGCGCGCGGCACGCTCGAGGTCTGGGGCGCGACCAAGGTGACGTTCTTCAACCGCCGCACGCTGGCCGCGTTCCTCGAGATGGACGAGGCCGCGATCACGCTCTACGAGCCCGATGTCGGCGGCGGGTTCGGCAGCCGCGGCGAGTTCTATCCCGAGGATCTCCTGATCCCGCTCGCCGCCGTCCGGCTCGGCCGGCCGGTCAAGTGGATCGAGGACCGGCGCGAGCATCTTCTCGCCGCCAACCATTCGCGCGATGTCGCCTGCGCGCTCGAGATCGCGGCGGCCGAGGACGGCACGATCCTCGGCATGCGGGCGACGATCATCGGCGACATGGGCGCCTATGCGCGCACCAATGGCGGCGTCGTGCCGGCGAAGGCGGCGCAGTTCTTGCCCGGCCCCTACCGCATCGACCATTTCGCCTGCACGGTCGAGGCGATCATCACCAACAAGACGCCGGTCGGCACGTATCGCGGCCCGGGGCGGTTCGAAGCGAACTTCTTCCGCGAGTGCCTGATCGATCGGCTGGCGCGTCGGCTCGGCATCGACCGCGCCGAGCTCCGGCTGCGCAACCTGCTGCGACCCGCCGATCTGCCCTATGGGATGGGCCCGCTCGTGCCGTACGAGACCGCGGACACGCTCGACATCGGCGATGCCGGCGCTGCGCTCCGGACCGTGCTCGATGCGCTCGGCTATGCGCGCCTCGCGGCGCAGTCGGGCCGGCTCGTCGACGGGCGGCTCCACGGCATCGGCATGGCGACCTTCACCGAGAGCGGTGGCTCGACCACCGGCGAGACCGCGCGCATCCGGCTCACATCCGACGGCGCGATCGAGCTCATGATGGGCTCGACGACGATGGGCCAAGGCCACGAGACCGTCTTCGCGCAGGTGCTCGCCGATGCGCTCGGCGTCCCGTTCGAGACCATCACGGTGCGCCATGGCTCGACCGATCTGGTGCCGATCGGCTGGGGCAGCTTCGCAAGCCGCGGCATGGTGATGGGGGGCGGCGCGGTGCTCCAGGCGGCCGCGACGGTCAAGACGCATCTCGCGCGCGCCGCGGCGCTCCGGCTCAACATGGCCGAGGACGAGATCGTCATCGCCGGCGGCGCGGCCGTTCGCCGGCAAGGTGGCGCGCCCCTCCTCGACTTCGCGGTACTCGTCGCCGCCGCCGCCGCGCATGGCGGGACCGCCGCCGGCGATGTCGTCCTCGACATAGCCGAGACCTATCAGGGTCTGGGCCGGACCTACAGCCACGGCGCGCACGCCGCCCATGTCGCGGTCGATCCGGAGACCGGCGCGGTCGAGGTGCTGCGCTACGTCACCGCCGAGGATGTCGGGCGCGCGATCAACCCGATGATCGTCCACGGCCAGGCGATCGGCGCGGCGATCCAGGGGCTCGGTGCCAGCTTCCTCGACTGCTTCCTCTATGACGGCGACGGCCAGCTCTTGACCGCGACGCTCGCCGACTATCTTCTGCCGACCGCGACGGATTTTCCGCGCATCGATTCGATCACGCTCGAGGACGCCCCGTCGAAGACCAACCCGCTCGGCGTCAAGGGCGCCGGCGAAGGCGGCATCGTCGCAGTCGGCGCCTGTGTCGCGTGCGCCGTCAATGACGCGCTCAGATCCTATGGCGCCGCGATCGATGAGCTGCCGATCCGGCCCGACCGGATCGTAGCGCTGATCCGCGCGGCGGAAGCGAAAGGGAGAGAGGGTCCATGATCACCGGTGCGATCGACGTCCACGCCCACTTCGTGCCACCCGCCATCGTCGAGCGGGTGCAGGAGATCGGCGCCGCGATGGGCGTCAAGGTGTTCGAGGAGCGGCCCGGCGGCAACGCGCTCCAGTTCGATCACGGTCTCCGCATCCGGCCGTTCCTCGAAGCCATCCTCGACATCGACACGCGCCGCCGCACGATGGAGACCCAGGGCGTCGGCTGCCAGATCCTCTCGGTGTGGGCCGATCTTCTGGCGTACGGCATGCCGCGTGCGGCGGGCATCGCCTGGCACCGGCTCCTCAACGAATGTCTCGCGCGCGCCATCGACGGAGCGCCGGACCGGTACCGCATGATGGTCTCGGTGCCGTTGCAGGACGCGGAGGCGGCGGCGCGCATGTTCGAGGACGGCGTGCGCACCCATGGCGCGATCGGCGTGGTGGTCGGCGGCCATGTCGAGGGCGTCAATCTCGGCGATGCGCCGCTCGATCCGTTCTGGGCGACGGCCGAGCGCCTCGGCCTTCCCGTCTTCCTCCATCCCGGCGACCCGACGCCGGGCCCGCGCTTCCGCCGCCACGGGCTCGCGCAGTCGGTCTCCTACACGACCGACACCTCGCTCGCGGTCGGCTCGCTGATCGGCGCCGGCGTTCTCGACCGGTTCCCGTGTCTCGAGATCATCCTGTCGCATGGCGGCGGCGGCGTGCCCTATCTCGCGGGGCGTTTCGATTGCATGCACCAGGTCGGCGACCGCAAGACCTCGGGCACCGTCGCCGAGGTGAAGCCGTCGAGCTATCTCCGCCGCTTCCACTACGACACGATCCTGCACGCACCGGCGCCGCTGCGCTTTCTGGCCGACCTCGTCGGCGCCGACCGGCTGCTTCTCGGCACCGACTACCCGTTCCCGGTGCAGGACCACGATCCGGTCGCGACCGCCCATTCGATCGGCCTCGGCGCCGCCGACGTGGCGCGGATCACCGGCGGCAATGCGCGCGCGTTGTTCCGACTCTAGACCGGACGGAGCCAGGGTCCGATCACGCGCGACAGGCGGCGGCGTCAGTCCTTGGGACGGCCGGCCATGAGACGGACGGCCTTGTAGGCGATCACCGCCTCGCCGCCTTGGTTCACCACGGTGTTCATCGTCGTGACGACGCCGCGATTGCCCTTCGACGTCGGGCGGATCGCCGTCACCTCGACCTCGGCGTGCACGGTGTCGCCGGCGAACACGGGCTTCAGCACCTTCTTCTCGACCTCGAGGAGCGCGAGCCCGGTCGTCTGCATGGTCGACTGGACGAGAAGCCCCTCGATGATCGTGTAGGTGAGCGCCGCCGGCACGACGCGTCCTCTCATGCCGCCGCCGTGGCCCTCGAAGGTGAGGTCGGTGAACAGCGTCTCGACCATGCCGGTGACGCCGATGAAGGCGACGATGTCGGGCTCGGTGATGGTGCGGTTGAGGGTGCGGAAGCGCTCGCCGACGGTGAGCTCGTCCCAATGCAGGCCGACGCCGAGCGTGCGCATCACCGCCCCCGACGGTCGTCGTCGACGAAGGGCAGGACGTCCTCAATCACGCGCCGGAGCTGCGCGGTCACATCGCCCATGGTGCTGAGCCGGACGGTGATGCGCTTGACGCCCTGGTCGCGGAACGTGCGCAAGTGCCGGATGCAATCCGCGGGCGGGCCGTAGGTGAGCCAGGATTCGAGCCGCTCCTTGGTGTAGTTGGCGCCGTAATAGAGATCGAGAAAGCGCTTTGAATCGGCGAGTGCCGCGTCCTTGTCCGCACCGACATTGATGTGGTGATAGAGGACATGATCGAGCGCCGCCGCATCGCGCCCGGCCGCCGTCGCCGCGCCGAGGATGATGTCCCACGATTTCCGGAACCCCTCCGGCGTGACGCTGTGGGTCATCCAGCCGTCGGCGACGCGCCCGACGCGCTTCAACGCGAACTCGGAGCCGCCCATCGGTGTCTCCTCGCGCGTCTGGCGGTGGAGGTTGGTCGCGAGCCAGATCGGGCACGGGTCCTGCACCGGCTTCGGCTCGAGCACGAGGCCGTCGAACTTCTGGAATGCGCTTTCGTAGGGCGCGCCATCGGTCGTCCACAGATGGCGGAGGACGTGGATGTTATCGATCATCTTCTTGTTGCGGTCCACCGGATCGAGGCCCATCGCCGCCGATTCCGCCGTCCACGCCGCCGACGAGCCGCCACCCGAGCAGGCGACCATGCGCGTCCGCCCGTTCGACAGCCGGTCGAGGCTCGCCCACTCGTAGGCGAGGACCAGCGGATCGCGGAGCGCGAACGAGCCCATGCAGGCCGGCCCGAGGAGGACGCGCTCGGTCCGTCCGGCGACGGCGGCGAGCAGCGTCACCGCGTCGAGCCGCTGGTTGACGAACAGCGCATCGCCCACCCAGACCGAATCGATATGCGGCGATGTCTCGGCGAGATCGGCGACCGCGAGGAGATCCTTGACGGTCGTGATGCCGAGATTGATGCCGCGGTTGGACAGCGTGATACCGAACTTCATGCGTCGTTCCATCTAACCCTTGATTCTTCGGACGATCCACGGCAGGACGACCCGCTCGAAGATCTGCTCGTCCGACCAGCCGCGCCCGCGTCCCATATGGCCGCCCTCCGGGTTGACCCACGCCTCCTTAGGCGAGCCATGTTTGAGGAGAAGCTCGAGGTCCTCGATCGGCACCTGGGTGTCGCGACGGCCGTTGATCACGATCATCGGCGCCGACGGCTTGTCGAGGAGGCCCTCCGTCAGGAGCGAAAGTGTCGGGCCATAGGCGAGGAACTCCTCCAGCGTGTCGGCGCCGTAGACCGAGGCGCGGGCCGGGAAGAGATCAAACAGATATTCGCGCGTGCCGAGCGCCTTGCGTTGCCATTCGGGCTGGAAATAGCCGTGGATGGGCGCGCCCTGGACGACCGCGCCCTTGATCCGGTCGGCCGCGATATGGGCGAGCCGCGCCGACCAGTAGCCCGACCACGAGCCGCCCTGGACGACGATCCGCGCGCCGTCGACATCGGCGCGCCCGCGCACGTGATCGAGCGCGGCGATCAGCATGCGATCGGCCTTATCGTCGATGATCACCGGCGCCTGGCCGGTGCCGGGCATGTCGATCGCGAACAGCCCGATGCCGTGCGGCAGGAAGCGTTCGGCGCGCGCGGCATGGCCTTCTTTGCGGCCGTCGAGCGCGCTCACCGCGAACACGATCGGGGCCGGGCGCACGTCCTTCGGCAGCCGCAGATAGCCGACGATCTCCTTGCCGTCGAACGAGATGCGCACCGTCTCGATCGGCGGGTCGACGAGCCGGCCATACTGCGCGAACGCCTCGAGCGCCCGCGCGTAGGCGCGCTTCTTGCCGGGCGAGTTCTCAACCGGGAAGCGGCCGAACTGATAGTACTCCCAGGCCTGGAGATAGGTCTTCGCCGCCGCCGCCTTGTCGCCTGCCTCCTGCTGCTTCGCCGCCGCCATATAGCGGTCGCCGATCGTCGACCACGCCGCCGCCCACTCGTCGCGATCGAGCGAGCGGATCGCGGCGAGCGCCTCGCGCACGTCGGCGGGCTTCAAACCGGAGACCGGGTAGGCGTTGCGGTCGGCGCGTGCCTGCACCTCGAGCTTGAGCTCGTCGAGCGTGCGCTCGGGCGCGATCTGCGCGGCGGCGGCCCCCGCCGTGAGGACGAGCGCGGTCGCGGTCGCGTTCACCATGCGGCGTGCGGACGACATCTTCGTCTCCCTCGATCGCGGGACGGCGCGCATTTCCGCCCCGCTTCGACGTTTTCTGCTTCTTGTGCTTCTACTTCTTGTGCCGGAGCGCGGCCAACCGATCGCCGAGGGTCGACGGCTGCGCCTGGCCCGAGACCTGGGCCAGCGCGCGGGCGATGTTGGCGTCCTCCTTCTCGGGCTGGGTCGGCTTGAGGAGACGCGCCTTGGCGGTGTTGGCCTCGGCCGCGCGAGGTCCTTGGCCGCGTTCTCCTGCATCGCCTTGAGCGGGACGTTCAAGCCCGATGTCGCCTTGGCGAGACCGGCCGCCTGGCGCGCCGCCTCGGCCTGGCGCGCGGCGACCTCGCGCTGCTGCGCGGCGCGCGGCACCGGCGTGCCGGT
>Ga0194132_10004619_pt1 | contig 23266 bp, 18 predicted proteins | sample TA2KigOf80mmetaG_FD_148612 | JGI IMG/M metagenome (GOLD analysis project Ga0194132, IMG submission 148612) | Freshwater microbial communities from Lake Tanganyika, Tanzania - TA2015054 Kigoma Offshore 80m | ecosystem: Environmental > Aquatic > Freshwater > Lake | place: Tanzania: Lake... | reverse complement strand
GGGCTACGGTGTGTTACCTGCCGCCCTACTCTCCCGACTTCAACCCGATCGAGAAATGCTGGTCACAACTGAAGGCATACCTGCGCGCGGCCAAGGCGCGAACCGCCGCCGCGCTCGAACATGCACTCTCTGAGGCCCTCCAGCATCTCACTCCAGAACAAGTCCGCGCCTATTGCCGGAGTTGCGGATATCGGGCATAGCAGATGTATATAAAATGTGAAAATGCTCTAGACTCATTTTGCAGGGCTCGATCGAGCCCCGTTTTCCAACAACAACGGGAGATTCTGATTCATGACATACCGTACGTGTCTGCGCGCGGTTCTGCTTTCCGGGCTGGCGTTTGCGATGTCCGCGCAGGACGCGGCACAAACCACTCCCGCCCCGTCCGCGCCTCCTGCCTGGTCCGCAGGCCCGATAGATTTCAGCGGGTTGATTGATGGCTACTACAGCTTGAACCTCAACCATCCGGCATCGCGCAACAACGTGGTCCGGAACTTCGACGTCCGCGCCAATTCCTTCAGCTTGAACATGGCGAAGTTCACCGCCGAGCACACCCCGGATCCAATCGGATTCCGGGCGGACTTCGGATTCGGACGCGCCTTCGACATCTTTCACGCCACCGAGCCGCTCAAGGGCGGATCCGACGTGATGCGGCACCTGATGCAAGCCTACGTTTCGGTGAAGCCTGAGAAGGGCAAGGGATTCCAGTTCGACTTCGGCAAGTTCTACACCAGCGCCGGCGCCGAGCTCACCGAAACCCATTTGAACTACAACTACTCGCGCGCGCTGCTGTACGCCAATGGTCCGTACTACCACTTCGGCGCGCGGATGACCAAGCCGATCACTCCGTTCTGGACCGCCGGTGTCCAGGTGGTGAACGGGTGGAACAACGTCGAGGACAACAACAGCGGCAAGACCTTCGGATTCACCAGCGCTCTCACGGGCAAGAAGGCTTCGTTGTTCAACAACTACTACGTGGGTCCGGAAAAGGCCCAAGGCGTAAAGGGGAACCGGCATTTCTTCGATACCGTGATCAACCTCAATCCGACCGATAAGACGAGCTTCTACATCAACCTGGACGTTGGCTCGGATAAGAACAGAATCGCTGGCAACAACGACTGGTGGGGAATCGGCTTTGCCGGGCGTTTCCAGGTGCATGAGCTGTTCGCGCTGAGTCCGCGGTATGAATACTATGACGACAAGAACGGATTCATCACCGGCACTCCACAGCACCTGCAGGAATTCACGATGACCGCCGAAATGAAGCTCAAGAAGGGGTTCGTGTCGCGGCTGGAGTACCGCCGGGACTGGTCCAATCAGCCATTCTTTGACCGGGGCAACGGGACCGCGAATCACAAGACCCAGGATACGGTTCTGCTGGGGTTCGTAGTCTTCTTCGGCCCGAAGTAGCCGGACGTGAGACAATGGGAGGGCGTCCTGAGACCCCTCGATGATTCCCTCCCAGTCAGACGACAAGTACATGGTCCCGGTGCTGCGTAGCACCTTTCAGATTCTCGGCGAACTTTCGATAGCGGGGACCTTGAACCTTAACGACCTGGTCGTGAGGACCGGACTTCCGAAGTCCACCGTGTTCCGCATTTTACGCAGCCTCAGCCAGCTCGGCTATGTCCTGCGGAACGAGAGCCAGCGGACTTATTGGCTCAGCCCCAAGTTCGGCGACCTCAGTCACGCAGGCGCATGGAGCGAGCCCTTGCGCCGCGCGGCCCGCCCCCACATGCTGAAGCTGCGTGACCTGTCTGGGGAGACCGTGAATCTGGGGCTGCTCGACCTGGATCGCGTGATGTACATCGAAGTGGTGCCGAGCGTCCATCCGTTGCGGCTGTGCGAGCGGCCGGGCGGTTGGGAATACCTGCATGCGAGCGCGCTGGGAAAGGCGATGCTCGCCTACTGTTCGCCGGAGTTCATCGACAGCATGCTCGACAGCCGCGAGCTCCCTGCCTTGACTCCGAAAACCGTCACCGCCGCGGCTCAGCTACGCGCCCAGCTCGCCGAGGTGCGCCGGTCCGGCTACGCACTGGACGAGGAGGAGACGACGCTGCTCGGCAACTGCGTCGGCGTTCCGTTATTTGATTCAGCAGGCGCGGTGGTCGCGGCGCTGTCGATCTCGGGTCCCACATCACGGTTCAATCCGCGCGAGGACAACATCATCCGCGCGTTGAAGGCGGAAGCCGCGGCTGTGAGCGCCAGTTACGGCTACAGTCCATTAGAGCGGGATGTTCCCGTGCTTCTTCCGGGGTGAGGATGCGGTCTTGTTCTCGAGCATCCGCAGCGCCCGGATCAGACGGGGCCGCGTCTCGCGGGGCTCGATCACGTCATCAATGAACCCGAACTCGGCGGCGATGAACGGTGAGGCGAACCGGTCGCGGAATTCCTCGATTTTCTGCTTTCGCACGGCGTCGGGGTCGGTGGCCGAGGCCAGCTCGCGGCGGTAGACGATGTTCACCGCGCCTTCCGCGCCCATCACGGCGATTTCGGCAGAGGGGTAGGCGAGATTGACGTCTGTTCTGATGTGCTTGGAGCCCATCACGCAGTAGGCGCCTCCGTAGGCCTTGCGTGTAATGACCGTGATCTTGGGGACCGTGGCCTCGGCGTAGGCGTACAGCAGCTTGGCGCCGTGGCGGATGATGCCGCCAAACTCCTGGTCGGTGCCGGGGAGGAATCCGGGAACGTCTTCGAAGGTAATCACCGGGATGTTGAACGCGTCGCAGAAGCGGACAAAGCGCGCGCCCTTTACCGAGGAGTTGATGTCCAGACAACCGGCCAGATGCGCGGGCTGGTTGGCGACGACGCCGACGGACCGCCCGTCCAGGTGCGCGAAACCAACGACGATGTTGCGCGCAAAGTGCTCCTGGACTTCGAAAAACACGCCGTCGTCGACCACGCGGAGAATGATGTTCTTGATGTCGTAGGGCTGGTTTGATTCAACGGGAACGATGGTGTCGAGCTGGGGATCCGCCCGGTCCACCGGATCCTGGGTGGAGCGCCGCGGTGGATCATCGAGGTTGTTCTGCGGCAGGTAGCTAAGCAGCTTGCGGATCCGGCGGAGGCAATCGGCGTCGTCCGCGGCGAGGAAATGCGCGACGCCGCTTTTCGAATTGTGAGTCATGCCGCCGCCGAGCTCTTCCTTGGACACGTCCTCGTGGGTCACGGTCCTGATGACGTCGGGTCCGGTGACGAACATGTAGCTGGTGGATTCGACCATGAAGGTGAAATCCGTGATCGCAGGTGAATAGACGGCGCCACCGGCACAAGGACCCATGATCGCGGAGATCTGTGGGATCACGCCCGAGGCGAGTGTGTTGCGGAGGAAAATGTCGGCGTAGCCGCCGAGGGAGACAACGCCCTCCTGGATGCGGGCGCCGCCGGAGTCGTTGAGTCCGATCACGGGTGCTCCGTTCTGGAGGGCGAGGTCCATGATCTTGCAGATCTTGCGGGCGTTGGCCTCGGAGAGGGATCCGCCGAAGACGGTGAAGTCCTGGGCGAACACGTATACCAGGCGGCCGTGAATGGAACCGTAGCCGGTGACGAAGCCGTCGCCATCGACCACCTGGTTCTCCATACCGAAGTCGCGGCAGCGGTGGCGGACCAGCTTGTCCATCTCCTCGAAGGAGTTCTCGTCAAGCAGGAGGCTGATCCGCTCCCGCGCGGTCATTTTGCCTTCGGCGTGCTGACGGGCCAGCCGCTCGGGTCCACCCCCGGAGTCCGCCGCCTGGTGCCGGCGGCGGACCTCATCCATCCGGTCTACTGACACGGGAAGCCGATCTTCCCTTTCTTCTTCTCAGGCACCACACGGCGCGCGAGCTCCTGGTGTTCGGCCAGCACCGCGCGCATCCGCATGAATGCGCGGACCACCTGAACGCTGAATTCGATCGCTTTCTTGCTGTCGAGGACTGACGCCAGCATGGGCGCTCCATGTTCGGTGAACACCATGGGCATGTACTTGGAGTATTCTCCGCGGCCAGTCTTTAAGGTCGCATAATGCGACCTTAAACGAATCTCCTCCCACTCATCTTTTGTCAAACGGAAACCGAAGTCGCTGGGGAACCGGCCCGGATTCCGCCGGACTTGCTCGTTCACGCGCTTGGTCGGTACGCGGTAGACTTCCGCGAGGTCACGATCGAGCATCACTTTCTGGCCCCGTATCGAGAGAATACATCCCTCGATCGATTCGGCCGGAACGATGTTGATTGGTTGCGAAAGGGCTTTAGGCATTGCGCCGCCTCTCGATTCACAAAATTGGCGCCGGACTATGGTCGCGCGGGTGCGACCATAGAGAGCGGCACTCTACTATTAGATCACTCCTTCCGAGGTGGCGTCTGGGGGCGCTTTTAAGGTCGCACAATGCGACCTTAAAGGTGCTGGGAGCCTGCGAAGGAGCTCGAAAAGCCCATTTCACGGGGTTTGGCGCGATTCTTTAAGGTCGCATTATGCGACCTTAAAGATTTCACTCGGGCACCGCGTACCCGGACCGCGCCCGCACCTCCGCCTTCGGATACCGCTTGCGTGCCGCCGCCGCCAGCTCAACCTTGATGTTCCGCATCGATTTCGGTGTGGCGGCCGCTGGAGCGCGGTAGTGGAGGCTGTACCGGGTCCGGATCCGCTCGAGCATTTGGTGAAATGCCTCTGCCTGGTCTGCCTTCAAGATCTCCCCACCGGATTCGCGCGACAACAGGAACACATCGGGCACGGAGAAGTCCGGATTGGTGCCGGTCCGCCTCACGGGAGGACGCGCATTCGCCGTCACGATCCCATTGAGCACGGTGTCCGCTCCGAACAACGCCGCGAGCACGGCGGAATCCGGAGTCTGGTAGCTCAGTCCTCCGTTGTCGGTGAGGATCACGATGGCGCGCCGGCCGGCCTGCCCCTTGACGGATTCGCGAATCTGAGCCGCGGCACTGATCACCGCCGCGTTGATGGCGGTGCCTGCGCCGACGGTCTTCTCGCCGCGCGCACCGGCAATGGCTGCCGAGACATCGGCACGCGATTCGGTAAAGTCCTGCGCCAGACGGGTCCGCGCGCCGAACAGCATCACCGCCGCGCGATCCTGAGGTCCGAGGCTGCTGAGCGCCTTCCGCGAGACCGCCGCCATGTCTCCCAGGTGCTTGGTCATCGACCCGCTGACGTCAAGCAACAGCATCAGCCACAGCGGCTCGGTATCGCGCCCGAAATATTCGACCGCCACGGGCGCGCCTTCGTCCGTGATGACGAAGTCCTCCTTGACCAGATCCGTGACCAGACGCCGGCCGTCAGCGACCTGAGCGTCCACGCGAACCACGGATACTCCACCGCGGAATACCGCGTCGTCCTGGGCGGCGGCAACGAGGCCGGATGCCAATAATAGAAGAAGCCCACGCATGAGGAACATTATCGCTGGTACCGCCGGGCACATCGACCACGGCAAAAGCGCCCTGGTCCGCGCCTTGACGGGGATCGAGCCGGACCGGTGGGAGGAAGAGAAGCGCCGCGGCATCTCGATCGACCTCGGCTTTGCCCACCTCCAGCTCGACAAAGACCTCCGCATCGGCTTCATCGACGTGCCCGGACACGAGCGGTTCATCAAGAACATGCTCGCGGGCGCCGGGGGAATCGACCTGGTGCTGCTGGTGATCGGTGCGGACGAATCGATTAAGCCGCAGACCCGGGAACACTTCGACATCTGCAAGCTGCTCGGAATCCGGCACGGCATCATCGTCCTGACCAAAGTGGATCTGGTGGACCCCGACATCGCGGGGCTGGTCCGGCTGGAAGCGGAAGAGTTCGCTGCTGGATCATTCCTTGAGGGCGCGCCCGTGATAGCGGTCAGCTCCAAGACCGGCGAAGGCCTGGACGAGCTCCGGGCCGCGCTCTCCAAGCTCGCCCGGACAATCGCCGAGAAAGACGCCGAAGGTCTGCCCCGGCTTCCGATCGACCGCTCCTTTACGATGCGCGGATTCGGCACCGTGGTCACCGGGACGTTGATCTCCGGCCGCATCCGTACTGAACAGGAGGCTGAAGTCCAGCCCGGGGGAAAGCGGCTCCGCGTGCGCGGCGTCCAAGTCCACGGAGCAGCCGCCCAGCAGGCACGGGCCGGACAGCGGACCGCGCTGAATCTCGTTGGCGTCGAGGCCGCCGAACTTGGCCGCGGAATGACGCTCGTCGAGCCCGGCTCGTTTGCCGCATCCCGCATCGTGGACTGTGAGGTGGCGCTGCTCGCTTCAGCCAAGCCGCTCAAGCATCGGGCGCCGGTCCACTTCCACGCTTGGACCGCGGAAACTGAAGCCGAGGTACGGCTGTTCGACCGCGACGCGCTTGACCCGGGGACCTCCGCACCAGCCCGCCTGGTGCTGAAAGAGCCGGTGATGCTGCTGCCAGGGGACCGGTTCATTATCCGGATGTTCTCGCCCGTGGTGACCATCGGCGGCGGAACAATCGCCGACATCTCCCCGCCTGGCCGGATCCGGAGGGCGGAGGCCGCGCGCAGGACGCTCGACTTGGTCCGTGCCCAGCCCGCGGACCGCGTGGCCCTGCTTGTTCGCGAGTCCGGGTATGGATTGGGAGTCACCGCGGTCACCGCGCGGACCGGAATGCCGGGGCCCGCTGTCGAGACCGCCGCCAAAGCCGCCAATCTGTTGCTGCTTCCCGGGGCCGAGCCCTGGCTGGTGGACCGGCCGTGGTTTGCCGCGCGGCAGCAACTGATCCACGACACCGCGGCGGCATTCCACCGCAGGAATCCACTCCTGCCGGGCGTGCCCAAAGAGGAGTTCCGCTCGCGGGAGCTCACCGGCGCGCCGCCATTCCTGCTTGACGCTCTTGTGAAGGACTCAAAGACCGTGGTGGCCGAGGGCGACATCCTCAGGCTGCGGTCCCATCAGCTTCACCTGAAACACGATGAGGAGGAGGCGCTCGCCAAGATTGAAAAGGCTTTCGAGGAGGCAGGCCTGGCCGTGCCTGCGACGGCGGAAGTACTGGCCCGTTGCGGCGTGGATCCAGCACGGTCGAAGAATCTGCTGCAGATTCTCATCCGCCAGCAAAAACTCGTCCGGATCAACGAGGACCTCCTGTTCCACCGCACTGCGATTGCGGCTCTCAAGCAACTGCTCGCCGGCCGCAAGGGTGAACGGTTTGCCGTTCCGGCGTTTAAGGATTGGACCGGAGTGAGCCGGAAGTACGCGATCCCGCTATTGGAGTTCCTCGACCGCGAGCGGGTCACCCGCCGCGACGGCGATGAACGGGTGATCGTCTAATGGGTATGGTAATCTATCCTCACGATGAGGTTGAGATTCGTAACAATTGTCACAGCTTTGGCTTTGCCCTGGCTCGCCCAGGCGCAGGACGCGCGGGGGGCGGTGAGGGGGCTCGTCTCCGATAGCACCGGATCGCTCGTCGTCGGAGCCAAAGTCACCCTGAAGAACATCAACACGGGCGTGCAAACGCAACGCGACACCAACGCAGCCGGTCAATACCTGTTCGATTTTGTCAGTCCGGGATCCTACACCGTTTCGGTCGAAATGTCCGGGTTCCGGAGCTTCTTGCAAGAAAACGTCCTCGTTCAGACGCGATCCGACATCACCGTGGACGCACGGCTTGAGCTTGGCCAGCTCACCGAGACCATTCGCGTTACCGAGGCGCCCATCCAGGTACAGTTCAACAAGACAACCATGGAGACGACGCTCGATACGAAAATGTCGAACTCGCTCCCCATCATCCACCGCAATCCATTCTTGCTGTTGACGCTCGATCCCCAAGTGACCTTCACCTCCACGTCGCAGGAACAGAGCCCGTTCCACCACTGGGCCGGCTCCCGCCTGGATGTGGGTGGCGGGACCCAGTTGAAGAACGACATTCTGATTGACGGAACGCCGAACACCTGGGGGCCGAAGACGAACTACGTTCCGGCGATGGACGCCGTGTCGGAGTTGAATGTCCAGCAGAATGCGACGGATTCCGAGTTCGGACACTCGGCGGGCGGGATCATCTCCGTCCAGATGAAGTCGGGCAGCAACGACTGGCACGGCACGGCGTACTACTTCGGCCGCAACCCGAAGCTCAACGCACGGCCCGATTCCACTACACCCACGCCGTCGCTGATCCGGCACAACGTGTGGGGTGGGACCACCGGGAATCCGATCATCAAGAACAAGATCTTCAACTACTTCGCCTATGAGGGCCAGAATCTGCGCGAGCCCGTCAACCTGATCAAGACCCTGCCAACCGCGCTTGAACGTGAGGGGGACTTCTCGCGGACCCTGTTCTTCAACGCGGGGCAGACCGGACTAAAGCCGGTGTTTGATCCGTTCACCACGCAGACCAATGGCGCCAACATCACGCGCCAGCAATTCCCGGGGAACATCATCCCACGCTCGCGCATGGATCCCACCTCGCTCCGCTTCCTGCGGGACATCTGGGCGCCAAACGGCCCGGGTGATGATCCGTCGCAAGTCAACAACTACCGGCTGACCTTTGCCCGCGTGTATGAGTATTACAACTACTCGAACCGCACGGACTGGAACATCAACGAAAAGTGGAAGGTGTTCGGGAGAGTCTCGCGCTACCACACCAACGTCGCCTCACCGAATCCTCCGGGTACGGCCGCTGCGTCGACCGGTGGCTCTGAGCGCAACTCACTGACTGTGTCCGGCGATACCGTCTGGACGGCCACTCCGAGCACCGTGGTCAACATCCGCGGGTCGTACGGGAAGCCGGTGGACCGGTTCATCGATCCGATCGCTGAGATCAAGAACCTGAACGAGTTCTTCCCGTCCAACCCATCATGGTTTGACAGCTACGCCAAGGCGCTCCCGGTGCTGTACTATCCGGGCTTGCAGCTTGGCGGCGGATTTGGACGCGGAAGCTACTGGTATTCCGCGCCAGACTTCTGGAACACGCAGACCAAGGTGTCGCAGCAACGCGGAAGGCATTACTTGAAAATGGGTGGCGAGCTTCGCGCCTACCGCGGGAATTCGTCGTTGCCGCAGCCGCTCCAGTTCTCCTTCCCGGCCCAACTGACGGCCAACACATACGTGAATCCGAACGTCCGCCTGAGCGGCCACGAGTGGGCGACGTTTCTGCTCGGCTCGCTCGACGGATCGTCGCGGGCGCGCAACGTCCCCTTCCTGCGGGCGCGGAACAAGTATTGGGGATTCTACTTCCAGGATGACTTCAAGGTCACCACGAACCTCACTCTGAACCTCGGTCTCCGTTGGGAGTATGATGGCGACCTGCGGGACCCCGAACAGCGCTTTTCGAAGGACCTGGACCTGGCCAATCCGATTCCGGAGTTCCAGGGCGCCAACGCTCCCCGGTTCCCGGCCAACGTTCTGGCGATCCGCGGTTCAGCTCCGGCTTTCAACGGCGCCTGGATTCACGCCGGAAAAGATGGCGCCTACAACGCGCCGAAGACCGGATTCCTGCCCCGGTTCGGAGTGGCCTACCGGCTGAACGACCACTCTTCGGTCCGCTTTGGCTACGCCCGGTACGCGATCCAGCCGTCGGTCGACTTCGAGGGCGGCATCAACTTGAACGATGTGGTTCCGTACACCGGATTCGGCCAGGATTCGTTCACGCTGCCTCCGCTCCAGGGCATCCCGCAGGCGCGTTTCTCCGATCCGTTCCCGGCGGCCAACCCTCTGATTCCGCCCGTCGGCACGAGCCTCGGCCGGTACACCGAGCTTGGGTCCACCGCCCAGTCGGTTATCTGGAACCAGAACCTCGGCAATGCCTACAACGAGCGGTTCAATTTCAGCTATCAGCGGCAGATCTTCAGCCAGATTGTTGTCGACGCGACGTATTTCGTAAACTACGGGTTCAATCAGCGCTACCAGCGCCAGCTCAACAACCCGGATCCGCGCTATGGATTCCAGTTCCGGAATCAGGTGACGGCGGCGGTGGCGAACCCGTACTTCCGCGTGCTGCCGTTTGAGAAGTTTCCGGGGGGTTTGCGGAATCAGCAGAACATCACCGTGAACGAGCTCCTGCGGCCGTTCCCGCACTACAACGCGGTCACGCAGTGGTTCGCCGAGGGCATCCACCGGCGCTATCAGTCGTTCCAGTTCAAGGCCCAGCGGCCGTTCACACAGGGGTTCAACTTCCTGATCGGCTACAACTACAACCAGGCCTACAACGACGAGTTCTACGATGGCGTGGACGTGTTTCTGAACAACCTGACCATGCAGCAGTCGCCGAACGCCCGACACAAGTTCAACATCAGCGGGATCTATGAGATTCCGTTCGGCAAAGGACGCGCGTTCGGCGGAAGCGCCCACCGCGCGGTACGGGCGATGTTCGGCGGATGGGCGATGAGCGGCATCTGGCAGTACGTGAGCGGGGAGTACCTGCGGCTGCCCGGAGCGTTGGTGTCCGGTAATCCGAAGATCGACAATCCGACCCGCGACCGGTGGTTTGACACGTCCAAGGTGGTCCGGCTGCCGGACTTCACACGGCGCGCCAACCCGCTCCAGTTTGACGGATTCACGGGTCCCAACGTGAAGTCGCTCGACGTGACGCTGACCAAGGAGTTCGCGATCAGCGAATCGAAGACCTTTGAGGTGCGGCTGGAGAGCTACAACATGCCGAACGCGTTTAACGGAGCCAATCCCGTGCTCAACCCGGACAGCTCACTGTTCGGACGGGTCAACGCTCAGAGGAACACCTATTTCGGACGCCAGTTCCAGTACACGGCGCGAATCCGCTGGTAACGGTAACGTAAAAGTCCGTTAACACTGATGCTGAACCCGCTTCCGTGAAGGAACCTCTTTCCCGGGAGCGGGTTCGATTGCGCAGGAGGTGAGATGAGCTCACGAAGGTTGCTCCTGCTGCTAATGGCCTCAACCGGCCTGTGCGCGCAACAACTGCGGACCTTGAAAGGTGTCCCGGTGCCGGAACCCCCGGCGTTGGGTGACTACGTAGCGGACCGGACTGCACTCGTAGCCCTCGGCAAGGCCCTGTTCTGGGACATGCAGGCGGGCAGCGATGGGCGGACTGCCTGCGCAAGCTGCCATTTTCATGCTGGTGCCGACCACCGGATCGAGCACCAGATCGCGGATCCATTACACGAATTCCCAACCAATGTGACCCTCGATCCAGTCATGTTCCCTTTTCGCGTTCTGGCCGATCCGCTGAATCGAGGCTCCGTGGTCACCCGGGACACGGGCATGCGAGTGGGCTCGATGGGACTCTTCCTCCGGAAGTTTGTTGATATCGTGCCCGGGCAGGCCACCGAGATTGGTGAGGAACTGGCTGACCGCGTGGAGTTCTCCTCGGCGGGGCGCCACCTGCGCCAAGTCACGAGCCGCAACGCGCCGACGGTGATCAATTCGGTGTTCACCGTGCTGAACTTTTGGGATGGGCGCGCGAACCGCGTCTTCAATGGATTTGATCCGGCAGGCGACGCGAGGCCCGGGATTCTCACGGTCAGCGGCGGGCAGCTCACGCGGGCCCCCGTTTCTCTGGACCGGGCAAGTCTTGCGTCTCAGGCAGCAGGGCCGATCCTCGACACAGGCGAGATGTCCTACAAGGGCCGGACCTGGCCCAAGATCGGAAAGAAGATCCTGAGCCTGCCGCCGCTCGCGCTGCAGCAGGTCGCCGCGGGCGACAGCGTGCTTGGCTCGATGGCGCGGGTTGGCGGACGCGGGTTGCGCGATGGTGTCAGCTATGAGTCGCTGATCCGGTCCGCGTTCGCACCTGCGCTGTGGGAATCGAGTCAACTGGTGGATGGGGAGGGAGCGGTACTGGCGGGGCGGAACGCTCCGGCTCGCTCGACCTCCGAATTCACCCAGCAGGAGTACAACTTTTCGTTCTTCTGGTCCGTCGCGTTGATGGCCTACCAGTCGACGTCGGTTTCGAACGACAGCCCTTTTGACCGCTTCATGGAAGGTGACTCCGGGGCTCTTACCGCCGAGGAGCAGGACGGGATGCGATTTTTCCAGAACAACGGCCGTTGCACCACCTGCCACAGCGGAGCAGAGTTCACCCGGGCGTCGTTTTCGGCCGGGAATGGCCGGAACAACCGTGCGTTCCAGAACACCGGAGTGCGTCCGGCGTCGGAGGACGCGGGCCGCGGCAACGGCTCGTTCAAGACCTCCGGACTGCGGAACGTGGCGTTGACAGGTCCGTACATGCACAACGGCGGGCAGGCAACGCTTGAACAGGTGGTGGAGTTCTACGCCCGCGGCGGTGACTTCGGCAACAACGGAATCCGCTCGTTCAACTCGAATTCAGCCAACCGCGCGGCACTGGTAGCCTTCATGAAGGCGCTGACCGATGAACGGGTCCTCTACGACCGCGCGCCCTTCGATCACCCGGAGTTGTGTGTTCCCAACCGGCACTTGATGAACGGGAGCGATACAGCCGCATTTCCGGCGAGTGCCGGGAACGCCTGGGTATCGGTTCCGGCTACGGGCGCCGGCGGACATTCGCTGCCCCTGCAGACATTCGCCGAACTGCTGGGTGGAAGGTCAACGGGCCGGTCTCACACGATGACGGACCCCTGCACCGTCCCGCTGCCGTAAGTAAAAAGCGCCCGGCGTGAAAAACCGGAGGATTTCGAGGGAGTTCCATCCGGTTTGTGGAGGAGAACAGTCTAGAAAATCAGCTCAAGAGCCCTCCGTGGCCCAGCGCCGCGAGTTCCCAGCCTGACAGGCGGTAACGGGCGAGCATCGGCGGTAGCACCAGATCGACCACGTTGTGCTTGAGCGAGCGGAAACAGCCTGGAGCGGAAATGATGGGAGTCTCGTCCCGGTAGCCGAGCATCAGCAGATTGCCCGGCTCAACGGGCGCCAGGTACTTTTCAATGTGGCATTCGACGCGGGCCATCGCACGGCCAACCACGTCGTCCGGGCCGGCAGGGGAGGTCGTTGAGGCGATCAGAACCGCGGTGGGACGGGCGCGAAGCAAGGCTCGCAGCGACCGGGAAACGTTTCCCTCTTCCTCAACCGAATTCAGCACCATCGGGTGCGATACGCCGTACCGTTCCAGCCGCTGGCGGACCACGCCGTCGAAGATCTGCTCGGCGCGCTCACCAGCCACCGGATCGGTGTAGAGCACGCCAACCGACGGTTGCCGGATCGGCCGGGCCTGGATCATCGGGCCGCGTTCCTTGAGCATTGAGACAAGGGCGTCGATTTGGGACGATGCCACCGCGAAGGGGGCGCTCTTGGTGGTGGCGATCCGCTGCCCGGCTCGAGCGTAGCTGAAGTTCATCGCGGTCGCGATAACGACGCTCGACGTGCAGTTGATCTGCTTCAACAGCTCCTCGTCGACCAGAAGGCAACAATCCTCCGTCGCGTAGAGATTCGCCCTGCCTCCAGATACAAGGCGAATCTCCATGCATCCGCAGCCGATTTCGCGCGCCACCGCGGCCACCGCATCGTCTTCACCGATTTCGCCTTCCTCAAGCTGGGTGACCCAGATCTGATTCATGCCTTCGGTGGCGAGCAGTTCGATGTCCTGCTCGCACATGATGTGTCCTTTGGCGAGCAGCTTCCGGCCGCCCGGGTTAAAAATCGTGTTGGAGAGAATCCGTCCAACGGATTCTTGAATGCCGACGGTTTGGGCCCTCATTTTGGTTATCGCCTCTGTAGTACTCATGGTACCGCCGTCTCCATGTACGGATGATACCTCAAAAGGATCAGTTTGAAAACCTATTTCGCAAATATTTTTGCGGGTATTTCTGTCCTCACTATAGAAGTGGATTTAGGGCCCGAATGTTCTCACGAGAATTGAACTCTCTTTTGCGGATGGGGTGGTACCCCATCTGCGGGTAGGACCCGGAGCAGGCCCATTGGTACCGGCTCTTCGCGAAGTACCTTGCGCACCGCTATTTCGTCGCAATTCTGAAACTTAGGACATCGCAGGCAGTCCTTCCACGCCTTCTGCGGCAGCAATCCGCGGTCGACCAGGTCGTAGCCCATTTTTTTGAAAAAATCGGGTACATACGTAAACGCAAACAGCGATTGGATCCCGAACTCATCCGCCTCGGCTTCGATATGCTCCATCAACGCCCGGCCGATTCCCCGGCCTTTTTCCGTGGGGTCCACTGCGAGCGACCTGACCTCGGCCGCCACGGATGTGTAAAAATGCAACGCCCCGCAGCCACGGAGGCGGCCATCGTCATAGACCACGAAGTCGCGGATCCCCTCGGCGAGCTCGAACTCGGTCCGTGGCAGCATGACACCCTGGCCGGCGTAGCTGTTGATCAGATGGAGCAATTGGGGAATATCCCGCATGGTTGCTTTGCGCAGGTGCATTCCGCCCTCCCTTAGGCGATGAGACGGGTGCCGGCCGGCTCTCCCGCCAGGATGCGTCCGATGATGCCGGGCTCGGCTCCCGGTGCGATCCGGACCTGTGGCACGCCGCCGTCCAGCGCCGCGTGAGCCGATTCGAGCTTGGCTTGCATCCCGCCGCTGGCGATGCCCGCCGCGATCAGGCCTTCGCTGGCGGCGCGCGTCAGCTCCGGGATGATCTGCTTGTCCTGGCCGAGCACTCCGGCCACGTCGGTGAGGAAAATCAACTGGTCCGCCTGGAATCCGGAGGCGCAGGAAGCGGCCATTGAGTCGGCATTGATGTTGTAGACCCGGCCCTGCCGGTCGCCGGCCACACACGCAACCACCGGCAGGTAGCCGTTCGAGGTGAGCACGTCGAGAATCCGCGCGTTGGACTTGACCGGGCGTCCGACCGCACCCAACTCCTCGCTCCATTGGACCGCCTCGGTTAAGCAGGCGTCGATGCCGCTCAGTCCGACGGCATCGCTTCCGGCGGCGATCAAGGCCGCCACCAACTGGTGGTTGACGCTGCCGGCGAACACCTTCAACACCGCGTCGACCACCTCGGGGGTGGTGACGCGCAGTCCGCCCACGAAACGGCTTTCGACCCCACGCTCGGCCAGGAATCGCGTCATCTGCTTTCCGCCGCCGTGAACGACGGTGATCCGCATCCCAGGCTGGGAGGCGGTCTGGGTGATCTCCCGGGCCAGCCGGGCGCGCGATTCCGGCTCGTCGAGCAGGGTCCCGCCGAGCTTGATCAGGAGTTTCACAGGAGTCCCTCGGTCTCCGGCCGGCCGAGAATCAGGTTCATGTTCTGAATGGCTTGTCCCGCCGCGCCCTTGACCAGATTGTCTTCGACGCTCACCACGACTCCGCGGCGCGTTGCCGGGTCGTACTTGACGCCGATGTCGCAGAAGTTGGTGTGCGCCACGGCGGCGATGTCCGGGACCTTGCCGGGCTCATAGATGCGGACGAACGGCTCGCCATGGTAGCGCCGTTCGTACAACTCGACGATGCTTGCGGTGGTGACTGGTTCCGCCGTCCGGAAGTAGATCGTCTCCAGGATTCCGCGATGGATCGGAATCAATTGGGCGGTGAAGCTGAACTGGCTCAGCTCGAGGCCGGAGTTGCCGAGGACCTCGGGGACGTGCCTGTGGTCAAGCAGCGAGTACGCCGAGAAGTTCTCCGTCACTTCACAGAAGCTGGTCTTGAGGCTCGGCTTGCGTCCGGCGCCGCTGACCCCCGACTTCGCATCGCACACAATGCCCGCGCCCAGGTCGAGCCATCCGGACTCGACCAGCGGACGGATCGCCAGATTCGCGGCTGTCGGATAGCAACCCGGATTCGCGATCAGGCGCGCCGGGCGTATGCGGTCACGGTAGAACTCGGGAAGCCCGTACGCAGCTTCGGGAAGGAGCTGCTGCGCGGTGTGGGCCTCTTTGTACCAGCGCTGGTACTCCTCTCCGGACTTCAGCCGGAAAGCCGCACTCAGGTCGACGACCTTGGCACCGGTGTCGAGCAGATGCGGTGTCAGCTCCATGGACGCCTCGTGCGGCGTACAAAGGAAGACGGCGGCGATTCCCTCGCCGCGCACGGCTTCGGCGGTGCAAGGGATGCACTTCGGACCCTGCCAGCCGCGCGGACGTGGCCGGTCCTCGGAATCCGAGCGGTGTTCCATCAAAACAGGCGTCACCGCCGGATGCCGGTCGAGAATCGACACCAGTTCCGCCCCGCTGTAGCCGCGGAACCCCACCACGCCAACCAGGATGCCCATGGATATTTATTCAGTCCTATGAATAAATATACCAGACTCCTGGCGAGCGGGTTTCACTGTTGTTGGCGCTGAGCTGCCTGGGAGGCTTCAAGCCGCTTTTCGATATCGGTGAGTTGCTTCTTGACCGCGTCGGCGTCGGTGGCGTCAGGGGCGAACTTCAGGTAGCCGCGGATGTTTTCGGCGGCGCCCGAGTAGTCGTCCTTCATCGCGAGCAGGATGCCGAGCAGGTGCTGGGCCTTGGGCCAGCGGTGCCGCTCATCGCGCTTCACCGCCTCGGCGGCGCTCTTCTCGGCCTCGGCGAACTTCTGGAGATTGTAGTTCGCCACTGAATTGAAGAAGTAGGCTTGCGGATAATCGACCGGGTTGAGCCTGATGATCCGGTCGGTGGTGTCGGCGAGTTCCTGCCACTTCTGGTCCTGGATCGACAACCCCGCCAACTGCAGATAGGGCTTCATGAAGCGGTTGTCGGCGGCCAGGGCCTGTTGGTATGCGGTCCGGGCCTCGGCGGGCCGCTGGCTTCCTTCATGGATCCTGCCAAGCTCGTGCCAGGCCACGGCGTACTTCGGATATGCCGTGGTCGCCTTCTCGAACTCTTTCTGCGCCTCGGCTGGCTTCTTCTTCTTGAGGAAGTCCAGGCCCTTCTCGTAGGCCTTCTTGGCGTCCTTGGGAGCCATCATCGTGGTCATCGAGAAAGTCTTGCCTTCGACGTTCGCCAGCGGCTTGAGGATGATCGTGCCGACGTCGGGGTTGTCCATCATGCGCCGTCCGCTGAGGTTGACGATCTCGGAGCGGTAGCCGGCGAGGCTGGCGCGCAGCTCACATCCCATCAGGTCGCGCTCGGAGATGCCGCGCCCGGTTCGGCCGAAGCCGCCCGCGCCGCCTGCCTGGCCCTGACCGATTCCACCCCCGCCGGGCGGCGATCCGAAACCGTCGGTCGACGAAACGCTGGCGTCCGCCATCAGATGCGAGTTCTGGCCCAACTGGAAGCTGAACCGGCCCTTGGAATCGGTCCACGCCTCTGGCCGCGGCTGTCCGTTGCAGACGCGTTCGATCTGAACCGGCTCCGGCGGCGGCGTGCCATCGTCCATGACCACCTTTCCGGAAAGGAAAATCGGACGCTCCATGTCCGGGAACCGCTGCTGATTGGGATCGTTGCGGTTCCGGCCAAACGGATCCTGTTGCTGCTGGGGCTGGCCGACGGAAGGCGTACGTCCCGGCGCGGGAGCACCGACATCGCCACCGCCTCCGCCGCCAGGGGACGGAATCCCGCCACCACCACCGCCTCCGCCTGGTGCAGGGCCCGGGGCTGGAGCGGGCTGTTCTTGAGCAAAAAGTACGGCCGCAGCCAGTACGGGAAAGAATCGGCGGATGTTCATAGGACAACCTCCCGGTAAAGTTGACCCTATTGTACGCCAACTCACACCCGCGCTGCGCGGGGGGTTGTAAAATAGGGAATTGCCATGATGAAAGCCTCCATCCTCGCGCTCGTACTTGCGCTGGCTGCTTGCGCTCCGGCGCCGCAGACGGCGAAGAAGAAGGACCCTCCCAAGCCGCCCGAGCCGGTTGGGGCGCAGAAAGCGTTTTTCCAGATGTACGCGGCGACGCGGCGCTGGGCACCCGATGCCAACGGCTTCCAGATGCAGAGCATCACCACTGCGTCAATGGCACAGACCGGCGGGAAGTTTGCGGGTTGGCGCGCCATCTTCGTGTCACCCAGCCGGCGTGCGAGCCGGACCTATACGTTTTCGGCGGTCGGAGACGAGGGCCTGTCGAAGGGGATCAGCCAGGGCCAGGAGGAATCCTACAGCGGGCCGCGCGGGCAGAATTCGGATTGGCCGATTCAGGCGCTGAAGATCGAATCCGACAAAGCGTTGGAGGCGGCCCTGACCAAGGGCAAGGGCGCCGAGTTCTCCAAGAAGAATCCCACGATTCCGATCACGATGCAGGTGGAGAAGATTAAAAAGTTTGGGAATCCGGTCTACCGGGTGATCTGGGGCGCCAGCACGAGCACCAGCAGCTTTTCGGTTTACGTCGACGCGAGCACCGGCGAGTACCTCGAGACGGTCCGTTAGGCGTCAGCGCAGGGCCGTCGCTTCCTGCACCAGCGCGTGCCAGCCCGGCTTGGCCCGCCCGGTCCGGTCAATGTAGCCGAGAGTTGCGAGGAAATGCCAGAAGTTCGCGGATCCCACGGCTGAGTATCCGGTGGCGACCAGGTTCAGGATGTCCTGTGACAAGTCGCACATCCACACGAAATTGGCGGCAATGATGCTCGGGTTCTGGCGAAGTCCCTGGAACACAGACCGGACGAACTCGGCCTGAGCCGCCTCTGAACTCCCCACGTTCGGCGAACTCGAGTATCCCACCTCCTGGAGGAACACCCTTCTGTTGCCCGCCACCCGCACGAGATCTCCGATGTCGCGGGCGGCGTTCGCGGCTGGCCGGAACGTGATGTCCGCGTTCAAGGGGTAGTAGGTGAAGCTGAGAAAATCGAGTTGGGACGTGATTGCGCCGAAGTCGGTGTTGATCTTGGAGGCGGCGTGCCAGGTGTAGTTGACCGACACCTGTGCACCCGGGAAGGCCTGTTTCGCGACCGGAATCACGGCGGAAAGAAGTTGGGCATAACGGGCGATCTCGGCGCGATTCCCGGCGAGGTAGTCGTTTACCTCATTTCCCAGGCTGATCCAGCGGACACGCCCGCGCGTGCGCGGAGCCAGGATCGTGAGCATGCGCTTGTACCGGTCGATCATCCGGGGGTCGTTCAGCGCCCAGCCGGCATAGACATTGGGCACCGTCTTCTTGTCCGTGTCAATGATCCGGATGTTGACCGACAACGGCCATCCGTACTTCTCCGAGGCCACGACCTTTTCCTCAAGGTCGCCGAAGTAGAAGACTCCGTCCGCGGGCTCGATCTCGTGCCAACGCGGGGCGTAATAGAGGATGTTGGCGCCGCTCTCCCGTGCCAGCCGTTTCCGGGCGTCGCGGGTGGCCGGAGTGTTCTCCTCGTGCGCCGCCGGATTGGCATCAATACCGATATAGGGCACGGTCCTCGTCAGAAGAGGTGTCGATGAGGGACCAATCGGTGACGAGACCGCCCGGATCCGCTGGAGCTTGAACGTCCGGCCGCCTTGCGACCACTGCACCGGACCGACACCGGGCGCGAACTGCCAGACGGTGAGCGTCCCGTTCGATTCCCGGATCTCGATCTCATTCACGTTGGTGAACTTGCCAAGCGGAGTTTCGGCGACGCGGTCCCGGGCGGCTACTTTGCCCGTGCCGAACCCGTAGTCCCAGGCCGCCCCGGCGGGTTTGGTATTCCATCTCCTCTAAGAGCAGGAGAAATCGAAATACACCAGTCCGGGCGGAAGTGCCAGAAGCCCGTATCCGAAATCGATTGAGGAGAGGTCGAGGCGGCTGGTTGAGGTCTTGAAGGTGATCGTGGAACGCCCGGCCGGGCTCGATGATGCGATGGAGGCTTCATCGGCCGTGCGTCGCGAAACCTCAAAAACGATCGGCGCCGCAGTACCTGGAGCGGTGAGTTCCCACCGGTAGCCGGAAATGAGGGGCCAATGGCTCGGTTCCTGGCCAACCGCAGCCAGAACCGGCAGGAGTACAGCAACTGCTAACCTCATACCCCATCCTATTCCACGTGGAGTATGTTTGCTAGACGGCCTTTCCTATGGGATAGGGTTCCAGAACAACCTAGAGTAACCTAGAGTGACCTCAGTTTTCCATCCGGTGCTTTCTCCACCGTACCATGAGCCAGAGCAGAACCGGTGCATGAATGGCCCACCGGACCCCGCCGGTTCCGTCCCATATCCCATTGATTTTCCAATCGGGAAGCGCACTGTACGACAACGCGGCCAACCCCGTCCACAGCATCAGCGGAGGGAGAGGGCTGGCAGCAAGAAGCGGCATGAGCCAAGTGAGATACCAGGGATGGCAATTCGCGGAAAGGAACAGCAACGCTGTGATACTACTTATCCAGGCCCGCTCCAACGGATAGCTGCGGAATAAGAATACAGCGGCTGCGAGAAGGGCGAACGCCAAGTACTTCGCCAGGTATTGATCGTCCCTCGCAGCCCACAGCATTAGGCTGAACAGGCTGTCGTTGTTCCTCCAGCCCCCGACGAATCCGCTCATGAACCGCGCGTTCTCCCACAGTTCGCGCGGATCTCCGGGGATGAACGGGAGCGCTGTCGCGAATGGAATCACTCCGGCCCACACCGCCCGGCGCCATCCGGTTTGGCGGGCGAGTGCGGGAATCAGAATTACCGGCCACCACTTGAGAGCGATGGCGGCGCCGGCGGCAGCGGAGCTTCTCCAGCGCCAGGCAGCCGCGATGGCGGCGAGCAGGAGTCCATCGTTGTGCCCACTCCAGGAGATTTCCGTGACAACCAGGGGATTCCAGGCGTACACGATCCACAGCGGAGTTCGCGAGAGGATGGCCAACGCTGCCAGGTCGCCGACGATGGCGGGCAGCTTCATCCACAGCGCCTGTGTGTCCGGATCCGTGCTGAAAGCCCGTGCGATTCCGTAGGCGCCCGCCTGAACGAGTTCCTGCAGGGGACCATATCCAGCCCGAAAGTCGGGCGCCGGGATACGGGGATAGGTGGGATCGCGAAGGCTTTGCCATTCCGCGGCGGACGGCCGGGCGAGGTACGGATTCCCGCCCGCTTCGATCACGCGGGCTTCCCACCGGTAGCGGTAGAGGTCGTCGGAAAGGAATGGTTCGCGCGTTACGAACGCCGCCCGGTGGCTAAGGGCAAACACCAATGTCAACCCCCACGCTGGGGAGGTATGGCTCCGGAACACGGCTACCATGTAAAATATAGAGGCGGCGAGTAGCAGGCCCAGGACTTTCGGGACGTCATCCGCGGAGCTGCCCGGCATGAAGAAGTAGCAGGCCTGAAGAGCGCAGCCGAGAGCTGCAAGGGGGATCGTTTTCATCTATGTCCTTGGCAGGTGTTGAAGCCTTCTGGCTGGCCGTCTCCTGGAGAGACCGGCTGGAGAAGGCGCTTTTCGACGACACCTTTGACGGGATCCATCAGCTTGCCTGGTTCGACTACTCGCTGCTCATCCCCTACTTTATCCTGATCGGGATTCTCGCCATCTACGGACTCCACCGTTACGAGGTGATCTGGACGTACTTCAGGCACAAGAACGATCCCGCGCCCCGGCCCCTGAGCGAGTTCGAACAGTTGCCGCCGGTGACGATCCAGTTGCCCCTGTACAACGAACGGTTCGTGGTGGAGCGCCTTCTGGCCGAGGCCGTGAAGATCGACTACCCGCGGGAGCTGCTTCAGATCCAGGTGCTCGACGACTCGACCGATGAGACCCATCCGTTCACCGAACGCCTGGTGGCCGAGTACCGCGCCATGGGCCACCCGGTGGAATACCATCACCGTTCCAACCGCCACGGATTCAAGGCCGGCGCGCTGGAGGAGGGGCTGAAGACGGCGACGGGTGAGTTCGTCGCGGTGTTCGACGCCGATTTCGTCATCCCGCGCGACTTCCTGATGCGGACCATCCACTACTTCTCGGATCCGCGCATTGGCGTGGTCCAGACCCGGTGGAGCTACCTCAACCGCTACGACAACCTGCTGACGGAAGTCCAGGGCATGCTGCTCGACGGCCACTTCGTGCTCGAGCATAACGCACGCTACCGCGACGGGCTGTTCTTCAATTTCAACGGCACGGCGGGGATCCTGCGGAAAGAGATGATCCAGGACGCGGGCGGCTGGGAACACGACACGCTGACCGAAGATTCCGACCTGAGCTACCGGGCGCAATTGAAAGGCTGGCGGTTCGCCTACGTGCCGGATGTCGAGTGTCCGTCGGAGCTGCCCGCGGATACGCACGGATTCCAGGTACAGCAGGCGCGCTGGTCGAAGGGCCTGACGCAAGTGGCGAAGAAGGTGCTGATGCCGATCCTGCGCGCGGATCTCCCGTTGAAGGTGAAGCTCGAGGCGTTTTGCCACCTGACGCCGAACATCACCTATCCGATGATGATCCTCGTGACAGCGCTCATGCTGCCCGTGATGATCGTGCGGTTCTACGTGGGCTGGCAGCAGTTGCTGCTGGTTGACATTCCCTTGCTGATGGCGACGTTCGGGTCCGTGGTGGTGTTCTACCTGGTGGCGCAGCGCGAGCGGGATCCGAAGGGATGGTGGCGGTCGATCCCGATGATCCCGGTGCTGATGGCGGCCGGGGCGGCGCTGACGGTGATCAACACCCGGGCGGTGCTGGAGGCGTTGTTCGGCGTCCAGACGGCGTTTGTACGGACACCGAAGTACGCGGTGGGAGAAAAGAAGCAGGACGCGGTGGCGAAGTACCGCAGCAAGGCAGGGGTGCTCCCGTGGATCGAACTCGCGACCGGCGGATGGTTCGCCTTCATGGTGTTCTACGCAATTGACACCTTCAACCTGCTGGCGGTCCCACTGTTGTCGATCATGGTGGCCGGATACTGGTGGGCCGCGCTGTCGACGCTGACGCAGGACTGGAAGCAGCGCCTCGCCTGGCACCGGGCGCGGAAGTTGGCCAAGTCCTACTGACGCACCGGAGTCGTCCGAGTCAGAGACCCATTCGCGGCTGGATCCCAGAACCAGGAAGGCTGCCTGTCGGCGGCTCGGACGCCGGTGACGAATGCCTTCGGCGGACTCGATGAACTTGTGGTCGATGAACAGCTGTTTGCCAGGCACAGCCACTCGCAGTGAAAAGAGCAAAAGTCAATACGGAAAAGTGTAAAATTACGTCCCGGCGCAACGGAAACCCAGGCCGTAGATGCGAGCATCCGGGATGTAGTAGTTGCGGTAGGCGCAACGGGCGTAGACCGCATTGAGGATCCACGCCCCCCCGCGCACTGTCATAGTCGAACTAGAACTACCGTACTTGCCGGAAGTCCACTCCCAGACGTTCCCCGACATGTCATCGCATCCGTATGGGCTCCTCCCATCCGGAAACATCCCGGCTGGCGTTGGAGCGCCCACGTGGCCGCCGAAGTTCGCCCGCCGATCGTCCACCGCCTTGATTCCCCACGGATATTTCCGCCCGTCCTTCCCCCGGGCCGCAAACTCCCATTCCTCCTCGGTGGGCAACCGGCATCCGGCCCATTTGCAATAGGCGACCGCGTCGTGCCAACTCACATACACCACCGGACGGCTTGGATGAAGCTGCTGCTCAAGCCACCCCCCCAGGCTCGGCGCCCCCTGCTTCGACAAATTTGCCATACTCCCAG
>Ga0194132_10004618_pt1 | contig 23268 bp, 27 predicted proteins | sample TA2KigOf80mmetaG_FD_148612 | JGI IMG/M metagenome (GOLD analysis project Ga0194132, IMG submission 148612) | Freshwater microbial communities from Lake Tanganyika, Tanzania - TA2015054 Kigoma Offshore 80m | ecosystem: Environmental > Aquatic > Freshwater > Lake | place: Tanzania: Lake... | reverse complement strand
CCTTCGCGCTGGTGTTGGGGCTGATTGCGGGCATCACGGAGATGATCCCGGTGGTGGGGCCCATCCTCGGCTCGTTGGCGGGCATCGTGGTCACGTTGGCCACCCGCCCCGACATGTGGTTCATAGTGGCGGTGTTCTACCTGATCATTCAGCAGGTGGAGAACAATCTGCTGGCACCCCGGGTGCAGGGCGATGCGCTGGAGATACACCCCGCGATGATCATGATGTTGCTGGTGGCGGCAAGCGAGCTGGGCGGGTTTCCGGCGATGCTGGTGGCCGCGCCGCTGGCCGCCGTCTCGCGCAACGTGTTTATCTACCTTTACCACCGCATGGACAGCAGTCCGCCGGTACCGCCCGCCGAGCCGGCGCCCAGTGCTGGTCCCGAGAATGACTAAGGGGCGCTGCATCACGCAGCGCCCCTTCCTCTGTCGGTGGAAATGGGGAGGCTAGCTCTTGGCCTCGGTGCCCTCGGGCTTAGAGGCGGGCGCCTGGACGGCAGGCGTCTCGTCCTGTTGCGCCGAACGGAACTCGCGGATGCCACGGCCGATGGCGCCACCGACCTCGGGGAGCTTGCCGGCGCCGAACACAATCAGCACCACGACCAGCAGGATGATGAGTTCTGGGCCACCAGGTATCGGCATAGGGTCACCTCCGCCAAAAGTTCATGCTCATTGTACACCGCGCGTGACCGCTTTCGCGTCGGGCAGGGGATCGCGCCTCGGGGTCATCGCATCTAAACCCTGGTGCTTCTAGGCACGAAGGGTCGGTTGCGCCCGGACGGCTGCACCCCCAAACCCCCTCAGGGCGGTTCAAGGTACTCCTTCGGAGGATTGACAATGGGGGACCCCCATACCCCCTGGCAAAGGGGGCTCCGCCCTCTCTGCACTCGCCCGTAGAGCTCCCGCACGCCCGTCACCTGCTCCTTTAGGTGCGATCCTAGGGCCATCGCACCTAAGACCATTGCGTTCGGGCTTAGGGGTGCCGCCTCGTCTGCCACCCCTACGCAAGGGAGATTCCCCCTCGTGTTGTCGCTCAGGCGATGCCCAGCGCAGCCATCGCTTGACGGCCGTTGGGTGTCAGGACCAGGGTGCGGCGCTCGTAGACACTGGTGGGTTGTGGCAGGCGTTCGGCGTACCCGCGCGCCAGCAGCCAGACGGTGAGGCTGGCGCCCAGCTTACCGCCCACATGAGGCACCCCACGCCGGCCGTTCGGTAACCGCACTGTGTAGTCGGTGCAGGCTGGGGACGCGGTGCTGGAGCCCAGTGCGGTGGTGTCGACCCCCAAGTCTGCCAAGGCTGCAAGTCCCGATGGGGTCAGCGCGTAGGCGCCCAGCTTGGGGATGCCGCCGCAGCTATCGGGCGCGCCGGGGGGCGGCGGCATCAGCCGTGCGTAGTCTGCGGCTACCAACCAACGGCTGAGCGCAACGCCGGTGGCGCCGGCCGGGTGTTGGTAGCAGGTGCGGAACGCGACAAAGGGCTGGGGCAGGGGCATTCGTGGTCACCATAAGAGTCGACTTGTTCACCCCGCACAGTAGGCCAACGCGCTGAGGACGAGCAAGCTGTTGCGTGCGCTCCATGAACTCGGCGTCTCCACGGGGGGGGGTCAGCTGAGCCCGCACCTGGGCTGCATGGACTTCCGAAGACGGCTTGACGTGGAGATACTGTGCGATCATATGATCAGTGCGATACAGCGACATATGTTCTGGACAGAGGAGGGGACGTGGTGACTTCGCGTGTGTTACCTGTCGGCCAGCCACACGCCGGCGCTCGCAGCGCCCTGCAGGCTACGGGCCTGTTCGAGCACGTCCCGTCCGCTCAGCTCGACGCGCTGTTGAAGCGCGCTCATCTGCGTCACTATGAGGCCGAGGCGACGCTGTTGGATTGTCACAGCAGTCCCGAATACCTGCGGCTGCTGCTGGCCGGTGTGGCTAAGCTGCACACCACCTCCCGCGATGGCGCCGAGATCATCCTGCGTATTCTGCGGCCCGGCGACGTGTTCGGCGAGCAGGCGCTGCTCGACGGCGAGGAGGTCGGTGGCGTGGTCTCGGCGATTCAGGCGTCCACCGTGCTGTCGCTGCATCGGGGTGACATCGACGCGCTGCCGGGGCAGGCGGTGCTGTACCGGCGGTTGGCGCAGGTGATGGCGCGCCGGCGCGGGTGCAGGTGTTCGGCGCTGGCGTGTATGGCGAGCAGTTTGACTGGGCAGGCGCCGAGGCTTGGCCTAACGCGGGACGCCAGGTGCACGATGCCAACATCGCCAGCACCACCGATGCGCAGGCCCGAGCTGCGGCCGAGCTGCGGCTGACCGCGGTGGCCGCCGACACCGGCGCCGTCTCCGCTGGGGTCAACTGCGGGCAGCAGCTCTACGACGTGGTGGAGATCACCGACCCCGGCGCGGGCTTGGTGCGGGCCAAGCGGCGGGTTACGGGGGTGCAGGTGCAGTATTCCCGCACCGGCACGGCCCGCTACGACATGACGCTGAATCTGGGAGGTGTGTAGTGGCCGAGACGCGCAAGGGGGTGCTGAAGAGCTTCACGGCCGGCGCCTACACTGCCGGGGTGCAAATCAGCGGCAGTCTTGGAGGGTACTTGCCAGCAGTGCCGGTGAGCCGGGGCATACCGGCAGCGGAACTCACGGCAGGCCGAAGGGTGGCGGTGGTGTTCTTTGACAGCACGAATCCCGACGACGCCGTCGTCAGTGCCGTGTGGGGTTAGTCGCCGCGGCGGCCGGGCGCGTTGGCAGCCAGCAGGTCAATCTTGGCCGCCAGGATGAAGTCGTTGTCGGTGAGGCCGTTGGCGGCGTGCGTCCAGAGCGTGAACTCGAGCCGGCCCCAGGCCAGCAGCACATCGGGGTGGTGGTCTTCTTCATCGGCCACCACCCCGATGCGGTTCAGCAGGGCGAGGCCGCCGGCGAAATCGCAAAAACGGTACGTGCGGTGCAGCCGGCCGGGTTCCGCCTGGGTCCAGCCGGGAACCAGCGGCAGTCGCGCAGCGATCTCGTCGGGCAGCAGCGCGTCGGCGCCCGGCCGGCAGGGCACGCAATGGCGCTCGGCCAGCGGCAGGTCAGATGGCATGGATGCCGCCGTCGATCAGCAGCGCATGGCCGGTCACGTAGCTGGCCTGGTCCGACGCCAGCCACAACACCGCCTCGGCCACCTCGTCCACCGTTCCCAGCCGGCCCAGCGGAATGCGGGCGGTCACGCGATCGGCGGCTCTGGGGTTAGCTGCCAGCAACGGCTCCCACATGTCGGTCAAAATGGGGCCGGGGCACAGCGCATTCACCCGAATACCCTGGGCGGCGTACTCAATGGCGGCCTGCTTCGTGAGCCCAAGCACGCCATGCTTGGCGGTGGTGTACGCAGCCCCGCCGGCGCGGCTGGCCACCACCCCGCCAATCGACGACATGTTGACGATGGCGCCGCCACCCTGGGCCAGCATTTGAGTAAGCTGCGCACGCATGCCGGTGAACACGGCGGTAAGGTTTACCGCTAGGGTACTCGCCCAGTCGTCGTCGCTGTGCTGATGTGTGAGGGTGCGCCCGCCGCCCGGAATCGCCGCGCCGGCGTTGTTCACCGCCACGTCCAGCCGGCCGAAGGTGCCCACCGCGGTGGTCACCAGCGCTTGCACGTCGCTGGGACTCGTGACATCGGTCGGCACGAACACTGCCTGAGCGCCGGCCGCCCGCACCAGGGCCGCAGTCTCCTCGCCGGCCTCGAGCCGGCGATTCCCCAGCACCAGGTTGGCGCCCTGCCGTGCGAAGGCCAGCGCGGTGGCCCGGCCAATGCCCGAACTGGCACCGGTCACCAGCACAGTCTTGCCTGAGAATGCCGTGGTCATGGGGGCCAGCATACCGGCCGGTCCGAAGGCTCGCAACCGGGGCGAGCCGGCGTCATCTCCCGGGTCGGCCCAGGTGGGTTAGCGCTGGAGCGCCTGCCGCAGGGCCGCGGTGTCCAAGCCGGCAAGAACCGATGCCGGGGCGCCCTCACCCTTGAGCGTGGAGAACCCGCTGATGGCGCACACGGGGTCGGCCATGCCGCCCAGCTCACCCTGCACCCCGAAGAGCAGGAGGCACATCGGCAAGCCCTTGGTGTCGAAGGAGAACTCGGTGGCCGTCGGAGGCAGTGCGCCGAACTCGGTGGGCAGGCCCGCCAGCGACAGGAAGGCGATGGCGTACAGCTCCACCCCCTGGTTTGGCGCCTCCCAGGTCAGCTGGGCCACCGAGGATTCATTGAAGCCGATGGAAATTCTCAGCGGCGCCTTCACGCCCGCAGCCAGGCCGCCCTGTCCACACACCAAGTCGGAGATGCCGGCGGGCCCGGCGGGGGTGATGGGTGTAAGCAAATAGCACAGCACCGCGAAGGGCGGCGCGCTCACGTCGCGGAATGAACGAGCATTGGCGGCAACGGGGCCCATGGTCTCGCTCTTGCCGGTGAGCAGTTCGATGCGGGTCACGTAGTACCCCACCTGCGAGGAGCCTGTCTGCCAGCTCAACTCCATGATGTCGGGTCGCAGCCGTAGCCCCTTGCCGCCGGTGATGTCCAGGTCATCGTTCAGAATGAGGCCCGCCACCTGGCCATTTTCGATGGTGGCGTTCACCGGCTCGTACAGCGCCACGCCGAAGGCCTCGTCGGGCTCGAACTTGGTGTCGCCCTTTGCCCAGACCGTGAAGTACTTACCGGTCTCGCCGGGCGCGAAGGTGAGATGCCCGCGGCCAAACCCATAGTCCTCGCCGGCGAGGGCTGTCCCGTCCACGGCCACGTACTCCACCGTCACAATGCCGGTTGAGGGCGCAGAAAGGGTGGCCAGAAACAGAATGGGCGTGAGGCCGGAGGAGCCTTCATAGGCGCCGGCCTCGGTGATATTGAGCTTGGGCAGTTCGGCTGCAATGGCCGAGGGCATGACGCCCGGCTGGTAGCTGACGCCGAGGAGCAGGGCCAAAGCGCTCAGCCCAAGGCCGCGGAGTATGCGCGTTATCATGGCTTCTCATCCCTCCCAGGTGTGGCGGATGCCTGGTACTGCTTGCGATACCCTAACGGCACCGAGGCGGGGAGTGCGAATGCAAGCGCCGTTAGCGAATAGTCACCGTACGTTGCCTTAACACTGGCTTCACACTTTGCCAGCCCAGGGTGCGACGCCGGCCGAACACCCCAGGCACGGAAGCCACCCTAGCCCACGGTGGCAAGAGGTGAAGGAAGGGTGTCACCGTGGCGTCCCGCAACGCTGCTGTGCGGTGACGATGGCGGGCGGCAACGGATCGCTACGACTGGTCCCTGCCACCGCCAGAATCTGACGGACACCCGCCAGTCCACCAACTCGTATGAGCCCAGAGTTCGGGGAAGTGTCATTGCTACACGAATGGACCAGCGACGTTTGCGGCGAGCCCGCGGCCCGCTCACCCTGAGGCTCTCGAACCACGAGCGGATAACCGCGTCCCGGTCAGCTGTCCCTCCGCTCGCCCTTCGAGAGCCTCAGGGTGAGCGGGCCAAGTACTCGCCTATTTCCATGTTCGGTGGTGCCCTGACAGGGGCATGTGCGATTCTGAGCTCGCGAGGAATCTGGGTGGGGTGGCCCGAACCGGCTGTCGCGTTCCGCCCCAAGAGGCAGCGCATCTCCCGTACCGCGCCCCGGCCGCGCCAGGTGCCTCCTTGCGTCGGCATGACACATCCCGGGACGTCCGCCCCCTGAAGACTGAGTTCTTACATCAACTCGGCGCGCCTAGCCTGCGCTGAAACACGCATGCTATACTGCCCTTTGCATTGCTTAGGTAGGAGAACAACTGGGTGAGACCGTACGAGCTAATGGTTGTCGTGACCCCCGGCGTTGAAGAGCCGGGCGTCGAGGAGTTGGCCGGGCGGGTGAGCAAGTACGTCACCGACCACGGTGGCGAGGTGACGGTGCAGGATTTTCTGGGCAAGCGCCGGTTGGCCTACCCCATTGGCAACCGCATGGAAGGCACCTATGTGCTGACCCAGTTCCAGATCGAACCTCCTGAGACGTCGGAGCTTGAGGCCCAACTGCGCATCAATGAGCAGGTGCTGCGGTTCCTGCTCATTCGCCGCGACGAATAGCGCTACGCGGGAGTCTGGCCATGCGCGATCTCAATAAGATCATGCTTATGGGTAACGTGGGCGGTGAACCTGACATGCAGTTCACCGCCAGCGGGGCCGCAGTCGCCCGCTTTCGGCTGGCGGTGAACCGCCGGCGGGGCGGGGGCGGCGAAGGCGGCGAGCGCGCTCAGGAGCAGACCGAGTGGTTTACTGTGGTGGCTTGGAACAAGCTGGCTGAGACCTGCAACCAGTACGTGACCAAGGGCCAGCGGGTGTACGTGGAAGGGCGGCTGGAAACCCGCACCTGGGAAGGGCGTGATGGCCAGAAACGCACCGAGGTGACCGTAGTGGCCTCGGACGTGCTGTTTCTGGAGCGGCGCACCCGGCCCTATGGAGAGGGCGGCGGCCCTGACGCGGAGGGCGATGACCTCGATCCCGAGGATCTGCCCTTCTAGAGTTTGGTACCAACGCTGGAGAGTCCCAGCACTGTGTGCAATCTGAGTTCAAAGAAGGAAGGCCGTGACCACATCTAATGCGGCGCCGACACGCCCCCCTCGGCCGGAGGGCGGTCGGCGATATACGCCACGCCGCAAGGTCTGCGGGTTTTGCGTAGACCATACCGACAACGTCGATTACAAGGACCTGGAGCGGCTGAGCCGCTACGTGTCGGAGCGCGGCATGATCGAGCCGCGCCGCAAGACAGGCACCTGCCTGTGGCACCAGCGCCGCTTGGCCATGGCCATCAAGCGGGCGCGTCACCTGGCGCTGCTGCCGTACACCCAGGCCCACATGTGGATCACCGGTTCGCTGGTGCTGCGCCGTGGTGCAAGCCGCGGAGCGCCCATGGTGGCGCCACTGCGCGCACCGGCGCCACCGCAGCAGGCCGCTGCCGCGGTGACCGAAGAGGTGGAGGCGACCGCTCCGGCCGAGGCCGAGGTGGTGGAAGCCCCGGTGGTGGAGGCGGTTGCGCCTGCCGAGGCTCCCGCCGCGGAGGCCGAGACGCAGGCGTAACCGGTCGTTCAGTCAGCTCCCGTGGAGGGAACGTACCTAAGGCGCCACCGCTGCCGTACCAACGGCACGGTGGTGCTTCGCTTCTCTGGTGGTGGCAAGAATGACAACCAGTACCCCAACGCAGACCAATCCCGAGACGCCTGACACCCGCGACCGGCGCTTTGCGCAGCGCAGCGCGAGGCCGGCCAAGTTCAAGGCTCGTCACCTGTTGGTGGGGGCGGTGCTGCTGGGCCTGCTGCTGGCTGCGGTGGGCTTCAGCTATTTCCGCACCTACGAGGCGCCGTTGCAGGAGCCCATGGTGCGGGTGAATGAGAACGTGTTCACCCTGCGGGACTACGTCACCCGACTGCGGCATCTGCAGGCCGAGGGCAAGCTGCTGGGCCAGCCGGTCAACTTCAGCACCGACCCGTTCCGGTTGCTGGAGGACTTGGTGGCCGAGGAGCTGATTCTGCAGGGTAGCCCCCGCATGGGCGTCACCGTGTCGGAGGATGAGATTACCCAGGAGCTGCGCACCCGCTTCGGCACGATTCTGCGCGAGCAGGACAAGCTGACCGAGCAGGAGCTGCAGCTGCGGTTTCAGGAATTGCTGCGGCAGCGCCTGAACGACGTGAACCTGACCGAAGCCCAGTACCGCATCCTGGTGCGGAACTCGCTGTTGCGCCAGAAGCTGCGCGAACGGCTGGAGGCGCGGGTCCCGGCGGTGGCCGAGCAGATCCGCGTAGAGGGATTTCGCGCGCAGGACCAGAACGTGGCCCGGCAGCTGGCTGACCAGTGGCGCAAGGGCACCAACATCATCCAGATAACCCTGGCCGAAGGTGTGAGCCCGGAGAGCCGCGAGCAGCGCGGCGACATGGGCTGGCTGCCAAAGCGCGGCTTCGACCCTGGTGTTGACGAGGCCATTTGGAAGCTGCCCATTGGCGAGATCACCGATCCTTTCTTCACCGGCAGCGGCCAACTGGTGGTGCGGGTGGTGGAGGGGCCAACGGTGCGCGCCGTGGAAGGCAACGCCCGCGAGCGCCTGAAAGACCGCGCGGTGGAGGACTGGCTGGAGGAGGAGCGCAAGGCCAACCGGGTGGAGCGCTACTTCGATTCCAAACGGTACGACTACGTGGTGAACAAGGTGCGGGAGTACCTGCGGTAATGACTCAGGCTACCGGTGCAGCCGTCGAGGCGCCATCGCACGTGGTGCAGGTGGGGCTATTGGGCATGGGCGTGGTGGGCGCGGGCGTGGCCCGGGTGCTCACCGAGCGCGCTGCCGCGGTCTCCAGCCATACCGGCGGCGCCGTGCGGCTGCACAAGGTGCTGGTGCGCGACGCGGCCAAGGCCCGCGGGGTGGCCCTGCCCGAGGGCACGGTGACCACCCAGAGCGCCAGTGTGCTGGACGATCCCGCCATCAGCGTCATCATCGAGCTGATGGGGGGCGACGAGCCGGCTCACAGCTACATCCGTCGCGCGCTGGCGGCCGGCAAGCACGTGATAACCGCCAACAAAGAGGTCATCGCCCGTCACGGCCCCGATCTGATGGCGCTGGCCCGTGAGCACGGCGTGGTGTTGCGGTACGAGGCGGCAGTCGGCGGCGGCATCCCGCTCATCGTGCCGTTCCACGAGAGTCTGCCCGCCAACGAGATCGCCAGTGTGCGCGCCATCATCAATGGCACGACCAACTACATCCTCACCCGCATGAGCCGCGAGGGGTTGGATTTGGCCGAGGCGTTGGCATCGGCGCAGGAATTGGGCTACGCCGAGGCTGACCCTACCAACGACATCGAGGGCATCGATGCTGCCTACAAGCTATCGATTCTGGCAAGCTTGGCGTTCCACACCCGCGTTGCGCCCGACGCGGTGTATCGCGAGGGTATTACCAAGCTGACCGCGCGTGACTTCCGCTACGCTGCTGAACTCGGCTACGCTATCAAGCTGCTGGCCATTGGCAAGCGCAACGGCGGCAGCATCGAAGCGCGGGTGCACCCGGCGTTCGTGCCGCTGGACCGCATTCTGGCCAAGGTGGACGGCGTGTTCAACGCTGTGGAGGTGGAGGGCGACCTGACCGGCGAGGTGATGTTCTACGGCCGCGGCGCCGGAGAGCGCCCCACCACCAGCGCGGTGGTGGCCGATGTCATCGAGCTGGTGCGCGCCATCAGCAGCGGCGTGGCCGGGCGCGAGCAGCCGCCTCTGCGCAGCGACATGCCGGTGCTGCCCATGGAGGCAGTGCGCACCCGCTACTACGTCCGCATGACGGTGACCGACAAGCCCGGGGTGTTGGCGGGCATTGCGGGCGTGCTGGGCGAGGCTCACATCAGCATCGCGTCGGTGGTGCAAAAAGAGGTGGACGAGCGGGCCGGTACCGCCGAAATCGTGCTGATGACCCACCTGGCGCAGGAGGCCGGCATGCGTTCGGCGCTGGCGGGGCTCGCATCGGTGCCCGGCGTCGGCGAAATCGGATCGATGGTGCGGGTGGAAGGCTAGGGTGGAGCACAGTACCCCGGGGGCAACGCCCGACAACGTGCTGCAGTGGCTCGAAGAGGAGCAGCGGCAGAACAAGGCTGCGCTGTTCCGCGCCCAGCACATGCTGGAGCAAGCGCAGAACGCGCTGTGGTCGCTCAGCGAGCGGGTAAACGCCATCGAGGGTTCGCTGGCCAGCGTCATGGGCCACACGGCGCGGCTGGCCCACGTGGAAGAAGAGTCGCGGCAGAACAAAGAGTCACTGGATCGGCTGAATACCACCCTGCAGGCATACATGCAGAACCGCGAGGTCGAGGATCGGGCCTGGCAGGCGGAAAGCGACCGCGACCGCCAGCTTCGCACCGAGCTTGAGCAGAAGGTCGACAGTGTGGCCCGTATCCAGGACAACGTGCAGGAGCGTACTCTGGCCCAGGAAGACGCACACCGGCGGGTGCAGCAGGAGATCTTCCAACTGACGGCGCAATTCGACCCATTGCGCAGCCAGGATGAGCGGCTGATGAGCCTGATCACTACGCTGCAGTCCCAGGTGAAGCGCCAGGAGGATGGCCTTGACCAACTGCAGCGCGAGCAGGGGTTGTTGCACCAGCAGGACGAGGTGTTGCAAGGGCGCGTCTATAACCTGATCGACCAGGTGCGGCGCATCGAGAGCAACCCCGGTCTGGCCGAGCTTGAGGAGCGCTTCGCCCGAGAGCTGAACGAGCAGACGGAGCTGAGCCGGCTGGAGCGGCAGCGGATGGAGCGCCTGATTGCCGACCTGGAGCTGGGCTACGACCAGTCTCGCACCAACATCGACAACCTGCAGCAGGAGACCACGCAGACCTCGGGACGGGTGCAGGCATTCGCCGACCACCTGGAACACCTGAGGCAGCAGATGTGGGACCTGCGCACCGAGCTTGCGGAGGCCTTTGGCCACGTGGCCGGTACCCAAGAACAACACTACCGGCGCGCGCTCGCTGAACTGGAGCTGCAAATCCGCGAACTCGGGCAGTGGCGGATTGCGCCCCCAAGGACCTAACGTGGAAACTGGCATTCTCTCTCGCTACCGGCAGTACCTGCCGATAACCGACACCACCCCCCGGCTGACGCTGGGTGAAGGCAGCACCCCGTTGGTGGCCGCGCCGCGGCTGGCCCAAGAGGTGGGTTGCGCCGAGCTGTACTTCAAGCTGGAGGGCTGTAACCCCACCGGCTCGTTCAAGGATCGCGGCATGGTGCTGGCCGTGGCCAAGGCGATGGAGGATGGGCACAACGCCATCATCTGCGCCTCCACCGGCAATACCAGCGCGTCGGCCGCAGCGTATGGCGCTAAGTTCGGCCTCAAGACCTTCGTACTTATCCCCAAGGGCAACATAGCTGCCGGCAAGCTGGCACAGGCCGTGCTGTACGGCGCCATTGTGGTGGAGGTGGCCGGCAACTTCGACGACGCGCTGACCATTGTGCGCCAGCTTAGCGAGACGCATCCGGTGGGTCTGGTGAACTCGGTGAACCCCTACCGGCTGGAAGGCCAGAAGACCGCGTCGTTTGAGATCGTCGACGCGCTGGGTGATGCGCCGGATCTGCTGTGCATTCCGGTGGGGAATGCCGGCAACATCTCGGCCTATTGGAAGGGGTTTGTGGAGTACCACCAGGCGGGCAAGGCCACCCACCGGCCGCGCATGATGGGCTTTCAGGCGGCCGGCGCCGCGCCCATTGTGTTGGGCACGCCCGTGGCCGAGCCTCAGACCGTGGCCACCGCTATTCGCATCGGCAACCCAGCGAGCTGGAAGCTGGCGACTGCGGCGCGCGACGAATCGGGCGGCGACATCCAGGCGGTGACCGACGACGATATCCTCGATGCCTACCACACGATGGCGTCGGTCGAGGGCATCTTCGGCGAGCCGGCGTCTGCGGCGCCGTTCGCTGGCTTACGCAAACTGAAGCGCGATGGCGCCTCGCTGGCCGGCAAGCGGGTGGTGTGCGTGGTCACCGGCAATGGCCTCAAAGACCCCGCCACCGCTCTCACCGTACAGGGCCAACGCCACGATGTGCCGGCCACCTACGACGCCGTGGCCGCGCTCATCGGCGGACCCTAGGCACACCCACCCTCTCCTCGAAAGGCAACCCCATGCTGTTCGCTCTCAATGGCAAGCGCCCCATCGTGCACCCCAGCGCCTTCATTGCACCCTCGGCGGTGCTGATTGGCGACGTGGTGGTGAAGGGGGACGCCAGCGTTTGGTTCAACAGCGTGCTGCGGGGCGATTCGGGCCAGCTGCTGATTGGTGAGGGCAGCAACGTGCAAGATGGCTCGGTACTACACGAGGGTGTGGTGTTGGGCCGGCGTTGCGTGCTGGGCCACCAGGTGCTGGTGCACGAGTCGGTGTTGGGTGAGAGCATTCTGGTGGGCAATGGCGCCAAGGTGATGGCCGCCACCATCGGCGACGGCGCGGTGATTGCTGCTGGGACTGTGGTGCTTGGCCCGGTGGAGATACCCGCCCGCACCATGTGGGTGGGCATTCCCGCTAAGCAACTGCGGGAGGCGCCCGAGAAGACCCAGGAGATGGTGCGTGGCACCGCCCAGCATTACGTTGACCGGCGGGCGCTGTACCTGGCCACGCTGGAACCCGCTGACACTGAAGCCGAAGCCTACCTCAAGCGCACCGGGGCATAACCGCTTGCCCACACCAAGCGCCCGTCCCGCACATCCTGCGGACCTCGAAGACGAGCGGCCAACCCCCGGGGCAAAGGCCGCGCGCTATGGCTCACCTACATCGCGGGCAACAGGCCAGGGGTTTCGGCGATGGGCAAGCCGCCCGACCCACGGAGAGTCACACGGTCAACCTGGGCGCGCCGCGGTTGGCTCGAGCGGGTGCGGCGTTTCGTGCACCCAGCGCCAGAAGATGAGGGTTGAGGTGAGCGCCAGCACGCCGACGGTGGGGCCCAGTCCGTCGTATCCCACGGTGGCCACCACCACGCTGCCCAAGAACGACCCCATGGACGCACCCAGCGACTGTCCAGCGGCCCCGAAGGTGGACAGTGTTCCCCGCAGGCCGGGCACCAGCTCCGAGAGGACAGCCTGCGCCGTGGCCACCCGGGCGCCGTTGGGAATGGCGTAGAGAATCACGTAGAGCAACGCCATCCACACGAAAGGCGCGGCGGTGGTGATGAGCGTGCCGAACACGGCGCAGCACGCGGTGGACACGATGGCGGTACGGCGCTTGCCCAGCCGGTCGCCCAGCCGCCCGCCGCCATTGGCGCCCACCATGATGCCCAGCGCCATCAGCGAGTTCAGGCCGCCCAGTGCCCAGGCCGGCACGTCGTAGCGCTGGAAGAACAGCGCCCCGATGTAGGTGACCATCACGAACCAATAGCCCGCCTGAAAGAACATGGAGAGGATGGACATGACCACCGCTCGGTGCTGCATCACGGTGCGTAGGCTGTCCCGCACTCCCGAAGCGGCGCGCGCCGCTTCGGGAGTGGGACGATCGTGCGGTAGCTTGGCGTACAGCAGAATACCCAGGCCAACGGCAATGCACCTGACCAGCAGCAGCGCCAGCCGCCACGAGGTGAGCCCCGCGATGGCCGCCCCAGCGGCACGCCCAGCAGCGGCGCCGACGATCCTGCTGAGATAGCCAGCCCCATCGCCTTGCCGCTCTCGCGGTAAGAGAAGTATTCGCCAGCGGCCGACAGCGTGGCCGGGAACAGGGCAGTCATGCCCAACCCGGTGCCGGCCCGCAGCGCGACCGCCACCCAAAAGGAGGGCGCTGCAGCCATGGCCAGACTGCAGGCCCCCACCAGCAGCAAGCCGGCCACCACCAATGGGCGGCGGCCACGGCGATCCATGGCGGGGCCCGCCCATAGGCCGGCCAGCGCCCCGATCAATGCGGGGGCGGTCAGCAGCAGGCCCCCCTCCGGCACGCTGACGCCAAGATCGAGCACCACCAGCGGCAGCAGCGGCACCATGAGCAGGGTGTTGAACGCGCCGATGAAGTTGCCGGTGCACAGCAGGGCGAAGATGAGCTGCCGGTTGGCGGGAAGGTGGCTCAGAGGGGGTGTCCTTGGGGTGAGGCGGAGCGAACCGGCCGCTCTTACTCAAGGGTACTACGACCCACCAGTTGGCGGACGGCGGCGCACTCGGGGGACCGTCAGAGCTTGCGGCGGCAGGAGCCAGTCGTAGCCATCCGTTCGTGGTGAGCTCGTCGAACCACCACAACGCTGCTCCTTCGACGAGCTCCGGGGTACTGAATGGAGGCAGTGGAGCGTTGACCCTTCGCGAAACTCTGCCGCGAGCGCGGTTACATCAACGCGAGTTGGCCGCGCGCAGCCTCACGTTGCATCACCACGCCCTCCGCCAAGCCGTGGGCCGTGCGCAGGCCGTCGACGATGGCGGCGAGATCGTGGGTGTAGCGCTCGGGGCGGAGCGGGCCCCGGTAGCGCCGTTGGTAGGCGGCGGGCAGGTGTGGATGCAGCATGCGGATGCCCGGCAAGGCCCATTCAACGCTCCCATGGTCCACCCGCAGCAAGGGCGGCTGCAGGAACCGCGCGCCCGCGGATGCGGCAGCGCTGGCCAAAGCTGCGAGCTTATCCTCACTGTCGTTGAAGTCGGGGATGATGGGCGCCAAGGCCACACCCACCGGCACACCGGCTTGGTGCAGGCGCTCGATGGCCGTGAGACGGCCAGCGGGGGTCGACGCCTCGGGCTCCAGGTGCCGCCAGGTCGCCTCGTCGAAGCTGCTGAGCGTGACCACCACCTGCACGCCCGGCCCCACCGCAAGGTCGCCCAGCAGGCCGGCGTCTCGCAGTACCAACGCCGAGTTGGTGACCACGCACACCGGCTGGCCGGCTGCCAGCGCTATCTCCAGGGCCTGCTGGGTGAGGCGATAGCGCAGCTCGGCCGGGCCATAGGGGTCGTAGGCGGCGCCCAGGCCCAGCACGCCCGGCTCCTGCAGCGCTGCCAGCTCAGAGCGCAGTACCGCCGGCGCGTTGGGTTTCACCACGGTACGCGCCTCGAACTCGGCGAGGCCTGCGTGCCCGCGCAGCTCGTGCCGGCCTGTGCCCAGGCAGTAGGCGCAGGGGTGGGGTGCACCGCGGTACGGGTTTGCCAGCCAACGGTAGGGCAGGCCCGGCGTGCGGACTCGCAGCAGCAGCCGGCGGCACAACTCCTCGCTGTAGGGCTCCATGCAGGTTAGAATAGTACATATGTTCTTAGTGCACTAGCCCCGCGCACGAGGTAAAAGCTCAAACTGCGCCAGGGAGGTTCTTCGCACAGCTCCGCGGCTCAACCTCGAGACCCTAACGAACTTGAACGCACGCGGTCCCGAGGCCTGTAAGAGGCTTGTGAGAGCCTGGAGGATACGCTCATTGCGAACGCTGGGCTCGCGCCCGGTGAATTGCCTTGGTGGTGCAAGAGGTGCCCCGTGTATGCCCGGAACCGGTACGTGTGCAGCTACCCGATAGCGCTGCTCGCTCGGACCGACTTGGCCGCGTTTGAGCAGGCCATGTTGGAGTTGGTGATGCCGCAGACCCGGCTGCTTTGCCGTAGCCTGGCGGGGTTGAACATTGACCACCGCCTGCTGCGCTTCACCGGCGGACGGCGGACCTTCCGCTATATGTGAGAGGTGGCCTTGAGCGACCTGCAGGTGGTGGATGCAGAACCACCCTCGGAGCAGCACTACGAGCGGGTGTTTCGCGACCTTGACATGGCCGTGGAGCGCGCCATCGAGCCCTGGGGCACGCTGGGCCGCCGGCAGGTGCTGCTGGAGGTGGGTATGGCCTCCGTGTAGTTCGCTCACCGTACCTGTCATCGTCTGCCGGGGCGATCGTATCTAATCCTGGTGCTTCTGGGCATGAACTGCTGGTTGTGCCCCGACGGGTTCACCCCCAAACCCCCTCCAGGGGGTTCAAGGTACTCCTTCGGAGGATTGAGAATGGGGGGGACCCCCCCCCATACCCCCTGGCAAAGAGGGCTCCGCCCTCTCTGCACTCACCCGCCAGAGCCCCCGCAGGCCCGTCCCGTGTTCATTCAGATGCGTAAGCCCCGCCACCGCCTGCCGGGGCGCGAGACGCGCGCCCGAGCCCTGTGCTATAACCGTGGAGCCGTCTTGTGATAGCGCACACAGACCGGCCACAGCCGCACGGGGTACTATCGGTCATATGGCGGATGTGGAGTACGCAGTGAGCATGACTTTGAGGTTCCCAACCCTGTACGAAGTGGCCACGTTTGTGCCCACGGCATTCTCAATGTTCCTGGTGCTGTCGGTTGCGGCGGCGCTGGCATATGGGGGCCTGACGCCGCCGTTGCTTGCGGTAGCTGTGGTCGGCGGTGTGGCCATGGGCGCGGTGGCGACACAAGAGCGCGCCAAACAGGCTGCCAGGCGTAGGGCCAAGCAGTTGCAGTAGCGTTTCGCAGATACGCAAGGGGCCGCCCGACGGGGCGGCCTCTTGCCTACTCCGGGGACTGGAGTTACTTCGCCCGCAGGTACTGGTCGGGCCAGTAGGCGGCATCGGTCACACCGAGCGCCCTCGCGGCCTGCTGCGGGAACTCGGCATTGCGGAGCAGCTCGCGCCCCAGCAGGATGAGGTCGGCCTGCCCGGCCTGCAGAATGCGCTCCGCATGCTCGGCGTCGGTGATCAAGCCAACCACCGCCACCGGCATGGCCACCTCGCGCCGGATACGCTCGGCGAAGGGCACGTGGTAACCGGGCGCCAGCGTAATGCGCTGCTCGGGCGAGCTGCCGCCGCTGGACGCGTCGATGATGCCGACCCCCGCGTCCCGTAGCAGCGCCGCCAAGCGCACGGTATCGTACATATCCCAGCCGCCGGGTACCCAATCGGTGCAGGAGAGGCGGACCGACAGCGGCTTGTCGGCCGGCCAGGCGGCGCGCATCGCCCGCACACACTCCAGGGTGAAGCGCACCCGGTTCTCGAAGCTGCCGCCATAGGCGTCGTCGCGTTGGTTGGAGAGCGGTGAGTGGAACTGGTGCAGCAGATAGCCGTGGGCGGCGTGCAACTCCAGAAAGTCGAATCCGGCTGCATCGGCGCGTTGGGTGGCTGCCGCGAATGCCGCCACCAGCGACGCTATCTCGCTGACGGTGAGCGCGTGTGGTTGGCGGTAGCCGGGGTACGGCAGCGCACTCGGCGCAACCGGGGTCCAGCCGCCTTGCTCGTCACTCACCGCGCCGCGGCCCTCCCACGGGCGGCTGGTGCTCCCCTTGCGTCCGGCGTGCGCTAGCTGAATGCCCGCCGCGGCCCTCTGCTGATGCATAAAATCGACGGCCGCTTGCAGCGCCTCACCGTGAGCGTCTGTCCACAGGCCCAGGTCTTGCGGCGTGATGCGGCCCTCAGGCGTGACCGCGGTGGCCTCGGCAATCACCAGCCCAGCACCGGCGGCTGCACGCGCACCCAGGTGCACCAGGTGCCAGGGTGTCGCCAGCCCATCGCGCGCCTCGCAGGCGTACTGGCACATGGGCGACACCGCAATGCGATTGCGTAAGGTGAGTCCTCGCAGGGTGTAGGGCTGGAACAGCAGGGGCAGGGCAGAGGTGCCGGCCCCGGTGGCGTCTGTCTGGGTCGTGGTGGTCATGGCGTGCCTCGGGCGTCAATAGAAAGTGTGCCCCATGATACCGCGCGCCACGGGCTTCGCCGTCATTGCGAGCCCGGCGTCAGCCGGAGCATAGCAATCGTGAACGGGCGCGCGTCAGGCGTGAGACGCCTTGGGCTGCGCGCGAAGGTTTGGTGTCACGATTGCTTCGGGCGCCTGGCGGCTGCTCGCAATCGACCATACCCCTGGTCATGGGCACCACCGGGCATGAAAATAGGCGAGTACTTGGCCCGCTCACCCTGAGGCTCTCGAAGGGCGAGCGGAGGGACAGTTGACCGGGACGCGGTATCCGCTCGTGCTTCGAGAGCCTCAGCATGAGCGGGTTCCCGGGGTGCAGTAAGCGTCGCTGAGTCTATTTCGTAGCAATGACGTAGTCCCCACCGGCTCGGGCGTTTACGGTTCGCCGAAGGCCCGGACCGCGTTGTCCCACATCAGGTTCTGCATCTCGGAGGGCGAGAGGTTCTCCCAGCCCAGCACCCTGTCGGCCGACTCGGGGAAGCGAGACTCGGCGTGGGGGTAGTCCGATCCGAACATCAGGATGTGGTCGCCCAGCATGCCGCCGACCATCTTCACCATCTCCGGCCCCTCATGCAGCACAATGCTGCTGAAGAACCGGCCGCCGGTTATGTACTCGCTGGGCTTGTGCTTCAGGTCGTCGGCCACGTAGCCCATGTACTCCACCTGGTCATCCATGCGCTTGGCCCAAAACGGCAGCCAGCCGAAGCCGCTCTCAAGCACCGCGCACTTCAGGGCCGGATACCGGTCCATGATGCCGGAGCCGAAGAACGCTGCCACCATGCGCATGGCGCCCCACGGGTGGCTGGCAGTGCGGCCGATGAACGGGTTGCTCCACAGGTCGCGGTAGCCGGGGTAGCCGCCGGCGAAGCTATGGTGCACCACCGTCAAGTTCGCCTCTTCGGCAGCCTGCCAAATGGGGTTGAGGTCGGGGTGGTCTATGGGGTAATCCAGCGGCAGGTAGGGCTGGATGCCCACCGCCCAGCGCTTACCCGCCCAGCGCTTGATCTCGGCCACCGACTGCTCGACCGAGCGTGCGCTCACCACAATCAGCGACTTCAGCCGGGCAGGGTCGGCGCCGCAGAAGTCATCCAGAAATGCGTGGTTGGCCTGAATGAACGCCAGCTCGATATCGGGATCGGCATGGCCGTTGGCGCCCGAGGGCACCATTAGCTGCACGTCGACGCCTTCCTCATCCATGTCCCGCAGGCGTATGTCGGCGAAGTCGATACCGCCATCGGTGGGGTGCTTGGCGCCCATGAACTTCTGGAACCGCCGCTGCATGCCCTCACGCGGGCCGGCATCGCCCAGAATGCGTACCTTGTCGCCGCCCCAGCCTCCCTCGCCGCCGCCGAAGCGGTAGTAGTGACGGTACGGCTCCTGCCGAATCTCGCCGGCGAGGCCGATCTTGATGGGCGACTTGTGCTTGTCGAGGTCGGGGATGCGCTCCCGAATCAGCTTGGGCAGAAAGCGCTCCAGAGCCTCCGCGGTGGGCTGCACATGGGTGTCGGCGTCGTAAACGCGTTGTCCGTTTCGCATGATCGTGATCCTTACTGGTTGGATAAATCCGGCCGGCTCTGCTCCTCGGCGGCTAGCTCGGAACGACGGGTTTGGTACATGCGTTCTAAGTTCAACCAAATACTGGTTGCGGTGCCGAGCGTCGTGGCAATGGACTGCGCGAACTCGGGGGTCAATTCGCCCGTGCCACGCAGGAGTGCGTTGAGTGCCTTCTTTGGGATGCCGGTTGCTTCGGCAAAGCTGTCGACACTAACGCCACGTGCCTTCAGCTCTTCCCGCAGTATCTTGCCAGGAGGCGTCAGGTGGTTTGTCTTGTACTCAAGCTTAGTCGTCATAGTGTCGGCTCACCTCTTCAACCATAACGCCATTATCCCGCAACGTCAGTATCAGCCGCCAACGCCCCGCCAATACCATGCCAAACTGCCCTTCCCGCTCACCGTGAAGCGGATGGAGCCGAATCGCGCGAAAGTCGAACAAGTCACTCCAGCGGTCAGCCCGCGAATGAAGTCCAACCGCTCGCCGTACCGTGTTCCGGCATGCGGTCCCCAAAGCCGGGTCGCCAGTCGCCGATCCTCGTAGGCCGCCCTGAGCGTGCGATCGCCAAAAAGTAAGTCCACGCGTCGACTATCGGCCTAATGGCGTTCAGCATGAAACTCAGTAAGCGCTTGGTCGAAGTCGGCCTGGGTCAACACCAGGGTGCCGCCGCCCTCAGCCCGGTCCAGCGCCCGCATCTTGGCGGCCTGGCACACGTAGGCGAGGTCGGCGCCGGCCTTGCCGGGGGTGGCGGCCGCCAACCGTGCGGTCACGGTGTCCAGCTCCAGACCGGGCGCGAGGTCGACGCCCCGGAGTTGTACCTGGAAGATGTCGGCGCGCTCGGCTTCGCTGGGCAGGCCAATCTGCAGGTGCACACCAAAGCGGCCCGGCCGCAGCAGTGCGGGGTCCACCACCTCGAAGTTGTTGGTGGCGGCAATCACGAACACCTGGCTCAAGCCCTCCATGCCGTCCAGCTCGGTAAGCAGCTGGTTCACAATCCGCTGCTGCGATCCCGTAGTGGGGCTCTGGCTGGCGGTGCGGTTGGGCGCGATGGCGTCGAGTTGGTCGAAGAAGATGACGCTGGGGGCCACGCGCCGGGCCAGGTTGAAGATATGTCGGACGTTCTCCTCGGTCTCGCCGATCCAGCTCGAGAACAGCTCGGGGCCGTTCACGCCGATGAAGTTGAGGCCGAACTCGCGGCCCACCGCCTGGGCCAGCATGGTCTTGCCGGTTCCCGGCGGCCCGTACAGCAGGATGCCGAGATTGGACGGCAGCCGCAGTCGGGCCAGCGCATCGGGGTGCTTGAGCGGGCGCTGTACCAGTTCGGTGAGGCGGCGCTTCGCCTCGTCCAGGCCGCCGATGTCTTGCCACCGTACGGCGGGGTACGACAGCAGCGACTCGCGCATGGAGGCGGGGCGCACCACGCCGGCAGCGGCATCGAAGTCGGCGGACGATACCGTGAGCTGGCTGGCGTCGAACTTGGCGGCAGCCTGGGGGTCGTTCAGGAACTCGGCAGCGGCGCGGCGCAGCGAGGTGAGGCCGGCCTCGCGGCTCAGTTCCATCAGGTCGGCGCCCACGTACCCATAGCAGCGCTGAGCAACGGCGGGCAGCGCCGCCAGGGCGTCGGTCGAGAGCGGCATTTCGCGGGTATGGATGCGCAGAATCTCCTCACGAGCGTCGGCCGGCGGGGTCGGGAAGTAGATCTCCTTGTCGAACCTGCCGGGGCGGCGCAGCGCCGGGTCGATGGTTTCGATGCGGTTGGTGGTGCCGATGACCATGATGCCCTCGGCCTGCTGCAGGCCGTCCATTAGCGTCAGCAGCTGGGTCACGGCCCGGGTGTCGCTCAGGGTGCCGGTGTCGCCGCGGATCGGGGCAATGACGTCCAGCTCGTCGATGAAGATGATGGCAGGCGGGCTGGAGTAGGCGCTGCGGAACAGCTTGCGCAGGTTCTCCTCGGTCTGGCCGCTGTAGCTGCCCACCACTTCGGGGCCGTTGATGTAGTAGAAGTGGGCGTTCACTTCGTTGGCCACGGCGCGGGCCAACAGCGTTTTGCCGGTGCCCGGCGAGCCATAGAAGATGATGCCCCGCGGCGGCATGATGCCGAGCTGGCGGTAGGTCTCGGGGAACACCAGCGGCAATTCTACGAACTCGCGCACCGCCTTCAGCTGCTCGTGCAGACCGCCGATGTCGTCGTAGGTCACGCTGCCCGAGGCCGCAGTCTCCCCCGAGGCCGGGTGCTGGTGGGTGGCGCCGGCTTCGTGCTCGTGCAGCGGGTCCACTTCGATGAACAGCTCGGTGTCGGCCGTCAGCAGACCCTCACCGCCGGTCATCGAGTGCACTTCCAGCGTCATCTCGGCGTTGGAAGTAGGGTGGAGAATGGCTACCAGCGTCCCCTCGGTCACCGGTGTCGGCGGGTTGGCCAGCAGTTGCTTCACATAGGTGACGAACTGGGGATTGAAGCCCAGCACGCTGTAGCCGGGCATCAGCACCACTTTGGCAGTGGTGGGGGCGTCGCTGCGCTCCACGGTCACGGGCTCCTCGGGACGCACCCGCAGCGAGCGCAAGCTCAAGCGGTGCAGCCGCAGGGTCCCGGGCTTGGCGGCTTCACCGGTCACTCGCATCAGGGCGGTGCGGCCGCGACCGCTGGTCACCTTAATCAGGTCGCCGGCGGAGACACCCAGTGCTTGGGCCACGTCGGCGGCGAGCAGTGCGGCGGCGCCCCGGGCATTGGGGATGCTGGCGACGATGTCGATGACGGCGGTGGGGGCCATGGGGACCTCGGGGGCGGGTGATGCTGCAGGGCGACCACGCAGCCGCCGTACCGCAGTATCTTGGAACCCGCGGTGCGGAAAGTCTAGTCTCAAACCCATCCTACGGTCGAGTCCTTAGTTTTGTTTCCCAACCCCTCGCTGTTGACTCTTGCGACGAACAAGCGTATCAATAATCAAATCTCTGCCCGCGGCAGAGGGCTATTCTGGGCTGCCAGACTAAAGGAGGTCCTGACGATGCTACGACGACCCGGCACACTTGCCGCCGTGTTTTCGGTGCTTGCCGGCGGCATGTTGAGTATGGCGTGCGCCACTCCCCAGGCTGCCCCCGCACCTGCGGCGGGCGGGTCCAGCGAACCCAAGGCGGGCGGTACGCTGCGCTTCTCGTACCACACCGACCCCGTCTACCTCGATCCCATTCGGAAGAACGTCTCCGACATGGAGATGATCACCGGCGGCACCTATGGCATGCTGCTGCGCTACAAGCTTGGCAAGGACTTCGGGTATACCAGCACGGTGCTGCAGCCGTACCTGGCCGACAAGTGGGAAACATCGCCGGACGGCACCACGTATACGTTCAGTCTGCGCAAGGGCGTGATGAACGAGAACAAGCCGCCGCTCAACGGCTCGGAGTTCACGTCGAAAGATGTGAAGTTCAACCTGGAGCGCTATCGCGACGACCGGCAGAGCACCGCCAAGTACATGGTGGAGCAGATCAAGTCCATCGAGACGCCCGATCCCTACACGGTGAAGGTGACCATGAACGGGCCTTTCGCGCCGTTCCTCACCTATGCCGGCAACACCGAGCTGCTGATGGTGCCGCAGGCGCTGGTGGAGGCGGGCCTGAGCGAGAAGCAGGCCATCGGCTACGGCCCCTACCGCTTCGAGAGCGGCAAAGAAGGCTCCGTCTTCAAGATGAAGAAGAACCCCGACTTCTTCTTGAAGGATGAGAAGGGCCGCAGCATGCCCTACCTCGATGGCTACGACATGTACATCATCCCCGACGAGGCGGCGCAGGTTGCAGCCTTCGTGTCCGGCCAGGTCGACGTGTGCGCACGCTGTCTGCCCGGCTCGAGCCCGCTGCTCGACACCCTGAAGCAAGGCGCCAAAGACGCCACCGTTGTCGAGCTGCTGGATGCCGGCGGCGACAAGATTTACATCAGCAGCCTGTGGGACCCGGGCAAGGACGTGCGGGTGCGCCAGGCCGTGCAGGCAGCCATCAACCCGAAGGCCTTCATCGACACGCTGTCGAAGGGCAAGGCACAGTTGAACATCGGCGGCATTGGCCCGGCCTGGGGCGATTGGTCGCTGCCGGCCGCTGAAATCGGCAAGTACTACCCGGCCGACCCGGCCAAGGCCCGTCAGTTGCTGAAGGATGCCGGGCGCGAGAATCTACCCATCGAGATTATGTGGACCCCCGCCAGCGGCCAGGGCTTCAGGCTGTGGGGCGAGATGATGGTGAGCCAGCTCAAGGCCGCCGGCTTCGAGCCTAAGCTCGACACCGTGGAGAACGCCGTGGCGTTTGACCGCAAGCGCAAGGGCGAGTTCCAGCTCCACATCTTCGGCGGCTCCTTCCGCCCCGATCCGGACGGCAACATCTACGCGACCTTCAAGTGCGGCAGCTCGCTGAACTACTCCAAGGCCTGCGACCCGCAGCTTGACCCGCTGCTGGAGAAGCAGCGGTCAATCGTGGACGTGGCCGAGCGGAAGAAGGTGGTGCACGAAGCGCTGCGGCTCATCAACGAGCGGGCCATCGGCTTCCTGCAGCCGTACAGCGACTACACCGCCTACTACTGGAAGCCCTACGTGAAGGGCTACTACCCGCACATGTACTGGGGCTTT
>Ga0194132_10004614_pt1 | contig 23284 bp, 19 predicted proteins | sample TA2KigOf80mmetaG_FD_148612 | JGI IMG/M metagenome (GOLD analysis project Ga0194132, IMG submission 148612) | Freshwater microbial communities from Lake Tanganyika, Tanzania - TA2015054 Kigoma Offshore 80m | ecosystem: Environmental > Aquatic > Freshwater > Lake | place: Tanzania: Lake... | reverse complement strand
TGCTCGAGCTTTCCGAAAAGCCCCGGGTCAAATGAATTCGTTGATCAAGTTCTCGAGCAATTCCTGGCGGCCGCTTTCAAGCCCGCTCACTTCGCCGATTTTGAGCGCATGGGCCTCGAGATCTTCAAAGGCACACCGGCCGGCTTCGATTTTCGCGCCGATTCCGGCGTCCCAAGTTCGGTAGCGATCCTTCACAAATTGCTGCAAACGGCCATCTTTGCGAATGGCCGCGGCTATCTTTAGCCCTCGAGCAAAGGTGTCCATGCCGGCGATGTGCGCGTGGAACAAATCCTCCACGGTGAAGCTCTCGCGGCGGACCTTGGCGTCAAAATTGGTGCCACCGGTGGTGAATCCCCCGAATTTGAGGATGCTGAGCATGACCTGGGTGGTGAGGTAGAGGTCGGTGGGGAATTGGTCCGTGTCCCATCCCAGCAGCACATCGCCCATGTTGGCATCGATGGACCCGAGCGCGCCGGCGGTGCCGGCGACCTCCAGCTCATGCTGCATCGTGTGTCCGGCCAATGTGGCGTGGTTGGTTTCGATGTTGAGCTTGAAGTCGTTCATCAGGTCGTATTGCCGGAGAAAGTTCAGGCAAGCGGCTGCGTCCGAATCGTACTGATGCTTGGTGGGTTCCTTAGGCTTGGGCTCGATGTAGAAGGGGCCCTTGAATCCAATCTTGTTCTTATAGTCCACCGCCATGTTGAGGAATGCGCCAAGGTGGTCCATCTCCCGTTCCAAGTCCGTGTTGAGGAGCGTGGTGTAACCTTCACGTCCTCCCCAGAAAACGTAACCTTCGCCGTTCAGCTCATGGGTGACCTCCAGGGCCTTTTTGACTTGCGCGGCGGCGTAGGCGAAGACGTCCGCGTTGCAGCTCGTCGCGGCGCCGTGCATGTAGCGGGGATGTACGAAGAGCTGCGCGGTTCCCCACAGCAAACGCACGCCGGTGGCTTTTTGCTGTTCCTTCAGCAGGCGGGTGATGACGTCCAAGTGCTTGTTGGATTCCCGGAGCGTCTTGCCGTGAGGCGAAACATCGCGATCATGGAATGCGTAAAATGGAGCCCCCAATTTTTGGCAGAATTCGAAGAAAACCGGGACCCTTCGTTTGGCCATTTCCAGCGAATCCGTGAAATCCTCCCACGGCCTTTGCGCCGTGCCCACCCCGAACATATCCTGTCCCGTCCCGCGCATCGTGTGCCAGTAAACGACGGAGAACCGAAGATGGTCCTTCATCGTCTTGCCTTCAATGATCTCCTCGGGATTGTAGTGTTTAAAGGCGAAGGGATTGCGGCTTTGAGGGCCTTCGTACTGCAGGGCGGGAATATGAGCCAGCGGCGATCGGTTCGATTTCATATCGTTTCGTGAATCCCGAATTTAGGGAAAACCCATCTGCGTCACAAGGCATTTGAAATGCAGCCCCTTCCCGGAATAGAGTGCGTGGCCGCTGTTCCTGCGATGAACCTTTTGCGAACCCACTCATGTTGTTTCGTGCCGCGTCCTTCCGCGAGGAAAGGAACAGCGTGAGCCAATCGGTCCGGGACGTGCGTTTGGCGGGTGCCGCCCTTCATTTTCTGCCCATCGCAACCAGGGTGCCCTTGAAGTTCGGCGGCGAAACGCTGACGACGGCGTTGTGCGCCCGCGCGCGCCTCATGGTGCGCGGAAGAAAGGGCGATCTCGCCGAGGGTTGGGGCGAGACGCCTCTGAGCGTCCAATGGACCTGGCCAAGCTCGATTCCGTTCGGGGTTCGCCTGGAAGCCATGAAAGAAATGACCCGGCGATTGGCGCGAGCCTGGACGGAGTTTGACGCTTGGGGGCATCCGGTTGAATTGGGATGGGATTTTCAGGAGGTGGAGTTGAAAAGGGTGTGGCGGGAGTGGAACGAAGTCCGTCCCGACGCGGAACGCATGCCCTGGCTCGCGGCGTTGATCTGCTGCTCCGTGTTTGATCAGGCGCTGCACGATGCCTACGCCCGGTTGCACGAAGTGACGGCTTACTCCATCTACTCGCAGGATTGGATCACGCGCGATTTGTCCCATTTTTTGCAGCCGGCCCCGGCAGTGAAGGTCAGATTTGCCGGACGCTTCCCAGAAGACTTCCTTGTCCGGCCGGCGCGGAAGCAGATTCGCGCGTGGCATCTGGTGGGGGGACTCGATCCCATTGACGCGACCGAGTTGACAGGCCAGGAGCCTGAGGACGGGTATCCCGTGCTCCTGGAGGATTGGATCCAGCGCGACGGTCTCAAGTGTCTCAAGATCAAGCTGCGGGGGAACGATGAAGGCTGGGACTTCGAGCGGGTGGTTCGAGTGGGGGAATTGGCGGCGCAATACGGTGTCGAATGGCTGACCGCGGATTTCAATTGCACCGTGCATGCTGCCGCGTATGTGGACCGCATCCTCGACCGTTTGCGTGACGAGCATCCACGAACCTTCGCTTCCCTTCTCTACGTGGAGCAGCCTTTTCCCTACGACTTGGAGGAATCCGCCATTGACGCGCACAGTGTTTCGGCCCGCAAACCGCTCTTTCTGGACGAGAGCGCCCATGACTGGCGATTGGTGAGGTTGGGACGCGAACTCGGTTGGACAGGTGTGGCGCTGAAGACCTGCAAGACCCAGTCGGGAGCCCTGTTGAGCGCGTGCTGGGCGAAGGCGCATGGCATGACCCTGATGGTGCAGGATCTAACCAATCCGATGCTCGCGCAAATCCCGCACGTCCTCCTGGCGGCGCACGTCGGAACCATCATGGGCGTCGAAACCAATGCCATGCAATTTTACCCGGAAGCTTCGGCGCCCGAGGCTCAAGTGCATCCCGGACTCTACCGAAGGCGGGATGGTCATGTGGATTGGAGCACACTCGGCCCGGTGGGCTTCGGATATCGCGAGGCGGAGATTGCGCGGACCTTGCCTCAACCTGAGGTGGCGCACGGAGTTCTCTAGCCTGCCCTTTGCAAACACGATTAGACCTGGAATCACGAATGAGCGGGAGGTTGGCAAAAATGGGCGCGGCCTGGAGTGAGTGTTGCGCCGCGGTGCTGCCCGCCTTGAATGAGGAATGGGCACTGGGGAAATTGGTGCCGCGTGTCCGCGAGTTTTTGCCCAATACCGTGGTGGTGAATGACGCCTCATCGGATCGCACTGCCCAAGTGGCGCAAACGGCAGGGGCGACGGTGTTGAGTCACCCGGAACATCGTGGAAAAGGCGCCGCCTTGAAAACAGGATGGGAATGGTGCGCCCAACAAGGCTGCGAATGGGTGCTGTTTCTGGATGGTGATGGACAGCACGCGCCTGAGGATATCCCGCGGTTTTTTGAGGCGGCGGACCGAACTGCCGCCACCCTGGTGGCCGGTCAGCGTGATTTCAGTTGTCCGCACATGCCCCGCTTGAGGGCTTGGACCAATGCCTGGATGAGCCGGCGGCTTTCCAGACTCAGTGGAAGCCACCTTCCGGACAGCCAATGCGGATTCCGGCTTGTCCACGTGCCGTCGCTGATTTCCGCCGGTCCAAGCTCCCGTCGGTTTCAGATTGAGAGCGAAGTGTTGCTTTCCTTTGTGCTTCGGGGTGAACGAGTGGAATGGGTCCCGATTCAAACGATCTATTTTAAGAGCCGAAGCCATATTTCGCCGCTGAGCGATGGGGGACGGTGGCTTCGGTGGTATTGGAACGTTTGCCGTCAGGCCCGAGCCGAACGTGGTGCGGAATCGACCGATCCGCCGGCTTTGGCGCCGACGGAGATCATCATCCCGCGTTCATGAGCGAGCGTTTGCAGAGCCTCGGACGCTGGATGATGCGGCTTTCGGTTTTCGGGGTGGCAACCTGGTTGTTCACCTCAACCCTGAATCGTTCCGTGGCGCGTTCAGCCGAACTCAAGATGCAAGCCGGTTTCTGGGACGGTGTTGCCCATGGAGCCATGATGCCGATTGCGCTGCCGTCGCTGGCGATGGGCAAGGACGTGGCCATCTTCTCCGCGCATCATGACGGTCGAAGGTACAAACTGGGGTACACGCTCGGAGTCAATGCCTGCGGCGCTCTCTTTTTTGGACTGTTGTACCGGAAGTTGTCGAAGTGGAAGGCCCAAGCCAGTTCGTCGCGGTGACATCATGAAACCATCTTTCACCAAGATTGGGGAGGATTCTCCCTCGGACCGCCTAGGGACTCAATGTTCTCCGCGAACGAAATCCCAAGCGCGCGTCGCCCAGACCTCGGTCAAACCGGGAGCCCGAGAAACGCCGGACTTGATGCGCACGCGTGATCAGATGAGGACCAGAGGATGGATCACTTGGTGCTTCTGGTTGCTTTTCGGCCTTGCGGCCGTGGCACGGTCCGAGGCCCCGGCAGGGACATGGACGCGGCCCGATCCGGAGCGTTTTCCCTTTGTTTATCGATGGAGCGACACCTGTCATGTCTACGTGTTGCGCGACGGGGACGCTTCACTCCTGATCGATTTGGGCGATGGATCGGTGCTGGCTCAACTCGGACAAATTGGCGTCTCCCGGATCGATTGGGTCCTGTTCACTCATCATCACCGGGAGCAATGCCAAGGCGCTCCCTTGCTCGAACCTTGGCGCCGGCGTGGCACCCGGGTGGCGGCGCCCGAGGCTGAGCGCGCTCTCTTCGAGAGTCCGCTTTCGTTTCGCCGGATGCGGGTGAGGTTGAACGATCCGTTCACGATTCATGGCTCGAGCTTTGTGCGGCCGCCGGTTGATCCCATCCCGCTGGACCGCACGTTCAAAACGATGGACCAGATTGTTTGGCGGGGGCATGAGATTTGGTGTGTGGACACCCGCGGACACAGTCCGGGCGGCATGTCCTATTTGATCAAGCACGGTGGACGCTGGGTTGCTTTCAGCGGTGACGCGATGCTGGAAGGGGGCAAGATTCACGCCTGGCCTGACAGCGAGTGGGACTATGGTTTCGCGGCAGGCGTTTGGGCACTGGCCAACGCCGCGGGCCAGTTGGAGGGTTATCAGCCCGCATGGCTGTTTCCTTCGCATGGAAACGCGATCCCAGAACCCGCGTCTGCGCTCGCGGCCTTTCAACAGAAGCTGTTTCGCTTCGAACGGTTGCTGGTCCGAGGGTACCCGGTGAAGACCTTTTCCGCCGCCGCGCAGGACCCGGTATCGCGTCCTACCGAAGTTCACCATGTGTGGCGGGTCACGCCGCATATCTTCAAGTTTCGCGGGCCTGAGTTTTATCCGAATTTCTACCTTATCATGTCGAAGGATGGCCGGGGGTTGGCGGTGGATTGCGGATTGCTCGCCACCAATTTTCTGGACACTGCGCTCGAGGGCATGCGCTCGAAACTGGGCTTGAAGACCATCGACGCGGTGATTCCCACCCACATGCACGGGGATCATTTCTTGCAGGCGCCGCATTTGCAGGCTCGGTGGGGAACGAAGCTGTGGGGATTGGACCGCATGGTGGCGGTTTGCGAGCGGCCCGAGGATTTCGATTACTGCGCGCCCATTCAGGCTTACGGCACCGGGGTGGACCGGATTCGGTTTGATCGGACGTTTGCGAGCGGGGAGCGATTTCAGTGGGGCGGATGGGATTTCACGGTGGAGTGGATGCCGGGACAGACGGAGTTCGCCCTTTGTGTTCATGGGATGATCGATGGCAAGAAAGTGATTTTTACGGGCGACAATCTTTTCGGCGATCCGCGCGATCCGGAACAAACCGGGCACGAAGCCATGGTGGCGCATAACAGCGCTATCCTTGAGGAAGGTTACATCGTGGGCGCCGAGTTGCTGAAGCGGTTGCAGCCCGACTTGATCTTGGGAGGACATTCCTACGTCATGCCGGAACCTGCGGCCTTTGTTGAACGTTATCGGGATTGGGCTTACAAGATGAGGGATGCCTTTCGGGAATTGATCGCGGAGGAGGACTACCGCCTGGGCTTTGATCCTTTTTGGGTCCGCGCCGAGCCTTACCGCGCCCGGGTGTTACCAGGGAAGGTCGTGAAATTGAAATTAGGGGTGCGAAACTTTCATTCGCGACCGCAGCGCCACTCGATTCGGGTTCGGTGCGGCGAGGGACTTGAGGCTTTGGATCCTGTCCTCGAAGGTGAACTCCAGAGTGAGGAGCGTCGAACTTTTGAATTGGAAGTGCGGGCGAACTCCGCCGCGAAGCCTGGGGTTCGGCTTGTGGCCTTCGATGTGACACTGGACGGCAGACGCTACGGCGAGCGATTCGATGCGGTGGTCGAGATCATCGATCCTGGGACGTCCGGATCGGAAGGTCATCGGAAGTAATCGTCGGAGCTTCGATCTGCAGGGGCTGATGAGGGCGATTCAGGGCAGGCGGGTCGATTCGGTGATGGAGCGGATGTAATCCACAAGTTTGTGCCGAGCCTGCCACCCGATGGCCCTGGCTTTGGTGCTGTCCAGAGTGGCTTGGAACCGATTGCCCGCCGTTTCGGGGAGCATCTCGATGGGGGACCCGAAGAGTTTGGCCAGTTCCAGGATGGAATAGGAAGTTTCAGCGCCCAATCCAAATTCATCTCCCTCACCCTTTTCACCGACGAGCAGGAGTCCGTCCACGATGTCCTCAATGTGGGTGAAAATACGACGTTGCGTGCCCGGGGCGGTGACGGGGAGCGGTTTGCCTTGGAGGAAGAGTTGGCGGAAAATCTCGATCACCGTACCGTACTTCCCGCTGCGTTCGCCGGGCCCATACACGTTGTAGAAATAAGTGATCGCAAAGGGGAGTCCATACCACGCCCCGTAGTTGCGCACCAATTCCGAGTTGGTGGCTTTGGTAAAGGCGTAAGGGCTCTGGTCGCGTCCGAGCCCGCCATCCGCGAACTTGGTGGAGGAGCCGGCATAAATCAGTTTGCAGCCGCGTTGACGCCAGAATTCCAGCACGCCGAAGGTGCCGGCCACGTTGAGGTCCCAGACCAGCGCGGGTTCGCGCAGGCTTACTTCCACCCGGGCATATTCGCCCAAATGATAGACGAGATCGGGCGTTTCGCGCACCGCGCGTTCGATGTCTTTGGTGTGGGCTTCCCGGTAATCCACTCCGGCAACAGGGTGGTCCCGCGACCCGGTGAAATAGTTGTCGAGGCCGATGACCTGATGGCCAGACGCGGTCAGGCGCTGGCAGAGCCGGGTTCCCACGAAACCGGCCGCACCGGTCACAAGCATCACTTTGCGTTGTTGAGTCATGGGCACCGTTGCGAGATTTACACTGCCCCCGATTCACCCGGGGTCTGACCGGTCAGCGCCGGAACGGCATTTCGCCACCGCCGGAACGATTGTCAAGGCCGGTGCGGTTACTTGCGGCTCTCCAGGGCCAGTCGGGCTCGCCGCAAGTCGCAGCAGAAGGGTTCGGCCTGGTTTTTCGTGATCTACAGCCACCAGTCCCCGACCTTCCTTCCGGCCACGGGCGCGTGCCGCTTCCAGCCCGAAGCGGGTGTGCTCCTGGATCAACCGTCGCTCGAACGGGGCCAGGGCGGTGAGGATGTGGAAGATCAGCTCGCCGGACGTCGCGGCGGGGGCAACGGAGGCCGCGGCGAATCGCTTCATCCCCTGCACCGCCGTGGCATACCTCAACCCCTTGATCGGCCGTACCACCTCCACCAACCGATACCGCAGGAACCTCACCGCCACATCCATCGTCCCATCCATTTCCCAACCCCAAGCCTCCCATACGCACCGGATTCAGATGGAGATGCCGCGCGACGCGAATCACCCGCCCTTCGCCCTGCAAGTTCTGGGCTTTGAACCGCCCTTGCAACAAGTGGCCGACGGTCCGATGAGCCCAGTTGAAAAGGTTGGCGTAACTCACCTGCAACCAGCGGACGGCATGACTCAAGTTCGGTTCAGGGGTTCGGACCACGAGATGGTCATGATTGTCCATCAAGACAAACGCATGGATCTCCACCCCGAATCGATCCGGATATTCGGTCACCAAGCCGAGGAATTGTCGCCGGTCGTCGTCCCCATGAAAAATCCGCTCCTGCCGCTGTTCGCGATTGACCACGTGATACTATCCTCTCGCAATCAGAATGCGCAAGGGTGGTGACATGGTGCCCTTCAGCAAGCCACCGCACACTCCGCGTGTGTCAATATTGTAGACTTGACCCCGTTGTCTCTTCCCCTGAGCCCAAGTGATTGCCTCAATTGAAGCGCAGAACGCACGAACCCGTCCGCTCGGTCCGCACTGCCCAGCGCCGCTGATCCAGGAGCGGTAGGCCCATCGGTCGCGAGCCATCACCGCAACGAGTCACCGGCGGGTCTGCATCCGCTCGTACTGGGCTACGGCGGCGATGGCACGTTGATCTCCCTTAGCCGCCAGGGCATAAATCTCGGCCATGATCGCAGCGATGCTGTCCTGCATCGCCATGCGTTGCTGGGGCGACAGAGTCGCCGTGGACCGAAGCAACTGCAGTCGAGTGACGGCGTCCTCCATATTGCCAGCCTTGTAATCCGCGATCGCGCTTTTGACCTGCGCGGATGGAGACGCTGTGACTGGAGCCGCTTCGGCCCCCTTTTCGGGCACAGCCGGCGTGGCGATGAGGTCAGCGGTCTTCTCCAACTGCGCAACCGGATCCTGTTTCTGACACGCCGACAGCGCCAATGCAAAGGTCACCAGCCATCTGCCGAGGCCACGGAAGGTTTTCATAATAGAATCGGCTCACTCCAATCCGAAAGTTATCGGCCGTTGGCAGTGGCGGGGCTGCACCAGAGGGCGTTCTTCCCGGGGACATTCGCCAACGCGTAAAACTTCAGCGTTTTCAGATACTCGACATGTCCGTCCACAACCCCGACGGTCGTGCCAATCGAATGGAGTCTGGTGATCCCCTCGGTTGGACCGCTCGAGCCATCATTGAAGTCGCCCGGGTTCGATTCCAAGGCCTGCCAGAAAATGATCGAATCTGGCTGGAATTGGGACGCTTTGTACGAGTTGGGGGAAACGGCACCGTATCCGCAGACCGCGCCATTCATCAGATAGCTGGACATCTTCTGAGCGCGATTTTTCCAAGCCGGCTTGTTTGTCCTGTCGAGCGGGCAACGATACACGGCGGGGCTTTGGATATAAGTGTAGAGCAATCCCGTCTCATAGGCCGAGATTTGATTCGTGCTGAAGGGCGGCCGTGAAATATCTGGAGGCGATTGGCGACCGGCATCATAGAGCCAGCCTCTTCTGACCCAAGGCGAGTTCCAGTTGGGTTCGGGCAAAAAGTCGCGGTAATCCCCGGTGTACATGTGCATGCCCAACGTAATTTGCTTCACATTGTTCTGGCACTGGGCGCGTACCGCCTTCTCCTTAGCCTTGGAGAGCGCGGGCAAGAGCATACCCGCGAGGATCGCGATGATGGCGATGACGACCAGCAACTCGATCAGGGTGAAGGCATCGCCCGCGCGCCCTGTTCCGATCGTTCCGCCGGCGTCCGTGTCGGGAGCAGCTTGGCCACCGCGCAATCCCTGGGCCGTCTGCAAGGAGGCACCAGCAATGCCTGACGTCTGGGTATGTTTCATAAGATCGATCTCCACTCCGCGTCTCACATATCGCTTGAGGGCTAGTTATTTGAATTCTCGAGCGGATGGAGCTTTGCCCAACTCCTTGCGGCTATTCAAGACCAAGTTGTGCGGAAGCCTCAACGATAAGGCGAAGGCAATGCCGAGCAAAGCTCTTTCTTGACGCCGTCGTTCGCTCCGGTGCATCCCGATGTTGCCGGTGATGCAGGTAGGGCGCATCCGTCCCGGCGCGCCGCCGGAGCATGATGTTTTGCATCCCGTGGGCGGCGGGCTGGGACAGGCCCGCCCTACCAACAACATCGGGATACACGGCGTTCGCTCGTTCGCTGCGATTTGACTCGAAGCGAATGTTACCCTGGGCGGGGAGGAATGGTTTGAGGAAACCATACGTCGACTCAAAATGCGCTGGCGCTCGGGATCCGTTGCCTCCGCCGCGGCGAACCGCTTGATCCCGTGCACCTCCGTGGCATACCTCAACCCCTTGATCAGCCGCACCACCTCCACCAACCGATACCGCAGGAACCTCACGGCCACAGACATAATCCCATCCCGTCCCCAATCCCCGTGCCCTCGCATCATCCCTTCTCAGCTCCGGCCCAGAATCCCTTCACTCGCCCGCACAATCCTCTCCCACTCCGGTCTCACGCCTTGCTCGATTCCTCGCACCTCCGCTTGAACGTCCACGGCTCAACGGTTCGTTTTCAGCGCAGCGTGAGCACGGGCGAGGCGTCGAGCACCTTGGCCTCGCTGCCGGTGCCGCCGCCGCCGAAGGTGAAGGGCCCCGGCTCTACTGCGAGCGCGCGATAGCCGCCGTCGTAGTCCCAGGTGGTCACCCACACGCGCGTACCGGCGAGGCTCGGCAGGTCGCCGAGCGCTGCCGCCGGCAGCGTGAAGGACACCGTGCGCCGCGCCGCATCGATCGCGATCATGGCCGCCGGCGCGATCGGCCTGCCCTCCGACGTGGCCGACGCACCCTCGGCGTCGAAGAGCGCGTTGCTCCAGCCGTGTGCGCGCAGCCGCCGGTGCCAGGCGAGACCCGCGGGCGCCTCGCCACCTTGCAACGGCAGCACGCGAGCCCCGCCGGGGCGGCCGGGCAGCTCGATGTAGACGGTGTAGACCACGTGGTCGAAGCCGTTCGCCGGTGACCACACGCCCGAGTGGGCGCCGGTCTCGACCTCGATGCGTAGCGTTCCGCCGTTGCCGAGCGCGCGCACGCGGCGCAGGTCCATCAGGCCCGCCACGTAGCTCGGATGCGTGGGGGCGCGGTAGGATCCGGTGGGGCCCCGGTCGTCACCGGCGGGGTCGTCGGCTTCGGCGAGCAGCTGCCAGGGCCGCTCGACGCGGAAAGCGTGCGCCGACGAGGCCGAGTGCGCATCGTCGGCGGCCCAGGCGACGACGCGGTGCGTCAGTGCGCCGTTGTGAGAGCGCCCGGTGTCGATGCGCGCCGTGAAGCGCCCGTCGGCACCTGGCGCCACGCGTACCGCACGGGCAAGGTCGCCGTCGGTCACTACCAGCACCTCGCGCCGGCCCGGCGCACTGCCCGCGACCTCGAAATCGCCGCTCACCACGGGTGGTGGTGGCTCGAGCGTGATCGGGCGGGCGGCCGACAGCGTCGCGGGTGCGCCCGCCGTTGTCGCGCGAACGGCCGGAGCCGCTGATGCCCACACCCAGCCGGCGCGCGGCGGCAGTCGCACGCTGATGCGCCCTCCCGCGCCGGCCACCAGATCGGCAGGCTTGCCGTCGAGCCCGTACCGCCCGTCCAGCACCCCGCCGGCGGCCAGACCGGTGTCGAGGTTGTCGAGCAGCCGTTCGTCGTCGGCGCTGTTGAAAGCGACGACGAGCGAGCGCCCTTCATGGGTGCTGCTCCAGGCGATCGCTCCCGGCCCTGCGGCGCAGGCGTGCAGAACTTGCGGCGTACCGCGCGTGAGCGCCTTCTCGCCCTTGCGCAGCGCGGCCATCGCGGCGATGGCGCGGTATAGAGGTGCCGTGGTGTCGAAGCGGTCGCGGCCGCCGGAGTTCGACCCGGCGGCGAACATCGCCGGCCGCGGCTGCGTGAAGCCTTGCTCGGTGCCGTAGTAGACGACCGGGATGCCCGGCAATGTCATGATCGCCAGCAGCGCCTGCTTCAGCGCCGGCTCGCTGCCACCGGCGAGGAAGCGGTCGACGTCGTGATTGTCGACGAAGCTCGGCATGCGGTGCGGGTCGGTGTGCAGCGCGAGCATGTGGCGGATGCGCTCGGCCAACTCGGCCGCCGGACGGCCGCGCGCATAGACGTCGCCGAGCGTGCCGTAGAGCGGAAAGTTCAGCATCGAGTGCAGGCGCCGCTCGCCTCGCGGGCCGCGCACGTAGCTCTCGATGCGGCGCGCCTTCGCGTCCTCGCCCGGGCGGTCGATGCCGAAGCCTTCGCCGAAGACGAGGAAGTCGCGGCGGCCAGTGCGGCGCGCCGCCTCGGCCATGCCGGGCGAGGCACGGTCGCGAGCATGCACGAAGTCTTCGAAGAACTCCGGCGGCACGTAGAACGCCGTGTCGATGCGCATCGCGTCGACTCCGGCGGCGCGGATCCAGTGCGCGTAGCTCTTCCGCAGCGCGCGCCGCACCGCCGGGTTCTCGGTGTTGAGGTCGTCGAGGCTCGACAGCTGATGCGTGTGCTCCTGGCGCAGGTTCGTGTGGTCATCGATGCCGGGCGTCCAGTGGTAGATTGCGGCCTCGCGGTGGACGGCGCGGCGCGGGTCGTTCAGGTGGAAGGGCGGCTGCGTCGGCGCCGTGGTCGGGCGCGAGCGTGTGTTGAGCTGCCAGCGGCGCGCCGGATCGTCTGCGCTGCCGCCGCCGCGGATGTCGAAGTAGTTGCCGACGTGGTTCACCACCACGTCCTGCATCAGGTACATGCCGCGCCCGTGCAGGCCGCGCGACAACGCCTGCAGTTCGGCCAGCGAGCCCCAATGCGGATCGACCTGTTTGAAGTGTTGCGCCCAGTAGCCGTGGTAACCGTAGTAGCCGAGCGCGCCGTCCACCCACTGGTTACGCACCCAGGGCGTGATCCACAGCGTGGTGGCGCCGAGGCCCTGGATGTAGTCGAGGCGGCGCAGCAGGCCCTTCAGGTCGCCGCCGTTGAAGCGCTCGGGGTGCCTCGCATCGTGTTCGCGGTGGCCCTGGTCGTTGTTGCGCGGGTCGGCGTCGTCGAAGCGGTCGATGAGCGCGAAGTAGACGATTTGATCACGCCAGTCGGGCGAAGGCACATGCAGAGGGAGCGGGCTCCGTGCGGCGACCGCCGCAGCCAACCCTGCCAAAGCCCAGCAGGCGAGCGCGCGAGCGACGATGTTGTTATCAGGCAACGGATCGGAGTTTGCTTTTCACGGCTTGGCGCGAACCTTCAACGTTCCGGATTTCTGCCGCAAGAAGAATGTCCGATTGTGGGAAGCCTGCCCCGCTAGCTCTCGGAAAAAAGTGATGGAGATCGGATTTCTAGCCTCAATGTGATTTTGTGTGGGTGGATGGGAAAGGTTGGGGCAAGTCGAAGGTGAGTTTTCTGGCGACGAGGTAGATCATCGTGCGGAAATATTCGAACGACCGAAAGCCTCGGGACTTGCGTTTGACCGTTTGGATGATGCCGTTGAGAGCTTCGGCCGCCCCGGCGGAGGAACGCAATGGGGTCTGGAACGCAATGGGGTCAAGTTCCGATATCTGACATAACCCTCCGCAGTTTCTTCACGAAACGCTGACGCTTGGCATCCGTTGTCTCCGCCGCGGCAAACCGCTTGATCCCCTGCACCGCCGTGGCACACCTCAGCCCCTTGATCTGCCGCACCACCTCCACCAACCGATACCGCAGGAACCTCACGACCACATGCATCGGCCCATCCCTTTCCCAACCCCAAACATCCCACACGCACAGGATTCAGATGGAGATACCGCGCGACACGAATCACGCGCCCTTCGTCCTGCAAAATTTGGGCTTTGAACCGCCCTTGAAACAAGTGGTCGACGGTCCGATGACCCTAGTTGAAACGGCTGACATAACTCACCTGCAACCAGCGGATGGCCTGACTCAAGTTCGGTTCGGGGGTTCGCACCAGGAGATGGTCATGATTGTCCATCAGGACGAACGCGTGGATGTCCACCCCGAATTGATCCGGCAGTTCGGCCACCAAGCCGAGAAAACGTCGCCGGTCATCGTCCGCATGAAAAGATCTACTCCCGCCGCTGTCCGCGGTTGACCACGTGATACCATCCTTCGGTCACCACAATGCGCAAGGCCCGTGACATGGCACCCTCCAGCAAGCCACCACAGACACTCGTATGTCAATATTGTAGACTTGACCCCGTTGTCTTCCGTTGTCTTTTCGTCCACGCGCCTGGTTCCCTTCGCCGCCCCGCAGGCTGGGCAGCCTGCGATACAGCAGACAGGGCTGTCTGCGTTACCAAGACAACCCGGTCACCGACAACCTCTGGATGCACCGGTTGCCTTATCGAGGGAGGGGCGAGGTCCCATCCCTCGTCCCTAACCCTATCAAACTCTTGTTTCATTGTTCGCTCCAAGGCCGGCTGAGCGGCGGAGGTGCAGGCTGCTGCCAGCGCCAAATGGGTTGGTAGCCAAATTCGAGATACGGTGTTTCCTTCCTCGTTTGACCTTCCAGTTGCGATTGTAGCAGCGCGTCGAGCAGGCCGCTGGTCATCAGCGTTCGCTCGACCCTCTGCAGCGGCCGACCTGTGAGGATCATGCTCTCGATTGTGTTCAGAAGGAGCGTGAAGTGCGCGGCGGGCCTGCCCTCCTGCGTCCAAAACTGAGTGGACTCGATTCGCCGGTCCTTTTGGTAACGCCACGCACCGGTCCACTCGTTCACCGCCCCGTTCAGCTCGAGGACCGTTGCTTTCAGTCCATCGCGATATTCAATCCGCCACAGGATGGGTTCCTTGACGAGATCGCTGAGGGACTGCCGGGTCGCGCGGCGATTCGATTGGCGACTAAGTGCCATGTCAAGCAGCTCGGAGTCGAACTGCTTTGCGTCGCGCGCCACCCACACGGCATTTCCGGCCAGGCATTGCACGGCTCGAACGCCGGTTTCGCCGCCGCCCCGTTGCTCGACGACAGATTGCAAGCATTCGAGTCCGTGGAATCCGTAGTGGTCGGTGGAACCGAACGTGATCATCACGATTTCCTCCAGAGCCGCGCCGCGCTCGACATCCGCCGCCGGATGCCGCCACGAACCGGGCACGGACGAACCGGCGAGCAGCGGAATGTTCAATTCCTTTGCGGTGTCGTAAATGTATTTCGCGTCCGTCCAATTGTCCGCGAGATGCTTGTCGATGAAGACCGGGACGACACGGCGGCTCGCGCGGAACACTTTGAGGATCTCGTCCCAGAAGCGCCGCTTGGGATACTGCGTGTTACCCGTCGGTGAGCGTGGGTAATCACCGTGTTCGGCGATGAGCAACACGCCATCGACCGCCAGATTCCCGGTGTCCAGAGTGAGTGCGTCCGCGATATTGGTGTAGATCGGAAAACGATGCGACGCCGCGAGCAAACGGCTGGTGTCGTTCGGCGGACGTTGATCGGTGTAGAGCGAAACGAGCTGGAGCGGCGAATTTTTCCCCTTCCCATCCAGCGTGTCCGTGAGGAGCAACCGGCTCAGGATGACATCCGCGTGCGAGTTGTGCCGATACACGGTAGTGAGGCCGGCCACGCGGCGGGTCTGCGCATCGGTGGCAAGTGCGAGTGTTTTCGGATCGCCGATTTGGGCCAGTACCTCGAAAGGCGGCTCGATCGGTTCACGCCATTCACGACTCGTGAAGAAGTTGAAGAGGTAAATGCCATCCGCACCATCGGCCCATCTTTCTCTCGCGAACTTGGGATAGCCCTCCGGTCCGAGGCAGAACTCGCAACGCCCCTCATTGCGCGAAGGTTTCGTCTCCGGTTGAATCGCGCCGTAGATGGGAATGCTCTTCACGTGCCGGCGCCAGGACTTCAGGTCGAGCGTTTCGGTGGTGAAGAGGAATTCGCTCACGGTGAGAAAATCGATCCAGCCGCGCCGCGCCCACTCAGCGGGATCACAGGACTTGGTCTGCGACCGCGCCTGCTGGTAAGTCGGCCGCGTCTGTCCATAGTCGGAGGGCACACGCGCCGAGAGGACGAGCTGGCGGCCACGCTTCGCCCCTTCAGCATTGAGGAGCTGGCGCACGCGCTCGACGAAGCTGTTGATCTTTGCCGTGTTTTCCTCGGGCGTGCCGGTCTTGAAGAACGTCGGGAAACGCTGGAAATCCAGTTCGAGGCCATCGCAGTCGTAGCGTTGGACAGCTTCTTCGATCAGGCGGAAAACGTAATCGCGCACGGTCTCGGAGCCGAAGTCGAGCGCGCCGTTGCCGAGTCTGAATTGCGGATGATCGCGCCAAAATGCCGTGCGAAGGAAATCGTTGCCGTGGGCGTCATTCATACGGAAGGTGAGCAATGCTTCGAGCCCGCGACGCCTCGCTTCACTTAGAATCACCGCGTAGGGATCCACGCCCGCGTTAAAGAATGCCTGCATGTTCTCGAACCGCTGCTGCTCGTGCGCGGACCATTTCGCCCGCTCCTCCGGCATGGAGAGCGTCCCGCGCAGAGTGCCGACCTTGGTCGGGTAATACATCACCTGCGCATTCACGCAGACGAGCAGGGTGTCGAGCTGACTGCCGGGCAGCGTAAGTTCGGCGACAAGGTTCGTGAGGTCGGTCGTGGTGATCGGGCCGGGACCGCTGCGCCCGGCTTTGAGCGTCATGCACGAATCGCCATCCAGGTTGTAGAGGATTCGACGAGCGCGACTCGAGGCAGCGGATACGTCTTCCAGAAAGAGGCAGAGCGCGGACAGCGTGAGAAGAAGCCCAATCGGCAGGGCAGGAACGCGGTGGAACATGACGCAACGTTATCGGCCCGATTTGCCGAAAGTCGATTCAAGAAATCCAGCGGATCAATTCCCCGCCGGAGCGTCATGAACTAAAACCGATCCCCTCAACCCACCGAGAAGCGCCGCACCCGGAAATGCAATGCGGTCAAGTCAAGATAGGTGACATAGCGCGCGGCAGTTTCTTCAAGAAACGCTGGCGCTCGGCATCCGCTGCCTCCGCCGAGGCGAAGCGCTTGATTCCCTCCAACACCGTGGCGTATCTCAACCCCGTGATCGGCCGCACCACTTCCACCAACCGATACCGCAGGAACCTCACGGCCCCATCCGTCGTCTCTTTCCTTCCCCAACCGCAAGCTTCCTACACGCACCGGATCCAGATGGAGAGAACCCGCGCCGCGAACCACCCGCCCTTCGTCCTGCAAGTTCTGGGCTGGAACCTACGAACTGACCCGTCGGATTTCGATCGGGATCGCGGTTGCTTCGATTTCCGATGGAGCCGGTTTGTTACGACAGCTTCTTCTTCGCTTCTTCGGGAATGGTCACTTGGGTGGTTCCGACGTCTTTGAACTCGGTGGTTGAGGTGCGGTCGATGTCGATGTCATTCCCGTTGAAGCTCATTTTGCCCTGAACCTTGGTCTCCATCTTGAGCAGCACGCCGTCTTTGATCCACAGCTTGACCGAGCCTTTGGCGCCGTTGATTTCGGGACCGCCGCCACCGCCTCGTCCGCCGAAAGCCATCAGCGATTTCGCGCCTTCCTCAGTGAGCTCGCCGGAGATGACTCCTTCCTCGGCCTTCAACTCTTTGGTTTGGCCGAGCAGGTCCTGGGCGCGTGCGGCCGGCGCCTTGAAATTGCGGAACATCATCGTTCCGAAACGTCCGCGGCCCCCGCCGCCTCCTTGGTCCGCGTTGGCCTCAAGATCGGCGGCATTCTGCCAGCCTTCGGCTCGTTTTATGGCAAACTTATCGCCTTTGATGACGGCTTCCGTGTTGGCTTCCCGGCCCGGGACCGTGACCGAAGCGGTGCCGTCGGCTGCGATTTTGCCTTCACTGGCGCCGAACCCACGCCGCCCCCCGCGGCCACCCCCTCCGCCTCCTCCACCCCCGGCGTTTTCCGAGCTGGTTTTCCACGCGTAACCCTTTTCGGTAAGGCGCTTTGCCGCGGCGAGAGCATCCTCTTTGGGACCGGCTTGAAGAGGGATCAAGGTGGCAGCGAGGAGGAGAGCGATGGTGAACAGGGACTTGGAGTTCATAGCAGTGGGATCATGTCAGTTTCGCTTCGGTTGATGGCCGAGATAATGATGGAGACTGTCCAGGTTGCGTTCTGGTTACGGTTCGTTTTGTTTCGAAGTCAGAATGGAACAATCGACTGGAACGATGGCGAAGGTCAGTTCTATCCGAGACTGGGAGTGTCGTGGGCTTCACCAGGTGCGGACTACTCCATGGCTCATGGTAGTTTCGGTCCCGGCGACTTCGACATTACCACCGGATGAACCGGGACGAAGTGCTGGATGAAGCCCTGCGTCAAATCCTCGGTCCAAAGGATGCAATACGTTCGAGCTGTTTCTTCAGCCACCACGGGAGTATCAGACCGGAATGATCAACGACCTGCATTTGGGGAACGGCTGCGGTGGTCTCAAGAATGTTCCCGTCTCACCAGATATTCGCTGCTAGCCCGCCTATTTCATGCACGGGACGCCCGGTGAGGACACCGGGCCTACAAACAAAGAGGCAGGCGCGATTGTAGGCCGGGTGCCCTCACGCGGCACACTGTCGCGGATTCAAACTCAGTATGAATTATCTGGGCTCGAAGTCAGGAGGCAGGAATCTCAGGGATGAGCGGTCCGCCCCTTGCCCATGAAGAATCGGCCCTGGAGACCTGAAATCCGCACACCCCGGGTATGGGCACCTGCGACGCTGGCATCCCTCCGGGATGCACATGCTTGGGGACTCGGCGGACCGGTGGTATCGTCGCTGCGCTTCTCAACCACCGGCTCATAGCTGGCAAGCCTCCTGCTTGCGACTGAGCCGCTTCACGTCACTCTGGTCTCACATCCCTTCTGCACCCGTCCCGTATCTCCCGCTTGGGGTCAGGATGTCTGATTTTACATTCGACTGGGTTTGGAAAAGTTCCCCATCGAGTTTCATGCACAACCGCGTTGCAGTTGAATTCATTTCCAAACAGGGAACCAAGGTAGCTCGTTCCTCGCGACCTTGGGCTGGAGGACACAATCCCTTTGAGATTGAATGCAGGATTCCGTCGCCGTGGGCATCGCCCATTCCTTGGCTTGAATCGCGTCACGGATTGAAACCTCTGTAAGACCTCGTTGAACGATATTCAACGCAGCACATGAATGAAGCGAGGGGCATTCATGAGGGCTCACTCAAGCAGTCGTTCTCATTTGGCCCCGGAGCGTGACTGTGTCGTCCTTCGACCCGGTGCAGCACCTTGAAAAATCTGGAGTCCGCAGAGCTGTCCGTGCGCTGCGTCTGGTCTCCGACACAGCCGCGCTCCCCGAAATGAGAATGGCGGTCATTCAAGGTTGTGCGATCGCCCGGAGGAAGAGATTGCCTTGGAATTGAACAGGCAAGTCCACCTGCAACGCCCCATCGCCGGAGGTGGTTCCGGTCTGGAGGGACGTCCACCTCGTGAGGTCAGGGGATGACTCGATCCTGACCGTCGCCTGTGGGCGAAACAAGATGGTGAGGTGGAGACCGAAACTATCGGATTCGAGTGAGAGTCGAGGGGGTGCGGGAGGGAGCACTTGGAGATTGATGAGGCGGATGCCTCCGCCGCGTCCCGTGGAGAGATTCGTCACTTGAATTTCGGCGCGATGGGAGCCGGTGGGGAGGTCTTCGGCGTCGGGTGTGAGCCGCGAGAGGAGGGCTGCGGATTCTCCGGGTCCGAGCGTGCCTTGATTCGGGGAAAGCGTGATCCAGGTTGTGGTCGAGGTGGATTTCCACTGAATCGGTGCATCGCCTTTGTTCGACAGGGTGTAAACACGGCTGGATGGAGTGAAGGGTCCTCCGGCGGGTCCAGAAGCGGAGAACTCCGCGTCTTGGGACAGGACAAGCTCTCCCGCTTGGCCCTGGATCGAGAGCGTCACGGGAATGCGGGCGTTGCCAATCCCATTGGACTCATTAAAGATCTCGATGATGTCGAGGTGATTTCCGGCTGGGAGTTCTTTCGCGGTATCTTCGATCGACAGGGTCAGGGTGGCTCTGGCTCCGGCTTCCAGGGTGCCGCTGACCGGCAAGAGGCTTAACCAGCTTGCGCTTAGGCGGGCGCGCCACTGGAGGGGAGTTTGACCGAGGTTCTCCAACTGAACGGACGCGGAGGCGGGGGAGAACGGACCTCCTGGAGGACCCGAGACGGAGATCGACCCTGCCGGAGTGACTCTCATGCCGGGAGAGAATCGCGGTTGAATGAGGATAGCTTGATGGTTGGTGAGTGTTCGGGGTGCGCCATTGAAGGAGTAGCGGTACCCAATCTCACCCGATTCGCTCTCGACGCCCACCGTGGCGCCCAATCCTCCGGCTCGAAAACTCTCGGGATGAACTTCGAGATACTGAAAAACGATATTGCCCGTGCCTTCCTCCAAAATAGCCTGGAAGGTCAGGGGCAGTCCTCCGAGGTTGAGAGGGACTTGGGACCATGTGGTGACAAATCGGCGGTCCGGTGCGGTGCCGATCGTCGTGGTGGTGACTTCCCCGCTCAACCCTGGGTTGAGGTTGTCCCAGTAGGGGCAGAGAATCGCGTTGGGTGGAGCGAGGGTGGGCAGGGTTGTATTGGCGCGGAATTCGAGACCTTCTGACCGAAACCCCATGATCCCATTGGCGCCTACAAACACTTCTTCATAGACCTTGCCGTAAAATCGAAACGGAAAAGGAAGCCGAATCGCGGGCGAAACATCATCGTCGAACAAGATGAGCGGTTTCGCGGAGCCTGGATCGAACCACGCGAACGGTTTGGGAGTGCCGGTGTAGTTGCCCAGAGTGGCGATGACGCGGGTCTTGACGCTTTGCACACCGTTCGTCCCTGTGACCTTAAGCGTGACGGTGAAATTCCCCTCGAACTCAAAGGTGTGGCTGGGCTGAGTGTCGGTGGATGAAGCACCGTCTCCGAAATCCCACCGGATGGCGGTGGCTTCGCCTCGAGAGGTGTTCGTGAAAGAAACCATGAGCGGAGGACTTCCGAGCAAGGTCGATACCGAGAAGTCGGCGAACAGAGTTTCCTCCAGTGCGCGTCGGAGGTTCAGGCGCCCGCCGCTGACTGATTTCCCAGCCAAGTCCGGCAACGAATCCGAGGTCGAGATCAGGCGGTCGATGAGCTGGGGCGGCGATTCCGAGGGAAATCGTGCCCGGAGCAAAGCCAGCGCTCCGCTGACCATCGGCGCCGACATGGAGGTGCCACTGAGGACCGTGTACGCCGTGTCGCTGCTGTTCCAAGTGGAATGAATGGCCATCCCGGGGGCTCCGAGATCGACGCGGGACGCGCCGAAATTGGAGAATGAGGCGAGACGGTCCGAAGCCGTCGTAGCAGCGACTACCACCAAATTGTCATGCGGGAAATTGGCGGGATACTCGCCGACTTGGTCGTTGTCCGCCTCCTCATTGCCCGCGGAAACCACAACGATGATGCCTGCGGTCCGCAGCCGATCCACGGCGGCGCTCAGAGCAGCGGAATTGGCGGTGGTTCCCCAACTGCAGTTGATGACCTGCGCCCCCTTCGATCGCGCGTAATCGAGACAACGAATCGCGTCGGAAATGTTGCCTTCCCCATCCTCGACCAGGAACCGACATGCCATCAGTTGAACTTTCCACGCCACACCCGAGCCACCTTTGCCATTGTTTCCGACGGCCCCGATGATGCCGGCGACGTGGGTGCCGTGTCCGTTGGTGTCCATCGGATCACCGTTATCGCCCGCGGCGTTGAGGCCATGCACATCGTCGATGAGGCCGTTGCGGTCGTCGTCGCGTCCGTTGCCGGGGATTTCACCCGGATTTCTCCACATGTTGGCGGCGAGGTCCTCGTGGGTGTAGTGGATCCCGCTATCAACCACCGCGACGATGATAGACGATGCGTCGCGGAGGCTGTCCCAAGCGCGCACGGCCTGGATGTCCGCCCCCACGCGTCCGCCGGAGAGGCCTCGATTATGAAGATGCCATTGTTCGCCACTTTGAACCTTCGGATCATTGGGCAGGGCATGGGCGCGAATTTTGGCATCAGGTTCTGCGAAGACGGCGAGACCTTCGCGGGCGCATGCCTGAGCGGCTTCGGCAGGCGAGATGCCGCGTGGCAACTCCAGCACTTGCAGGTTGCCGAGGGCCAGGTGTGAGCGGAGCAGTTTCAGGCGGTGGCGGGTGTGAAAGCGGTCGAGGTCGGCCTGCGCGACCCCGGGCCTGGGCATGACCAGGAGTCGGGCGGGCTTTTCGGGTCCTGTTGCGCTCCAGACCCTGGTGGGGTCGACCGGAACAAGAAAGAGGATGGCCAGAATCCGAAGGCCAACCAGGGCGTACCATGGGATGCAGGGGAACGCGGATTGCGGATGGTTGTTCCTCCGCCTGGCTTGGTTTGGCGCCAGCCTGATCATGAAAGGGGCTGAGTGAGCATGACGCGCCAACTCAGGAAGCAGGGCCTCAATCGCCGAGGAGTTTCTTCAGTTGATCGCGGGCGGCGGATTCGCGGGGGTGGGCATCGGAGGGAGGCGCGAAGGAGCGGCGGATGAACTCGAAGTATTCGCAAAAATTTCCGGAAGCTTTCTCGAAGACGGGATCGGCGCGTCGGTCGCGGCATTGGTGCGCGGCTCGGGCGTCGTAGCTCGAGCAGTTCAAGCAGACGCGGAGATCGGCCGCGCAACGGTGGCAGGACTCGCTGCGTCCGGGTTGTCCCGCGAGATTCCATTCCCCTCCGCATCGATGGCAGTGGCGTGTCATGAGTGAAGAAGAGCAGAAACGGTCCGTGGCGGCAATCGAGAGGTAACGGAGGGAAGACTTTCCCAGGGCACCGTCCGCGCATCCCGAAGCTGTTCCTGGCTCTCCTCGCCCGCGGATGAATAACTTTGGAAACCGTATCAGTGGTCTGTCGTGTGGCGCAGGCTGCCCAGCCTGCCGTATCGCCGACGGCCCGTCGGGTGAAGCACGCGGCCCTTCCCTGCTCTCCACGCGCCGGGTTCCTTTCGTCGCCCCGCAGGCTGGGCAGCCTGCGCCCGTGTGCCCGGCAGGAGCTTGGTCTATCGGGATGAAAGGTTCCCGACGGGGGCTGGTGACGCCTACCGTAGCCGAACCGCCAGGTCGTCTCCGCAAGGAGTCGACGCGAAAGGGCGGGAGGCAAACGTTCGACCGAAGGAACACCAATGGGCAGTGAGGCAGACGGTCGGGGACGAGCGTGCTGGCCAACGCGAAGTCCGAAGTCACTGACGGTCGTCTGTAGAGCCCAGAGGCGCGAACGGAAAGACCAGGCACTGACCCGGGGAGGTCCCCGTGTTGAGAGACGCGGGGAAGTCAGCCGAGGCCGTCGTAGCGTTTGAGGTTCGCACGAACCAAAAGGCGGACCGAGCGAAGGGCCGAAGAACGAAAGAGCAGAACTCAAAGAGAACCTGACAGCGACCACGAGAGTCATCCGAAACAGCGGGGCGAGACCACTGCGGTCCCCACCCCGGACTGGCGAACCGAGGCCCAAGCGGAGAAGCCGCTGCCCGCCGAGGGAGTGGACGACGAGACGGCGTTGACGCGGGACTCACCCCAGAAAGCAATGCACGAAGACCTGATGGAAGAAGTCGTCACGCAAGACCATGCGACGGCAGCCTGGCTGGCGGTCAAACGCAACGGAGGCGCGCCCGGCATCGACGGCATGACGACGGAACAGCGACGCGACCATGTGCGTCAACACTGGGAAACCCTTCGCGCTAAGCTCCTGGCCGGAACCTACGTTCCGAGTCC
>Ga0194132_10004613_pt1 | contig 23285 bp, 15 predicted proteins | sample TA2KigOf80mmetaG_FD_148612 | JGI IMG/M metagenome (GOLD analysis project Ga0194132, IMG submission 148612) | Freshwater microbial communities from Lake Tanganyika, Tanzania - TA2015054 Kigoma Offshore 80m | ecosystem: Environmental > Aquatic > Freshwater > Lake | place: Tanzania: Lake... | reverse complement strand
TCTGTTGGTGACGCCTCCCTGAGGGTTCACAAGCGGCCTGTTCTGCGGCGGCACCTGGTCGAGTGGCACCAGGCTCAGGCCGCTGGTGGTGAGTACATAACCCGTGTTGTTCGCCATATCCGCCACGAGTGTGCGGCCAGCTACGTTCGCCCGTTGATTGCCAGTGGGCGTCGACAACGGACGTTCGAGGGTTGCCGCCGCCCCCAGTATGCGGCCTGTCGTCACCTCGACGATCTCGATGTTGGCGGTGTCGCTCAGGCCCTGCAGCAGCACGTTGGGGGTGGCGATCACGGGCTGGACGAAACGCGCGAATGACGTGTTCGAAACAGCGGCCACCGCCGCCACCGGACGGTTCACCGTCAGGGGTGGCTGGCCCGGACGCTGCTGGGGCGCCGGGGCTGTACCAGCGGTCCCAATCTGGGTGAGCGACTGGTTCAGGACAAATCCGTTCACCAGGAAATATTGTCCGCGCGGACCCACCGAGACCGGCCCATAGTAGCCGTTGATTGGAGGCGTCACCACCTGCCGCGTCGCGACGAAGTCATCGGCATTGGCGTCGTACAGGTATGCGAATCCGTTGCCCGCCAGCAGTAGCACCACCTCGCCGCCGGGCGCCGAGGTCATCGAGCGCACGGGACCGGCGATCACCTGCCTGCCGTTGGTGGTCGGAATCACGTTTGTGTTGAACAGTCTCGGGACCGCTTCGTCGCCAACCACGCGCCACAACGTTCCGTCGCTCATCAGCACCAGCGGACCGCGTGTGGTGGTTGCCACCAACTCGGGCCGGATCAATGCGGTGTTGTTGTTGAACGGAGTCGCGGGGAAGCGGACCCGGCCCACGGTCTGGCGCGTGTCGAGGTCCACAATCGAGATGCTCTCGCTGCCATTGTTGGCCACATACATGTACAGCCCGTCGACCGAGAAAGCCATCGAGTGCGGCAGTTGTCCGACCTTGATCGGCTCCTGGAAGACCCGGTTCCGGGTATCGAAGACCTCGATCCGGTTCTTGCCGGAGTTGGCGATGTAGAGCCGTTGCCGCGGCTGGTCGAGCAGCATGTCAAACAGGCCTTCGTTGGCGGAAGTCCCGACTTCCACGGGCATGATGTCACCCCGGGACTCAGCGTTCCGGTTGTTCTGGAACACGCGCACCAGCGGTGGAATGTTGACAGCTTCCGGCGACGAAACTACGTACTGGTGCGTGGGCGAGACCGTTCCGAGCGACCGGTTGATCGGGTTGTAGCTGAACTCGAAGTTCACCCCGTCCGGCATGTTCTGCGTGCGCATCCGGGGCGCGGTCAGGAACACGTTGTTGTTGGCGTTGGTCGCGGCGCCTCCGGGCAGCACGGCTCCGCCGGGGTTCGGCGGCTGGCCGGCGCCTCCGCCCCCGCCTCCGCCTTGGCCACCCGCGCCTCCTCCTCCCGGAGCCGGCACCGGGGGAATAATGATGATCACGCCGCCCGGGATTCCGCCTCCCGGACCGGCCGCGCCTCCCAACCCGCCCGGACCCACCGGAGCCTGCTGCAAAACCTGCGCGTTAGCCGTGATACGCCCCCGCCCGATGTTCCGGATCGCGACGTTCGCCAGCCGTGAATCGCCGGTGACGCCGCACTGATCGTTGTTGATCAACCGCACCGGTGCGTCCAGCGCCGCAACCGGATTGTCGTTCAGTTGACTCAGCGGCACGATCATCAGACCGGACTCCGACAGCGCGAAAAGCGTGCCGTTGTCCTCGGTAAGGTCCATCTTCCCCGCGATATGCTCGGGAAGTTGGAGTGCGCCCTCAATCAGAAGGTTTTCCGGATCGCTGATCATCAACTGGCTCACGTTGGGCCGGGACGGCGGATTGGTGACGGGAATGAAGTTGAACGCCCCGTAGATCCTGGCCCCGTCCGTGGTGAATGCGCTCCCGCCCTGGTTCTGCTGAAGGTTGAAGTTGCTCCCCGGCGGGAACGGATAAGGTGCGTTGGCGGCGTTCTGCTGCGCGAGCACGGTGAGCGTCGCAGTGTCGAATAACGTTAGCCCAGCCATGAATTTTGACCCTTCGGGCGACACCGACAGCACCGACGACACGCCTTGAACGGTGCGGCTGCGCAATACAGTTCCGCTCTCCACCTCGTAGACGAACACAGCCCGCGCCTGCGCGTTCGGCACGTTCATCCCGATGATGAAACGCCCGTCCCGGCTCGTCTCGAGAAAGCTCCGGTTGATCAATCCGCCCCGGCCGAAGTTATTCGGCGGAAGCAGCGGATTCGCCGGCGGCGGCGGCGAGACCGGCACCGCGGAGATCGATTGCGAGCCGGTTTCGGCAAACGGGTCGTAGATCAGAAGTACGTTCAGCAGGTTGTTCTGCCCCGTGCCGACCGTCGAGATCAGCACCCGCCCGTCTCCTCCCACCGCGACACCTTCCGGGCGCGCGGGCAGGCTCACCCGGTTCTTGACGGCCAGCGTGTCCAGATCAATCTCGACCAGGGACGATGCCGCGTTGCAGGTGACGTACAAACTGGCGCCGTTGCGCGACATCGCCGCCGCCAGGGGCTGCTGCTCCACCGCGATCGAATTCAGGAACCGCCGCTGCGGAATCGAATACACTTCCAGGCGGTTTGTGTTGGTGTTCGGCAGGTAGACCCGTCCCCGGGGCTCATCGATCACCAAATCCGAGGCGCCTCCGGTAATCGGAACCACGGTCCCGATCGTCGCGCCGAAAGCTCCCGCTACCGCTAGGAGCGAACCTACATAAGAACACAAGAACCGCATTGTTGCCACTATTTTAACCCTGGTCACTTCGGGCGAGTTGCGTCGGCAAGTTCGGCCGACGCAAGGAAGGCCATGGCGCCCCCGCGCGGATCGGGCCCAAAAATCGCGCCACGGTCGTAGTAGTCCCGCAGGCTCTTCTGTTTGCCCGTGCCGGTGCACACGTCCACCAGCGACCCATCGGCTCCCACGCGCGACTTGATCGCGTACCAGGCGCGGTCCAACGCCGGACCGAATTTCGCGCGGCTGAGCCATCCCCGCGAGATTCCCCGCTGCATCGCAAACGCCATCATGCTCGTCACTGTCAGCTCCCGGTAGCTCTCCGGGCGGTCCACCACCTGATGCCAGGCGCCGGTCGGATCCTGGTGCGGAAGCATGGCTTCCATGTGGTCCCGGAATGCCTGGAGCATCTCCGATGGACTGGCCTCCGACAGAGCCAGCGCCAGTCCGAGAGCCGGAAACCCGTTGCCACGGCCCCAGGCCGACTCGTCAAGCGGCGAGTGCCGGTGGAGCCCATCGGGCCGGACGTTCAGCTTGAGCATAAAGTTCATGTGCCGCAGTGCCATGCTGGCGTACTTGCTCTCTCCGGTGAGCCGGCCCGCCTGCGCCACGATTGGGCATCCCATGAACACGGAATCGCTCATCTCGCTGTGCATCGGCATGGATTCCTTGGGGTTGCCGGCGCTATCGAAGCCGGTGTCCGCGGCCGCACGGACCAATTCAAGGTACCGCGGCTTCTTCGTCCGCGCGTACAACTCCCCGAAAATCAAGTGGCCGGACAAGTGGCTCCCCGTGGCCTTGGCCATTGAATCCCTGCGTCCGCTGAAATACGGCTCGACGATCTTTTCGACCATCGCCAACTGCGCCGGATCCTTTGTGATGTCGCCCAGACGGAGCCGGGCAACCAGCGCCATCCCCGGGATGTAGACCGCTTCGGGCAGCTCCTTGCCGTACACCTGCGAAAGCTGCCGCGCGACCTCGAGCGGCGTCCGCGCCACGCGCCGCTGCATCTCCTTCCTGGCGGGCGAAACGGCAGTCACTTCCGGGAACCGGATCCGCCCGAACGGGGACACCTCTATAGAGGCAATCGCCCCTTCTTGGTTGAGGGCATCGTCCAGCTCGCTTTTCCCAATGACGACAACAACATCCGGTGCATGCATGTGAATCCAGCGCCACAGATATTGGGCCTCCGGATTCGCCGGGCTTCCGTAGTGCTCCCCCTGGGGTGGGTATCCCATTGATGGATCCCCGCCAACCCCATTCAGCCGGTTCCCATGCGCGTATCCCTCCGGATTCGCAATCGGGACAGCCGATAACACGACCGTATTCGACCGGTGCTCCTGCAGCGCTTGAAGCGCCGCGTTCACAGAGACTTGCGAGCCATCCAGCCCGCCAACCAGCAGGATCCGCCGCTTTGGCGTTTGGAAGTCCAGATCGTCCCTGGTGATGAGCGCCGGAATGGACGCGCCGGTCCGCGTCACCCCGATCGCGGTCCGAATGTAGCCCGGCGCTGTAACCCGCTGGAGCGCAAGGTTCGCCTGATCATCCACGGGTCCGGCAGCGAGGGACGTAGCGGCAACAAGTGAGGCAAGAAGTCGCATCAGCGTCCAGTCTACAATAGGACATCCCGGAGGAGTTCATGATTCAACGATTTACGCTCACTGCAGTGTTTGCGGCCGCGCTCTGCGCGCAACCGCGGATCACCTCGATTCAGAACCACGCGGCGAACATTGTCGCGGGAATGCCGAACTACGCCATCGCGCAGGGCTCGATCATGGCCATCCGGGGCACAGGGCTTGGCCCGGCAGAGGCTCTCACGCAGGAGCCGGACCTGGACCGCAACCTCGGCGGCGTCTCGGTCCGCATCACCGGCGGCGGATCCACCACCGAAGCCATTCCTATTCGGTTGCCGCGGACCTGATCGTGGCGATCCTGCCATCAGCGACACCGGTTGGCGACGCCGCCGTCACCGTGACGCTAGGAGGCCAAACCAGCCCGCCAGCGCCGGTCCGCGTTGTGCGGGGTGCATTCGGATTCACCACCGTGGACGGCTCGGGCGGCGGCGTGGTGGCAGCCCTTGACGCCGATTCGAACCCGGTCACTTTCACTGCCACCGCGAAGCCCGGCCAAACCGTCCGGTTGTCCGGGACAGGCCTCGGACCGGTCTCCGGTGACGAGACCAAGACCCTCCCCGGACCCGTGCCGCTCCCGGACCTGCCGGTGGAAGTCTTCATCGGCAACAAGACCGCGGAAATCGTGTTCCGGGGACGCGCCGGTGGTCCAGGCCGCGACCGGCTGGACGTCGTGATCCCGGAGGGCGTCGCCGGCTGCTACACCTCCGTCTGGGCCCGCATCGGAGATTTCGTGAGCAACTTCGCGACGATTTCCGTCGCGCCGGACGGAGGTGTGTGCTCCGGGCAGGGATTCTCGCTGTCGGACACCGAAGCGCTGCTGAACAAGGAGGGTGTGAGCGCGGGCTGGCTCTCGGTTGGAAAGTTCCTCTCCACCGCTCCGCCTCCGATCGGGACCAGCGTCACAGATTCCGCGAACGCCTCCTTTGTCCGCTACGACACCTTTGACTACACGAACTACGGCGGGCGTTCGGATCCCGCGTTTGGAAGTTGCATTGTGACGCAAGCGCTCGGAACGGCTGTCACGGCGGTCCCCTCGATCCGCTACCTGGACGCGGGAACCAGCATCGGCATGCGGGTCCAGGGCGGGGCGGAAGTGCGGCTTACCAAGCAGTCGCCGATCCCCACCTATGTGTATTCGTCCGCGCCTCCCATCCGCCCAGGGTTCCTGCCCGATTCTGGCGGCACGTTCGAGTTCAATGGTCCGGGTGGCATGGATGTCGGCCCGTTCACTGCGCCGATTAACGCGGCCGCGCGGTTCACTTGGACCAATCGCGGAGCTATCGCGAATGTGAGCCGCACGCAGGGGCTGGAGATCACCTGGACCGGCGGACAGCCGGACACCTACATGATCATTTACGGGGCGTCGTCCAATGGCGCGGTTCCCCCGCTGATCACCGCCTTCAACTGCTCAGAGCGGACCGAGGCGGGGCGCTTCACGATTCCCCGGGACGTGCTGGCGGCGATGGTCCCGAGCGTCGCGATTCCAGGGTCGCCGGTTCCGACCGGGCAGCTCGCGCTGATCAACTACACGCATCCGGCGCGCTATTCGGCGGAAGGACTCGACGTGGGGACGATCAACTTCTATGTGTGGGATGGATCGCTGGTCCGGTACCAGTAGATCAGAGGATTCCGGAATAGATCTCGCTCAGCGGAATTGAGATGCCGAGCGATTCGAGCCGGACCTCGGCGTCCAGGCCGTCGAAGATCCGCAACAGCCAGTTGCCTTCGGGCGTCCGGTGGAAGACCTCGATCCGCGGCGCGTCTTGTGCGACCAGAACGTACTCCTCGAACGACGGGAGGCCCCGGTACAGCACGAACTTGCCGCCGCGGTCGTAATCTTCGGTCGAGGGCGACAGCACTTCGACGATGACTTTCGGGTTGGTGAGAGTGTCCCGGGTCTCGTCCGTGAGGGCGGCTTTGCCGCAGATGACCGCGATGTCGGGGTATACGTACTTTGTGGGCGTCACGCGGACCCGCACCGCGCTTCCTGCCCGGCACGGAGTTCCGGCCAGCCGCTCGGCTAGCCGCCAGCCCATTTGGATCACAATCTGGCTGTGCTCCCAGCTCGCTGCCACGACAGGAAATATCTCCCCATCGTGGAACTCGCTCTTGTGCTCCGCTTCACGGTCGAGAGCCAAGTACTCTGCGGCGGTGAGTTTCCGGACGGGTACAGCATTCATGGAAGAATCCCCAAGTAGATCTCGCTCAGCGGAATCGAGATGCCGGGCGATTCGATCCGCACCTCGGCGTCAGGACCCTTGTAGGACTTCGAAAGCCAGTCGCCATCGGTGAGCGTGTCGGCGTGCCCGTCAGTCAATGCAGGCTCCCCGCAGACGACCAAGACGTCCGGATACACGAATTTGGTGGGCAGTACCCGGACACGGACCGAACCGGCGATCGTGGCGCACGAGGTTCCATCGAGCCGCTCGTCCAACCGCCTGGCCAACTTGGCCGCAATCCGTCCGTGCTCGACGCTCGCCGCCGCGACCGGGAACATCTCGCCGTCATAGTAGTCGAATTTCTGGTCCCCAGAGCGGTCGAGCGCGAGATACTGCTCGACCGAGTACCGCGGAATCGGGACCGCTGTCATTCCCCTATTGTACCCGCCGTGGAAACAGCAACGGACTCTCCACGAGCGGACGCAGAATTGCGTCGTTCCCGGCCAATAGACGCCGGTCCAGCATCAGGCGGTAGAGCCGCCGCAGCTCGTTCCGCCGCGCCGCGGGACCTCCATTGAGCTGCGCCTGCACCCGCGCGTGATAGGCGGTGATCCGGGCGCGCACGGCGCCGGCGGGGTCGGCACTCGACAAGAGTGTGCGGAAGTCGGCTTCGGGTGTGTTCGGTTGCGGATTGAGCGCATTCAAGCGGTCGAGCACTGCCTTGGTCAACGCAGCCGGACCATTGAACGACTGCGGGACCAGGCCGAGCAGGCGTGCCCGGCGTGGTGAGAACACCGGATTCTCGATGTCCACTGCCAGAACCGACGCCGCGAACTCCCGGCTGATGATGCCGCGGCGGAGGATCTGGTCAATCATCTCGTTATCAGCGTGCGAGGCCTCGGGGACGAACCATGCGAAGTTGGCGTCGCCGCGCCGGTCCGGAAAGCCAGTGCGGATGTCCCGAACCAGCGACCGGTACTCGGCGGGCGTGATCTTGACGAGCGTGTCGAACTTCCGGGCCTCGGGAAGTCCGAGCCCCTGATATCCGGTAATGCCAGCGCCGGCGAATTGGTTCGCGTTGAGGAAGAAGACGTCCGGCACGTCGATCGCCACGGGCGGCGCCGCCTGATTCGGAACCGGGTTGGGAATCGGATGCAAGTTGGTCAACTGCTCCGCCGAGGCGATGTTGTATTCAGTAGTCGAGAACAACGGTGCGAGCAGCCGTGGACCGTTGCTCACCGCGGTCCCGTTCGCCAAGGCCTCGATCCGGCGCGTCGTGAATCGCCGGATCGCCGAGATCACGAAGTTCATCAGATCCTCGGCGCTGGCAAGGTTCCCAAGGCGCGGCGTGTTGGCCACCGGCCACGCGTTGGGCGCGCCGGGCGTCAGGTAGTCGGCGATGGACCGGGGCGAGTGCCAGTTGTTCCAGGGAAGCAACAACTCCTTCATCACCGGGGCGCCGCTGATGTGGCAGCGGATGCACTTTCCGCTCCGGTCTCGGGCAATGTCGGCGTCCAACGAGGACCCGCGAAACTTCCACGTGAGCGGCTCGCCATCGAGGCGGTAAAAGTTGTACCGCCTCGCGGCGTCGTCCCAACCCCAGGACTCGATCACGGGCGAGAACCCGCTGGGATGAAGGTCCACGGAGAGCATCACGTTGGGGTTGAGCCGGATTCCCGAGTTGAGGCCTGAAAATGCCGTCACTGTGCGGCGTGTCGATCCTGGCCGGATTGCCGGGTCGGCGATCTGTTCGCTGACAATGAACAGCAGCCGCCGGTTGGCAGTGGAGGGACCGAGGATCAACTGATCGATCTGGTCGAGGGAGGTGACAGCCGGGTTGGGCCGCAATACCAGCCGGACGAACGGGTCGCCGAGCGAAGCGATCTCGGCGGGCGTCATCGGAACGGGTACGGACTGATCGCTGTCCTGGCGCCGCAGAGTGGGCTGGGCGAGCACGAGGCCCGCCCCGAGAACGCCAACAATCCGGAGCATGTGAGCCGTTAAGGAGTTCCGCCGGCGCGAGCCGCCGCGGCCGCGGGAGCATTCGCGGCGTCCTGAAGGCGCTGCGACGTCTCCTGGCCGATGCGGGCCCAGTCAGGGAGATCCGCTTCGAGCGCCGAGATGACCGCCGCCTGGACTTTGAACACAGCCGCCACCTGCGCCCCACTGGTGACCGGAGCGCCGTCAAGCGTGAGGCCGGCGACGTTGTTCAGCACTGCGCGGCGGCCTCCACGCGAGACCCTCCAAATGCCTTGGTTTGCCGTCAGGTCATTGGGATCCACGTCGGTGCCGTTCACCTGCCAAACTCCATCGAGCCGCGCCGCTTGAATTCCCACGGGATCCGCAAGCGATAATCCTCGCGCCTGCTTGGCGAGCGTCTGCACGGCGGTTGCGATTGAAGGATCGGAGTTCCGGCCCGGGACGCAATTGCCGCCGAGCGTCGCACAGATGCTGCCCGCCGGGACCGCGGCGTTCGGAACCGCGGCGAATCCCGTGAGGCTGAACAGCGCTGGAATCGAGTTGACGCCGACAGTGAGGCAGAAGATTCCCCGCGTGCCGTTATTCCATGGGTTGTTGGCGAGGTTGTTACGAAACCGGAACGCGCGCGCTTCAGCCGTCGCGGTGTCCGGGTTGAAGCCCGCGCCAAAGAGCTGCGCGTTGGCCGGGTTGGCGCCGGGAATCACGCGCTGGATCGCGGTGACGAGCGCTGCCTTGCTGACCATGGCGATCGCCTCATAGTATTCCCGGAAATCCGTGCAGAATGTGATGCGTGTGATCCTGCTCGCGGTCCGCTCAACGCGCCATTCGACGTATTCATCCTGGAGCTGCCGGTTGGCGTCAATCTGGGCGAACGTCGCAGTTGCGGTCTTGGGGAACGCCAGCCAGTCGACCGTAGCGGTGCTTTTCTTGGCAGGCTTGACGGTCTGGAACGCTTCGAGGAGCGTGAATGCGGACCGGGCCTGGGTCGCGAACTGCCGGTATTGGGCGTGCAGCAGGTTGCGGTAGTTGGTGAGCGCCGCTTTGGGTCTGAGGGTGCCACCTGGATCGGTGTAATCGAACACGAAAAACCTCCTATTCGGGTTCTATTGCATCACGATATTTGGCGGGAAGCAAGCTCCGCGACGTACATTCTCGCACGGCGGCGCGAATTTGCGTGTCGATCTCCTCCGGGTAGGCGGGCGGGATGAAGTCGCTGATCGCCGCCTTCAGGGCTTCAGCCGTCACCTGCTGCTCGCCCTTCAGGACCGCACGCATCTTCGATCTCACCAGAATCGCTTCGATGTCGGCGCCGCTCAACTTGCGTCCCTGGGCGAGGAACGTTTTCTCGACCTCCTCGGACTCGAGGGCGGTTCCCGTCTTCTTTTGCATGGCGCGGAGCATGGCCAGCCGCTCGGCTTCCGATTCGGGATAGAACAGCGCGATGTGCTCTTCGGCGCGTCCCTGGCGCTTGAGGTCGACTGGGAGCAGGTCCGGACGGCAGGTCAGCAGGAACCAGATCACCTTGCCGCGATTCTCGGTGTCGCCCATGAACTGGGCGATCTGGGCGAAGACCCGGTTGCTCACACCTGAGTCGCCGCTGTTGTCGCGGTCGCCCAACTGCGCATCCGCCTCATCGACGATCACCGCGATCGGACTCATTGCCCGCAACAGATCCAAGACCTTCTCGAGGTTTCCTTCGGTCTGGCCCTGCCACTGGCTGCGGAAATTCTTGAGTGTCACCGCCGGAATTCCCACTTCGCCCGCGAAGCAGGTGGTCAGGAACGTCTTGCCCGTACCCACCGGACCGCAGATCACGTACCCCATTGGAAGCACGTCCGTACGGCCCTGGCGCAGTGCGGCCGCGGCGTCGCGCAGCATCTGCTTGGCCGCATCGTTGCCAGCGACATACGACAAGTCGTACTTGCTCTGGACGAACTCGAGCAATCCGCCGGACTCCGCCTCGATCAGTTCCTTCTTACGGCTCGACATGAACTTCACGGTGAGCGGTGCGCGATTCTCGTGGGCGTGGGCGAGCAGGTGCTGAATCTGCACCCGCCGCAGCCCCGAGCCGAGATGGGCGAGCGACTCCGGCGTGACGTCGGATCCGGCCGGCAGCGGTGTGGCCGTTAACTGGTGGCGGACGAACTCGGCGCGGTCGGCCTCCGAAGGCAAGTCGATGTGAACCGCGGCGACTCCGGGATTCTGGACGATCCCCTGATTGAGCTCACCCAGATTCTCGGCGATCAGCACGATCGTGGCGTCGGCTCGCAGGAACATCGGATTCTGCGCCCAGCGCTTGAGGATCACCAGCGAGTTCCGGTCTTCGGCACTCAGCCCGCCGGTGTCGCCCGCCGGGACAATGGTTTCGGCGTAGTCGATCACAATTGCGACTTTCTTACCGTCCATTAGCCGCACGCGGAGATAGTTCTCGATTAGCGTCAGCACGCTGTCCGGGTTCCGCGGCAGCCCTTTCGAGTACTCGGTGCCGTGGAAGCTGTCGTAGCCTTCGAGATTCCGCCGGAAGTCGGCGTGCATGTCCGGATGGGCGAACGTGAGCCCGCCGCCCCGGTCGTACCGGATCACGATGTCCCGCTTGCTGAACAGCTCCTGTTCGAGAAAGCGATGGAGCGGCAGGTATTCGGTGCGTCCTGCCCGGATGACCGGCTGCAGGTCATGCACGTTGCCGCTGAGCACGAACATCGCGAGCGTGCGCGAGTAGTACTTCTCCGTCAGTTCACGGGCCCAGCCCGGGAGTTCCTGTGCCATTGATCAACTCCGGATGCGTGTGTCCGAGGCCGGCGAGGATCCGCCCGGATCAAACGCCGCCGCCGATAGTTCCATGATCGATTCCATTTCCTGGACGGTGCGCTCGGTCGATTCGACGTTGGTGATCAAGCTGTCGAGGTGTCCGCTCAGCTCCTGCGGGTCGCGCATGGTCACCGACTGGTCGCGGATCAGTTGGAGCACGTCCTCCATCGCGTGGAGCTGTGCTTCCAGCACGCGGTGGTTGTCCCGGATCTTCTGGAACTTCTCCAGCCGCTTGCCGAGGATCTCGATGCGCTTCCGGTTGATCTCGCGCACCTTTTCCGGCTCCCGTTCGAGGTTCTTCTTGATGGAGCCAATCTCGCGGTCGATCTTGACGGGATCGAAAGTCCGCATGTACTCACGGTGGACGTGGGCGGAGTTGAGCAGCCGAAGGAAGCTGTGGAGCAGTCCGTCTAGCTTATGCTCCATCTCGCCGGTCAGGGCCTGTGAGGCACTGGAGAGCCGGCGGTAGTTTTCGCGGACGCCCTTGCAGATGCGTCCGAACTCCGAGTACCGGTTGCGGTCATCCTGGGTGAGTTCGTTGACGAGCTTTTGCAAGTCGACTGCCTGCGCCTGCTTTTCTTCAGAGTGGCGCTGGGAGCGGATCAGCCGCTGAAACCGGCTGTTGTTGGGTACGGTGGCCAGGTACATCAGCTCCAGTCCGGCGCCAAGGAGCAGGGGTAGCGCGGAACCGGAGAGGAGCGCGAATGCACCAACCCCCACCATCCCGATGACGTTGTACTGCCACCCGAAGGCTTCCTTGATGTAGTTGATGTCGTCGCGCCGTTCGTTATCCGGCATGAAGTCGCTCTCCCGATTGTAGCCTTATGACCATGGCATTTAAATCGGGCATTTCGGTCATGTGGCACCAGGACAGCCGTACCGCTCCGGCTTTGCGGCCTTCATCCAGTCCAAGGGCGGTGAGGACGTGGCTGCACGTATAGGCCTGCGACGTGCACGCCGCGCCTTGTGAAATTGCCGCAAGACCGCTCCAGGCTTCGATGACGTCTTCGGCCGTCAGACCCGGAATGGACAAGTTGAGAATGTGGGGAACGCATCGTCCACTCCCCGCGTTGATCATCGGGCGGAGGGGCGCGAGTCCCGTGAGAAGATGCTCGCGGAACTTTTTGCAGACTGCGTTGCGTTGCGCGGCTTCCTGCAGGGCGAGTTCGGCGGCGCGTCCGAGTCCGGCGATCAGGTGGACCGGAAGCGTGCCCGGCCGGATTCCCCGTTCCTGCCCGCCGCCGTACATGAGCGGACTCAGCGGCGGGCGCTGGCCGTTGCGCTGCCGCGAGATCAGAGCGCCTACGCCTTTCGGAGCATGGATCTTGTGGCCGCTGATGCTGATCAGGTCAATGCGCGGATGGCGGAGCAGATCGATGTCCTTGCCATAGCCTTGAGCGGCGTCGGTGTGAAGCCACGCGGGATGTCCATCGAGAGCGTCGGCGATCCCGCTGAGCGGCGAGATTGCGCCTGTCTCGTTGTTGACGTGCATGACGCTGACCAGCCGGGTGTCCGGCCGTATGGCGGCGGGGACCTGCTCTGGCAACGCGTACGTGACCTCGAATCCGCGGTGTCGAAGCCCGGCGACGGGCTCGAGGACTGCGTGGTGTTCCACCGGTGTGGTCACAATGTGGCCGGGATCGAGCCGGAGCCCGAGAATCGCCAGGTTGTTGGATTCAGTCGCTCCGCTCGTGAAGATCACGTCGCCGCGTTGGGCGCCCGCAACGGCCGCGACGTGATAGCGCGCCTCTTCGACCGCGCTACGGGCCCTGTTCCCGTATTCGTGGGTCCGGCTGCCGGCGTTCCCGTAGTCCTCGCCGAGGTACCGCAGAACGGTGTCAAGGACCTGAGGGTCGATCGGAGTTGTTGCGGCGCAATCGAGGTACGGAGGACTCGGGCCGTGCATCCGGATTCTTCAGAATAGACCATGCAGGCACTCCGGTAAACTTGGTGCATCGGACCCGTACAACACCTGGCGGAAGAGGAAGCCCTGTGGCACGGCTGCGGCCAGCAGGGCGGGAAGCCGGTCCTAAGATTCTGGGAGAGCAGCGAGTACTGTATTGTGGTTGGCAGATCCGGCGGGATTCCGCCGTGCGGATTGCCGGTAATCCGCCGCTGTTCCGGCGGCGGCGCGGTCCTCATCGGACCCGGGTGCCTCAACTACGCGCTCATCGTACCGTATGACTGGGACCCGCGCCTTTTGTCCGTCCGCACGAGCATGTGCCTGCTCCTTGGCCGTTTGGCAAGGGCCCTGGGACTCGAAATCCGCGGTGACTCTGACCTCGCGCTCGGCGACCGCAAGGTATCCGGCAACGCACAGCGCCGCGGGCGCGACGCGCTGTTATTGCACGGAACGATTCTTTACGACTTCGATCTGCCCCTCATTGCGCGCCACTTGCCTGAGCCTGCCCGGCAGCCGGCGTGGCGGCGCGGGCGGACTCACAGCCAGTTCCTGGCGAACGCCGGGATGTCCCGTTCCGAAATCGAACTAAAAATAGACCTTCAGTGCAAGCTGGAAGATCCGCATCGAGGTACGAATGCTACGGATCTCGCCGACGCGCGGTGCGTCCGGGATTACTGAATCGATTCCCGCGTACGAGAGCCCGTTCGGACGTCCGAACTGCGGCGTGTTGAACGCATTGAACGCCTCCGCGCGGAGTTGCAGCCGGCCCTGCTCACCGAGCATCGGAAGGCGCCAGTTCTTGGCAAACGAAGCATCGAGCGTCTTGGTGCCGGGAGACACCAGGATGCCATTTCCCGCGTTGCCGTAGTGGCACAGGTCGGCACGGTTGGGGATGTTGCAATCGGTGCGCCGGAAGGCGGTGGGGTCGTACCACAACTGGCGCGTCGCGTTACCAAACAGGCGCCCATCGGCAATCCGGTCGGGACGGGTGCTGAATCCGGTGTTCAGGTTTCCACCCAGCACCGCGAACGGAAGGCCGGTGCGCAGAGTGACGATCCCGCTCACCTCCCAGCCGCCGAGCACCGCCTTCGCCGCGCCACGGGAGTCCTTGAAGAACGGCAGGTCGTAGACAAAGTTGATCACGGCGTTGTGCGTGACGTCGAAGCCGTACCGTGTCCGGTCGGCGCGGCGGTTGCGCGGATTCTGGTAAACCGACTCGACATCGCCAGACGGATCATTGCGTCCATAACCTTCACCGAGCGACTTGCTGTAGGTGTAGGCAAGCCCCATGCTCAGTCCGGAGCTGTAGCGCTTCTGCGCCGACACCTGGAGTCCGTGGTAGGTCGCGTTCGCGTAGCTGTCGAGGTAGCGGACATTGCCGAGCAGGCGCGGGATGTTGGTCTCACCCGCGCTGACGTAGGCCTGGATCGGACGCCGCCGGTTGATGTCGGTGTCGGGTGACGGATCCGGGGCGTTGAAGTTCGGGACGGTGTTGTCGAGGTTGCTTGTCTTGGAGCCGACGTAGCCCACCGTGAGGATCGTGTTCAGCGGAAGCTGGCGCTGGATATCGAAGCTCCACTGAACGTAGTGGCTCGCCTTGTTGTCCGGGATCATGGCCAGCACGTTGGTGCGCGCCGCAGCGGTGCCCTGGCCGGGGAACGGATTCGCCAGGGTCAGGATCGGCTGGCCGGGACGGAACCGGCGCGTCTGCTGGGTCCATTCGCGCCCGCCGTAGTTGCCGGTGAGGAGCAGGGCGGTATCGGTCACGGAGTTGAAGCCGAACGTGCCCGACAAGGGTGGCTGCAGGTTCAGGATCGAGAAGTTGTTGAGCTGTTGCGCGTTGGCATACCAGCCGGCGCCCGTGCGGATGACGGTTTTGTCGCTCACGCGGTAGGCGAATCCGACGCGCGGCATGAAGAAGCGCTCTTCGGGTTCATAGAACCGGTAGTTCTGCCGCGGTTCCGGGACTACGGTGGGAAGTTGGCGTCCGTCACTGGAGGTGGTCAGGATGTCGAGACGCAGCGACCGCCAAGTCCGGTTGACGTCGGTGGCGAGACCGAAATAATCCCAGCGAACGCCAATGTTGGCGCTGAGGCGGCGGGTGACCTTCCATTCGTCGAGGAAGTATCCGCTCCACCGGTGCTGCCGGGGCTTTTGCAGAAGCAGCCCCTCCGCCGTAGTGGAACTGCTCGGATATCCCATCAGCCAGCCGGCCAGCGAATATCCGCCCTCGCAGCAGCCGAAGTTCCCATAGGGCACGTTGGCGGCCGCACGCTCGATAGTCAACCGGCGGTACTCCATGCCCATCTTGAAGGTGTGGCTGGACTTCATGACCGTGAAGTTGTTCGAGATCTGGTAGGTGTCGTTGAAATCGATACGCGCGAAGGAGTCGCCCCGCAGGATCCCGGTGGACGGGATCGCGGCTTCGAGCGGCCGGAACTTGCGGTTGTTGTCGACGGCGACGCGGAACTGGCCGATACCAAGCGAGTCCGCGTCGAAGTTGGTGTTGGTGCGCGGATTGGCCTGGTCGTGGTCCACGCGGTTGTAGCCGAAGCGGAACTCGTTGATGATGGTCGGCCGGAACAGGTGCAGGTACTGCGAGGCGATGTTGTGCGGCCGCATGGTGAACACCGTGGGGAAGTTCGGGTTGAGGTCACGCTGGTCAAACCTGGTGCGCTGGGTAGCGTAGCGCACAAACACACGGTCGTTCGAGGAGAAGTTGTGGGCGATGCGCGCGAAATACTGGTTCTGGTTGAGGATCGACGGCACGGTGCCGATGGTGTTGACGTCGAGGATATCCTCCGCGCGGAACTGGGGCAACGGCATGTAGGTGTTGATGAAGTTCTGCGCGTTCCGGTTGATCAGGCTCGCTGGGATGATGTTGGTGATGCGGCCCTGCGTGTCGCGGAACGGCTCGCCGGTGTTGGGGTCGAAAACGATGATCGGATTCCGGATCGGCACCCCATTGCGGATCACGGGGGAGAGGAGCGCCGAGAAGTCGCCGCGGCGGAACTCTTCGGGGAAGAAGAAGGCCTGCGAAACGGATTCGATGGTTTGCCGGGTTCCTTCATAGTTGAAGCTCCAGAAGGTGCGGTCCTTGCCGTCGTACTTGGGAAGCTTCACGGGCCCGGCGAGCCAGGTCCCGAACTGGTGCCTGCGAAGGGCATTCTTCTTGCGCTCGGGGACTCCGGCCGGCAGTTGGAAGTTGAGGAAGTAATCCCGCGCGTCGAGCACGTTGTTCCGCATGAAGTTGTAGAACGTGCCGTGGAAATTGTTGGTGCCGCTCTTGAGCGCGATCTGCACCACGGCGCCGTTGTTCTGTCCATACTCAGCCGATACGGATCCGGTTTGGATCTTGACCTCTTCGATCGCGTCGATCGAGGGGTTGAACAGGACCTAGTTGACCAGCGGCTCGGTGGCCACCACACCGTCCATCGAGATGTTTTGATTGGCGTCACGCTGGCCGTTCGCGCTCAGGGTCGTCGCCGCGCCCGGGAACGGAAATGCGGTTGCTGCCTGGATATCTTGGCCCATGCGGGTTCCGTACTGAACGCCTGGCGTGAGGATCGCGAGCGTCGCGAAGTTGCGGCCCAGCAGCGGGAGCTCTTGCACGCGGCGCCGCTCGATGGTGTTGGACACGGCCGCGTCGTCTGTCTTCAGTTCGACGCCCGTGGCGATGACTTCGACGGTTTCCGTCGTGGCGCCGACTTCCAGGCCGACGTTGACGCGCGCCTTCTGTTGATAGGCGACGTTGATCCCGGTCTTGGTCTGGGTCTTGAAACCGGACATGGCGACAGTGACGGTGTAGTCACCGATTTCGATGAGCGGGAACGAGTAGTTCCCCGCTCCGTCCGTCTTGGTGACGCGGCGTTCTCCGGTGGAGACGCGGAGCAGAGTGACGTCGGCACCAGCGACGACGGCGCCGGAGGAGTCGGTGACGGTTCCGAGCACCTCGGTGGAGGTGGTCTGCGCGGCCAGGGGCAGCGCGCACAGGGCGAGCAAGAGTAGTTTTGCGGTTCGATTCATGAAGGCCTTTCCCGTTTAGAGCATTATATCCTTCGGCTCAAAACGAATCGCCGCCCAGGCATAGGAGCCTGGACGGCGATTGGAACGAGTTGAGGCTGGACTACTAGAAGAACAACTTCAGACCCATTTGCATGCGGCGCATCGGTATCCGGAGACCGCGAACTTCGCCCATGCGGGCCGTGTCCGGAACGACCGAGTTGATCGTCGCGAACCCGATGCCGATCGGATCACCGAAGTACGGGGTGTTGGTCGCATTGAACAACTCCCAGCGGTACTGCACCTGGTAGCGTTCTTTAACCCTGAAGTTCTTGTACAGCGAGAAGTCCAGGTTCGCCTGGCCGGGAGCACGCATCGTGTTGTAGCCGTTGGTGCCGTAGCGGCACAGCTCCGGACGGGACGGGATATTGCAGGTAACCCGGCGGAACGCTTGCGGGTCGAACCAGAGCTGGCGGGTCGGGTTTTCCAGCCGGCCATCGGCAATACGATCCGGGCGGATCGGGCTGCCGGTGTTGAGGTCATCACTCTGGCTGACGTTGAACGGGAAGCCCGAACGCAGCGAGATGATGCCGTTGCTCTGCCAGCCGCCGATGATGTACTTGAGCGGACCGGCCAGGTTCTGGCCAGGCAGCTCCCACACGTAGTGCGCGACGAAGTTGTTGCGCTGATCGAAGCGGTAGAGGCCGCGCGAACCCTTGCGGTCACGCGGATTCTGGAACGAAGCGCCTTCCTGTCCCCCGTTCTCGCCGTCACCGTGCGACTTGCTGAAGGTGTAGGCTACGCCCACCGACAGGCCCTTTGAGTAGCGCTTATCCAGCTTCACCTGAAGTCCGTGGTGGAAGCTCTCACCGTAGCTGTCGAGGTACCGGACCGCGCCGAGCTGCTGGATTCCGAACTGCGGCAACGCCGGATCGAAGAACTGCGTGAAGGGGCGGCGAATGTTGACATTCGTGTTGCTCGAAGGCTCCGGAGAGTTGTAGTTCCCGATGCTGTTGCCGGTGTGGGTGCCCTTGCTGCCCACATAGCCGACCGTCACGGCCATATTGGAGGGCAGTTCACGCTGAACGTCGAGGCTCCACTTCCATACGGCGCCGTCCTTGGTGTCGGGCGGAACCGTCGTGATGCTCTGCGCGCCGGTGCGGGTCGCTGCGGCTCCAGCGTTTTGCAGGAACGGATCGGCCAGCGAAAGGACCGGGGTCCCTGGGATGATGCGGCGTGTGGCCACGTTATAGGCGGCTCCATCCGCGCCCGTAATCGGCACCGTCGGCGTCGCTTGGGTCTGGCTGAAGAAGTCAAACACGCCAGACTTCGGCGGATTCAGGTTCAGGATGGTCCAGGTGTTCATGTGGTTGATGTTGTCGAACCAGCCCGCGCCCGTACGGATGACCCACTTGTCCATGGGGCGGTAGGCGATCCCAATTCGCGGCATGAAGAAGCGGACATCCTGCTTCCACAACTTGATCGCGCCGGTCGCGTCGGCCTGATTCGGGAACATGATCGGAATCGTGCGGCCGTCGGGGGTCCGGTAGCCGGCTCCGCGTCCATTGCTGTACTGGATCGAGCCCGGATAGTCGATCACGCGTTGCAGGCCCCTGGTATCGCGGGAGTTTCCGTTGTAGTCGAACCGGAAGCCGAGGTTTACGGTCAGCTTCGCGCTCACCTTCCAGTCGTCGTTGACGTAATAGCCTTGCCGTCCCGCCACCGGGAACGTGTACGGCCAGCCCTCGGCGGTGCGGGTTTGGTTCGGGAAGCCCATCAGGAACGAGGCGAAGTCGTATCCGGTCTGGAGCGCGCTGAAACTCGCGCTGCCATTCGGAACGTTCGCGGCCGCGCGCTCGATCTTGACGTAATAATACTCGCCGCCGAACTTGAGGTTGTGCTTACCGTTCGTCCAAGAGAGGTGGCTACCCATCTGGTAAGAATCGAGCTGGTTGAACTCGCCACCGTCGCCAATTCCGAATCCCAGGCTCGGAATCCCGTTCTCGAGCTGGCTGAACTTGCGGTTGCCGTCGTTGAACACGCGGAACTGGCCGATGCCGAGCGAGTCGACGTCGAAGCTGGTGTTCTGGCGCGGCAGGCGCGTTCCACCGAACGAACGATTGAAGCCGAAACGCAGTTCGTTGATCATGTTCGGATTGAAGGTGTGGACCCACTGGGTGGCCAGGTTTTCGACCTTGTTGTCGTTGATGCGGGGGAACTCGGGATTGAGGTTGTTGCTCGTGGCGCCGGACCGGTCGAGCGCGATGCGCGCGAAAACGCGGTTGGCGTCGGAGAAGTAGTGATCGCCGCGTCCGAAGTAGGTGTTCGTGTTAATCGGGCTGACGATCGCGGCGCGATGGTTGACATCCAGCGGATCCACCGGACGGAACTGCGCCCGGGGCAGAAACTTCGGAATGACGTTGTTGACGATTCCTGCATTGAGACGGCTCCGCGGAATCACGTTGTTTTCGAATGGCACACCGTTGATCGGATCATAAACCACGATCGGCGGACGGAACAGGCGGCCGTTGGCCGGGTTGACGGTGCCGCGCAGCAAAGCGCTGAAGTTGCCCTCGCGGAACTCATCAAGCGGGAAGAAGCTTTCCTGCACGACGCCAATGCGTTCCCGGCGCGATTCCCAGTTGAAGGCCCAGAACGTCTTGTTCTTAATCAGTGGGCCACTCACCACAAGTCCGAACTGGTTGCGGCGGAGCGTGTTTTTCTTGCGGCGGTTGACTCCAGGCGCCAACTGGAAGTTGAGGAAGTAGTCCTCGGCGTCGAGCTTGTCGTTGCGCACGAATTCGAACAGCGTGCCATGCAGGGCGTTAGTGCCGCTCTTCATGGTGATATTTACCACCGCGCCGCCGCCGAATCCGACAGACGCCGAATATGCGTTGGTTTCGATCTTGAACTCTTCGATCGCCTCGATCGAGGGCACGAAGTTGGTGATGTGGATGCGTGGATCCTTGGCGTCCACGCCATCGAGCGAAACGACCTGGTGAATCTCGCGCTGTCCGTTTGCGCTCACCGAGAACGCCTGACCCGTGATCGGGAATCCGCCGAGTCCGTCACCGCGGCCGGTGCGCTCGCCGAACTGCACGCCCGGCACGAGCACCGCCAACTGAGCCACGTTGCGGCCGTTCAGAGGAAGCTCGATGATCCGCTTGTTTTCAATGACGCCGCCGACGACGGCGTTTTCGGTCTGCAGCGTCACGCCAGCAGTCGTTACCTCGATCGATTCCGAGACGCTTCCGACCTGGAGCTTGAAGTCCTGGCGGACCTGTGCGGCAGTCTCGACCCGGAGGCCCTTGACAATTTCGCTCTTGAAGCCCTGCATCTCGACCTTGATTTCGTAGTTGCCCACCGGAACGAGTTGGAAACCGTAGTTGCCCGTCTCGTTGGTTTGCGTGGTGGCGGTGACGCCAGTCCCTTCGTTGGTGTACACCACCTTGGCGCCGGAAATCACCGCGCCGGTGGAATCTGTAATCAGACCCTGGATGGATTGTGTTTGTGATTGCGCGTGAAGAAGCGTTGCGGATAGCAGCGCGGCCGCGCCGAGGGAAACTCTTCGTTTGACCCTTGAAAGATTCATTCTCAACTCCCTGTGGGTGATGGGCCGAGGCGCGGTGGCCTCGACTGGCACGCTTCAAATTATACAACGTGGAGATGCGACGCCGTTTTCGTTAGTCCGGCCGCTGGGCGATCGCGAGGTTGCCACGGGCCTTGACGTGGTTCGGATCGAGCGCCAGCGCGGCCTGGAGATGGATGCGGGCCGGAGCCTTCTGTCCTGACAGCAGAAGGAGAGCTCCCAGGTTGGCATGCGCCTCGGCTGACGAGGGATTCGCCCGGACCGCCGCCTCGAAGGCGGTGTGGGACTCGTTCACGCGGTTGCCATCCAGCAAGGTAAGGCCGAGGTTGACCCGGACTTCCGAGTCCCACGGGGTCCAAACCAGGGCTTGCCGGTAGGCGTCCACCGCCTCGGTCCGGCGGCCCTTCACGGCCAGCAGGTTCGCCAGATTGTTCCAAGCCTGGGCGTAAGCGGCGTCGGCCCGGAGGGAGTTGCGGTAGGCGGTCTCGGCGTCCCGGTCACGGCCCACGGATCGAAGGGCTTCCGCGAGTTCGAACCAGGCCTCGGCGGGAGCCGGAGATGGGCCTCGCAACGCCACTTCCAACATCCGGATGCCGGCTCCGAGGTTCGCCTTCTCCTTTACCTGCGCAATGCCCTCGTAGAGCGCACCCGCGGGATCGGGAGGATAGACCTGAACCACTGCGCCGCGGTACATCTGCTCGGCGCTGGTCTTCTCCCGCATCGGACCGGTCAGGTCTCCTGCCGGAGGGCGCCGTGAGATCTTGTGATCCGTCATCACCACGTGGACAACATCTTCTGTCCGGCGCTTCGGCATATGGCATGAGGCGCAGTGACGCGGATCCCGGCCGGAATGTCCGGCCACCGTGGGATGGCAGCCCATGCACATTGCCGTTGCCGGCCGGGCCCCGGCATGCGGACTGTGGCAGGTGAGGCACGTCATCTTGCCGGCGCTTTCGCCGAAACAGCGCGACTGGCGGAGACGGTACGCGGCGCTGACGATCTCGAACTTGTCTTCACGCCCCGACCCAGGCGCATGATCGAAGTGCACAATGTAGTCTCCGAGCGGCTCGCCTGGCTTGTAGCTGTAGAAGCTCCGCTGGAACCTGCGCAGGGAATCCGGGAGCCGGAATGTCGTCGTCTCGTAGTGACACTGCATGCAGACTTCGAGCGACCGCTCCGCGGGCAGCTTGGCCGGATTCACGATGTCGGCCGTCTGCCGCGATTCCGAGTGCTTCCGGCCGGGTCCGTGGCAGCGCTGGCAGTCGATCCCAAGCGGCAGAGTTTTGGGAAAGATCACATCCGCGTCCCAACCGGTCCGTGCGGTTTCCGGCGCGACATCGGGGTACGCATTGTGGCAGAACATGCACTTGTGATTCACCTGGCGCGTGAATCCAGCATGGTTCTTGCGGTCGTACCCAGGCGCCATGGCCCACGCCTTCTCCTGCGAGTACCAGGAGACGGGGAGTTCGTAGATCCGGCCCTCGGGCGTCTGGTGTAGGAAGCTCAGGGCCCGCTCGCCCGATCCCATGACGTGCGTCACCCTTCGCTCCAGCACGTCCACCCGCTGTCCCTTTTCGACCCGGAACCTCCGGACGAAGCGATCCTCGCCGCGGCGGAACATCTCGAAGCGCTGGCCGGACGCTTGGTGCACGAACGATGCGTTGTTCCAGTCCGCCGGATCGGGGTTGGCTCCCGGCAAATAGAACGAGCGCCCCATCGGTGTTTTCTGGTAGTCGTCGTATAGATCCTGGTGACAGGGGCGGCATGCCGGCGGCTCGACATAACCTGGTGGCGCTGCGAGAACCAGCGGTGCGATCCAAACGAGCGTCGGCAGGAGGCGCACGGGACTACTTCCCGAGGACCGGCTTCAGCGCCAGCCCAATCAGCTCCGCGGCTGCCTGGTAGCCGTCCGAAGTTGCGTGGACCCGGTCGGCGAACAGCCGCTTCCCGCCACGGCGGCGGAATCCGGGCGCAAGATCGACCGCCGTGACTCCTTTCGCGGCGGCTACCTTCCGGATAATCGTTTGGCGCGGATTCTCGGGTTCGTTCTCCATCTGCCCGAGAAAGGGCCAGATCACCAGGACCGGATCCGCCCCGATCTGCCGGCTCCGGTCGATGGATGCGCTCAACTGCGCTTCGAACTCCTCCTCGCTCAGCCGCGTGGTCGTTCCAGGTGTCGCGCGCCTCAGGATCCGCGTGAGGTTGACGGTGCTGAATTCGTTCGCGCGCCGCGCGGCCAGCAGATCGAAGTGTTCGCGGTCGCTCAGGTGATCCCAAACGCCAAGCCCGTTCGGCCAGAAGGTGATGACGACGGCGTTGGGTTTTTCCTTTAGGTTGTCCAGGACGAGGCGGCCTTGGAAGGCGGTGTATCCAGGGACCCCCGCATTGATCGCTTTGATGCCGAGCGCCTTGCCAACGAGAGAAGGGAAGGAAGCGTCATCGGTTACCGGGATTCCGAA